>Ga0314771_100003_pt1 | contig 355486 bp, 292 predicted proteins | sample MetaGCB42018_FD_204522 | JGI IMG/M metagenome (GOLD analysis project Ga0314771, IMG submission 204522) | Cryopeg brine microbial communities from Beaufort Sea near Barrow, Alaska, United States - CB4 2018 | ecosystem: Environmental > Aquatic > Marine > Coastal | place: USA: Alaska | collected...
AACTGCTTTGTAGGTTACTGGGTAGCTAAAATGCCTTAGTGGAGGCTTGAGCCTAGTGCAGTGAAAGTTGCACGCTGGGTTCTTAGGAGGACGGCACTTGGCAACAAGTGTCGTCTATCCGACAAAAGTGGGTTTAAGATATTAATTAACTCAGCTAACTTGGTATTAGTTTAGCTTGATTTATAACGTAGCTTCATTTGAACTTATTGCCTGCCGCAGGCTATCGTGCAGATAATCCAGCGAGACGCCGCAAGCACATCCATGTGGGCTTAACCAAAACATCCCTGTTTTGGATACTCGCTGGCTCATCTACACCTGTAATTTTTATCTCTTCGATTTGGCCGCATAGTTATCTATAGATGAAAGCTAAATAGAAAAAGCTCAAATCTAATTAACTGACTTACTTTAGGACAAAGTGGGTTTAAGATATGGCCTGCGGCCACCAACGTCGTGGCGCTTCGCCCACACCAGACCAAGAGGAAACCAACGGCTGTTCCCTCTTAGCTCTTTTTAAAAGAATGGCCCAGCCGCCCCGCAATATTTTCCCTATTGACTTAAACAACAGATGCGAAAAGTCGCCATGGGGATTTATCCAGCTTTGAATCTCGTTTGTAATCGGCCTCGGCCTTACTCGAAAATGCTAACGCTTTCGATGGTACATCTGATGTGAATGGATTCACGAATATCGTGATGGCAGGATGCCAAAGAACGACCTGTACCGCGAAAGCTAGCCTGACGTCCTGTCAGGCTCACGCTATTTTCTTCAACGACCTCAAGTTCAGAGTTGAATTAATCCATTCCCAATCATGTCTTCTGACTCATTTATGGACAAAAGTGTGTTTAAGATATGGCCTGCGGCCACTAACGTCGTGGCGCTTCACCCACACCAGACCAAGAGGAAATCAACGGCTATTCCCTCTTGGAACTCCCAGCCGCCCCGCAACATTTTCTGAACAGCGAAAAAATTGCCATGGGGATTGATCCAGCTTTTGACCGCACTTGACTTCGGCCTCAGCCTTATTCGAAAATGCTAACGCTTCCGATGGTACATCCTGTACCGCGAAAGCTAGCGGGCCATCCATGGCCAGCTCACGCTATTTTCTTCAACGGCCTCAAGTTCAAAGCTGAATTTAGACATTTTCAAGCAGAAACTAGCTCGTTTTTGGACAAAAACTTGTTAGTGCTTGTGCACTAGTATATGAAATTTAGATTAGGAAAAGTATAGTAACCGAGTACATAGTAACGAGTTGTTATACCTTTATATTCTTAACTGGATAGCTGATTATTGCCTGAGAAGAATTTAGCATATACATTGAGTTTCCGTGTAATTCCACAAAAGGGAAGTCTATATACTTCATGTTATGCAAAGAGAGATCAAGTACAAGCTTACTCATTGTTAGTTCCAATTTTTGTGCATGTGCAGGATATATTCCGGCATTTTTAGGCGTAATCAGAAATGCTAATGGGTAAAACGCTAACAAGCTAATTCCTGCGTAATGTCCTTTATTCATAAAGTGAACATATTTTGCACTTACATGGCGATTACGGGGGTAGAACCAATAATAAAAATCATGTGTTTCATTTAGAGCTTCATCATTTCCCAATACAAAGTCCTGAAGAGGAGCAAAGTATGGTGATGGCTTAGATAGCTCATGACATTCAGTAACTGATGTCGCAGATAAAATATGACCTACCATTGCACGAGCATAATTTATCGCATTTATATTTACAGTCACAGTGCTATAGATATTATTCAAGTACTCGAAATGATCCGTAATTTTTTGCGTTAAACTGTTACTTACTGATGCAACTTCAGAGTCAATGGCACCCAAAACTTCGCTGTTACACTTATTACAAATCGTACGGAATTTACTTCCATTTGTAGATGGGACACCTCTAATCGAAGTAGCTTTGACTCCACTCATTTCACAAATGTGTTTTTGCTCCACTTTTGTAATAGTTACAGCTCCTTGAGGAGGTACATGGTCTATGGTCAGTTTTCCATGTGATCCACATATTAAGCAGTAACTATGTGTAATCCTTGTGTGATCTATGCGTTTTGATATTCTAACCACTGTACCCTCCCATAATACAAAGTGTAAAAGTTTATGCAATAACAGCAGGTTAACCGTCAATCCGCTCTATTTATACTCTAAAGGTACCATTCATAAAGCATTGTTGTAAGAATAATATTTAGCAAATAGGCCGATAATACTCATAATACCAAGAGGTAGGGCAGGCATTATTTTTTAAACTACGAAAAACCTTTTACATTAGTTTTCTAAAGTAAAAAAGCTTACTAAGCCAGCTTGCCTTTTGTGCTGCGAAAATGATTTTGGGGCATGTTCGAGTAGACTTCATGTGTAACCCAAAGGGTTGCAGCCCTTCGGGGCTATGGTTTTTACGTGGCAGAGTCACGGGTCTGCGACACCGACCATGGTGTTTGTATAAAACCTAAACCCAGTAGCTTTTGATCGGTATATCCCTAATTGAGCTAGTGCTGATAGCTTCTTTTAGATCTGAGTACACCTCAGTAGCAAAATTATAAAATTCTTCATGATACTTATCGTCGTCCGTACAAGCTGAAGATTGAGCAAAGCACTTAGCCGCAGAGAATAGTTTAGAAATACAAATAATCATTATCATTTGTTTCAGCCCGATGGCACTCTCACGAGTATCGGGCAAAGGAATAACAACAAATTGTCCTTTAGCATTCATAGCATGACTGGTTTCATCATTAATCTGTTGCAACGTTGGATGTTTCATTTTGCACAACAACTTATAATTTTGATAACAGAGTTTCCAAGCTTGCTCAAAGTTTGAGTCAATTGGTGGTTTATCTTTGATCTCACCAAACAGGTCTCGTTGCGCAGCCATTTTAGAAAGTTGCTGAGGCTTCCAAGGAACATCACCATGTTGATTAGTAAGGATTTTAGCTGCAAAATCATCTCTACCACTAATACAGTTGACTACCAACGCATTTTCATAAAGAGATGCAGCTACACATGCTGCTTGATAGGGATAGCCCCAATTTAGCAATAGCCACACACCTCTAAAGTCGCTCATAGTTCGCTTGAGAAAGGCAGCAGCAAGTTTTAATGACTTACTTCCTGTATTCTCTCCCTTCAAAAAAGGTGCCTTTATCGCCAAATTCATGCATTTTTCAGCTAACTCATCCCAAGGCTTCAAGCCGACATAATTCGAATCGATAGCAGCTACTTCTAACTGAGCAAGGTAGTTCCAATAATGGTCAGGCCAGTTTTCTGGCGTAATTTCTTTATTCAAATTATCACCTCAAATTATGGGAGTGGCATCAACCACATAATATTGTATTAGGCAGTATGCTCACTGTCACGCAGACACACAATAGTACTCTCAATGCCTCACACCAATAACAACGACTTATTTCAATTACTTACGCGCATTCTGGAGTAAAGGTAATTACTCAATGGTTTCGAGAAAATATGCATTAATTTTTAACGAGATCTTGTATGCACTCAGCGATAAGCAGTTTTTCAGTCATAAGTTTGCGCATATAATATTCTTGATTTTAAGCAGTAAATGATAAGTAAAAGTATGGAGAAACGACTGGTGCAATCTGCCATTGAGTAATTACGTTAACTCATTTTGGGGCATAAACGTGTCAGATATACTGACTTTAAAAGGGACAAATTCAACTCTGAACTTGAGGCCGTTGAAGAAAATAGCGTGAGCCTGACAGGACGTCAGGCTAGCTTTCGTTGGCCAAGGATGGCCTATCGGAAGCGTTAGCATTTTCGAATAAGGCCGAAGCAGGCTGCAAATGAAGTTAAAAGTTGGATCAATCCCCATGGCGACCTTTTCGCTGTTCAGAAAATGTTGCGGGGCGGCTGGGAGTTCCAAGAGGGAATAGCCGTTGATTTCCTCTTGGTCTGGTGTGGGTGAAGCGCCACGACGTTAGTGGCCGCAGGCCATAGCCTAACCAACTTTGGAGCATAAATAAGTTAAAGACTTTACTTTCAAAGGGTGTGAATCAACTCTCAACTTGAGGCCGTTGAAGAAAATAGCGTGAAGCTCACATGGCCTTTCTCGCACATCCATGTGCTACAAGGCATTCAGGCATCCTGCCTATCAGATGTGAGCTTAGCTTTCGCGGTACAGGATGTACCATCGGAAGCGTTAACATTTTCGAATAAGACTGAAGCAGGATTCAAACGAGGCCAAAAGCTAGATTAGTTTCCGTCGCGACCTTTTCGCTGTTCAGAAAATGTTGCCGGAACGCTGAGGGTTTGCAAAGGGGTACAAGCGCTTTACCCATTTGCTCTGGTGTGGGTGAAGCGCCACGACGTTAGTGGCCGCAGGCCATATTCTAAACTCATTTTGGGACAGAAGTATGTTAGCAATAACCGTTGCTTGGCAAACATCCCAGAAATATTGAAACTCTCTTGTCAATAATCTGGCCTTATTAAGTTTTATCAAACGTTAATATAAACGCATGGCATGACATACAGCTATTTTATTCAATAGCTGCAGATTTAATGCCAGCAACTATCTGCTCGACAACCAAGTTCGCCCACGCTGAATAGATTGGTGCACCAGGATGAAACCCATCAATTGCCATAACTTGACGCATAAACTCCAGCATTGTGATGTCGGGTTGTGGGTTTTCCAATGGTAATTTAATTAATCTGAAATCTGTGGGTTGCTCGACTTGTTGACCCAACTCGACTAACAGTTGTTGTAATTGACGATTAAATTGATTTGCTCGCTGGCCTAAGCTCCAACGAAGTGGATGGGGTAATGCAGGAAATAAACCAAGAGGTGGTAAAGCTGTAACTAAAATCAGTTTGGGTTGGTATTGTTTTGTAATGAGTTCAAATAATTCTTTTTGTTGCTTCAACCACTTTTCACAGCTGACTGATGAGGTCACATCATTCACACCCAGTGATGTCACGATAACATCATAATGCTTTTTACCGAGGATGGGATGTTCGGTATTAATGTGTTCATGTAAGGCTTGTAACGTGGTCGATGTCGTCGAACCAGTTTTAGCAAATAAGGCATAACTGAGCTCAAGTTTCGGACTTAATTGCTCAATGACCTGCCCCAACAAAGCATGTTGTTGATTTGCCACTCCAACGCCTGCTGCGGCTGAGTCACCTAAAATCAGCAAGCTCAATGCAGGATTAGGTCCAGTTTGCCCGACTCGTTCTCCTTCAGGTTCAGGCAGCTTTGGCGTGGTACGACGAACCTTAAGCCCTTGCAATAATAAAACAGGGGCCAACATAATAGAAATTCCCTGATGTAGCATTGTTTCTCCCTTTGGCGTTGAATTCGCGCCTATTTAATTCGAGACGATTTAATTCGAGACGATTTAATTCACGCCGACTCGCATATTAAAACTAAACCACCCATGTTGCATAAGAAATATTGTGGCTTAAGAAATAATATAGCTTGTTTCAACGCCTATTGCGATTGACTTATATTACTGCGTAAAGGTGATCATTGAGCAGGATTTATCAACTAACGGGGATGTAGAGTAATAAACGTGAATAATATGGCTGATCCAACCCAGTAGAAAGCTTAACTAAGCCCCCCAGAGTCAGGATAGAGGCCATAAGTGAATGTTTATGGATAATGTTTATGGTTAATGTCGTGCAGGCTGCATGGTATATGACATCAATAGTTAATTTCATTTTAGTGCTAAATCACGTAAACTACGTGCTGTTTTTTATGTCTCTTTTTTTAGGTAAATCATGATCCGTTTAAACCAAGTAAAATTGCCTCTGGACCATAATGAAGATGCGCTGCAAGCTGTGGTTTTGCAAAAGCTCTCTATTTCAGCGAAGCAGCTGGTTGACATACATGTGTTTAAGCGTGGCTACGATGCCCGTAAAAAGAATTTAATTTGGATAATTTATACATTGGATGTGACATTAACCAATGTAGATGAAACTGCGTTATTGGCATCGCTTGTTGATGATCACAACATCCGCGTGTCGCCAGATACGGCCTATAAATATGTTGCCAGTGCACCAGCAGGGTTAACCGAACGACCATTGGTGATTGGTATGGGGCCCTGCGGCTTGTTTGTCGGGCTGATGTTGGCGCAAATGGGCTTTAAGCCGATTATTTTGGAGCGCGGTAAATCGGTGCACGAACGTGCTAAAGATACCTTTCGTTTTTGGCGTACCAGTGAACTAAACACCGAATCAAATGTGCAATTTGGTGAAGGTGGTGCTGGCACCTTTTCTGATGGCAAATTATACAGCCAGGTTAAAGACCCTAGTTTTAAAGGCTTAAAAGTCAAACAAGAATTTGTGGCCGCGGGCGCCCCCGCTGAAATCATTTATGTCAGTAAACCGCACATTGGGACCTTTAAATTGGTCACTATGGTGGAAAAAATGCGCCGCGAAATCATTCGCTTAGGGGGTGATATTCACTTTGAAACCCGTGTCGATGAAATCAATATTAGCGACCATCAAGTGACAGGTGTCACCCTTAAAAATGGTGAAGTGCTGCATTCTAAACATGTTATTGCGGCGATTGGTCACAGTGCCCGTGATACCTTCCAAATGTTGCATGATAAAGGCGTGTATATGCAAGCGCAGTCATTTTCGATTGGTTTTCGTATTGAACACAAACAAGCCATGATAGATAAAGACCGCTTTGGCAGTAACGCAGGCCACCCCATGTTAGGTGCGGCGGATTACAAGTTAGTCCATCATTGTAAAAGTGGTCGTAGTGTTTACAGCTTTTGTATGTGTCCTGGTGGTGTGGTTGTGGCGGCAACGTCAGAAGAGCATGCGGTCGTGACCAATGGCATGAGCCAATATTCGCGTAGTGAACGTAATGCCAACAGTGCCATTGTAGTGGGGATTGATCCAAGTGATTTTGATAACGATCCGCTGCAAGGTATCGCGCTACAACGTCAATTGGAACGCCACGCCTATGTTATGGGCGGCAGCAATTACGATGCCCCGGCGCAAATGGTCGGCGACTTCTTAGCTGCGGGGACGGGTAAACCGTTTGAAAATGTCGAGCCATCTTATAAACCCAATGTAAAAATGACCGATTTAAGCGATGCATTACCGCCATTTGCCATCGATGCGATCCGTGAAGCGATACCAGCGTTCGGTAAGAAAATTCGCGGCTTTGACAGTAAAGATGCCATGTTAACCGGCGTTGAAACTCGTACATCTTCACCGGTGCAAATTAAACGTGGTGCAGATTACCAAAGTGTTAATACCAAAGGCTTGTACCCTGCCGGTGAAGGTGCGGGTTATGCCGGCGGGATTTTATCGGCGGGGATCGACGGCATCAGCATTGCTGAAGCCGTTGCATTAGACATGATTAAAGAAATGATCAACAACTAGGGTCGTTGTCCCGTACAAATTACCTTCAATAAAAAGAGCCACCATAAATGGTGGCTCTTTTTGTTTGTAGTATAAATTTTAGCGGTTATCTGCAATAAATTGAACCACCACTTCGGCTAACATTTCGCCTTTGTCTTCTTGCAAAAAATGGCCTGCATCAGCGATAGTGGTGTGCTTTTGCCCTTTTGTACCTGGAATGAGTTTTTGCATCAACGCATCACCACCGGCGGTAATGGGGTCTGAATCACTAAAAGCGGTTAAAAATGGCTTTTGCCATTGGCACAAAACTTTCCACGCAGCACGGTTTTTATCTGCAGCAGGATCGTCTGGGGTGATTGGCACTAATAACGGAAATTGACGCACGCCCTCTTTGTAGCGCTCATCAGGAAACGGAGCATCGTAAGCGGCAATAACATCTGCACTTAATGTCGATACACACGCACTGTTAATTAGATTACCCGTTGGGAATATTTCAACGTCTTGTGAAAACTGACGCCATTTTTGAAACGCTTCGCCGGGCTCATGGTCACCAGTAGGCAGCATCGTATTGGCACAAACAATTCGGCCAAATCGCTGACTTTCTTCAGCAGCTAAACGTAAACCAATTAACCCACCCCAATCTTGGCAAACTAAGGTAATGTCAGTGAGATTAAGTTGCAGCATCAATGACTTTATCCAATCAACATGGCGCTGATAAGTATAATCGGTGCGTTTTGTGGGTTTATCTGAACGGCCAAAACCAATAAGATCAGGAGCAATAACACGATGACCGGCTTTGACAAACATCGGGATCATTTTACGGTACAAAAAGCTCCATGTTGGCTCACCATGCAGTAATAATATCGGCGCGGCATCTTTAGGGCCTTCATCAAGATAATGTACTCTCAGCTCACCACCTTCAGAGTCATCTACGGTTAAGTAGTTCGCGGCAAAATGGTAATCAGGCAAATTGGCGAAACAACTGTCGTCGGTGCGTAAAAATTCCATATTACTTCCCTTCCTTATTATGTTTTTTATCAATAGTATCTGTGCAATTTAACCTCAAGTTAAAATAAACCCCATGGCTTGTCTGAACTGATCCAGTGAGTGTTTACGTCGCTGGATCAATCTGTAACTAGAAACGAGCTTAACTTAGATCTTTAATGGCGCGCCCTATTCCATCAACGGTTAACGGATACATTTTATTGTTTACAAGCTGTTGAATAATGGAGATTGAGTGATGAATTGGCCATTGACTTTCAGGTTGTGGATTTAACCACGCGACTTTACTGAAATGACTTAAGATCTGTGTCATATAATCAAGACCCGGTTTGTCATTCCAATGCTCAACACTGCCACCTTTGGCGATAATTTCATAAGGCCCCATGGTCGCGTCACCGACAAAAATGACCTTGTAATCGGCAGCAAATGTTCTGATAATTTCGTCAAGATCAATCGTTTTGTCATAACGTCGATTATTATCTTGCCAAACTTTGTCGTACACACAGTTATGAAAATAAAAAAACTTTAACTGTTTGAATTCACTATGTGCTGCCGAAAATAACTCTTCACAGGTATGAATATAATCATCCATAGAGCCACCAATATCGAAGAACATCAGCACTTTAACCGCGTTGTGGCGTTCTGGCTCCATGTGCACATCTAACATGCCACCATTCTTGGCAGTTGAGCTAATCGTGGTATGAATATCCAGGGTTTCACTGGCGCCGGTGCGGGCAAACTTTCTAAGTTTTTTTAGGGCTAGTTTGATATTTCGGCTGCCAAGATCTCGATCTTGGTCGAAGTTTTTAAACTCGCGCTTATCCCACACTTTCACAGCACTGTTATTGCGGTTTTTATCTTGCCCTACGCGGATCCCTTCGGGGTTATAGCCGTAAGCACCAAACGGAGATGTACCGCCTGTTCCTACCCATTTATTGCCACCGGCATGACGTTTTTTCTGTTCTTCTAGACGCTCTTTTAACGCCTTCATTAACTCATCAAGCCCGCCTAAGGATTTAAGCTTGTCTTTTTCCTCTTGAGAAAGGTGCTTTTCAAATTCCTTTCTTAGCCAATCTTCAGGCAGGATTTTATCAAATATATCAATACTTTCTATGCCTTTAAAATACTCCGCAAAGGCACTGTCGTATTTGTCATAGTGGATTTCATCTTTAACCATGACAATTTTAGCAAGGTTATAAAACTCTTCGACATTAGCAAACACCACCCCGTTTTTTAATAACGCGATAAGATCTAATAGCTCACGAAGGCTACAAGGCACTTTGTGCTTTTTTAGGGTCATAAAAAAATCAATAAACACTATAACTACCTATTTCTGCGGCTCATAAAGGCAAGCTTTTCAATTAATGAAACGTCTTGTTCATTTTTAAGCAATGCGCCAAACAAAGGAATAATGTCTGATTTTTTATCCAGCAATGCATCTTGAGAAATGTCATCTGATATCAGTAGCTTAAGCCAATCTATCAGCTCAGATGTTGACGGTTTTTTCTTGATACCATTGACGTCGCGTAAATTGAAAAAAACCTCTAACGCCTGCTGCAATAAGTCTTGTTTCACATTAGGATGATGCACATCAATGATTCTTTCCATTTCATTTTTAGTAGGGAATTTAATGTAATGGAAAAAACAGCGCCTTAAAAAAGCATCGGGTAATTCTTTCTCGTTATTAGAGGTAATGATGATAATTGGTCGCTGTTTTGCTTTGATAACTTGTTGAGTTTCATAAACATAAAATTCCATTTTATCAAGCTCTTGCAATAGATCATTTGGAAACTCGATGTCAGCCTTGTCTATTTCATCAATCAGTAATATGGGTCTTTGCTCTTCTTCAAAAGCCTGCCATAACTTTCCTTTAACGATATAGTTAGCAATATCATTTACACGGGCATCACCTAACTGACTGTCGCGAAGTCGAGATACGGCGTCATATTCGTATAGACCTTGTTGCGCCTTGGTCGTCGATTTAATATGCCATTGATACAATTTACAATTAAGTGAACTGGCTAACTCTTCGGCTAACTGGGTTTTACCTGTTCCTGGTTCACCCTTAATTAATAATGGTTTTTCTAATGATATAGCCGCATTTACCGCCAAGCTAAGCTCATTTGATGCAATGTAATTATCTGTACTTTTAAACATGGTCTTACCTATTTTTTGATGTCACTTTGTCGCTATTTATTAGCATCAACAACAAAGATATTTGTCATTTATTGATAATGCGTCTATTCAAGGTGTTGCTGCACACAATCGGCCAATCAACACTGATCAGTTGACCTTGATCCATAAAATAAATCAAGCTCACTCACTTTATCAATCAGCGGATCAGATAGCATTAAAACAGCTCTTCTACCCACTTTTTAGCCAACCCAATGGTCACCATGGCATTAAGTTTAAACAATGCCAAGCGGTCTCCAGACCCCATTTCTGCTTCGCCGCAACGAGGGTCGGAGCGCTGAAGTGCGCCAGTTATGCTGTGATCAATCGGGATCGGTTCGCAGCCATGATCGGATCCACAGATAAAGTCCCATTGTTCACCCGCGGGCAAATGACAGGTAAAACAATTTTCCCCAAAACGATTATTCACATCAACAAAGCCGCGCTTAACAATTTTTGAACCTTGTTCATCGACCTCTAGTTCAAAAAACTCCCAATCACCAGTGGCTGCATACGTACCCGCGGCTCGTTTAACCATCACTTCAGTCGGGATAAGTTGCACCACCGAGCCCACAGGATAGATTGCACCTTCAGGCTCGTTTGCCACGGCTAGCGTCGCGTCAATATTGCCTAACAGATTATCAACATAAAAGTGGCGTACTGGGGTCATATCCCTGATGCAGCTGAAACTATGTTCATCAATATTCACCACCCTCGTTTCTGCAGCAACGTTTATGGCTTGGGATGGATCCGTTATGGCGGTTTTTTGCGCGTTAACCGATACTGATGTGATAGCCAAAAGCATCGCCGAGCTTATTGCTGTACCGATTAATGTCGCGCGTAACGTCATAATAAACCCTATTTAACACCCTAGGGTCTGTTGATCTTTGCTGGTTAAATTTTGTTCGAGATAAAAACGTTTTAATCGAGGCGAGTGGATTGCTGCCTAGCAATCTAAGCAAAATTCGCTCAACAAAGAGTAAAACGTTTTTAGCCGAACCCTTCGGGCAGCGTTTGTTGATCATTTTTACTGTGTTATCGACTTTTTATGTAGAATAACTACACCACAAAGTCTCTGCCTTGTACAAATTACCAACAATTCGCTGCAAAACCAACCTTGAAAGATCAACAGACCCTAATAGCCTGATACGGTATCAAGCTACTCAAGCTATTGTTTTTAATGTAATAAACACGTTTATTCAATTAACATGTTTATAGTTTAACGATTAACTTGCCTTTATTTTCCCCGGTAAAAAACAAATTTAATCCGGTCATTGCTGACTCAAGCCCATTTAATACATGGGCACGATGTTTTATTTGTCCTTTCATGACGTAAGGGGTCAGTTTTTCTAACAGCGCTGGCACCTCACCAAAATGATCAGGCATAGTAAATCCTTGTATCGTTAAGCGTTTTTTAATCACCTGGATCCAGCTTGGAGCTAAATCAGGCACAGCTTTGGGGTAGTCGGCGATCATGCCACACACTACAATCCGGCCATGGGCATTCATTCTGGCAAAAACATGATGTTGAATTGGCCCGCCGGTATTTTCAAAATACACATCAACGCCATTAGGGGTTAATTCGGCTAACTTAGCCGCTAAATCATCAGTTTTGTAATTAACCGCGCCATCAAAACCAAGCTCGTTGACAATCCAATCTGCTTTTTCATCGCTGCCGACAACCCCGATAACCCTAAGTCCATCAGCTTTAGCTAACTGACCAACAATTGAGCCAACAGAGCCGGCCGCACCTGAAACCACGATGGTTTCACCTTTTTGTGGCTTACCCACATTAAAGAGTCCTTGGGTTGCGGTTAAGCCAGGTAACGCAAATACCGATAAGATGGCTTCGTCTGGTAAGGGGGCGGTCACTTTATTTAAGCCGGCTCCAGTACTTAAAAAATATTCTTGCCAACCCATCATGCCCATGACTCGATCACCGACCTTATAGTCAGGGTGGTTACTTTCAACAATTTCACCAATGCCAGAACTGCGCATAACATCACCTAAAGCGACGGGTGGAATGTAACTTTCGGTATCAGAGCTCATCCAACCAAACATGGCAGGATCTAGCGACATGTGTTTTTGCTTGACTAAAAATTGGCCGTTAGCAACCTTAGGCATTTCTTTTTCAACGACTTCAAATAATTCAGGACCTACTGGGCCACCGTCTGGACGAGCGATTAAGTTAATTGCTTTATATGTGGTCATGTTTTTGTTCTCTATTTATGTGAGTTAATATCTAAATGCTGGATTAACGCTATTTAGCGAGTAATGGCTTGATGCTTTTTATACTGCTAATATTTTGCTGTTGATAAAAGTGTTTAAATTGTTCAGCCAGCTTTTCACTTGCAACGAAAACCTGCTGCCAATACTGTAGGCGTTGCGCAGGTTTCATTTCGATAAAATCGCTACGATCAGGGATTTTCTTGAAGGGCAGAGATTCAATAAATTGAGCAGAAGGACACAGTAGCACGGTTTTATCATAGTGTTGCAAACGAACTTTACGAGACAGCTTTTTATCAAACCAACCGGCCTTTAGTATTGAATTAAAATGAGGGTAAAGTATCAAGCCTTGATTTTTTATTTTAAAATCAAAATGATAATCGATAATCCCTCCATCTCGATACATACCTTGTGGACAATCAGCAATATCTTTTATGCCTTGCATCACCATAGGGATAGAGCCTGACGCCAGTAATGCCGCTTTGATATTACGCTGACTCAACGCCATGCTAGTGGTGGCAATATTGTCTGGATCATAAATAGCTAAATCGCTTTTAGCATGCTGAAAAATGTAGCGTTCGTACTGGCTTTTTAGCAATCGGCGGCTAAGGGTGTTTCTGATAAAACTGTTACATAAACCGGCCCCTTGCAGTAGCTTATTTTCTGAAGCCACTAAGCCATTGCATTTAGCCACAATAAAGTGAGCTTTAAACACCGTATTATTGATAATTTCATCAGCGCCAGTGTCACCAAATAGCGCTTCAAGTAATTCAACCGCTTTGGCGGTGATTTCTCCAGGCTGGGGTTGGGTGTCATCGGAATAAACGGTTTCACTGTAGTTTTTGGCTAAACGCTCTATTGCCGCGACGGGATCGTTTTGCGCAAAGCACGCGGCGCGAAACGCGCCGGCACTTGAGCCAATGAGGTTTAAAGGCTGTTCTCTACCGTTAAAAAATTCTCCAAACAGATATTTGTCTAATCCAAATAAGGTAAACCATTTAGGCCCACCACTTGCGCCAAGGAAAGAACTGAATAACTCTGGAGAAAACCCCTGTTGCTGTATCGTTTTTAAAGCCGTTTCACCTGCGTATATTTCTAACATATGATTCTTATTATTGGACTGTCGCAATACATGCCGACAGCGACGCTTCGTGGTTTACGCTTATGACTGATTGCGAAGATCTTTGCGTAATACTTTACCCACATTGCTTTTAGGTAATTCATTCAAAAATTCAACCACTTTAGGTCGCTTATAGTTGGTCAGCATTTTAGTGCAATGATCGAGTATATCTTGCTCGGTAAGGCTGAGGTCTTTTCGAACTATGTACACTTTCACTCTTTCGCCGGTGATATCACACGACACACCGACAGCGGCAGCTTCAAGGACACCTTCATGCATCATCAGCACTTCTTCAATTTCGTTTGGAAACACATTAAAACCAGACACAATGATCATGTCTTTTTTGCGGTCAACAATTTTGAAGAAACCATTTTCATCCATGGTAGCAATATCACCCGTCGCTAACCAACCATCGATTAAGACATCATCGGTCGCTTTTTGGCGATTATAATAACCTTTCATCACTTGAGGGCCTTTTACCCACATTTCACCCGGCTCGCCTATTGCCACCTCTTCACCATCAGCACCCACTAAACGAATATCCGTTGATGATGCGGGTAAACCAATCGAGCCATTGTAACTCTTTTGGTTATAAGGACTCATGGTCACTAAAGGCGCACATTCTGTGAGGCCATATCCTTCAAGTAAACGGCTTTTAGTCACTCGCTCCCAACGCTCTGCGACCGGTCTTTGCACTGACATTCCGCCGCCAAAGCCCATTTTTAAGGCGCTGAAATCGAGTTGATCAAATCCTGGGGTATTCAACAGTCCGTTAAACAAGGTGTTCACGCCGGTAATGATGCTAAAGCGATACTTAGCCAACTCTTTAACAAAACCGGCCATGTCTCTTGGATTAGTGATTAATAAATTGGTGCCGCCAAACGGTAAAAAAGCTAAACAATTAGAGGTTAAGGCATAGATATGATAGAGCGGCAATGCGGTAACCAGTATCTCTTTATTGATTTCGAAGACATTTTTTGTGACTGCATTTGACTGTTCAAGGTTGGCAACCATGTTGCGATGAGTCAGCATGGCCCCTTTTGATGGCCCCGTGGTGCCACCGGTATATTGTAAAAAAGCCAGATCTGAACCAACAAGGTCAACAGGGGTAAAATTGAGCTTGCTGCCTTTAGACATAGCATCATTAAATTTAATCGCATCAGGCAAATCGTAAGCAGGGACGAGTTTTTTAACATGCTTAATGGCACCGTTGACTAATGCGCCTTTAATTTTGCCTAATCGGTCACCCACGCCAGTGGTAATAACATGCTTAACATCCGTTTTATCAATCACAGCCTGCAATACATGGGCAAAGTTTTCTAGTATAAGGATCCCTTTAGTGCCAGAGTCTTTTAATTGATGTTCTAACTCGCGAGCGGTATACAAAGGGTTAACATTAACCACCGTCAGGCCAGCAATAAGCGCGCCAAATAACGCTATTGGATATTGCAGCGTATTGGGGATCATGATGGCAAACTTATCGCCTTTAACCAGGCCTAAGTCTTGCTGCAAGTAGGCGGCAAAATCGATCGCTTGCTGTGCGAGTTGCTGATAAGTAATACTCACATCCATATTAATGAATGCCGTATTAGTTGCGTATAACTTGGTATATTTAAAAAACAAATCTGCCAATGAGTTATATTTATCTGGATCTATTTCAAACTCAACCCCAGGCGGATAACTCTTTTCAAGCCAAATTCTTTCCATAATACTGTCCCCAATTGTTATGCTATTAGCCCAATAGTCTAGCGGCTGTGTTTATTATTATTGTGAATATGTAAAACTTAACCCTAACCTACACTCAGATTTATAACACTTCAAATAAACCTGCGGCGCCTTGACCACCCCCAATACACATACTGATCACTACGTATTTAACCCCTCGGCGCTTACCTTCAATTAGCGCATGCATAGCCATACGCGTACCGCTCATGCCATATGGATGGCCAATTGAGATCGCGCCGCCGTCCACGTTTAAACGATCGGCTGGAATACCCAGTTTTTCTGCACAGTAAATAACTTGCACCGCAAACGCTTCATTGATCTCCCATAAACCAATATCGTCAATGGTTAACCCATGACGCTCAAGTAATTTAGGAATGGCAAAGATTGGGCCAATGCCCATTTCATCGGGTTCACAACCCACAACCACCATGCCTCGATATACCCCTAATGGTGAAAGGCCACGTTGCTCGGCTAATTCACGCTCCATCACCACCACCGCGGCGGCGCCATCAGAAAGTTGCGAAGCATTACCGCCCGTAATGGAGCCGTTATCATTGACGGTTTTTAAGCCGGCTAAATCGTCTAAATTTGTTGCAGGTCGATTGCCTTCATCTTGAGTCAAGGTGACTTGCTCTTTCGTGATGGCACCGCTGGCTTTGTCCATTACCAGCTTGGTACAAGTGACCGGCACAATTTCATCATCAAATTTGCCTTCAGCTTGCGCGGCTGCGGTGCGCTGTTGCGAGGTTAAGGCATAGGCATCTTGTGCTTGGCGAGAAATATTATATCGATTAGCCACCACTTCAGCGGTATCAAGCATTGGCATATAAATGGCGGGACGATATGCTTTTACACTGGGATCCACGGCTCGATGCATATTCATTTTATCGTTTTGCACCATACTGATGGAATCACAACCGCCGGCAACCACGACTTGTGCACCCTCACAAACGATATAATTGGCTGCAATAGCAATAGACATTAATCCTGATGAACATTGACGGTCTACGGTCATACCCGGCACAGAAACGGGTAATTGTGCCGCCATGGCCACTTGTCTACCAAAGTTCATCCCTTGGTTTCCTTGCGTTAACGCTGCACCAAAAATACAATCTTCAATGTCATTGGGGTCGATACCCGCTCTTTTTACGGCGGCACTTACCGCAACGGCCGCTAACGTCGGTGCAGATAGATCGTTAAATGCCCCGCGGTACGCTTTACCTATGGGTGTTCGGGCGGCTGATACTATGACGGCTTCTCTCATGATAATTCCTGTTTTTTGTATTTGTTATTGATCGTTCGATTGGACTTGGTGCTGTTATTAGCCATGATTATGTAAGTCATGACTAACGTAATCATTATCACCATGACTCGCGTAATGATTGCCGCAATAGTCTATTGCTGTTGAGATTGCTGTTGAGACTTCATGAACGCCATTGCCTTCATCACAAACTTCTCACCTTGTTGAGTACCCGACACTAACGCTTTTTGATTATCTTGCGCGGTTAGTTGGTCCCAGTGTTCACGCACGGTTTCTGGGTTTTGTGATGCTTTAGGAATAAAGCAGCCTTCTGTTTCAAAAATACTGGCGCTTGAATAGCCACCGGCTCCGGCACATAAAATGAAACGATTGGGGGCGTCTTCATCGCACAAGGTCAGCATGCCCGCGGTGACGGCTTCGGGAGAAAAGGCTTTAACGATTTCTTCTGGCATTAAATCTTCTGTCATCCGCGTGCCCGCTGTTGGCGCAAGTGCATTGATGTTGATATTATTTTTCGCGCCTTCAAGCACTAAGGTGTTCATTAAGCCAAGAACTGCCATTTTGGCAGCACCATAGTTGGACTGACCAAAGTTACCGTACATGCCACTCGATGATGTGGTCATCACAATACGACCATAATTTTGCTGCTTCATGATTTCCCACACTGCTTTTGTGCAGTTAACCGACCCCATAACGTGCACATCCATGACTATTTTAAAGTCATCCAAGGTCATTTTAGAAAATGACTTATCACGCAAAATACCGGCATTATTGATTAGAATGTCTACGCGGCCCCACTTGTCCATGGCTTGTTGCACCATGTCTTGTACTTCGTCAAAGTGGGCTACGTTAGCGCCATGACTAATGGCTTCACCGCCCATGTCTTCGATTAACCGAACCACATCTTGTGACGCCGCCGAAGATGCGCCGCTACCATCACGCGCGCCACCTAAGTCATTAACAACAACTTTGGCACCGCGCCTGGCTAATTCCAATGCATGTGAACGTCCTAAACCATTACCTGCACCCGTTACAATAGCCACTTTCCCTGCAAAACTGATTGTCATATCGTTACCTTAACTGTTTATTATTTTTGTTATTTTGTTTAGTCATTATGATCACTTAACCATTTGCACCGATATCCACTCGGCAACAAGCGCTGGCGTATCACAGCCTTCTATTTCAATGGTCACTTGTGTTGATAAACGAAACTGGCCGGGTTTTTTTTCTTCAATCGAAAGGGTTTTAGCATGTGCCCTAATGCGGCTATTGACGGTAACGGGTTGCAAAAATCTCACTTTATCAAAACCGGCATTAAGCCCCATATAAAAGCCGTCGATAATGACGCTAAACTCTTCAGCAAAATGAGACAGCATAGATAGCGATAAAAAACCGTGGGCGATGGTTGAGCCAAAAGGCGTCGCTTTGGCTTTTTCTTCATCGACGTGAATAAATTGATGATCCAGTGTGCAATCGGCAAATTGATTAATTTGATCTTGGGTGATTTGGTACCAGGCTGTTGGCTTTGCTTGATAATCAATATAGTTGGTGATGTCATTACGATTAATTACTGTCGGCATTATTCCTTTTCCTTTTGCATTTTCATTATACGATCCATGAATGAAATTTAAGCGATATCTCATGCTAATTGGGGTGGGTAAATTAAACAAATGAATAGTTTTAATAGCAAGACATTCGCAATATGAATAGTTTGAGGGTTATGGCAGGCTGTAGCGCAAAAGCTTTATAAACAAAAACACATTACCGATAACATAGGTAATGTGTTAATTAAACGGGGTTTTTACGCTATTTCAACTGGGTATTAACCCCATAAATCTGCAGATATAATCAATTAAAACCATTCGGTCTGCATATCAAAGCTGGTGCTGTCAGTATTGACGAGTAGGTTTGACCACTGGGTAATCTTTGGTAATTCAACACGATAAAAATACTGCGATGCCTGTAATTTACCTTTATAAAAAAACACATCCGCTTGGTGAGGTTGTTCAGCTAGCGCTTTGGTCACCACAATACTTTGTTTAAGCCATAACCAAGCAATAATCACATGACCAAAGAGCGCCAAGTATTGGACCGAATTGGCTAAGGCTAAATCAATGTTTTTAGTCGCCATGGCAGTTAACACCGCATCTGTGGTGACTGTTAAGGTATCAACGGCTTGACCTAATTGAGTAGAATCTGAGTGTAAACTTGGGTACTGTTGCGCGACTTCAATTGTTTTAAGCATTTCATTTAACGTCGCTTGATAGCCTTGCATCTTATTCATCGGCACTTTACGGGTCATCAGATCTAATGATTGGATCCCCGTGGTCCCTTCATGAATAGGGTTTAAGCGATTATCTCGATAAAACATTTCAACCGGATGCTCATTGGTATAACCATAGCCACCCATCACTTGAATCGCATAGTAGTTAGCTTTTAGGCCATATTCTGACGGCCATGTTTTAATAATTGGGGTTAAAAAATCCAACAAAATATGCGCATATTGACGTTGCTCAGGTGTTTCTGCGGTACGTTCATCATCACTTAATTGCGTACCGTACAGTACTAAAGCCATGGCACCTTCAGCATAAGCTTTTTGGGCTAACAACATGCGTTTCACATCAGCATGTTCAATGATGTTCACCATAGGTGAAAGCGGATCTTTACACGAAGGTAATCGACCTTGGGGACGGTTTTTAGCGTAATCCACTGAATATTGATAGCCAGCAACCGCAAGCACTGCGCCACTAGTGCCCACCATAATGCGGGCTTCGTTCATCATGTGGAACATGTATTTTAAACCACAATGTTCCTCCCCAACTAGGTAGCCGATAGAGCCATTTTTTTCACCAAAACTCAGTGCTGTCGAGGTTTGTGCCCGGCCGCCCATTTTATGAAATAGCCCTGCCAGCGCCACTTCATTGTCTTCACCCACAGAACCATCATCATTAAGTAAAAACTTAGGTACCACAAATAACGAAATACCTTTAACGCCTTTGGGCGCACCCTGAATGCGAGCCAGCACTAAATGAACAATATTGTCGCTTAAATCATGGTCCCCACCTGAAATAAAGATTTTACTGCCCGTAATGCGATAAGTGCCATCCTCAGCTTTAACGGCTTTAGTGGATAAATCGCCTAAACCAGAACCACTGCCAGGTTCGGTCATTGCCATGGTGCCCATAAATCGACCTTCACGCATGGGTTTCACCCAAGTGTTAATCAACTCAGCACTGCCGTGGGCTTGCAGTAAATTGGCATTGGCAGTGGTCAACATGTTGTAACCCATACCCACACCGCCAGCCACACTCAAAAAAGAGGCTGCGGCACTGGCAATAATCGGCGGCAGTTGCATGCCACCTACATCATAATCGGCTGTGGCAGCGCCAATGCCAGACTCATTTACCGCATCAATTGCGGTTTTAAGCTCTGGAATGATATGCACTTTTTTGCCATCAAACGTGGGTTGATGGGTATCGAGTTTTTGACGGATCGGAAGAAAATATTTTTCTGCAATGGTTTTGGCGGTATTAACCACTGCATTAAAGGTTTGGCGATCATGATCTTGATATCGTTCTCTGCCAATTAATGCTTCACTATCAAAAAGTTCATAAAGCATAAATTCAAGATCGCGTTCATTCATCAAGGTTGCAGGCATAATATTCTCTTCTTCTCTTGTTACTGAGCCGATTTACTGTCATTCCAGTAAGGTGGCAATGGATACGCTTAAAATGCTGACACGCCGCCATCAACCGCGATACATTGACCCGTCATATAAGTGTTCGCGGGTGATAACATCATTAGCATCACTGCGACGATTTCTTTAGGTTGACCCAAACGGTTCATTGGCGCTCCCTGCGCCATTTTCTTTTGTTTTTCTTCATCGGCAATGTTGGTGACCATAGGCGTGAGCGTGAAAAAAGGACATATGGCATTGATGCGAATATTCTCACGGCCGTACTCAACCGCGCCAGTTTTCGTTAACCCAATCACTGCATGTTTAGCCATTGCATAGGCGCTGCCTCTAGCTGCACCGCCTAAACCCGCCATAGAACTAACATTGAGAATGGCACCCTCACCTTGTTTAAGCATTTGCGTGATTTGATGACGCATGCCAAATTGCACACCTTTAACATTAACCGCAAATTGGCTGTCCAAAATGGATTCGTCGATGTGATGTAATGGCATAAACTCATGGGCAATACCGGCGTTATTAACCCCAATATCCACTCGACCAAAATGTTCAATGGCAGTATCGACCATGGCTTTGCATGATTCATTTTTAGACACGTCGCATTTCATTGCGATCACTTCTGCGCCGCTAGAAGCAATCGCATCTGCAACCTGATAAACGCCAGCTTCGTTAATGTCGCTTATGACTAATTTAGCGCCACGTTTGGCCAATTCTTCAGCCAGTAATTTGCCAAAACCTTGTGCTGCGCCGGTGATAACAGCCACTTTGCCAGTAAAGTCTAATAATGGATCCATGTGGTAACTCCTGTAATTGATGGTATTGTTCTGTTTTTTAACTTATTTTTCTGTTGCGATAAGCTGTAAGGCCATTTGTGCTAGCGGCGCGACGAATGATCCCACTTTATTCGCATTTTCATTTGACGCGTTGCCTTCTGTGGCGCGTTTAGCGACGCCTTGGGCAATAGCGGCTAAACGGAAGAAACTAAAGGCAAGATAAAACACCCAGTGTTCAATCCGTTTTATTCCCATTCGTTGACAGTACAGCGCGATATATTCTTCTTCAGTTGGAATGCCTAAACTTGCGCGGTCGATATTTTGTAAACCGTCAATACTCCCCATACCTGCTGGCATACGTAATTGCATACATTGATAAGCAAGGTCTGCAAATGGGTGGCCTAATGTTGATAGCTCCCAGTCAAGCAAGGCAATAATGTCGGGCTTATCTTTGGCAAACATCATATTGTCTAAGCGAAAATCGCCATGAACCAAGCAAACACGACCATCATCCTCAGGTAAATTATCTTCTAGCCACTGGCTTAACTCATCCATAGCCGCGATTTTTTGCAGTTCTGTCACCCGGTATTGGGATGTCCAACGAGTAAGTTGACGCTCAAAGTAGTTGCCCGCTTTGCCATAGTCGCTTAAGCCAACGGCGTCTACATCGACACTGTGTAAAGCAACCAGTACTTTATTCATCGCGTCATACATGGCCGAGCGGCGTTCATTTGACTCAATCTCAGCTAATGACGCACTCCAATAAACCACCCCATCACAAAATTCCATCAGATAAAACATTGAACCGATAATGCTCGGGTCTTCACACAGGTGAAACACCTTGGCGACGGGGACATCGCTGTCTTTTAGGGCATTCAGTACTCTATATTCGCGATCAACGGCATGAGCTGACTTTAATAATTTGCCAGAGGGTTGTCGGCGTAACACATACACACCAGATTTCGCCGTGACTTTAAACGTCGGATTCGACTGACCCCCGGTAAATTTCTCGAGGGTTATCGGCCCTTCAAAACCGTCAACATGGCCTTGTAGATAAGCTGCAAGTTGTTCATTATTAATGGATAATACTTGTGACATTAGCAATACTCTTTAAGACTTCATTAATATGATTTAAAAATGGCAGTCCCAGATTGAAATGATGTTCAAGCTGCGACAAACCGCTCTCGACAGGACCTGCAATTAACCGGCAATTTTTTTAACTAAATCACGCCCCAGCTGCATCATATGCACTTGGTCTGGGCCATCGGCTAAACGCAACGTACGTTGGCCTGCCCATGCATGTGCTAAGAAGGTATCCTGACTCACGCCCACAGCACCATGACATTGTATGGCGCGATCGATCACATCAAGTGACATACTTGGGGCAACAATTTTAATCATCGCAATTAATTCTTTGGCGGCTTTATTGCCTTCGATATCCATTTTTTGCGCTGCTTTTAATGTCATTAAACGCGCTTGTTCAATTTGACAGGCGGACTTGGCAATATCTTCTCGGACCGATTGCTGTTTTATCATAGGTCGGCCAAACACAATGCGCTCATTAACCCGTTTGCACATTAAATCTAACGCGCGTTGAGCAATACCCACTGAGCGCATGCAGTGGTGAATTCGTCCAGGGCCTAGACGCCCTTGGGCAATTTCAAACCCCTTGCCTTCGCCAGCAATAATGTTTGTCACGGGGACACGGACATTGGTAAATGTCACTTCAGCGTGCCCTTCAGGTGAGTCGTCATAGCCAAACACTTTCATCGGTCTGACCAAGGTCACACCCGGTGTGTTCATCGGCACTAGGACTTGTGATTGCTGAATATAACGGTTGCTGTTTTCTGGGTCTGTTTTACCCATAACGATCATAATTTCGCATTGTTTGCGACAGGCGCCACTAATGTAAAATTTGCGACCATTAATGACATATTCATCACCATCACGTTCAATGCGTAATTCGATGTTAGTCGCATCGCTTGAGGCAACCTCGGGTTCTGTCATCGCAAACGCAGAGCGTATTTTTCCGTCAAGCAAAGGCTCTAACCATTGTTTTTTCTGGTCTTGATTACCGTACTTGGCTAAGACTTCCATATTGCCGGTATCAGGGGCGGCGCAGTTAAAAACTTCAGGCGCCCACATCACTTTGCCCATAATTTCAGCCAGTGGTGCATATTCTAAATTGGTTAACCCCGCACTGTATTTGCCATAGGCCAAAGGTAGAAATAAGTTCCATAAGCCTTCTTCTTTCGCTTTGGCTTTGAGTTGTTCCATTAACGGCGGTGTTGACCAGGGGTCTAGTTCAACTTGCTTATGCATTTCGTCTTCTACCGGAAAGACATGCAAATCCATAAAGTCATTGACTCGTGTGATTAACGCTTGAACTTTTTCACTGTATTCAAAATTCATCTTGTACCCTTTTATTGGTCATTACGGTGTAATAGCAGTGCTAGAGAGAGCCTTAATATTGACGATTAAGACTCAAGCAGATCAGCAAACGTTAACTGAGTGACATTAATGATTTTTTGTTAAACGGTTTGATATCCGCGATGGCTTTATGCTTAATTTTATTGACCCACTGTGGATCAACTAATAACGCACGCCCAATAGCGACTAAATCAAATTCGTCATTGTTTAAACGCACGAGTAGTTCATCGATACCCGTTGGATTAGAGGTGCCCGATAAATCGGCATTACCTTCACCGATAAAGTCAGCATCCAAACCCACGTTGCCAACGGTAATGACCGGCTTATTAGTGAGTTTTTTGGTCCAGCCCGCTAAGTTAAGATCTGAACCTTCAAACTCTGGCACCCAGAATCGACGGGTACTAGCATGGAAAATATCGACACCAGCATCGCTAAGCAAGCCTAAAAACGTCGCTAACTCTTCAGGTGTTTGACACAGCTTTGCAGTGTAATCTTGTTGTTTCCACTGAGAAAAGCGAAAGATAATCGTAAAATTCTCCCCCACGGCGGCACGAATAGCGTTAACGATTTCAACGCCAAAACGGGTACGATTTTCTAACGAACCACCATATTGGTCGTCACGTTGATTAGTGCCTTCCCAAAAGAATTGATCGACCAAATAACCGTGGGCGCCATGCACTTCAATGGCATCGAAACCAATGTTTTTGGCATCTAATGCCGCTTGTGCAAATGAGGCAACCACGTCATTGATATCATCTTGGGTCATAGCAACGCCATTTTTAGCACCGGGTTTATACAAACCAGACGGGCTATAGGCTGGGACTTCTTTATCTGGGCCAATACCAGGCTTTCTGACTGAACCCACATGCCAAAGTTGCGGCGCAATTTTGCCACCGGCCCCATGCACTTCATCGACAACCTGCTTCCAACCCGCTAAGGCATCGTCACCATAAATAGCCGGCACATTCTCGTAACCATTAGCGCCTTTATGTGAAATAAAGGTCCCTTCGGTAATAATTAAGCCCACATCACCTTCAGCTCGTCGGCGATAATAAGCTGCAACGTCTTTATTGGGGATATAATTGGGCGAAAATGCACGTGTCATTGGTGCCATAACGGTTTTATTTTTTAATGACAAAGATTTAGTAGTAAATGCTTCAAATAACTTATTGATATGAGTGTTTTTGTCACTATTCATGATGGCTTCCTAGCGTTTAATCCAGACTTATTTTGATTGGGGATAAGTTACTTTTTCAGCGATTAACCAATCAAATAACCACCATCGACATTAATAGCGGTACCTGTGGTGTAACTTGATGCATTGGACGCTAAATATAAAACTGTGCCGGCCATTTCATCTGGCTGGGCGACGCGTTTCATTGGCACGTGGTACATCATTTGTTTCAGGATTGCTGGGTTATCCACTAATGCCGAGGCAAACTTGGTGTCGGTGCCACCAGGTAATAAGGCATTAACGCGGATATTAAATTGGGCACATTCTTTAGCGAATGCTTGAGTCATTGAAATAACGGCGGCTTTAGTTATAGAGTAAATACCTTGGTAATCACCTGGGATAACACCGTTAACAGACGCGACGTTAATGATTGAGCCACCGCCACTGTGTTTCATTAATTTCGCGCCATTAGTCGACATGAAAAAATAACCGCGAATATTAACGTCGACGGTTTTTTGAAACGCGATTAAATCGGTATCGAGGATATGACCAAAATAGGGATTAGCCGCGGCGTTATTAACCAGAATATCCAGCTTACCGTGTTGCTCAGTAATGGCGGCAAAAATGGCATCAATTTGCTCCAAATCGCCAATGTGACATGCAATGGCTTGTGCACTGCCGCCAGCGTTGACAATTTCATCAACCACAGTTTGACATGCTTCAATTTTTCGACTCGATACAATCACATGAGCACCATACTGGGCCAAGACTTTAGCAACACTTTTCCCAATACCACGACTTGCGCCAGTGACTAATGCAACCTTCCCTGTTAAATCAAATAAATTGCCATTGTTCATTTTATTTCCTTATTATATTTGAGCTAATTTTTTATAAGCTATATGAGTTACTTATTTATCAATTAATAGTTTTATGAGCTAATCGATTTATGAGCTAATCGATTTATGAACTAATCGTTTTATAAGTTAATCGTGTTAACCAGCAAAGTGTTGCAGCGAGTTCATTGTTAAGTGACATTACCTAAAGGTTATCCAGTCATCACCAGCCTGCTCTAAATGACTGTAGTTATTGAAATAATCAACACTTAACCTGTTTTCTGAAAAGAGTAGTTTAGTCACACTGGTATTTCTGGCCTGTTGATTAATGGCCAATGTTTGTTGATCGCTTAATTTCAATATGTGTTGCACTATGACTGAAATAGTACCGCCGGAAGTAAAGACTAAAATGTCATTTGATTTTTTGCTAACACTTCCCGCGGTCATCCCCTCGCGTTGTTTTGCTAATTCTTGTTCAATGATATTTTGCAGTGCTCGTATACAGCGCGCCTTAAATTGTGACCAACTCTCTTTATATTCATGAGCATTATCGCTAGACAACCAGCGTTGGAGTGCTTTAGAAAATTCTTTTTGCAGCGTTTTGTTTGGCTCGTTAAGTTGATTAATTTCTTGACTCATCTTGGCAAAATTGTGCCACCGGGCATTGTACTTTTGTAGAATATCGACATGATCAAATTCGTTAAAACCTGAGTGGATAACCATTGGCGTTGTTGGCCCTTGATATCCTTCTACAAAGCTGGTTAATGTTTGCCCATGACGCAATAAATCGCCGCAATAAAACTTGCTCGGAGTCGCCCTTGCGCGCCAGTATTGACCTAGCAATGCGGCTTGCTGGCTACCTTTGTCTGATAATTGATCATAATCAGCACTACCAAAAGAGGCTTGTCCGTGTCGAATCAAATAAATTGCTGCCATATTGGGTCTCTAACTGGATAAAAATGATGATTCAATACGGAATCAACTTAACATACTGTTTAAATTAGTTTTAATTTCAGTCTATCATCTAACAAGCAATATCGATTTCGCCTTCAATAGCATTAGTCGATGTGACTAATAATGGCTTAGCGCAATTATCTAACTGAATTCTGCACTGCACCGAATGTACTTGACTATGCTAAACCCGACATCTAAATTGAACAAATGAATAGTTCTTATAACCTACTATTTATATTTTAAATAGTGTACATGGATTGACGTGATCGCAACGTTCATCGTGAGATCATTGGAGTAAGTATGAAAATTGATTTGAATTTGTTTGTAGTTTTCGATGCAATATATTGTGAAGGGAATATCACCAAAGCAGCTTCGGTATTGAATTTATCCCAACCTGCTGTTAGCCATTCATTAGGAAAATTGCGAACACATTTTGATGATGCTTTGTTTATCAGGCAAGGCAACGAAATGAGGCCGACACCTGTCGCTAAAAATGTCATTGATGATGTGCGAGAAGCCTTACATCAATTGCAAGTTTGCTTAGTACAATCAAGACAATTTGAACCATTAACCTCACGTAAAAGCTTTTCGCTCTCATTACATGGTTCTTTAGAGCCCTACTATTTACCCATACTGCAACAAAGCTTATCGATAGAATCACCCGCTATCTATTTACGCAGTACTAAAAGGGTGACACGAACTGAGCTGGAAAATAAATTAGCCAGTGGTGACATTGATTTGGCGATTGATGCTTTGATCCCGGTAAGCAGTAATGTGTTACATACACAGTTAGAATCAGACCAACTGGTTGTGGTTTCTCGTAAAAATCACCCTGCTATTACTCAACAACTCGATTTAGAAACTTACTTACGCCTTAATCATGTATTAGTCTCGTCGCGATCGACGGGCCCTGGATTGGAAGATTTCGAGCTGTCTCGCATGGGCTTACACCGTAAAATCTCATTACGCTTACAGCATGCGTTATCAGCCTGTAGAGTGATAATAAATAACGATATGTTGCTGACTTTGCCAAAAACGGCCGCAAAAATATACAGCCAAATGCTCGATATTGCGGTTCACCCAATGCCAGTTGAATTACCGGGTATTGATGTTCATTTATATTGGCATGTTAATGTCGACAAAGAACCCGCGAATAAATGGCTTAGAAACAAAATGATCATTGCGGCATCAAAAATAAAAATCGCCGCGATATGATGGATAATCAATCATCAGCGTGGACGTTGTGAACCTCATGGCTTTCTTCACGAAATAGGAAAGGCCCTATGAGCTTAATCCTTAATCTAAATTAATCTATGGTCAAACTGAAGCCATTAACTAGCTTAAAAAATTGGCTAAACTCATGCGTATGCAACAGCATTCGCTGGCAATTTCACCTACGCTTAGTCATGGTATCTATTATAATAATCGGGGGGCCAGTTCTTGTAGTAAAGACTTGTGATAAAGCTTTGTAATAAAAAGACTTGTGGTAAAGCAAAGTCTCTTAGATGTCCCCCGTCGCTAATAAGAGGCAATATGATCAGCAAAGCTGTGTTTAGTCAATCTTAGATAACAAGCGCACAGACAACAAAATACAGCTGTTTATTAGTGAGTTAGCCCATGACCCTCTTATTATAACAGAGGGTGTTTGGGGAAGATGTTAGGTTAGCTTTTGATTAAAAAAATCGAGCGTGCGCTGCCATGCTAATTCTGCATTGGCTTCATCATAACGCCCGGTCGAATCATTATGAAATCCATGATTCGCCTTGTTATACATGTGCATTTGATATGGCACCTTAAACGTTTTGAGATCTTGCTCGTACTCAGGCCAAGTATTGTTAACTCTTTCATCTAACTCGCCTAATTGGATCAATAACGGTGCTTTAATATTCTGTCTTAACGCTTTCGCCGCTGGAGTGCCATAAAAAGGGACCCCAGCTTGGATCAAGTTTGAGTCAACAGCGACAAGGTAATTGACAATATACCCACCAAAACAAAATCCGACCGCGCCTAACTTACCATTGCTGCGTTTGTGCGCTTTCAAAAACTGAGCTGCCGCGACAAAATCCTGTTCTATTTTGTTTCGATCTAAACTGCTTTGCATTTTACGGCCATCATCATCGTTGCCCGGGTATCCGCCGAGTGGAAACAAGGCATCTGGCGCAAAGGCGATAAAGCCCGCTTTGGCTAACCTTCTGGCCACATCTTTGATGTAAGGATTGAGGCCACGGTTTTCATGCACAACCAACACAACTGGCAATAATCCTGATTTATTAGTTGGCTCAACTAAGTACCCTTGCCCTTTACCATGACCTAATGGTGAATCGAAATTAACGTATGTGGCTTTAATATCTGCATCATTAAATGACACTTGCTCGGCTAATGCGTAATTAGGCAGTAATGCCGACGTCAGCACTGTCATTGAATAACCGAGCGCAACTAACGACCCAAGCTTGCCAATAAATGTGCGGCGGTCCATACCACCGTGTGCATAAGCGTCATACCAATCAAACGCTTGTTGTGGAATGGTATTAGATGATTTGTTCAACATAAGTTCCCTCTTGTGCTTTTTGAATGATAGAGCTGATTAATCTTAGCTGATTGTGGCAAAATCAACACCCGAATTCTCTCTATGGCTGACTTTTACCATCGGCTCAATTTTGCCATCCAACCTACCTTGCTCACGTGATCCTATTGCTGCAGAAAAAAAATGAGTATCTTTCATCAACACGCTTAGCATAGGCGCTGACTGAGGGCTTCAATATGCTCAGGACCAATACCACAACAACCTTCCCTTGCTCACGTGATCCTATCGCTGCAGCAAAAAAATGAGTGTCTTTCATCAACACGCCTAGCGTAGGCGCTGAGTGAGGGCTTGAATATGCTCTGGACCGATGCCGCAACAGCCGCCTATGAGTGATGCACCCGCGGCGCGCCAGTGCTCTGCCCATGTTAGATAATCGAGTGGCCCAAGATCGCTACGGATCTCGTCCAGACCCTCATTGGCAGTGGCCTCTTTTGTTTGTGGCGGAAAAGCATTGGCATAAGCACCCAGTCTAATATCAATGCGGCCCAAATCATCTAGCCGTTCAGCCGCCACCTTTAGCGCCGCTTCGATCACTTCAGGCTGACAACAATTAAACAAAATGGGATCGACACCTACTTTTATCAGTGTCTCTATGGCATACACGACTGATTCACCAGATCGTAATCTAGGTTCATTTGTGACTATTTCATCCTCAAGCGTAAAAGCGACCCAAAACGGTTTACCGTCATGTGGCAGCAGCGCTTTGATGGCGATCGGTTCAGCGATAAGGCTCACGGTTTCGACCAGCCACAGATCCACATTGGGCGCCATAGCTCGGATCAGCGGAGTAGCAAGCTCACTGACCTTCTCTGCATCGAACAGATCGGCACGATATGAGCCAAACAGTGGCGGCAATGAGCCCGCAACTAACACTGAATGTTCCTGCTCGTCGGCAACATCGCGAGCTAGCTTACCCGCAAGCGCGGCAAGTGTTTCACCTTCAGCCGCAAAGCGCTCTGCTCCAATATGAAACGGCACCAAGGCATAGCTATTGGTTGTAATAACCCGAGCACCACTGTCCACATAGGCCCGATGCACTGCGGTCACAGTTTGTGGTGCTTCAATTAAGGCCAGTGATGACCAATCCGGCTGGCAAAATGGCGCGCCTCGTCTTGCTAATTCTCGCCCCATGCCACCATCAAGCATCCACAATTCCTGCTTATCCATTTCTTTTGCCTCTGCATATTTGAAACACTAGCTATCCTGAACGCGAGATAATAAATGCATCTCAAACGGGTTATTGTTCAGGTTCCATAGCGCGATTAATTCGATGATTGCTACTACCCTAAATAGACATTTATGATTTAGACATCGATTACTTAGACATCTAGACGGCCAAATTGTAACGTTAAAGCGATTATTCTGCAATCGCTCTAAGCAACAATCTTTGCCGTGATAATGGCGACGGTTAGCCTGTGCGCCATCGTTAATGATCAGTCGATAACACCAATAAAGATCGATGGGCTTCACATAAGGCTCTATCTCACCGATGCTTGATTAACATAAATTAAACCCATAGGTTAAAAGATGAAACCAGTGTTAGGGTGATTAGACTATTTGATTTGCCAGAATTGTCATGCCCACAGCGCGTGGTCAATATACATAATCACAGTGTTAACCCTATTCATGATTTGGATGCACCACGTTATTGGATAACATCCTTTAATCAAGGCACAGCGGTACAGGGCTAGAGAATCAATACTGGATATTATTGATAAAATATTTATCTATCAAGGTAAAGCACACTCAATATAAGGTAAATATACTCTGCATTTAACGCTTTGAGCCAAGGTGTTAAGCAAAAACCTCCGCTCAGGTTTAAGCTCACTCACGCTTGATTTTCCATAGTGTTAGCGATCAAATGAGTGAGAAAAAGTGTTATTTAGTTCGCGCTTAGCTCAGTAAACGATAACGCCATAGAGCCTAAACCCTGATATTCAATCTGCACAGGCTTATTCATATCGACCTTAAGCACGCCGCAATAAGAACCGGTAATAATGACTTGGCCAGCGCTAATTTCAATTCCTCTGGCGGTTAAAAAATTGATTAACCAATATAAAGGCGATGCCGGTAATGTGCAGGGATGCGCGCCGTCATAGGTTCGCGAGGCGTCATCTTGGGTGACCGTAAGGTGAATATTGCTCGCCTTAAAGGCCTTTGATTTGTCAATTTCAGGGCCTAAATACAGACCTTGATTACTGAGTCCATCTGCCAGTTTGTCTAAAAATGACGCGTTATAATCTCGACTAAATCGCTGCTGGATTAATTCTAGCGCCATATGCGTGGCACCAATGTGCTGATCGATTTCGGCATCACTATAGTGGCGATCCGCTGCAAAGGATTGCCCAACAACAAAGGCTATTTCTGGCTCAATCAATGCGCGATGCGCCGATGAGAAAATCGGGCATTGTGGTTGATTAATAATGGCCTTGGCTAAAATAGGTGCCACAATCAAATCGCCGTTATCGCGTGGGGTTAAACACTTCCAACCAGTGACATGCTGCTGATTAAGATCAATCATGGCTAATTGAACCCCAAGCGCCACGTCGATGCTATCTATCTGATGTGTCGCCGCTAAGTCCGATCTAGGTTCAACTGTCTGGCGTTGTAAAAATAAATGTTTGGCTATGTTGTTTATATTAATGGGTTGAACCATCACGCGTTCCTTATTGCTATAGTGAGGTAGCTTGACTGGTTAACCTTGCATCACAAATCAAGCCTTGTTATCGAAAAATATTGGCATATAACGTAAAAACTCAAGATTAACACGCCTGCTTTGCTCTAGTTAGTGGATCGATAGTCATTCATTAAGCGCACTTTTTTAGCACTCTCTTTTAGCGCTCTGTTTTACCCTCTTGACTGATATCAACTATCACAATAAATCCATAAATCCATAAATGAAAAGTCTCCACCGTCATGATGCAATACAAAGCCGGTTAATAATTGATCAACACTACTGCCAGACAGAGCGCCAGCGTGAAGTCGATAAACATGTTAACCCATTTTTCGTGGCCATAATTGCGTTTTGGTTTGCTAGAATTAAGCATAAACCCTTGCGCAACCTTATTCAGACACCATTGATTCAGACGCAGCGCTAATCGGTTTATTGCCCTTGATAATAGGCAGATCCGCTATGTCGGCATGTTTAGAACAGGCTTCAACTAGAATGATGTCATTCCGTTCGACGACCCAGAGATCAAGCAAGGTGCGTAAATAATCAATCGACAACAACTGACTAATACGTTGCTGCGGCTCATCCCCTTAACATTATGCCTAATGGCTACGGTAGAATTATCAACTCCATAGTTAACATTTCAATATCATAGTTAACGTCTCAGTATCATAGTCACTCCCCATTCGCGCATGGCCAAGGTTAACCTAGTGGTCATGTTTTATCCCTAAACAGCCAAATCGATAATGTCGTTGATACTTAAAGTGATTTAGCAGCCATTTTTATCTCAATCGATGCGATCACCACAATATCAGTCAATTCACTCACAGCAACACTTGCAAGGCTCTGGATGAAATTCATTGCATGCTATATAAGCAATAAGTAGATTATAAATCGACAACTTAGCGCTAACCTGTATAATCCGCGGCCTATTTACTTAATATACTCACGTCTGTCTTATTACACACGGCTGTTTGCTTGCCCTTTGTTGATAAATATTCAGTTAGTACACAGTTGGAACAACGCTTTGATTTCTACCGCTAATATCACCATGCAGTTTGGCCCTGAGCCATTATTTGAAAACATCTCGGCTCAATTTGGTCACGGTAACCGTTACGGTTTAATCGGCGCAAATGGTTGTGGTAAATCCACGTTCATGAAAATCTTGAGTGGTGCACTGGCGCCAACCTCAGGAAACGTGTCGATTACGCCAGGCTTTAAAGTCGGTACGCTAAGTCAAGATCAATTCGCTTTTGAGCAATATAGCGTTGTTGATGCGGTGATCATGGGAGATGTTGGACTGTGGAAAGTCAAACAAGAACGTGACAGCATTTATGCTAAAGCAGAAATGACCGATGAAGACGGCATGCGCGTCGGCGATTTAGAAAGTCAGTTTGCCGAAATGGATGGCTACAGCGCCGAAAGCCGCGCTGGCGAAATATTATTAGAAGCTGGCATTGATGAATCGTTTCATTTTGGTTTAATGCAACAGGTAGCTCCAGGTTGGAAATTGCGGGTGTTATTGGCACAAGCTTTATTTGCTAACCCAGATATCTTGTTACTCGACGAACCTACCAACAACTTGGATATTCATACCATTAGTTGGTTAGCCACCGAGCTAAACAAACGTAAATGCACCATGATCATCATTTCCCACGACAGACACTTTTTAAATTCAGTCTGTACTCATATGGCGGATATCGATTATGGCGAATTACGGGTTTATCCTGGTAACTATGAATATTTCTTAGAACAGTCAGGCTTAATACGTGAACAACTTTTAGCGGGTAACGCCAAGAAAACGGCTGAAGTGGCCGAGCTGCAAGACTTTGTTAACCGCTTTGGTGCTAACGCATCTAAAGCAAAACAAGCCAGCTCGCGCGCTAAAAAGATGGATAAAATCAAATTGGATGACGTCAAATCATCTAGTCGTATTACACCATCGATCCGTTTTACCGAAAGCAAAAAGCTGCACCGCCAAGCATTAGTGCTTGAAGAATTGTCCCACGGATTTGACGAAGTGTTATTCGAACACGGCGACCTCATCTTAGAAGCGGGTTCTAAAATGGCTATTATTGGTGAAAATGGTGTGGGTAAAACCACTCTATTGCGTTGCCTAGTCGACGAACTGCAGCATAATGGTGGCCGGATCAAATGGTCTGAAAATGCCGCTATTGGTTACTGTCCACAAGACAGCACAGCCGATTTCGATAATGACATGACTTTATTTGATTGGATGTCATTGTGGCGCACACCAAAGCACAACGACTTAATCGTTCGCGGCATGTTAGGTCGACTGTTATTTACCGATGACGATGCCAATAAAAAAGTGCGTAACTGTTCTGGTGGTGAGAAAAACCGCTTACTATTCGGTAAGTTAATGATGATGGATATCAACATATTGGTCATGGATGAACCGACCAACCACATGGACATGGAAGCCATCGAAGCGCTAAACCAAGCGTTGAAATTATTTGAAGGCACATTGATATTTGTCAGTCATGACCGCGAATTTGTGTCATCACTGGCAACACGTATTATTGATGTCAAAGACAAAAAATTGATCAACTTCGCTGGCACTTTCGACGAGTATCTTGCCAGCCAAGCGGAAGCAGAATTAAGAAGCTAATTGCAATAACCGCGCATTAGGTAGCTGGTGGCAATAACAACAGAATGTAAATGATATAAGGTCTTCATTGATGGCGTGATTAAGCCTAAATGAAGGCCTTTTGCATTTATCTCACCCTTGTGCCAGCTTTTATAATCGCAAAGCCTAATAAATAGTCATCCGCTGTAAATACACGTACCATGGCCTCAAAATTTAATGATTACCTCTAAAATAGCGAAAATATCATGACCAGAAAAATCGAATTATTGGCACCAGGTGGGGATGTCGATGCGATCAAAGCTGCGATTATAGCCGGTGCAAACGCCGTTTATTGTGGCTTAGATACCTTTAACGCCCGCAACCGAGCCGCCAATCTTTCCTTCGATGACTTAATTGGTGTTATCGCGCTTGCTCACCAATATCAGTGTGAAGTGTTTCTCACCTTGAATGTCGTGATCCTTGAAAACGAAATGCCGACATTGGTTAGATTACTCAACCAACTGGTCAATACCGGTATTGATGGCATTATAGTCCAAGATTTAGGCTTATTTACTTTAGTCAGTAAGCATTTTCCCAGTCTTGCTATCCATGCATCCACCCAACTGACAACCCACAACGAAGGTCAAATTGGCTTCTTAGCCAAAATCGGCGCCACTAGGGTTAATTTATCCCGTGAACTCAATCTTGGCGAAATTAAAAGTCTAACGACCCTCGCCCACGATCACCATGTACTCACTGAAGTCTTTGTACACGGCGCATTATGTATCGCCTTCTCAGGCCAATGTTATTCCAGTTCAGTCAGTGTCGGTAATTCGGGCAACCGTGGACGTTGCAGCCAAGCGTGCCGTGATGAATATGAAACCACCGCCACAGGCAACAAGTTCCCGCTTAATTTAAAAGATAACTCAGCCTACTTTGATCTCCCCGAGCTAGTCGAAGCTGGGGTTGATTCACTCAAAATTGAAGGCCGTATTAAAGGCGCTCAATATGTGCATACTGTGGTAGATAGTTGGCGTAAACAGATCGATAAATTTGTCGACACAGGTAAATTATTAGCCGATGACTCAAACCTGCATAAAGTGTTTAATCGCGATTTCACCAACTCTTTTTTAAAGGGTAATCTCACCAAAGATATGTTTATCGACAACCCACGCGATAATAGCTTTAAACATGCCAACGACAAAAATAACGCCATTTCAGTCGTGCAAATTCAAGCAGCACAACACACCTTGTCATCAGATAAAGATGCCATCGTCGAACTGGTCGCAAAAAAAATTAATCACCTTAGTATTGAAAAACCCAGCTTATCACTCGCGTTCGCCGGTCAAGTCGGTCAACCCTTGTCGATAACAGTAACCACACCAACCAGCAGCTTTGTTATCACCTCAGCCATCACGCTTACCCAAGCAACGGAAGCCCGCATCGATGAAGCGGCCATCGAAAAGCGTTTTAAGAGCATAAAAAACAGTGGCTATGTGTTACAAGCGTTTAATTTTGATAACTTAGAAGCTGATTTAAATCTGCCGTTTAGCCAATTAACTCAGCTTAAAAACCAACTGTTATTGCAGCTTACCCAAAGAGAATACATTGGCGCAGTCACCTTACCCAAGTTACCTAAGCATCCTAAAGTGACCGACACACCGACATTGTCTTTGCTTATTAGTGATGAAAAAGATGTCAACTTGTGTGATGTTACCGATGCCGATATCTACTTTAAGCTGCCAGAAAGCTTTAAGAAAAACGACAACAAGTACATCGATATCTTTTTACGTAATCCAAGGTTAATCCCGTGGTTTCCGGCTGTGCTTATCGGCAAAGATTACATCGAAGCGGTAAGAGTGTTAGAAGTGGTTAAGCCAAAGCGTATTGTCACAAATAACACCGGTGTTGCGTTTAAAGCCTATGAAATGGATATCGAATGGATTGCGGGGCCATTTTTAAACACAACTAACTCGTATGCCTTGCTAACATTACAAGAGCAATTAAATTGTGCTGGCGCGTTTATTTCCAATGAAATTAACCGTAATCAAATTAAAAACATCTCAAGACCAGAAAACTTCAAACTGCTTTACAGCATCTATCATCCCATTTTGATGATGACCAGCAGACAATGTTTTTTCCAACAAACGGTCGGCTGTAATAAGCCCAGCATTGAAGATGGCTGCATGCTTAAATGTGAAAAAGCCACCACCATCACTAACGTTAAAGGCATTTCGTTTGCGGTAGACAAGCAAAAAGGCGGCTATCCGAGTATCTATAACCACGAGCAATTCTTAAACATCGAAGCCGTAGAAGACTTGTCCCACGTATTTGATGAGTTCTTTATCGATCTCACCAACATAGGTTCAGGCTCAAAAGCGGAAATCGATAAGACTCAGCTCGTCGCCCACTTTGAAAACGTGCTCAAAGGTGTCACCGAATCAAAAGTAGAGTTAAATCAACTAGTGACCATTTCGACCAATGCCCAGTATCAGCAAGGTTTATAACACGCTAGCAGACGTTAATAGCTTGGGCTTAATTTGCTCAGTCAGTTAACGTTAATAACCGCAACTTATTGCGTGGTGACCTACCGGCGAAGGCGCGTCACCGTCATAAGTTCAAGCGCATGATATGTACAAACAAAAGTTAGGTATTAATGAAAAATAACATAGAGATAGTCGATCTGCTGCGCCAGCGTATTCCGTCATTTGAATGCAAGCCTGGTTGTCACGATTGTTGTGGCCCAGTCACAACCTCTTCAGAAGAAATGGCTCGCCTACCCTTTAAAACAAATGCCCAGCATGAAGCCGCATTAAAAGAGTGGAACTGTGTGTACTTGGGCCCTAATGGTTGTGAGGTGTATGAAGAGCGCCCCTTGATATGCCGAGTATTTGGCACCACACCGCGTATGCCTTGTCCAGAACACCGTCGACCAGCAGAGATGATTGACACGAAAACTGAAGCTCAGATCCACCATTACATCGCGAACACACGCCAAGTCTTGGTATAAGAGATCAATAACGTCACCTCAGGTTTAACTCGGGTTTAATTCGAATTTAGAGATGGGTTAAATATGAGCTAAGAGATGCGTTAGGAAAGGAGTTAAGGGGTGGGCCGATTAAGCTAACAGTAGACTATTCATATTAAACGGGCCAACGTACTAGCACGGCGTAATCAGGTGTTAATCGCTTTGTGAATAGTTTTGCATCAATAGCGATGTTATTCGCTGCATCAATAGCGGCTTGATGGTAAGTTATCCAACCTAGCTCGAAGGTGAAATAGCTATTTGATAACCGTCTAGATCCCGAGCTAAGGTTAACTAGTTTGAACAGTAACAGAGTTCAAACTAACAATGTTGATTTTATCTAGTGTTCGGCTAATAGCAATTGAAGCTGATCATACTCGCGCCAGGCATCATCTGGCTGCCAGCTTGCCGCCCACTCAGGAATGTCCTTAGCCATCATCGGCCTAGCTATCACATATCCCTGGGCCAAATCACACCCTAATTGCAATAGTGCAACACCATGTGCGATGGTTTCTACCCCCTCGGCAATCACTTCACGATTAAATGATTTGGCCAATACCACGACGCCTTCGACAATCGCCATATCATCTACGTCAATCAGCATATCTCGCACAAAGGACTGGTCAATCTTAATCAAACTCGCCGGCAAACGTCTGAGGTGACTCAATGAAGAGTAACCCGTACCAAAATCATCTAATGCAAAATTAACCCCCAGCTCAATACAGTTGAGCATGGTTTCAGAAACCTGCAATAAATCACCTATCGCACTCGTTTCAAGGACTTCTAATTCTAAAGAGCTAGGAGCAACCTCGGGAAATGCGGCCAACAGCTCAGCTAAACGGGTGGCAAAATCCTCACTCTGTAATTGAAGCCCACTAATGTTGACACTGACAGGAATGTCCCACCCCAACGCCTGCCACGCCTTAATTTGACTCAATGCTGTGTTTATAACCCATTCGCCGAGCGCAATACTGAGAACATTATTCTCAATCACAGGCAAGAAATCATTAGGGCCAACTAAGCCACACTCAGGGGATTGCCAACGAATTAACGCTTCGACGCCAATCATCTGCCCCGTTTTCATATTGACTTTAGGTTGGTAATAAAGTAAAAATTCATTATCTTCCAAGGCTTTACTTATACGTTCTAATTTCCCATGCTGATTAACCATGGCGGTATTATGTGCAGAATCAAACAAACGATAGCGGTTCTTTCCTTGTTGCTTCGCGACATACATGGCTTGATCTGCATGACGCATAAGTTGATCGGCATCTACACCATCTTGTGGGTAAATTGAGACGCCAATGCTGGCAGAAACTTCCAGCCTAACGCCCCCCACTACCACAGGATCCGAGGCGGCCAGCAACAGCCGCTCTAAGATAGGTTCACAATCCTCCAGCGTTTCAATATTTTCCATCACAGCAACAAACTCATCCCCGCCTAAACGCGCCAGCGTATCAAGCTGACGAAGCGCTTCTTTCATGCGAGATGAGATCACAATTAATAATTCATCACCAACAATATGACCATAGGTATCATTAATTTCTTTGAATTTATCCAAATCAACAAAGGCAACCACTAATAAAGAATTTTGACGTTGACTGCGCTGCATAGATTGCGTTAGACGGTCGGCCAATAAGGTACGATTAGGTAAATTAGTTAACATATCATAGTGAGCAATACGTTCTAATTGTTCTTGATGCTCCTTAATTGCGGTGATGTCATTGAATAGACCGACATAGTTTTGCACCACACCAAAATCATCAAGTACTGCACTTATCGTGAGTATCTCCGGATAAACTTCGCCATTCTTACGTTTATTCCACACCTCACCGGTCCAATATCCTTTTTCTAGCAAAGTGGCCCACATCTCATTATAGAACTCAGGCAAATGACGTCCAGATTGCAGAAACCGTGGGTTTTGTCCTATGACATCATCCCGGGTGTAGCCGGTAATATCACTAAAGGCACCATTAACGTTAATGATATCCCCTTGCGTATTTGTGATGGTGATACCTTCTCTGGCGTAGGTGAATACGCTGGCGGCAAGTTTACGCACTTCTTCGGATTGCTTGCTCTTGGTGATGTCTTGATGGGTGCCTGACAGTCGTAGCGGCTTGCCATCGTCAGTCCATTCAACCACCCGGCCACGATCGAGTATCCAGACCCAACTACCATTCTTGTGCTGCATCCGAAATTCGCATGCTAACGTTTCGGCCTCACGCCTGAAACAATCCTCTATCAACTCGTTGGTGTTATTGACATCATCAGGATGTAGCAGTGTCTTCCAAGTATCAACACTAGTAGGTTCAAGTTGATTAAGACTGTAGCCCAACATTTCGGCCCAGCGTTCATTGAAAACTGTCTTACCTGTCTCAACATTCCATTCCCAGGTGCCAATATTAGCGCCCCAAATAACTTCAGCATAACGCTGACTTTGCTCACGAAAATTTTTCTCAGTCTCCTCCAAGGCTATTTGGGTGCGCCTATTTTGGGTGACATCTTGGATCAATGATGTCACGCCGATAACATCACCGCAGTCACTTACAATTGGCGTATTGTGCCATTCACAGATAAGGGTTCTACCATCTTTGGTGATATTTTCATTAATATTTATTGAATCTTTATTGCTTTTTAACAATGAGTTACAGACATTTTTGATATCATTTTTATTGCCTTCTGGCACCAATAAATCCAATAAATCATGCCCTCTCGCCTCATCGGCGGAATAGCCGAACATCTGCTCGGCTGATTTGTTCAACTCAATACAAATTGAGTTTTGATCGCAAGAAATATACCCGAGCGGAGTATTTTGAACATGGTGAGAGAGTATTGCCTCACTAGCTTGTAATGTCATCGCGGTCTTGTTGCGGTCGGTGACGTCCCGAATGAAGCCCATATAACCCTGAATTTGCCCATCAACACCTTTGATCACAATTCTACTGATTTCGCCAACAACAATACTGCCATCTTTGTGGCGGTAGTTCGCTTCACAAGGTTTGAGTTTATCTCCAGCGTCCAGATTGAAAGACATTCGACCTTGTCGCTCATATTCGGCATCGCTTTGATAAATAATCGATGTTTTTTCCCCCACAAGCTCATCACTGCTATACCCTAACAAGAGTTCCAAACCTTGATTTATCGCTATAATCCGGCGCTGTTGATCCGCAAAAATAAAGCCATCGGTAGAACAATTTAATATTGAGGCGAACAACCTTTCGTTATTAATGGATGTTATTTTGGTGTCTTTAAGGGCGGACAGGGTTGGTGCTTTTTCGCCAAATTCCCTTGGGGCCCAACGCTTGCGCAAAAGCCAGATGACCAGCAAACCAGCAGCAATATTGATGAATGGTGGGATAATGAGCAAAGAGGGTTGCGAAAATAGCTCATTCATCGCTTGCGGTGTTAGCCCAAACAGTGAGTTGAAATAGGATCCAAAATAGACACTGTCAATGAGGGTCCTGAAGGCATTCATGGTCAGGATAATAAGCAGAACGGCAATCGTTGCGCCAACAGCCTTATCAAGGGTTTTTAACTGGTTGAGTTTTACCAGATAAATACTGAGAATAACCAACCATAAAACGGCCAATATCCAATATGATATTGGTGTGATAAATTCAAAAATAGTCATGTTCCTCTAACTAATTTATTTGCAGGCAACTGGACTCATCGCGCTTAGGAAATATTAAAAAAAAAGCGTATTACAAAAACGCGTTTTGTTATCAATCACAAACAATTAACGCTTACATTGGGCAAGCCACACTTTTTCACTGCTCGGTTAAATATGCTATTTAATTAGTAGAGGCTCTTGTCTGGTTGGCGGCAACCGTATTTTCTTGTGCTATATGTTACACATCAATCACATTGTCGTTCATGCCCACAGCCACTAAGTTTTGCTGCGCGAAAGCACTTGTGATCTGAATATTTATGCCATTAATCATACCAGTTGAGAGTGTCTATTTGGGATCATATTTATACCCATCATAAACAGAGTGGTCTGTAACCGCCATGTACATGGGTTTTTATCGCAAAACATTGGTCTGCAGAGAGACCTAATCCGCTTTTTCAGGCAAGATCATATCCATCTAAGGTAAATACAGTGTTTTGACTTTATTCAAACCAACTCTATTAATAATTCAATACAATCAGGGATTAATTTAACATTGTTATTATTACGATTTATTGAGTTTGGTCACGTTGCATCGCATATTAGTTATAATAATGGCTATTTTGGAATTTTTGATGATCCAGTGATCGACATTGTCTTAAAGTATCTTGTATGCATCGCATCGCTATCTTGCCACTGCGCAGATTTTTATGGGCTCTTCGGTGTATATTGCGAGCCAGAAGCCTCAAGCAAATCAGGTTCTTAGCGGGATTATCTTTATCTCTGACAAGCCTCTTCTTTTATGCTGACACTTAGCCGCAAGGCTAACGCAATACTGATGTATTGCGTTAGGGCTTGCTCTGACGAAAAGACCTTTAAGCGCATGTTGTAACAAGAATCGAGCGCGATTGATTTATCTGATAATGTCACGTTCAAAACTAAAGCATTCACCACATAGCCCATTCGATTTTCGATCAGTCTATGGCCTAAACGAGGGTTATAACTTTTCTTTATCAGAGGGTTACAATGTTTCTGTATCAGAGGCGCGCACACAATTACGACCGCTATTTTTGGCGAGATAAAGAGCTACATCGCTGCGCTGTTGGATCAAATCAACACTATCTTCAACCAGCAGGCTAGCAATGCCGATGCTGGTCGTCACTGATAAACTGTGGTTGTCAGTGATGATAACCTGAGATTCAATACTGTTTCGAATACGCTCAGCCACCACCTTAGCTTCTGATCCAGAGGTCTTAGGGAGTACAAGGTAAAACTCCTCACCACCCACACGACCCAAAATATCTTCATCCCGAATGATTTGTTGAATATTTTGCGTAAACGCTATTATCACCCGATCACCAACTTGATGACCATATTGATCGTTGACCTGTTTAAAATTATCGATATCAAATAGCAATAATGAAAAGTCTTCTTGATGGCGCTGCGCCAAACCAAAGGCGGTCTTAAACTGCTCAAGAAAAGCACGCCGATTAAGAATGCCCGTCAGTTCATCAGTGGTTGACTGTAGCCTAAGCTTCTCTTGCAGTGAGATGAATTCAGAGATATCTCTAATAAAGGCAAAAATAATCGTTTCACCATTAATCTTTGTCACATTTGGGCTAAAGTGAACATGCACCTCTTTGCCTGCTTTAGTTAGCCCTTGAACATGGATACCTTTGCCAATAGTAGGTCCAAAGTCATGATTGTGCTTGAATTTAGCAAAGGATGCATCTGCTCGCGCTTTAAATTTTTTGGTCGGCAGAAAAGCATGCACATGATGACCTAGTACTTCCTGCTCTGTGTAACCAAAGATCTGCTCCGCGCAGTCATTCCAAGAAAGGATAATGCCGTTCGCGTCAGAAATAATCACGGCATCCGTTGATTGTTTTACAATCGTCTTATAGGTACTTTCGTTTAGTGGCACACTTCCCCTCTTAGAAATGTTCAAACGAGTTGATACTAAGATTAGTTTCACTCGCTTGCATATTTATTCTGTTTTAGCTTTTTTTAGCAGTTTCTAGCTGCAACAGATAAAATATCTCCTGCTTATTGATGACGATATCGGCCAAGGTAAATTCATTTAAGGTGCAGATAAAATTATTCACTGCTTTTATCATTGCTAGCTTTAGTTTACAAGCCGGTTGCAGGAAACAAGCCGAAGTTAAGCAATCTACACCATCAACCGTTTTTTCACAGAGCTCTACTATGGTGCCGATCTTGATGTTATCGGGCGACACCGCCAGTCGAATACCGCCACCTTTGCCCCTGAGCGTGTGGATATAACCATGTTGGGCAAGTTTGTGGACCACTTTGGTCAAGTTATTTTGGGAAATACCATATAACTGTGACACTTGTTTAACGCTACTTAATTGCCCCTCAGGAAGACTCGCTAAATACATCAGCGTCCGTAAGCTATAGTCGGTAAAAGCAGTAATTCTCATTTTTACGTCCTCTAATAAACATGATCCACCTAGCAAAGCATGATCTAAGTCCCTGCGGCACGCGTCTTAAACGTTCCAAGTTGTTCAACAATTTGCGCGGTCACTTCACTTAACCGGTGCCCTTGTTGCTCAAGCTCATTACAGTCATACGCATTAGAACTAGACAGTTTTTTAAGCACTTCAATCTCGCCAGCCACTTCGCCCACCAAACGATTAATATATTGAATATCGATATTATTTTCTGTCTTATCTTTGCCGATAAGCCCTAGGATCTCATCAATATTGGTACAAGCTTGTTGTAATTGGACCTGGCTGGTGCTGGTGTATGTCGCTAAACCAGTAATCGCACTCGACTGTGATTTCATCTGCTCGCCCGCATCGATGACGGCATCAGAGATCCCCGCGATAATTTGGTTAATTTCATCAAGACTCTTTTGGGTCGATAATGCCAGATTGCGAACCTCATCGGCAACCACGGCAAAACCTCGACCATGCTCACCGGCTCTCGCCGCTTCAATCGCCGCATTAAGTGCAAGTAAGTTGGTTTGATCTGCAAGGTTTTTGATCACCAATACCACATTTTCAATAGACTTTGTTTGCTCAGAAAGTGAGTTAAATTTGTGGTGTAATTTGTCATTGTTTTCAATATACGAGTTCAATTCTTGCGCCATTGTGCCCATATTTTCATTAGACAAAATCAACCCGGCTTGGGTGTGCTCAACTTGTTGGCGAGTTGCTTCGGCCTTATCCCGTAATGAAACCGATGTACTATCTAAAATATCGACTCTGTCTGTCAGGTAATCAACGCGGTTATCCTGATCTTGGATCCTTGAGGAAATACTTTGTGCTTTGTGTTTCAAAAGCTCGGCAATATCATCTGAGGTATTTGCTTGCTGCTGAATATCAACCAAGGCATCATTCACGTTTACTCGAAAGGTATTCACCACATTGAGTACATTACCGATTTCTACGTTATAGCGACTATCGACTTCACAAGGCACTGACAGATCTTTGTTCTCAAAAGTTTTCATGTAAGTCGTGACGTTTTTTAAAGAGTCTACGCCCCAATGTTTCTCATCGATATCATGGATAATCAGAAATATCATGACCAGATATTGAACCACCTGTGACGTTATCCCATCGGTAAAAATAAGCGCATTGATAAACAAAGCCAAGGCGCCAAACCAATGGATCAATCGCATTCTTAGAAATAACGAGCGCATGTTCTTTCCTTTCTATTTATTGACATTACGTGGTGACCGCAAGTTATGACATGATAGGTCGCGGTGTTGAATATAAAAATCCTTGGATAATATCGACGCCAGCCCAACGGACAAAATCAGACTGTGCTTGAGTTTCAATCCCCTCCGCCACGATAAGACTCCCTTTAGACGAACAAAGGTTTATCACTTCTCGATACATACTTGCCGCCCATAAGTCTGTTGGCACATTCTGAATAAGCTTTAAATCCAGCTTAATGATGTCAAAATTAGACTGACTCAACTGAATAAGATTTGAGTTACCAGAACCAAAATCATCCATTGCCACCCTAAAACCTTGGTTTTGTAAAAATGAAATTCTGGTCACGATCGAATCGTCACTGCTGATAGTGTCTTCACAGATCTCTAATACCAAATATTGTTTCTGCTCAGTGGTTAATTGACTTAGCGTCTGGCGCCACAAACGGTCGAATAAACTGGGGCAAGATATTAAAATGCCAGCGATATTGATCCAAATAGTATTGTTAATAAGATGAGTCAGCTTCTGGCTAATCAACAGATCATCGAGCTGTTGATTCGTCATCTCCAACAGCAAATCTTGATGATGATTGAGGTACGCCATCAATAGCTCCATGCCGATGGGCTGCCCAGACTCAAGCAGTGTGGCCCGACAAAGCAACTCTTGACCATACAAAACATGCTGGGTGGCAGTAACTAGGTCCTGCACGAACCATTCAAGCCGCGCGGGTTCATTATGATATACAAATTCAAGCATGCTGTTCTTCCAAAGTATCAATCATTGAATAGGCAATATCTTCATCAGCCAGACGAGCACGGATAACATTCAACATATCCTCAATTTGTTTGATATGAACTGGACTAAGAGGAGTGTTTTTGAGGGAAACCTTTAACGAGTAGACCAAACTCTCAGTTGACTCACAGACATCAAAAAGAGCCTCATAGCCCTCGGTGAGGCGATGCTGTTGGTTCGACGTAATAGGTAAGTGGGATAATACCGGAGTAAAAAACTCATGCTCCAATTGCAAATGGGTTTTAGCCCCTTTAATTAAACGACGTAACTTAGCATCCAATTGAAAAATACAAAATGTGGGTTGTGACAAGAATGCTGAAATTTGTTTCATTTCACTTTTTAATTGAACATGCTGGGCAATAAGCACTTTGGCCCATGTAGCCACATGTTGTTCCTGCGTTAATGTCAAATATCGATAATTAATGGCTGAAGTTGGGGTCATTGAAGCGGCTCAGATTAATGTTAGCGGGTGCTAAATATAAGATGTATTTTCAATGCATATTAGCTTTCTGATATAAAAATAGCAACTTTTATTTATATGAAGAGTAAGACCTATATCTACGAAAATCATTAATTTAGATGCCAATTTATTACAATAAAATCTGAAAAAATGCCCATCGCGTTCAAATCTGCTGTTTACAATAGGCCAATACCGTCAAGGGTTCGTATTAAGTGCGACGGTGTTAACAGATTGGGGTTTTTATTGTCAATAAAATAGTTTGATGTGGCATACTAAATTAGCATTTAGCATCCTTAGCTTGATTTAAACAAGCCCGTCCCGCAAATGAAATGCCATTGCAGCATTATGACTAATCGTTTTGACAGTGAATATAAATCTTGTTCATAAAAACCAATAGAGGCAATTTTTGAATAAGAATTCAAGAGTCATCGACAGTATGATGAACTTAACATTGGTTAGCTGGACCTTATTGATCATCGCTTTTATGCTAACTTTATATTGGCAAAACGTGCTATCTGCAGAGCAATTTGCTTTCAATGAAGCCAAGGCAAGCATCAAAAAAGATATTGCCCTTAGAAAGTGGGCAACTTCTCATGGCGGCGTTTATGTCCCCGTCAGCGAGCGCACACCACCTAATATTTACTTATCTCATATTGCCAATCGAGATGTCATCACAGATGATGGCCAGCAACTCACCTTAATGAACCCTGCTTATATTCTCGCCCAAATGAATCAAGATTATGCAAATTATTATGGCATTAAAAGTCATATCACCAGCCTAACCCCTCTCAATCCTAAAAATGCCGCAGATCACTGGGAAACAACGGTATTAACAAACATGCAAAAACCATTCAGTGAATTCGGTGAAATGACCAAAATTGATACTACTGACTATATGCGCGTTTTAGAACCCTTGATCGTGACGCAAGGCTGCTTAAAATGTCATGCTCATCAGGGCTATCAAGTGGGCGATCTACGTGGTGGTATTTCAATCTCAATTCCAATCCAGCCTTTTTACGATCAAATGCTTCAGCAGTTAACCTACGCAAGTCTATTTCTATTCATGCTGTGGGGGATCGGCTTTATGGCCATTAATCATTACAAAAACAAAGCCAAAAATTATTGGTTTGATAAGCAAAACGATTTTGAACAGTATTTATATTCTTTAGTAGACATGATTGAAGGACGTGACAGTTACACCGCTGGGCACACTCGCAGAGTGGCCGATTATGCCGTTAGGATTGCCAGCGCACTTCAATTCACACCTCCTGAAATAGATCAGCTTCGCCGGGCTGCTATGGTGCACGATATCGGGAAAATAGCGACGCCAGACTCGATTTTACTCAAACCTGGAAAACTCAATAACATTGAATTTGAAATTATTCAGCAACATGCGATTTCTGGATATCAACTGCTGCATAAAATCAATACGTTTACGGATATTGCCAATATCGTTCGCTCTCACCATGAACAATATGATGGCTCCGGTTACCCTGACGGCCTGCGGGGTGATGAGATCCCAAAACTGGCACAAATTATGGCAATTGCCGACGCATTTGATGCCATGACCACTGACCGGATCTACAAACGTCGCAAGTCTGTCGAACAAAGTCTGAATGAAATAGCCCAATTGGCAGGACATCAATTTAACCCGCAGTACACTAACGTTGCGGTTTCAGCTTTACGCGCAGTCCACTTAGATGACACCAGCCAAGCGCCGCAGAATATTACTGAACAACAAAGACTGGCCTACTTTTATAATGATCAGCTAACGGGACTGTTTAATCGCGAATTCCTCAATATAGTACTATCTGCGGACAGTGAGCTGAATGTTCAAATTAAAGCTTCACAAATTCAATATATTACCGTTATTTATCTCCGCAATTTCTCCATGCTCAACCGAGAAGCAGGCTGGGAAAATGGTAACCGGTTGTTAGTTGAGTTAGCTGCAGACCTAACACGCATGCTGCCAACATCGCCGCTATTTCGGGTTCACGGCGATGAATTTATTTTACTATCAGCAGCGCAACTCGACAGATCAGCTCTAGAAGCGCGGCTAACAAAGCATGTTGACATTAACTGCATCGAATATGAAATCGAACAGTTTGAAATATCAAACCCAATCTTTATTTCGATTGAAACCTTAGAAACACATATGCATGGCCATAGCGCTCAATCAAGCTGATTGAGCAATAAGGGTCACCCCTCCAAGGTATTCACTGATGGTATTTGCTGATGGCATGCACTCATCATATTCAAGACATGGGCGAGCATAATAACTTAATCGATCCCCATCACTTCCTCATTACTCATCACTTTCTCATCACTCATTACTCATCACTTCCTCATTACCCAGCACTCATTGCTAATGGCTGATAAATGACTATCACCCCTGTGGCTAAGCTTTTTATGAGCAGTCTAAGATATTATGAGCAGTATAAGTAGGGCTCAGTTTTCCTCGCCCACCCAGAACCTGTTTACGAAGATTAACGATGTCTATTTGAAGTTAGTCACCTGGTTTTATCTGGTTCTATCATTTCAACATTGAATAGCCAAAGGTGAATTATCGCCACCCTTTTACGCCGATAATTCATTTTCGACATAGAGCGACGATGTTTTCAGTAGTGTTGCTTGCCAAGAGAATGCTCAATTCCCGTTGAGTGACCAGATAGTTAATGCTTTTGGTTTTATTTTCATCGGCTTTCGCATGCTTATATCTAACTGTTGTTTTATGAAGACTTTGCCAATCAGCTTTTATCACCCCGATATACCAAGTTGTTAATGGCTGTTTGATGAAACACCGAGGTCAATTTTTGCATTTATAACAAAAATCATTTGTCACTTTTGCTATAAATAGTCTTGGTTGTATTTGGTAATCTGGTGTTAATCCATTTATAGGAGTCACTATGACAACATCACTTTTCCAACCCATTCAAATGGGTGATCTCACCCTCAACAACCGTATTGTCATGGCACCCATGACGCGTTCACGCAGTAGCCAGCCTGGCGATGTGCCTAACCAGATAATGGCCGATTACTACCAACAACGTGCCAGCTCAGGGTTAATTATTACCGAAGGTACGCCTATTTCTGCTGTCGGTCGTGGTTATTCCATGACCCCTGGAATTTACACTCAAGCCCAGATCGACGGTTGGACACAAGTCACCCGCGCAATCCATGAAAAAGACGGTAAAGTATTTGCGCAACTTTGGCATGTTGGGCGTCGCAGTCACTCAAGCATTTCCGGTCAACAACCTGTTGCCGCATCAGCGATTAAAATACCCGATCAAGTGTTTGGCCCTTTACTTGAAGGTGGCTTTGGTATGATAGAAACAGAACAGCCAAAAGCCATGAGCCAACAAGACATCGACAATACCATTGCTGATTTTGTCCAAACGGCAAAAAATGCTATTGAAGCTGGCTTTGATGGCGTTGAAATTCACGCCGCACATGGTTATTTGTTTGATACCTTTCTGCATTTAGAAAGTAATCAACGCCAAGACCAGTACGGTGGCAGCCAAGAAAACCGTATGCGTTTTATGTTAGAAACATTAACCGCAGTAGCCAATGAAATTGGCAGTGACAAAGTGGCGGTGCGTGTCTCACCACATGTGATTGAAGGTTTTACAGAAGCAGACCCTGAAATCGTCGAACTAACCCTATCAGCATTAGCCAAAATGGCTGAGATGAACTTAGCTTATGTGCATTTTTCAGAAAACATCGCCCGTTATCTTGAGGTGCCAGAATCGTTCCGCCAACAGGTGCGTGCGGTATACCCAAATCCGATTATGATCGCCGGTAAACTCACCAAAGACTCAGCCCAAGCACTATTAGCGAAAAACTATGCTGATTTAGTCGCCTTCGCCACCGCTTATGTTACCAATCCAGATTTAGTCGCACGTTTTCACCATAATTGGCCATTAGCGGAATTTGATGCCGATGCCCGCCTCACTCTGTATGGCGGTGATGAAAAAGGTTATAGCGATTACCTGCCTTACAAAGCATAAGATAAAGCGTAAACAAAGCACTGCCAAAGGTTTAAAACCTTTGGCTGTACAATCACATCAATCGCAGAGCCAATACTGTCACTCTCGGCTTGTAATCGTGCCATGGCTTCTGCTGTGGCGGGGAGCTTAGCTAACAGTTCAAGTAGGAATGGCTTGATATCTCCTTATAGTGGGAGCAAGCAGGAATGAGTTATTTTTGCAGGAAAGCATTTGATGTTTTATCTGCTACAAACGCGTTATAACAAAATTTTATTAATCTGATAAATTATAATAATTTAACGTTTTCATCTCTTCACTGTACATTGTTGTTAGCGGACATAATTCATCAATGCGCACCACTTATTATTTGAATCCAAGTGTTTATTTCAAGTTCAGTGATGCGTTGCAAAAGGTAATATATGAAATTTTTACACACTATGTTAAGGGTCATTGACCTAGAGAAATCAATCGCATTTTATACCAATGTACTTGGTATGAAAGTGCTAGAAAGAACAGAAAACAATGACTATCGCTATACCTTAGTATTTGTTGGCTATGGCACTCAAGCAGACAACACCACGATTGAGTTAACCTATAACTGGGATGCCAATGAATATGACCATGGTAATGCTTTTGGTCATATTGCACTTGGCGTCGAAGATATTTACAGTGCCTGTAATGACATTAAGACCCGCGGTGGCAAGGTCACTCGTGAACCAGGACCGGTAAAAGGTGGCTCAACCCACATCGCCTTTATCGTCGATCCTGATGGATACCAAATTGAACTTATCCAAATTAGCAAGTAAAGAGGAATACAGAATGAACAATGCACTATTTCAACCAATACAGCTCGGTAAACTTGCTTTAAAGAATCGTATTGTTATGCCACCAATGACGCGCGCGCGTGCAAGCCAACCGGGTAATGTCCCCAATGAGATGATGGCTGAATATTATGCTCAGCGAGCATCAGCGGGTCTTATTATCACCGAAGGCACCCAAATATCAGCAATGGGCCAAGGCTATGCATGGACGCCAGGTATTTATTCTCCAGAACAAATTGCCGGATGGCAGAAGGTCACCAAAGCGGTTCATGCACAAAATGGCACTATCTTCGCCCAGCTTTGGCATGTTGGTCGAGTATCTCACCCTGATAATATTAATGGTCAGCAGCCTATTTCCTCTTCGGCGTTAAAAGCTGAAAATGTCAAAGTGTTTGTTGATAACGGTAACGAGCCCGGTTTTGTTGATGTTGTCATACCACGAGAAATGAGCAAAGCTGACATTGAGCATGTAATTGGAGAATATCGCCAAGCTGCGTTAAATGCGATTGAAGCAGGTTTTGATGGCATAGAACTGCACGCCGCTAACGGTTACTTGATTAACCAGTTTATCGATTCTGAAGCGAATAATCGTACCGATGAATATGGCGGCAGTATTGAAAACCGCTTGCGTTTTCTTGGCGAAGTGGTTGCCGCAATGTCAGAAGCCATTGGCGCTGATCGTGTAGGCGTTCGTCTTGCGCCATTTACATCCTTAAATGGTACTGTTGATGCAACACCGATAGACACCTACATTGCCGCGGCTGTATTACTTAATAGCCTCAATGCGGTCTATATCCATGTGGCTGAAGTAGATTGGGATGATGCCCCAGAGACACCAACAGTATTTAAAGATACAGTTCGCGACGTTTATAAAGGTGTGCTTATTTATGCGGGACGTTACAACGGCGAAAATGGATCTCAGGCCATTGATGCTGGTGTAGCGGATATGATTGGTTTTGGCCGACCATTTGTCTCCAATCCAGATCTGGTAAACCGTATTAAGCATAACTATCCATTAGCGTCTCACAACCCAGAGACATTATTTGGTGGTGCTGAACGCGGGTATACTGATTACCCAGAATACAGCCCAAGCTAATAGTAATCACACTGTCTAGTTGAGTTAATATGTGAGCGATTCTGACGTAAGGTAGGATCGCTTCATACGTATACATCATTTATTTATCACGACATATCTTTTGGTTTTCTCGTATCATTGCGCCTTGCCAAGGTCTTGGTACCTTTTCCCATCCCTAAGCTGGAAAAACGTTTAATGAAAACCGATGAGTTGCGCGGGAAAATATTCTTATTACTGGCCACAATGCTTGCGGCTGTGGGTTGGATATCCTCCAAACTTGTTATTTTAGAGATGCCTGGAGAGGTGTTTATTGCTGCTCGCTTCTTAATCGCAAGTCTGATTTTATTGCCTTTTTGTTACAAGCAGATTTATGCACTCAGGCCTAAACGAATTGCCGCGCTTTGTGGCGTTGGCATGGTATTAGCCGCATCGATTGAAGTATGGGTTCACGCCATTACCATCTCTAGTACTTTGTCTGAAGGTGCTTTTATCATGAGTTTGGCGATGATTATTGCTCCATTTATCTCTTGGCTATTATTCAAAGTTAAACCCAACCGCATGTTTTGGATATCACTGCCTATTACTTGTATAGGCATTATGTTATTGACCATCACAACTGGCTGGGAAGTTGATAATAGCCAGTGGTTTTTCTTATTATCATCGGCACTACTGTCATTGCATTTTGTATTGAATAAGCGAGTCTTAACTAATATAAAACCGTTAACATCCATCTGTGTACAACTATTCATGGTTGGCATTGTGGGTTGTGTGATTATGGCTGCTGTTTCACCTGAACATTTTGAGATTAATGGTCATGTACTATTTTGGTTTGCGGTATCAACGGTTATCGCAACCAGTGTGCGTTATTTGTTCCAAACTGTCGGCCAATTTAGCGTTAAAATTGAAACCGCTTCGCTTATCATGATTTTAGAACCCATTTGGACACTAATATTGTCTATCACCTTTCTTGATGAGGTAGTTGAAATGCAAAAGCTCATTGGTGGTGGGATAATTTTGTTATCACTATTTGTCTATATCAAGTTCTCAAAAATATCCGTTATATCCCATGATCGCAAAGCACAAACCAATACCTCATAAAAAGACACGTGAACATTAAAAGTGATGCCACTCTTTTTAGCTCAATTTGTCGATCAATTTGCGCATTGTTCATTTCTGGATTTTTACGGTGATGGTCGTTGCTGATGGTCGTTGCTGATGGCCATTGATGATGATCATTGGAAATGGACGACAAACGTTATCTAGCCTGACACAGTCAAATAAACGACTGTGTCAGTTAAAAATCAGGTCAATGTCGTCTCGATGATGTCGACATTGGCCGCACACGTTAATTCATGCCTGAGCTTCTTCGCCGTATGTTGTAAAACACGACTATCTTCGATAAGACCAATGGTACAAATCTAGGCAGCTCATGTATTTTATATCAACAACCCTCCGCGATAGGATTGGAGCCCGTTCCACATAATAATGTTATAACATTAGCATGCCCTTGCTGCTTGGCCCGCATCACAAGGGTTTGCCCTTTATTATCCCGCGCATTGATATCTGCACCTTGAGATAATAATAACTGCATGATGGCAATGTGTTGCTTGTCAGCAGCGTAGTTCAATGGCGTAAGATGTTTATTATCATAGCGATTAACCTCGGCGCCATGAGAGAGAAGTTGTTGCACCGTCTTAAGCTGACTTTGCTCTGCAGCGGCCATAATAGGCAAAAAGTTATCACTATTTTTACCATTAACATCGGCTCCGTTATTTAACAAAAGATTAATTGATTCAAGATCGTTATATTCAATGGCAAGTAGCATAGGAGTCATCTTACTTACATCGCTTTCTACCTCAGTCTTTGCTCCATGAGTTAGCAGCAAACGGACCATTTCGATATTGCGGGTCGCAATAGCATATAGCAAGGGAGACGCGCCGCCATTATCTTGTGTGTTGATATCGGCTCCATGGCTAAATAAGAGTTTCACTATTGGTAGATGTGAGCGATTTGCGGCCAAGTTCAGCGCAGTATGCCCTGTTTTATCTTTTATATTCACCCTCGCACCTTGCTTAAGCAGAATATTGACAACGTCAACATGGCCACTCAATGCGGCTAGCATTAATGCTGTACGCCCTATTCTATCTTTTGCTTTGGTATCAGGACTGGCCCCTTGCTTAAGGAGTGTCTTAACCGCCTGCACATCACCAAAGGCGGCAGCATGCAGTAATTCTCTGCGCTGCTGGTTAATGGTGCTGTGCGTGCGAACATTATTTGGCTGTGTATCAATAAATGACGTCTTTATCGGTAAATCACGGTTCTCTTTTGCCGGTTTATTGTTCAACTGTTCCGCTGGTAAACGTGGTGGATTTGCATATTGTTGATGTTGTGGGTAGCGAGAATCGCCCTGACCACGGTAACCAGGAAAACCGACATCAGCACCATTTTTTTGATTTTTATTGATGATTGATTGCTCTTCCAATTGACTCTCTTGACTCTTGTCTGTCGGTTGATCTTCAGAGACCACCTCTTTCTCGCCACGATAATTTGGTTCTCCCTGCCCCAACACCTTTTTGGGCATGTTTTTTTGGTAATCACGCCCCATTGCCGGTTTTTTAGTACTTGCTTTTGGCATTGGCGTTGCTGCAGGTATTGCTATAGTTGATTCTGTAGGCATTTCAATAGGCATTGGTGTAGTTTTTTCTGGAGTCGTTACCGTAGGCGTTTCTGTTTGAGTTGCTGTTACTGTAGTGGGCGATATTTTATCACTCTTTTCATCAGCTAATAATGGCGTTATCGCCGAGAATAAAATAATGGCCGCGGTAAAGATGGTTTGTATGATATGCATCTGCTATTCCTATCATCTCGGTCTTTGAAGACAGTTAATTACATTATCGATTAGGGTTAAGTAAAAAGGGAGAACCCAAAGTCCTCCCCTGTTGATTTACCTGCTAGACCTTGTACCAAAACTGCGAATTTCTGTGGTGGCAGTGCCAGTATCATTAGCACTATTAATATCGTCGGCTGCAGACACCGTCGCCGTCCAACTAATCGTGTCAGCTCTTAATAAGTTGACTGACCAGCTAAAGTTTAACGATGTAGTCGCGCCTTCAGCTAAGTTGCTAAAAGCCAAGCTCGGCTGTTGAATCACCATTCCTCTTTTCGTTACGCCGCGAACGTTTACCACGCCACCCACACTGTTAGGTTTAAGATTGGTGACATCGACAGTCAACATCACAATGTCTCTAAATGCTGCTTGTTCTGTTGCAGTAAAAGCGGTCAGTGCGACATCTACACTTGTATCCACCACTGGAGGGACTTCACCTTCATATTCGATAATAAGCTGCGCGTTATATAAGGCTGTAGACTTACTATCTCCCTTAATATAAACCGCAAGATCAAAGTCAGACGTCATTGGCAAACCATTACTGGTCACAGGCGGTTCACCGGGCTCAGAAACTATGGTGACATACTCATTTGCAGTTACATCCACCCATCCCTTGCTGCTTGCCAGCGGAGAGCTCTCACCCTCTTCCCAGTCAAGTAAATTGATCACTGTGGTTGTTGGTGTGCCCACCTCATATTTGATGTTCTCTTTGGCAAAAGGCGGCGCGCTACATTCAATAAGGGGGATCTCCAAACTAGGCAGATCTTGACCAAACTTATTGGGTTTAAGTCTCCAACGCGGCCCAGAGACAAGCTCTCCAAGTGAGGCATTAGGCAATGGGCTACCGACGAAATCCTGAATCTTGGGATCAGGGTTGGTATCATAAGACCACTCAAAGGGATCACGATTGATGGTGGTATAGTAGGCATTAGTAAAGCCACCATAGAGATCCGATGAAAAGGCATATGGGGGAGCGAGTCGATCTTCACTCGGAGCGGCCGCAGGATCAAGTGCAAATGGCGTATTTTTTAATACGGTACCTATACCGATAAAGGAAGGATCGATTTCGCCTTGCTCTGTATCGATTATGTCACTATCACCTTCATAACATGCAACGGTGCTTTTCCATACCGCAGTTTCACCATCACCTTCAATTCGGTAAGAGGGTTTACGTCCTGTTGCCGCCTCGTTTTCCAAGTCTTCGGGACGAAGCTGGTCATTGGGGTTATTGGTGATCCAATGATTAACCACCAACTCAGCTCGCGTAACGATAAAGTCTGCAGCGGGATCTTTCCATTTTTCAGGTAATGCTAATTGGGCGTACATGCGAATATCATTTGGCCGTTTATGCACGCCTCCCCAACCATAAAGTGGCTTGCCATCATCTTTAAGCTGGACGGAATAATCACTGCTTAAGGCGATATTATTTAACATATCAGTCTTGTCATTAGGGAACATCTGGCACCCTGCAGGATCATTATCGGCTTCACAAGGTATCGCATCGGTTAAGCGAAAGCTTGGGTCGCCACCGACTAACACTTGGACATTATCATCCAATGGTGCATTAGCACAGTCATAAGTCAGGCCGCCGTCAGGGGTTGATAAAATAGCTTGTGTTCCATCAGGAGTGGCAAAAAAGTATGGGATCGTTTCATAACAACTGAGTACATGCTCCATAACGGTATAATGCTCTGTTTCACATTTTACCGACGTACCACCGAGTCCTTGACACCAGGTACCCAATGGGGGTTTTACCTTGTATTTTTCGGTGACGGCGTTAGCCACTTGAATACCAATGATCTGCCCCGCATCGCTAATATTACCGACGAATCCCTCAAGGTAGTCACCATTGCGCGCTTTGGGTTGTGCTCCGAGGAAATCAACAACGTAAAATCCAAACTCACTATCAACAGGATATAACGTCACCCCCGACTTATCGACAAACGCAGGATTATCAGTAGGACAAACCACCGAGCCAATTTCACAAATTATTGATGGATCCTCAGCAAAGGTCTTACCATCAAAGCCCCCTAGAACATCATTCACCGAAAAAACATGCACTGGCGATTCATAGGCCATGACACTTCCGGTTGAGGCCAATAGTGCTAACGAGATAGCAAGGGCAATCGGCTTTTTATTAAAATATTGATTAAATAGCATAACAACCTCCAATAATTATATTTGGGTTTAAGCTAGACAGACAACCTCCTGTCGCTTTTTTGGTTAAACCAGTTGCATCAGTATCAACAAGATCTGCAAACTGACCCTACAAGCATCACCTTTGAATGCATTTTGGTAAGTAATAAGGAGTAAGTAATTTTCTATCCCATAACGCTATCACTCACTTTTACCGCATCCCATACATAACCTTGTGCATACGCTATTAACCATAGGTAAAGATTGGCATTATTCAACGGAAGGAAATCGTCAGAGCAGTGCTAAAAACATCTTTTTATCTGGATAATATTTTTAATATCAACCTATTAAAAAATATGGGGGTCAGATCAATAAATAGTGATATTTTTAACTATATTGATCAACACCTTGGCGCTCTAATCCTTTCGAATGACGAACTAATACAGCCATATTTGGATGTAACCCCCCCCAGAGATCGGGTGTCTTTGCGATTAAAATAATAATGGGAGATAAGTAAAAGCATGGGGGTTGAGATGGACGCTCCCAAAAACAGTTTCAATGCACCACACTGATGTTAAACCACACCGTTTTTAGGCACGTCCACTATGAACGTTACCGCTATTGTTATTGATCTTGTACAGCATGTATCTTGTACAGCATGTATTTCGAACACTGAGGCTGGATGACGATGCAAAACACCTCTTCAAACAATGGCGCAACAAACGATGCAATCAGCCCAACTTGTTGTGGATACAAATCATCATCAACAATGGATTGATGCTGATGATGTTAATACTCGGTCACAGTTTCATTGGTTTCTTATCACGATTGGCGGTTCAATCTAGTCAGCTAGATCAATACGCGCTATGGTTAGCCCAAATGGACACAGATAACGGAGGTTGATTGTTTACCTATAATATCAATGGCAAAGCGAGCCGCTTTTTTACTTATGCCGAACTCATTAACTGTGGTGCCACTGCGCTTGAACATCAGATTGAAAATTTGCCATTGCAAGCTGACTCTTGGCGCGCCCTCAGTTTACTCGCTACCCAAATACTCGACCCTATTGTTGAACAATTTGGGCCGTTATCACTGTCTTATGGTTTTTGTTCACCTGAGCTGGTGAGGAAGATTGCCAAAAATCGTAATCCGCATATTGCGCCAAAACTGGATCAGCATTGCTCCCATGAACTCAATCAAAAGCAAAAAGTCATTTGTGACCGCTTAGGCGCAGCCTGCGATTTTACCCTGCTCAACCCGCCTATCAATTCGCTAACAAATAGACCCATTGATATGCAACAAGTCGCGCAATGGATGTGTGAAAACCTGAAATTTGATCGCCTATATTACTATGGCAAAGACCGACCCTTGCACATCAGCATTGGGCCTAAAATGAATCAGTTTATTCAAACCATGAAAACCAATGCCGACACCGGCCATCGTGTCCCCTCTAAAAAAGGCCGTGACGAAACGGCAATAGCGGTGATCCAGCAAGTTGATTATTAATCTAGCTTAATTGGTTTTAGACAGAATTAAACCCTTGAGGCTGTTGTCGATCATAAGATAGAATCAAATCATGTAAATCATAGGGTTAGTTATGTCTAGCATCGAATTCTACGACAACAATTCACAATATTTTTTTGACTCAACCGTGAATGCTGATGTCAGTGAATTATACCAAGCTTTTGTCACTCTCTTGCCCGCAAGAGCACGTGTTTTAGATGCGGGTTGTGGGTCTGGCCGTGACAGCAAAGCTTTTATTGGTCTGGGTTTTCAGGTCACTGCAATAGATGCCAGTGCAGAATTAGCCAAGGTGGCCACTGCGTATTTAGGTCAAAAAGTGCATGTTTGTCCATTTGAGCAAATTGACAGGCTTAAGCAACGATTTGACGGCATTTGGGCTTGTGCGTCATTGCTACATGTTAAAGCTTCAAATTTACCTAAAACCTTGACCAAATTGGCCGACACGCTAGTGGATAACGGGACGTTTTATTGTTCATTTAAATATGGCGATCAAGAGCGTAATCATAATGGCCGGTCCTTTACCGATGCCAACGAAGTTCGATTACAACAATGGCTCAGCCAAACCCCGTTGACCATTGAGCGTACTTGGATAACAGCAGATGTTCGTCCAGGCCGTGACAATGAAAAATGGCTCAATGCGATATTAATTAAAACTACCCAATAGAGATGTAAAAATGAAATTAGCAGAAGGACCTGTATTAACCAGCGGTGGTTTGGATGACCCTTTTTTACCTAAGTTAAGGCAAGCCATTAACCGAGCCACCAGCATTGAAATGTCGGTTTCTTTTATTCAACAATCTGGACTAGATTTAATTTTTGATGCGTTATCCGATGCATTAGAGCGCGATGCAAGCATTTCAATAGTCACGTCAGACTATCTTTTGATCACCGATCCAGTTGCATTGCGACATTTAATGATTTTGCAATCACGCGGCGCAAAAACCAAAATTTTTACCTGTAAAAGCAATCAAAGCTTTCATATGAAAACCTATATTTTTGTCCAGCAACAAACCGGACTAGCAGATATAGGGTGTGCTTTTATTGGCTCAAATAACATCAGTAAAGCGGCATTCACCCACGCATTTGAATGGTGCTTACGCCATGATTTATTGCCAGATCAAGATCCTAAAGAGTTTAGCTATATCCGCGAACAGTTCTTGCAGATTTTCAACCATTCACAATCAATTGCTCTAACCGATAACTTTATCAACGACTATGCCCAAAAGCGTAAATTGTTTAAACCGCCTTTAGCTATCGTTCATGAAGTAGAGCCAGAAGAACCAATCCCTAATACTGCCCAAGCAGAAGCCTTAATTGCATTAGCAGATACCCGTTTAGCCAAGCAATCCAAGGGACTGGTTGTATTAGCCACGGGCATGGGTAAAACATGGTTAGCCGCATTTGATGTATTGCAATTCAATGCTAAGAAAGTGCTCTTTGTTGCTCACAGAGAAGAGATATTAATTCAAGCAGAACGAACGTTTAGAACCTTATTACCTCAAAGAACAACTGGCCACTTTAATGCCAAAACTAAGGTCATTGATGCGGACATTGTATTTGCATCAATTCAAACATTAGGCAAACCGGAATATCTTAATAAACTTGATCAGACTCATTTTGACTATGTCATTGTTGATGAGTTTCATCATGCTGGCGCCGACAGTTATCGATTATTATTAAGCCACTTTACACCGCAATTTTTACTCGGTTTAACTGCCACGCCAGAGCGTACCGATCAAGCTGATATTTTGTCTTTATGTGATAACAATTTAGTGTTTGAAAGAAACATAATAGACGGAATTGAGTCCGGAATTTTGGTACCCTTTCACTACCAAGGTATTAAAGACGAAACGGTGGATTACCGAGAGTTGCCATGGCGGAATGGTAAGTTTGATCCGCAACAATTAATGAATCAGTTTGCTACACAAAAGCGCGCTAAACACGTGTTTGGTCATTGGAAAACACATAAGCAGCAACGCACCTTGGCATTTTGCGTATCTAAAGCTCATGCCGACTTTATGGCGCAATGCTTTTCTGCCCGTGGCATTAAAGCAGTATCGGTGCATAGCGGTTCAGAAGTCAGACGTGGTGAAGCGCTTAGCCAATTAAACGCGGGTGAGATAGAGGTAATATTTTCAGTCGATTTGTTTAATGAAGGCACTGATTTACCCTCAATAGACACTATCTTAATCTTACGACCTACTGAATCAAAAATCCTCTTTTTACAACAGCTAGGCCGTGGATTGCGCACCTCTACCGAAACCCATAAAACCTTCGTGTCTGTTATCGATTTCATCGGTAATCACATCAGCTTTTTAAATCGTCCAATGGCGTTATTGCAAACAACAAATGCCAACGAAGCCATTAAGCGACTTAACAGTCCTAAAATCGATTCAAAGTGCTTAATCAACATCGATCCTGAATTGATCGATTTTTGGCAACAGTTAAAACTTGATTACACCAAAGCCGATCAACAATACCAATTACTCAAAGATGATTTAGGTCACCGCCCTACTGCCACAGAGTTTTATCACAGTGGTTATGTTTGGAGTAAAATGACCAAGCAATATGGCAGTTGGTTTGAACTGGTATTAAGCCAAGAAAGTGAAGACAAAACATTACTTTCGTTAACGCCCTATTTGCTATTTCTGAGTCGCGGCGTAGAAAAAGCCACAATGTCTAAATGCTTTAAAGCCATTTTACTCGAAGCATTTGTTGAGCTGAGTGGATTAAGTCATCCACCCACAATTGAAGCGGTATGTGTTAAGAGTTGGCAGGTATTTAAACGTTATCCGAAATTATGGACTCAAGATGTTAAAACCGATTTACAACAGATCGACTCGAATTCACCAAAATGGCGCAAGTATTGGTTAGACAACCCAATTACTTTTTTATGCAAACAAGATAAGTCAGACACGCAATCTTGGTTTGTTGTAAAAGATAATCGGTTACATGCGAATCTTGATGTAAAAGTGGATGATATCGAAGTGATGTCGAGCGCAATGACAGAGTTAAGCGAATTGTTGTTAGCTCGTTACAGTCAGCGCCAATCAGCTGCAACACGCTCAACGATAAACAAAACAGCACCATCGAACGTGGTTACGCTGCCAATTGAAGTGACTCGCGATGAACAAGCATCCCTTAGTTATTACCCAGATCTAAAAATTGCCTGCGGCCATTTCAAAACCGGTACTGATGACAATAGTGATTTACTCACGTTAAACGCAACCTTTAGTAAACTCGACCCATCGATTTACTTTATCGCCCCCGCCAGCGGTAATTCGATGAACGGCGGTAAAAATCCAATTGAAGATGGTGATTTATTGTTACTGGAGCGCATAACCGCCATTAACGCGGGCTCAATTACGGGTAAAATCATCGCGATTGAAATCCAAGATGATGTAGGCAATAACCAATATTTATTGCGTAAAGTGAGTAAACTCACTAATGGTCAATATCAACTCAATGCCAATAATCCAGATTATCAACCGCTGCTTGCCAATGACTCAATGAACACCTTTGCTCGCTTAAAGCAGGTACTGGATGAATCTGATTTTGTGTAAATAATAAATACCTATCATTTAGCGACCCTCTAAAAAGCCACTCGCGCGTGGCTTTTTTATTGCTCGTTCTATTACGCTACATTCGTCAAACTGGCTTCATTTCTATCCGCTAATACAAATTGACACATAAACTGATTACCGTTAAATTTAACAAGTTGTTAATATAATTTATCAGCTCTAGCCTTTACCACTCACATGCTTTCCACCTTGGTAAAAAGAGAAATAGCTGGCGATGCCTAGTACGATGCAAAGTAAACAACATCCGTTCCTAACAATAACAACCAAGGATTTTTTTAATATGGTCACGCCTTTAAAAATTAACAAGATTAATGCGGTTCCATTCGCCCTTAGCCTAATGTTAGGTACCACTTTTATGACACCAGCGATGGCCCAAGACACGCTGATTTTAGCCGATGCTTATATCGACGTAGCAAAAGGTAAAAGCGTTAATGATGCTGCGATTATCGTATCAGACAATTAAATAGTTAAGGTTACCACCGCGGCAAACATCATCAATAAAGCCGATTACAGTTTGATTGATCTTAAGGGTAAAACGCTGGTGCCTGGGGTGATGGATATGCACGTGCATTTATCCTTTGATGCCGAAGATAACTTTTTAGAGTCGATGAATTATTCTGTGCCGAGACAGACGGTTAAAGCCGTTAAAAATGCCCAGAAAACCTTACTAGCAGGCTTTACTACAGTGCGAGACTTGGGCGCATCTGGCTATTCCGTCATTGCCACTCGCGATGGGATTAATGAAGGCGATATTCCTGGACCACGTATTTGGGCTGTGGGTCATGCAATTGGGATCACCGGCGGACATTGCGATGATAACTTCCCCGCACCAGAAGCTCATGCAAAATCCCAAGGTGTTGCTGACGGCCCTTGGGCGGTGCGCACTAAAGTGCGTGAAAACATTAAATACGGTGCCAATGCTATTAAAGTCTGTGCTACTGGTGGGGTATTTTCTAAAGGTACTCAAGTTGGTGCGCAGCAAATGACTTACGAAGAACTCAAATCTGCCGTGGATGAAGCCCATCTGCGCGGCCTTGTTATCGCCGCCCATGCCCATGGTACTAGCGGCATTAAAGATGCGATACGCGCGGGTATCGACAGCATTGAACATTGTAGTTTTATGGACGATGAAGCCATTAAGATGACAATAGAAGCAGGCACTTATTTGTCTTGCGATATTTACAATACAGAATACACCCTCGCCTATGGCGCGGCCAACGGCGTACCTGAAGCCAATATCAACAAAGAAAAGCAAGTGTCGCAAGCTCAGCGCGACAGCTTTAGAAAAGCCGTTAAGGCTGGCGCTAAAATGGTGTTTGGTTCAGATGCGGCTATTTATCCTCATGGAGATAATGGTAAGCAGTTCTCGCGCATGGTGACATTTGGCATGACGCCTGCTCAAGCGCTGCAGGCCGCAACGATTAACAGTGCCGCCTTGATAAAACAAGACAACTTAGGTCAGATTAAAGCAGGATTCATGGCCGATATTATCGCTGTAGATGGTAATCCGCTGGACAACATTAGCTTGATGGAAAACGTCACCTTTGTCATGAAAGACGGTGTGGTATACAAAAACCTTTAGAGCATAAGCTAAAAGTGATTGGTTATCTAAAGACTGCAATCATCTTGGATATACTTAACAATAAAATACCAAGGCCTAGCTTAATCGCTTGGCCTTTTTTATTGAACCTGTCGAGAAAACCCCGAGATCCGAGCGTAGCGAAAGTCGTGGGGGTAATTCACTATCTAGGCTGATAGTATTTGTGGGTTTTAATGAAGGCGTTCATTCAGTTCAAGATCTTTATCTGACTAAAAGCTGTTTATTTTATTCAGGACGGCTTATTTCGCTCAAGGCTGTTTTATTTAGCTCAAGGCTGTTATTCGACCCAAGACTGGATATTAATCTCTGGGCTACTTTGGCCCATTCTGCTTATCAAACGCGATACCCAATGGTTCAAAATATGCCAGTATGGCTCGATATATTTCACGGCAGTGATCAGCGTCTGGGTAGCCGCCTGACTTGGCAAGTGGTGAGTTAATCGTACTGTTAACTAAGTATGGATTGGCTATATTGGCATTGACCTGTGAATACATTTCAATGCTAGCTTCGAATGCGCGCGCCATCATTTCGGTAGGTTTGGCGAAATATTGACTCCCTTGCTGTGTATCCAGTGCGATGGAACGGCGCACGTACTCATTTGGTAAAGCGCCATGTGGTAAAGCCCCATCCGCTAAAGCACTGTGGGATGCTGGGTCATCGCCGCTTAATAGCGTGACCGCAAACAAGTTGGCTAACTGCTGATTGAGTGGATGATTAATCAGCGGTTTATCGGCTAACCAGTAATCGCTGGCGCATTGATAAACATGGCCGATGTGATGAAACATTTTATCGGCAATATAGTGATCGAATGCATGCCAAAACTCATGGGCTAACGCCCCCGCTCCGGCATTTTTGGCCAGGGCCAGTTCGCGGTATGCCGGCGAATAATGAGCTTGCACACCTTGTTGGCCGCCATGGCCAAAGGCAAAGCGTAAGCTGCCACGTAGGCCGATTAACTCAGGCGGCACCGCTAAAATATTGGCGAGATCGGCCAATGAATCAAAGATCAAATTAGCGGCAAGTGCCGACTCTTCGCGGTTTACCCATTTGCCGACCCGAATGTGCTGCAAACCAAATGTATGCTTAATGTCGAGAAAGCTTACCGACTCGCCATGACGATAGTCAGGCCCTACGCGTTCAATATGACGTTGTTGATTGAGTAAAGAATGATGTGAAGCCAAACAAACCTCTTCTATTCACGTGGGGCGTATTCCCCAAGTGTGATTAACCGGTGCCCACTTTATACTATTGATCCTCATTACAGTGACTCGATGTTGACCCAACGCGTGGGTAGCATATAAATTCACAAATATGCAAAAATAAAAGTGTCACCCACGGCAGGTTTTTAACTTCCATTCACATCAGTGCATATTTACCCATTTATAAGCGCAGTCGCTTAAATAAACGTCACTACATAAACCGCAAGTTAGTTATCGGCTCAATATTACGCCAACCAATGACGGATGGAGCCTATAAACCATTATTGTCGGTCAATATTGCCCTAAAACAAAGCCACAGATTGATTTTATTTACCCTCAACTCGAACGGCGCTTATCCATTATCCCCAAACCATGATGCCAACCACCAGCAAGATTATCCTTATCGATTTAGCTCAGTGTAAGGCAAGTCATTCTTATAGCCACAAACAAAGACATGTCGTGGCATAAGCTAAACGCGACCCAAGTAAACGTCCCCTAAGATAAAAGCTTTAACTAAGCCGCTGCGGGGCGTCTACATAAAGATGCCATTGAGTGTATGCTTAAAATTTAATCATCTACACTTAAACTCTATAGTTAAACTCTATGCTTAAAGGCGAGCGAGGCAGTATCAGGATGACAAGGCAGGTTGATCAAAGCCTTAAAACAGCTTGGTAGCAATTGACCTAAACCGGTTCTGACGCCAAGAGCCCGCGCTGACAATGAAATGCCGATAGCCTCATTATCGCAACAAAGAATGACCCATTAATCTGGGCTTGGCCAAATCCAACACGTGATTAGTGCCTAGAAAATTGTAAAAAAACAACCCTGTTTGGCCGTCTATCCCTTGAAACGGATGCAACGATAGACACGCCACAAAGCTTAATGCATCCATAACACCAAGGACAACAACATGCGTATAGCTAAAGAAGACATAAGCATTAAGATGTCGATCCCAGGCGCGGTGATCCGTCAGCAAACGGATTTCGGTGATGCCACGGGATTAGGCAAGATAAGTGGCGAGTACTTCAGTCTCTCCGCTGGCGTTGATACCACTCCTTTGTTCCAGGGTCTGGATGGCAATGTGTGCGATTGCCCACACTGGGGTTTCGTCTTATGCGGCCAACTCACGACGACGAACGCAAACGGCGCACAAGAGACAGTCAACGCGAATGATCTCTTTTACTGGCCACCCGGGCACAATGTAAAGGTTAACCATGATGCTGAGATTGTCATGTTCAGCCCACAGCAACAACACAGCCATGTCATCAATCACATGATAGAGAAAGTAAATGAAAGCGAGGCTTAATCAAAGTGTGGCTCAAAAAGTCGATTCACGGGACGCTATGCCCCGTGAGCCGGCGCTATAAGGCCACAGACCTTTTCGCGCATACCATTAAATATCGACCCACTGAAAACAACTCAATCACCTTAGTCAAAGAGGCCAAAACTTATCTTTGGCAATAATTGGCTATGTTCAATAATTTTCTGCAGATGTAAAAAAACTCAAAAAAATGACCAAATACTTGCCACAATCAACAACCAATATGCTTGATACTACGCAGAAGCATTGATCGTTATACCGCAGTGGCTGGCTGATAACCCTTAGCGTTAGCCCTTAGCGTTAGCCAGCCCTTAGACATAGCCCTTAGCCTATGGACGCTTTTATCTGGCACTACCCACAAGATAAACCTAGATAACTCGAGTTGTTATCGTCTTGTGTATCGGATTATCTTGTGGGTGTAAAAATTACAACTGAGGATCAAAAAGAGGTTGTTGTTGATCTGTTTGCGGCAGTTGGCAAAATGGACAGGGAAAAAACTATACGGCGCCTATTCACAAGGTTTACGAGCAAATAGCACAAGGTTTGCGAGCAAGTTGTTTGATCTTAAGGACGTTTTGCAATCGATATGTGTGTGAAATTTATGTGGTCCCCCCCAAGGAACGTGATCCCGACTACAGAACATGCATTGGAGTTAATTGAAGGGGTAAAGAAAGTCATCAAAACTGTGTTCTAATAGCTTTATAATAAGTCGTTCAACTGGACGCATAACGACTGTCATCATTTTTGCAAAAAGAAAAACGGCAAGAACGATATCAACCGATGCACACATTCAGGTTTATTCTTATAGTAAGAGTCCTGATGATATTTTTTTTTGGAGTGTTTTTTGAACCTGAAACAAATACAAATAGCGATTTATTCATTATTTTTAACCAACAAATTTGGCTTTAAATTAAATAAAGCTAAAACAAATGCGGGTAAAAAGAAGCTCCGTTTAGAGTACGCTGTCAGCTTGTTTTCTAAACTTAATATTGAAATCGTGGTTTCTGGTCTTGATAAGGTAGACCCTAATGGCCAGTACCTCTTACTCTCTAATCACCGTAGTATCATCGATCCCTGTGTGATTGAAATGGCGTTAAAAGACACTAATATTTTTGGCTTATGGGTGGCAAAAAAAGAACTCTATAATTCTTTTTTCTTTGGTAAGTTTGTGCGCAATGGCGGCTCTATTTTACTGGATAGGGGCTCAAACAATATGTCTAAATTCTTTAAAGATATTAAACAGAGCGTGAGCAATGATGCGTCTATTTTTATCTTTCCCGAAGGTACGCGTAATGTACAGGGCACAGATCTTACTGAGTTTAAGAAAGGCACCCAGCTTATCGCGGTTAAAAACAAGTTGCCGATCCTGCCGGTATACATAAGAACCAATGCAAATACGGTATTAAAAACAGCGATAAAAAAACGTGACCAAACATTATCCATAGAAGTAGAGTTTGGTGATGTTATTGATTACAAAGACAGGTCTATGGATCTTGAGCAGGCCTATAGAAAAATGTTTGTTAAAAGTCATTAATGAACAAGCCTAATCCGGCTGCTAACCATAAGATTTAATTAAAAACAAAGACTTAACTTACAATAAAGGCTTAGTCTAACGTTAGAACTGTTGGTATTATTGCGGCTTGCTAATAATGTGTATCACCTTACTATTATCAAGAGGTGGGCGTCACTGGCGATTAGCCCTTTGCAGACACCCCGCCGGGAAAGTATGCGATAGCCATCATTTATGATGAGAATATCAATAGCAAGCTTGATACCCACTGAATGAACATTGCCAAGTCGACTTGAGGTGTTCAGTTAAGCACAAGCATTCAGGCTTGTTTGCCTAACGATGGCGCTCCAGCCGACAAATAAATACGCGCCTAACTCCACCGTTATGCGCCGAGTTCACCTCAGAGCCTGACTAAAAAATGACTCAACCGATTGAAAAAAATGATTGAAAAAAATAGTCGTCATGGAGGAAGAATTGATTGAAATTATTTTGCAGGTGTTAACCTTTGTTTTTATTTCTATTATTATTCAATGCGGTATTGCCGCTGTACTTATCCGCTTTGGTAAGGGTACACAGTCAACGTCAGACACGGCCGGTTTGGACTTTAGTGAGTTAATATTTGACTACTCAGCCATCCCCGCCCTGCGCGACTTCAGTGCCAGAGATGGCCAGCACATGATGTATCGGCAATATCCCGCTCAATCCAATACCCTGCTTATTTTGGTGCATGGTTCAGGTTGGCATAGTCAGTATTTCTACCCGTTAGCTAAGTACATTAGCGCTCAGGGGCTGGCTCAAGTTTACACACCAGATTTACGCGGGCATGGGCCTGCGCCTAAAAAACGTGGCGATGTGGATTATATCAACCAGCTGGAAGATGATCTTGCGGATTTTCTGGCCATGATCCGCAAGGAAAATCCACTCGCTAAGTTGATTGTCGGTGGCCATTCCTCCGGCGGTGGTCTGGCGATACGCTTTGCTGGCAGCCAATATGGTCAACTAGCCGACGGCTACCTATTACTTTCTCCGTTCCTTAAATATAATGCCCCAACAATGCGGCCCAACTCCGGCGGCTGGGCACAGCCTTATACTGGGAGAATAGTGGGTCTGAACATGCTTAATATGCTAGGAATTCACTGGTTTGATTATCTGACCGTTATTGAGTTCAATATGCCCGAATCCGCTCAAGATGGAACCGAAACCCTAGCTTACTCGCATCGACTCAACACGGGCTATGCCCCACGCAACTATAAAAAAGATCTCAGTGCTATCACACAACCCGTATTGGTTGTCGCAGGTACAACAGACGATGCGTTCATTGCTGAACAATTTGAACCTGTGATGTCCCAATACGCAGACGTTCAAGTCAAATTGTTGCCCAATGTCACCCATATGGGTGTGGTTGTCGGTCCTGATGTTCAACCTGTTATTAAAAACTGGTTGCAAGGTTTTAATAAACAGTAGCTTTTTATGGCATAAAACCCGACTCAGTGGACATTCCACGTCCTAAAGAGGATTTCCCCAACACGGCAGAGCAAACATTTGTGGTTAACGGCCGGCTTAGCTGCCGATGATTTAAGTATTATCATTCGCTAGCACCGTCCGTTTTAGTCTCAAAGTGATCATCAATCTAGTGCACTCAGCTCATTCATCGGCATTCAACATCGGCAGTAGACTGCTATTATTGAGGTCTAATAGGATGCTTGGAGTACTCCCATGATAGATCCGGGTAGCTGGTCGCTGGCAGTTATTGTGATAGCCTTTGTTGGCGTCACAGCGATCATCGGTTGGTTTGGCATCAAGATGACTAAAACTGCCCGCGACCTTGCCCACAATACGGGGTTAGGCGAAGCACTTATGGGCGCGCTGTTTATTGGTGCATCAACATCCCTGTCTGGGATCACGACATCCGTCTCTGCTGCGGCCGCTGGATACGCGGAACTAGCAGTGAGCAACGGCTTGGGAGGCATAGCCGCTCAGACGGCGTTTCTTGCTTTAGCCGATATTGCCTACAAGCGCGCAAACCTGGAGCACGCAGCCGCATCCGCTGAAAATCTCTTTATGTCAGCCTTTCTTTTAACCTTGCTGAGCATCCATGCGCTGGCGTTATCTTTCCCGACGATAAGCGTCTTCGCCGTCCATCCGGCAAGCGTAATGCTGGTCATTGCATATGTTTTTGGTGTTCATCTGCTGGCCCGTACGCACCTCATGCCAATGTGGTTCCCGAGAAAGACAGCTGACACTGCACCAGAACCGGCAGATCATCGCTATCGCAGCCGTCACCTTTGGCGACTCTGGCTATACTTTATCGGCTACGCTGCTATTGTCGCCGTGGCGGGTTGGGTTCTCGCGCAACTAGCCATACCTCTTGGGGATAAAACGGGTTTGTCACACAGCGTCGTCGGCGGGGTGTTCACGGCTGTCTCGACGTCGGTTCCTGAACTCGTTGTCGCCATCACCGCGGTTAGGATGGGCGCGCCCAACTTGGCGGTCGGTGATATTATCGGCGGCAATGCATTTGACACGCTTTTCGTCGCGGCGTCGGATTTAGCCTACAGAGAAGGCCCGATCTACGCGGCCATTTCGAGCGCTGAGCAGTTCTGGCTCGCCAACTCGATGCTGATGACAAGCGTGCTTATCATGGGGTTGATCTATCGTGAGCGCCACGGGTTAGGGAATATTGGTTTGGAAAGTGTCATTTTATTAGTGCTGTATTTCGGCGGAATAGCCACTTTATTTGTTTTACCCTAGCGGAGTTCAACATCTCGTTGTTGCAATACGGGCTGTTTACCATGCGATAGCGGCCTAATTGGCTGCCAAAAGTATCTAGCCTCTACTCGACCCTAGATGCGGCTGCGCACATGACTGAATTCATTTAGGCGCTGGGACCGCAGCAGGAATGAATCTATTTAGGCGGTAAAGTAACACTGGAGCCATGCTCTAATTCAAGAGCCTAATGCCAGAGCCTATATACTAGGATCGAGAATACTAGGATCGAGAATACTAGGATCGAGAATACCAGGACCGAGAATACCAGGACCGAGAATACCAGGACCAAAAGCGCTTTATTTATTTTGCAATAACATATCCTACGCGTCACTCAAACTTGAGACTGGTATCGGTGAGCAAGGCGTTATCTGTTTATCAACTAAGGAGTCATCAAGATGTCGTATTCACAAACGAGTTGTCTTTGTGGTGCGGTAAAAATTACCGTGGAGGAAATTAATCCTAAATTCACTGTGTGCCATTGCTCATCCTGTAGAACTTGGGGTGGAGCCCCCTTTTTTGCGCTTAAGTGCGGTACCAAAGTGAGAATTGAAGGCATTGAGAACGTTAAACTGTATGACTCATCATCTTGGGCATCCCGTGGATTTTGTCGCGAGTGTGGCACGCATTTATTTTATAAATTCAAAGAAAGTGGCGAATATAATATGCCAGTAGGCCTGTTCCCAAACGTGGAAGGACTGGAGATGGATATGCAGTATTTTAGCGACAGGCGACCGAATTACTACTGTTTTTCAAATAAAACCAAAGAAATGACCACAGCTGAAATTATGGCTTATTTCGCATCAAAAAAGTAATAGCACAGGTAACTCATGTACCTCATATAACTCATATAAACCTCCCGCCTGTCAATTTTTGCTCTTAGGGCAAACTGAATTGTTGTTACTCAATCAATCACCCAATGAAATACCCAGAAATCACGTTTTCCATAAAATTGTGATCTGAGACAATTTGTCCGATATCCCTTTTGATAATTTGATCAAGGTCATGGTTTTGTGCTTAAGCCCTCACATAAAATAAGGAAATATCTAACAAGTTGATTTACATCAAGGATGATTTTTAAGTGAGTCCTTAAATTGAGGGTGGATGGATTGCAACTAATTATTAGCCACTGAGCTAACTTAAGCAGAAGGTATCACCATGGACACACATGCAGCCCTTTATAAACAGGGTAAAGAGCGCCTTGATTATTTACGCCAATTTGCCCAACGTCAGCCCGTATCATTAACAAAAAAAATGGCCGATAGTGGGATTACTCGTCGAGACTTCATTAAATGGACCGCTTCGGTCACTGCGATGTTTGCCTTGCCATTACCCTTTAGTAGCTTGGTCGCAGAAGCGGCAGAATTAGCCGATAGAGTTCCGCTAATTTGGTTACATTTAGCGGAATGTACTGGCTGCTCAGAGTCGTTAATTCGTACTGACTCGCCCAACCTAGACAGTTTGATTTTTGATCACATATCTCTGGAATATCACGAAACGCTTATGGCTGCCGCAGGTTGGCAAGCAGAAGAAAACCTAGAACACGCACTGGAAACCTACAAAGGCCGTTATTTACTAGCCGTTGAAGGCGCCGTACCCACCGCCAATAACGGCACCTTTTTAACCGTGGGGTGTAAAGGCCACACCGGATTACACATTGTTAAAGAAGCCGCCGAAAACGCCGCCGCCATTATATCGGTCGGTACTTGCGCAGCCTTTGGTGGCGTACAAGCCGCTGCGCCCAACCCTACTGGCGCCAAAGGGGTTTACGAAGTCGTCAATAAACCGGTTATTAATTTAGGCGGTTGTCCTCCAAGTGAAAAGAACATTGTCGGTACATTAATGTACTTCATTATGTTTGGTAATTTACCTGCCCTGGACATGTTTAATCGTCCGAAATGGGCTTACGGCGCCCGGGTTCATGATAACTGCGAACGCCGTGGTCATTTTGATGCGGGTGAGTTTGTTGAAGAATTTGGTGATGAAGGTGCAAAAGACGGTTACTGCCTCTATAAAGTCGGTTGTAAAGGTCCTTATACCTACAATAATTGTCCAACTGAGCGTTTTAACCACCACACCAGCTGGCCCGTATTAGCCGGTCATGGCTGTATGGGCTGCTCTGAACCCAACTTTTGGGATGAGATGGCTGATTTTGAAAAACCACTCGGACGCCAACTTTTACATGGCGTTGATGCCACCGCTGACACCATTGGAGCGGTTATTTTAGGTGCGACCGTTGTCGGTATTGGCGCCCATGCAGTTGCTAGCGTCTTTGCTAAGCCTTTGGAGGAATAATCATGAGTAAACGTGTCGTTATCGACCCTATCACCCGCATTGAAGGCCATTTACGTGTCGAAGTTGAAGTGGATGATAATAATGTCATTACCAAAGCTTGGTCATCGTCGACCTTATGGCGAGGTATTGAGGTTATTCTTAAAGGCCGGACCCCAATGGATGTGGGCTTAATTGTGCAGCGTATTTGTGGCGTATGTACCTATTCGCATTACCGTTGCGGTACTGAGGCAGTTGAAAATGCCCTCGGCGTTAAGATCCCATTGAATGCCAAATATTTGCGCAGTTTAATGCAGTCATCATTATTTATGCATGATCATATCGTGCATTTTTATCATTTACACGGTTTGGACTGGGTCGATGTGGTGTCGGCATTAAGTGCCGATCCGGCATTAGCCGCAAAAGTGGCGATGCAATATTCTGACGCGCCGATTGCTGCTGGTGAAGGTGAATTGAAAACGGTACAAGCACGGGTGAAAGGCTTAGTTGAAACCGGTAAGCTTGGACCCTTTGCTAATGCTTATTGGGGCAATGCGACTTATCGCTTTAGTCCTGAACAAAACCTGATTGCATTATCGCATTATTTAAAAGCCCTTGAAGTACAAAGAGTGGCGGCTGAAATGCTGGCTGTTTTTGGCGGCAAATCGCCACATCCACAGTCTATTGTTGTCGGCGGCGTGACGTCGGTACGTGACATGTTAAGTCCCGCGCGTTTACAAGAATGGAAACAAAAGCACGCTATCGTGCAAGACTTTATTGAACGGGCTTATCAAGCCGATATTGTGATGGCGGCAGAAGCGTTTGGGTCTGAACCGAGTGTACTTGGCGGCGTAAATGTTAACAGCTTCTTGAGTGGTGAAGATTTTATTACCTCCGATGGCGAGTATTTATTTCAACAAGGGGTGATTTTACACGGGGATTTAGCCAATGTGTTGGACATTGATCCAGACTTGATTAAAGAAGACGTGACCCATGCTTGGTATAAAGCCGATGGCCCACAACATCCTTATCAAGGAACAACCATTCCCGAATATACTGGGTTTATTGAACGCGACACTGTGTATGGCAAGTTGCCAACCATTAATGGCGACGGTAAATATTCGTGGGTGAAATCGCCCCGTTATCAGGATGAACCGTTAGAAGTGGGTCCGTTAGCGTGCTTATTAGTCAATTATGCTCGCGGTAATCAACCTGTGGTCAATGCGGTAGATGGTTTATTAGCGCGCACTGGTTTGCCGCTTGAAGCGCTATTTACCACCTTAGGTCGCACCGCTGCGCGCATGTTACAAGTGAAGTTAGTCGGTGAATCTAGTTTAAAAACCTTTGATGCCTTAGTGGTGAATATCCAGTCGGATCAAGCAACCTATGTTAAACCTGAAATTGATCCGAGTCGGGTTTATGAAGGCTATTCTATGATTGAAGCGCCTCGCGGTATGTTAAGTCATTGGATCCGTATTAAAGATGGCAAAGTTGAAAATTACCAAGCTGTCGTCCCCACTACCTGGAATGCGGGTCCTGCGGATGCTAATGGTAAAATGGGCCCTTATGAAGCCTCGCTGATTGGATTAACACTTGAAGACCCAACCAAACCATTAGAAGTCATTCGTATTATTCATTCTTTTGATCCTTGTATGGCGTGTTCAGTTCACGTGATGGATTACAAAAAACACACCTTAGGTCAATTTAAAATTGACCCTAATGGGTTTTAATCAGAAGTAATGGATTAGGAGGGATAAAAGTATGGAACATATTGCAACCCATAATCGGCAACTGATCTTTACTCCAGCGATTCGAATATTTCACTGGTTGCGTGCACTGTCCATTTTGGTCTTAGTGATCACGGGATTTTATATCTCATGGCCATTTTTAGTGGCGCCTGCCAGCAGTGATGTATTGGTACAAGGTTGGATCCGGTTTGCTCATGTTATTTTCGGGTTTGTATTGACCAGTATTACCTTAGTGCGTTTTTACTTGTTTTTCTTTAGTCGAAATAACATCGAACGACGCTCGTTTAAAGATGTGTTGAGTGTTAAAAGCTGGATTGCGCAATTAAAATCTTATCTTTGGATGGGTAAATTAGACAAAGCCGGGGTGTACGGACCGTTACAGTTTATGACCTATTTGGCGATTTCGTTTGTCGCCTTGATTATGTGCATCACGGGCTTAGTGCTTTACGCCAATGTATACCACTTAGGTATGGGTGGATTATTGGGCGATGTATCGGCTTGGTTCACTGCGTTATGTGGCGGCTTAGCACCACTGCGAACCTATCATCATTATTTAACGTGGGCCTTTATTATTTTTGTGGTGATCCATGTGTATATGGCGGTGTGGTCTGGTATTCGCTTTAAACATAACTCAGTGGATTCCATTGTGTCTGGCTATGACTATCATAAGGATCACTAACTAGCGTGAAAAAAATATTGCTGCTAGGTATAGGCAATGTATTGTACGCCGATGAAGGTATCGGCGTACATTTTGTCAATTATATCAAAGATAAATACCAATTTAGCCATCAAACAGACACGATAGATATTGTCGACGGTGGCACCTTGGCCCAAGGCCTTATCCCGATGATAAGCCAATACGACCATTTAATTGTCGTTGATACCGTTAATAGTGTGGGGGTGGTGCCTGGCGAAGTATACTTTTTCGATTATGACCACGCCCCTGCTGAAATAGATTGGCAAGGAAGCGCCCATGAAGTGGAAATGCTGCAGACACTCAACATGATGGATATTGTTGGTGATAGACCACAAACCTTTGTTTTAGGCGTCACGCCAACCGTACTTGAACCGATGATTTTAGGATTAACACCGCAAATTCATGCTGCGGTGCCGGTGATGGAGCAAGCGCTACTTAAGCATTTGACTAGTCTAGGGATAACCCATCAAATAATCCAAGAAATCAACATTAATCAAGTTATCCCTGACGCCTATAAGCGAGGTTGCTATGTCGATGCATAACATTCGATTTGATTTTGTTTGCCAACGTCCGGTTCCTTTATATAAGCACTTGTGTAATCAATATCTTAATCGCAGTGAGCTCAATATCAGCATTGGTGCAGAAACGGATCCTAACACCAGCACCATCAGCTATTTTATCGAAGCATTTGCCACCCAACCCCAACTTGAATCATTGGCCGATGACATCGCCAATGATTTTTTGCTGTCTGTTTGGTTACTCGATACCAGCATAAAACGCATTGAAAGCCACAGTGGCCAGCGAAAACCGTTTCAGATCAGTGATCATTACCAAGGTTTACCCCTGTATTTTTGTCAGCATTGCCAACCCCAGTTTGGCGATAATCAACATCCGTCTTTTGGTGATATTAACCTGCAATGTGATCACTGTAAGGGGCATCACAAACTCAGTCGAGAAGAGAAGTCGTTAACCCGTACTGACATTGTCGCGATGGCGGATCGTTTATTAACCCAACAGTCTTTGCCCTTGCCTCTTTTTGGGATCACTTTGTGGTTAAGCCCCTCTGCAGAAAATATGCCATTAACAGCGGTATCACCCGCCAGTGACGCGATCAAGCATTACCCACGGCCACAAATATTAGTCTGTAATCCTAACTCGTTAAATAGCCATTTTTGTGTGACTAACAGCCAAGTATTAGCCTTGTCCAGCATTGAAAAACCCCTGATCAGGGCACGATCAAGTAGCGATCATCCTAGTTTACTGGCACCACTTTATGATATTCAATTTGCTCAAAATCGCTTATTAGTGATATTAACCGAAGTACTACGTCAAAAAGGGGTGCATTGGTTACTTGTCAGTACTGACATTGAGCCGCAGGCTAACCAAGATTCACTGTTCGACGAGCCGTTACGTCTGGCGGGTATTAATCAACATTGGCTGCCCATCACCACAGTACAAAGTGGCACTATGCCTTTGCCTACTAACGTGACATGTTTACATGATGAAAATAACTACATAACGACTAAGCATAAGTTTTTAGTTAAAACGACTAAAACGGCAATTGAATGGCATGTGAATAAGTTCTCTCCGATATCATCGCCATTAGTGATGTCCCCTGCAAGTGATGAGAGCGACGTCGGCTCGGATATCAGCACCAGCTTGTGTGCATTAAATGCGGCGCTGTTAAGGACAGATCCCAACGAGAGACATCGTAAGATCCAATCTGTAAAACATGCTGCTGTATTGTATTTTAGCGACAAAAATGCCTGCCAAATTGTGACCTTAGACGGACAAAGTGAAGCTGAGTTGTTTTTTGAAATGCCCACGCTGCCGGCATCAGGTTATGAGATCTGTCGATGTTTGTCTGAGTCACCACAAAAAAATCTGTTGGATAAATTCAAACAGTTATATTCCGCAGAATATAATCAAATACTGGACCTGAACATTAATGCTGACGATGGTGCATTGTCACAAATAATGGCGGTAGCCACCATTATTATTGGTGCTTATCCCGTTGAGGCGGCGCAACAAGTCACCGTCGCTGAACTGGCTGATACCTTTATCGCCTTAGCCATGTCGCATCATGGCAATAATGCACCACGGATTGATTTCCCACTCACCAAAGGGGCCGCTCATCGAAGCTTGAATTGGTGCAAAACTCTAGGCACATTAATGAGCTTTAAGTTGGCTGGCGAGACGAATCTCGCCAAGTTAGCGTTTGCATTTCATGACTCATTTGCTGACTACTTAAGCCATTGGATTGAACATCTAGATCAAAATATTGGCGTGAAACAGTTAGTGATTGCAGGCAGTGAATTTGCCAATCCGGTGTTAACTGAGCGGGTGCAATTACGCTTAGGTAAAAACTTCCCGTTGTTGATCAATCCATTATTGGATTTTGATGGGGTGAACATTGCAATTGGTGGCCTCTATCTCAAACAACGACGTGGACAAAGAGTACCTTAGTGCTATATTGGTTATTCAGTATCCTTGTGAAAATTTGAGTCTTAATGATGTTATTTCAACAAGTTACCATTATTGTTAAAGGTATTGTCCAAGGGGTCGGTTTTCGACCCTTTGTGTTTCGTCTAGCGCATCAATTGAACCTCACCGGTACCGTACTCAATAATCATCTCGGCGTGACCATAGTGCTACAAGGACGGAGCGAACTCATTGAACAATTTATCGATATCTTAACCCAATCACCGCCGCCTTTAGCGCGAATTGATGCTATTGAACATACCATCCAGCGCCAATTAAGTGAATTTAACGGTTTTAGCATTATCGAAAGCGAACATTGTGCCGGTGAACACGCCAAAGTGGCGATCTCAACTGACAAAAGCATTTGCCAAGATTGTCTCGATGACATAAACGATCCTCACAATCGCCACTATCGATACCCGTTTACTAATTGCACCAATTGTGGTCCGCGCTACACCATCATCCATACACTGCCCTATGACAGAGGCAATACCGCTATGGCTGATTTTGTGATGTGCGATGACTGTCACGCCTCTTATATTGACCCGCTCAATCGCCGTTATCATGCCCAACCCGTCAGTTGCCCACATTGTGGCCCACAATTATCATTTAGTGCCACCAATGCTCGCGTCGCATCGCTTTATGATTCATCTATGTTAACCCCATTAGAACAGGCGGTTGAGATGATTAACCGTGGCGGAATTGTGGCCATTAAAGGGTTAGGCGGTTTCCATTTAGTGTGCGATGCCAGCAATAATGATGCGGTTATGGCCCTGCGCCAGCGTAAACAACGTCCGGCTAAACCCTTGGCTATTATGGTGACAAATTTAGCCCAAGCACAATTATGTGTCAGTGGCAGTGAACCGGAATGGCAGGTGTTAACTAGCCCAGAGAAACCGATCACCTTGATGGCTAAACGCCTCGATGATGGTGGCAATAGTGGCCCCATCGCACTCAGCCCGCAGTTAGCACCAGGGATTGACAGACTTGGGGTCTTTTTGCCCTATACCCCTTTGCATCATGTACTCATGCAGCACTTGAACAAACCCATAGTGGCAACCAGCGCCAATCGCAGCGGTGAACCTATTATTGGTAATAAGGCGGAGATTGAACAGCATTTAGGTCATGTGATCGACGGGATCCTCGACCATAATCGGCCCATTATTAATGCTTGTGATGACAGTGTGGTGCAAGTGATTAATGAGCAACTGCAAGTCATTCGCTTAGCCAGAGGCTATGCCCCGCTGACCATTAACTTACATTCGTCTAGCCTTGCAGACAGCGGCAACAGTGTTCTGGCTGTTGGGGCACAACAAAAAAACACCGTCGCATTTGGCTTTGACGACAATGTAATTGTATCCCCTCATATCGGTGATTTATTCAGTCTTGAAGCGCAACACTATTTTAGCCAAAGTTTAGCCACGTTTACCCGTTTGTATGACTTTATGCCTAGTCATATTGTGCATGATAATCATCCACACTATGCGCCATCACAATGGGCGTTAGCGTACCAAGCTGAACATCATTTACCCCAAGCTCATTGTATTGGTATTCAACATCACTTTGCCCACGTGTTGTCGGTTATGGCGCTACATCAATATACCGAACAAGTATTGGGATTCAGTTTTGATGGCACTGGGTTAGGTGATGATGGCGTACTGTGGGGCAGCGAAGTTATGCTGGCAGATATTGACGGCTTTACTACCTTGGCGCACTTTAGCTCATTTAAGTTAATTGGTGGCGAACAAGCCATTAAACAACCGGTTAGAATTTTATTAGCCTTATTGTTTGAAAAAATGCCGCTGGAACACGTCATGGCGCTTCCCATTACCGCGATACAGGATTTAGGCGTCCAGACAGTGACTAATTTGTATCGATTATGGCGTAACAATAGCCATTGCATAGAATGTCGCTCGGTTGGGCGTTTATTTGATGCCCTTGCCGTCGCATTAGGCTTTATCGGTACTTCACAATATGAAGGCCAAGCAGGCATGATGATTGAGTCTGCAGCCAATGACTATGCTAAACACCCAAGTAATCAGCGCATGTCTGTCAAACTCAATACCGTAAACAACAATGTTACTGGCCCCATTCAATGGGACAGCAGTGACTTTATCATGCAGTTGCTCAAGTGCTTGGTGAGTCACTCACAGCGTCCCTTCATTAAGCCGCAACTTTGTTGGCACTTTATTCATGCTATTGCCCAGCAAGTTGATCAAATAGGTCAACAATATCCTCAATTGCCGCAGGTATTTTGTGGAGGGGTATTTCAAAACAAAACCTTACTCAGCCAATGTATCGACGATTGTCATCGTGGTAAAAGACAGTTGTTACCCAGTGGCCATGTGCCCATAAATGATGGCGGCATTGCATTAGGCCAAGTGTGGTACGGCATTCATCATATGGCTTAGGTGCCTCACAAGATGCCGTTTAAGTATAAAGGGGGTGATTAAAGATAGAATCACTACCTATCTATTGCATTGAGCTAATTGATACCAGGCTATTATCAGTGGACGCGTTAAAACAGGCGCGCGGACACAACCCCAATATGGGACACATCATAGCGTTATCTTGCAAATTATTGTGGAGTCGATCACATAATTTACTCGAAAATTGACTTGTTCACCGTGTTTCTTGCAAAAGCTGATGTGTATCAAAGAATCATTTATCGACTTAACCGACACTGATAAGTAAGCATAACGAATAGAATAAGGACCATTATATGTGCAAAGATTGCGGTTGTTCAATGACCCAAGATCATGGCCATACTCTTCATAGTAATCCTCAGCTTAATGATAAAAAGACCTTAGCTGTTATCCATAAAATATTGGATAAAAATGATGTGGAAGCCCAGCATAATCGCGATCATTTTGCGGCCCATCAAGTTAGTGCCTTTAATCTAATGAGTAGCCCTGGCAGTGGTAAAACCAGTCTTTTAGAGTGTTTACATGAATACCTTGATGCACGCTATGCCGTGATTGAAGGTGACCTTGAAACCTCACGCGATGCCGACCGCTTAATTGCCAAAGGCATTAATGCCTATCAAATTCAAACGGGCTCTGCCTGTCATCTCGATGCTTTTATGGTTCACGACGCCTTGCATCACATCAATTTAGATGATGTTGATATTTGTTTCGTTGAGAACGTGGGTAACCTTGTATGCCCAGCCAGTTACGATGTCGGCACCCATAAAAATATTGTGTTGTTATCTGTACCAGAAGGTGACGACAAAATTGAGAAGTATCCGGTGATGTTTCGCCGTGCCGATTTAGTGGTGATTACTAAGTCAGACCTATTACCTTATTTTGATTTCAGTATTGAGGAAGCCAAAGCTCAGTTGAGTAAACTCAATCCCAATGTAGAACTCTTAGTTGTATCAGTGAAAAATTCTGATTCAATGAAAACCCTAGCAACTTGGTTTGATCAATATAAGGATTTCTGATTATGTGTTTATCAGTACCATCAAAAGTTGTTGAAATACATGATGATGCAACGGTGACCGTTGATACACTTGGTGTAAAACGTCGCGTAAGTTGTCATTTAATGACCGATCCGTTAGCACTAGGTGACTTTGTGTTAATTCACATTGGTTTTGTGATGAATAAAATTGACCACAAAGATGCCCAAGAAAGTCTCGATTTATACCAACAAATTGTCGCTCAAATGCAATTGGAGACTGAGCAATGATCACCTTGAATGATTTTTATCAAGGGTTTCGAGATCCACAGACGATCCGTCATTTAGCGCAATTGATTGCTCAACAAGCGGCCAACACCACAGAACAAATAAACATTATGGAAGTGTGTGGCGGTCATACCCACACCATTATGAAATACGGGTTATTGCAGTTATTGCCAGACAATATTCACTTTATTCATGGCCCTGGTTGCCCTGTGTGCGTTATGCCAAAAGAACGTATTGATCATGCTGCCGTCCTCGCCTCACAAGCAGACATCATTTTAGTCACCCTCGGCGATATGATTAGAGTCCCGGGTTCGATGGGGAGCTTGGCGCAATTTAGATCCAAAGGCTGCGATATCCGCCCGATTTACGATCCGCTTGATACCTTAACCATCGCCCGCGATAACCCAGATAAAACGGTTATTTTCTTTGCGATTGGTTTTGAAACGTCCACACCGATGACCGTCGCCTTACTGGCACAAGCCGAAGCACAACATATTGACAATTTATTGTTTCATATCAACCATGTACTTGTGCCACCCGCCATTGATGCTGTGATGTCAGATAGTCGCAGTAAAGTGAACGCGTTTATTGGTCCGGCGCATGTGAGCGTAATTAGCGGTGCTAAAATCTACCAATCTACGGTTGATAAATATCAAACCCCTGTGGTGGTGTCAGGGTTTGAGCCCGTGGATGTTATGGAGTCCATTTTACGCATTGTGGCCCAAAAAGTGGCTGGCAAAGCTGAACTTGATAATCAATACAGTCGCTCAGTCAGTTATGATGGCAATCTTGCCGCTCAACAACTGGTCGACAAATATTTTATGGTACGCGACAGCTTTCGCTGGCGTGGACTGGGCCCGATTGCCCATTCGGCACTGACGCTACGTCCTGAATATCAACATCGCGATGCCGAGCGTATTTATGCCCATATATTACCCACGGCCGAAATCGACGATCATAAAGCCTGTATGTGTGGCGATATTTTGCGAGGCTTAGCCAACCCCAAAGACTGCAAAGTGTTTGGTCGAGGCTGCACACCTCAAACGCCGCTCGGCAGTTGTATGGTGAGCTCTGAAGGCGCGTGTAATGCTTATTATCGCTATGGAGAAGTTATTCATGCCAACTAAAAAAACTATTCAACTTAGCCACGGTGGTGGCGGTAAAGAAATGGACCAACTGATCCACGATCTGTTTTTTAAAGCCTTTGATAACCCTATTTTGAGATCACAAGAAGACGCGGCAAAATTGAATATGTGTGGCCATATCGCCTTTACCACTGACTCTTTTACCGTGTCACCGATATTTTTTGCGGGTGGCGATATCGGAAAATTAGCGATTGCCGGCACAGTCAATGATTTGGCCATGATGGCGGCGCAACCGGAATACTTAAGCTGTAGTTTTATTATTGAAGAAGGGTTTCCGCTCGATGATCTCCACACTATCGTGAATAGTATGGCAGCAGAATTACACAAATCTGGCGCCCGAATTGTCTGTGGTGACACCAAAGTGGTGCCAAAAGGCTGTGCCGACGGCTTGTTTATTAACACCTCTGGTGTAGGCCGCATTTTAAATCCTGATGTTTCAGCACGTAACTTACACGCTGGCGACGCTATTATTGTCTCTCGAGATATTGGCCGTCACGGCGCCGCGATTTTAATGGCTCGCGATGGCTTGACCCTCGAATCTGAACTGCACAGTGACTGCGATACCTTATGGCCAATTATTGAACAATTACTTGTCGCTAATATTGATATTCATGCCATGCGCGATGCCACTCGAGGCGGCTTATCTGCCGTGTTAAACGAGTGGGCTAAAGCGTCGCAGGTTGGCATTAGCGTCGATGAAGCCCGTATTCCGATTTGCGATGAAGTAAAAGGTCTGTGTGAACTGTTTGGCTTTGAACCTTTTGATTTAGCCAATGAAGGCACCTTTATTATGGCGGTGCCTATGGCTATAGCGGAAAGAGCAATAGAAGTCATGCAGCGATATGGCCACTGCGAGCACGCGGCCATTATTGGCCAAGTCACTGACAGTCATCTAGGCAAAGTGGTGTTAGAAACACCTTGGGGAAGTCGCCGTTATTTAGATTTACCACAAGGTGAATTACTGCCAAGGATTTGTTAATGCACGAATACTCAATAGTGATGTCGCTAATGGAGCAATGTGAAGCACTTGCTGAGCAGCATCAAGCAACACGTATTGAACAAGTTGAATTGAAAATTGGCATATTAAGTGGCGTAGAGCCCGCCCTACTGTCGACAGCTTTTGAAACGTTTAAATTAGACAGTATTTGTCATGATGCGACGTTAATCATTAACGTTCAGCCATTGATTTTACAGTGCCAAAAATGCGAACAGCAATCGCAAGTTGATGAGCGGACCATTATTTGTCCTGTCTGTCAGTCTAATCAAACCACAGTGATTGATGGCGAAGACATGATGTTAATGCAGCTCGTGATGGACACCTAACACCTGTTGGTTAGCCAACAGTTACATTGAAATAGCCTTACATAATAGCCTTAATAAACTTAAAAAGAGAAGGACATCACCATGAAATACTTAACAACTGCTTTTATCCTTGCCACTATGCCATCGATTGCGATGGCACATGAGGGACATGGTGGTGTCGGCTTGTTTCATCATTTAACTGAACTCAGCCCAGCTATAATATTAGTGGCTGTTGTGGCATTTATTTATTGGAAACGAACCAAGTAACTTAGATCCCAAGAAAATCCCGAGCAGAGGTTAACAAATCAGTCTCACGTTGGGTTAATGAACGTGATGCTGCGGTCATGCTAAGTCATTTCGGTTAAGTCGTTATGGCTTAGCCAAGTATTACTGTGCATGCCTAATTTTTATCCACATCATGTATATCGCCCGACGTTGACATAGACTTTGACAGAGTTGTCATCATTTATTGTCAAATAAATAGTTATTGAACAAATAGTTAGCAAAGAAATCGTTGCCGTCGGCATAGCTTATACCGACGATTAAACATCAGATAATAGCAGCGATAAAAAAAGCCTTCATATGAAGGCTTTTTTGTGGCTGAACAAGGCAAATAAAAACCTTAGAACATGTCCATTGGCATGGCCATAATCGATTTATCACCTTGATTGACTTGTGATAAATGATATTGAGACTTTGATAATAGCTTATCCATATAAAAATCAGCCACAAACTGCTTTTGAGCAGCAAAAGTCTGATCTTCATGGTTTGAGGCTTTATCGGCCATCAATAACCAAAAGTAACCGTATATGGCGTAACCAAAGGCATCTAAAAAGTCGACCGCACAAGCGTTTATCAACGCAGGTTGTGATTTTTTATGATCATTGACGTAATGGGCCGTTGTCAGCAATTGAGCAAATACTTGGCTGACGGCCGCTTTATGCTCAGGATTAACGTGAGTCAGTTGATCTAATTCGCCATTCACTTCTACGACAAATTCACTCAGTACGGCAACATTATCACCGGTGATTTTACGCCCTAAGAAATCAATTGCTTGAATACCGTTGGTGCCTTCGTAAATCTGCGCAATGCGGGTATCTCGTACCAATTGCTCGATACCAGTTTCACGGATATAACCATGACCACCAAACACTTGCTGACCCATAATGGTGACATCTAGGCCGCGGTCAGTTAAAAATGCTTTTGATACGGGTGTGAGTAAGCCAACATATTTTACGGCTTTAGCTTGCACATCACCGCTGGCATATTTGGCCAGATCTAATTGCTTACCTGTGTACACTGACAATGCACGACCCGCTTCGGTCAGGGCACGAATAGTTAACAACATACGCCGAACATCGCCATGAACAATAATAGGATCGGACGTTGCACCCGTTGCAGAACCTGCAGCAGCAACGCCTTGTAAACGCTCTTTGGCATATTCACTGGCCATTTGATAAGCCGCTTGTGAGTTACCTAAACCTTGAATACCAATCGCTAAACGCTCGTAGTTCATCATGGTGAACATACACACTAAACCACGATCGGGCTTACCCACTAAGTAACCAATGGCATTATCGTAATTCATCACACAGGTTGCTGAAGCTTTTAGGCCCATTTTGTGTTCAATAGAGCCCACGGTTACGCCATTGCTATCCCCTAGGCTACCGTCGTTATTCACACGAATTTTAGGCACGATAAACAATGAAATACCTTTAGAGCCAGGTAATTTTGCTAACACTAAATGGATCACGTTTTCAGTCAAGTCATGATCGCCACCCGTAATGAAAATCTTGTTACCGTTAATGGCATAACTGCCATCATCTAGTGGCTCGGCTTTAGTCCGAATACCGCGTAGATCAGAACCGGCATTGGGCTCGGTCATGTCCATTGCACCGGCCCATTGGCCAGAATACAAATTAGGTAAATACGTTTTTTTCAATTCGTCATTGGCATGGGCGTTAATACACAATGCAGCACCAGCCGTCAGTGAGCTGTATAAGGTAAACGAATTACACGCGCTGTAGCTCATTTCATCCACTAATACGCCAAGCATTTTAGGCATGCCCATGCCACCAAAATCAGGCTCGCCGCACAATCCGACCCAACCGCCTTCAGAAAACTGCTGATACACTTCTTTAAAGCCGTCTGGCGTGATGATGTTATTAGCCTCTTGCACCACTCCTTGCTCATCACCACTGCGATTTAAAGGATGCAGCAGATCTCGGCTGATTTTATTCGCTTCATCTAGAATCGCCAATGCGGTATCCATGTCGACGGCGTCAGCCATTGCAGGAAGTTGCTCCCACGTTGATGGTGCATCAAATACCTGTTCCAACAAGAATTGCATGTCCTTTAACGGGGCTTGGTAAGGGTTCATAAGCTCTCTTCACATAATAATTAAAACAGTTGTTTTAATTTATACTAAAGCACCATAAAAAGAAAATCTTTTTAACAAAAATATAAGCATAATTTGACCTATGTAGACTTACGTTAACGCTTTATGTCGATGGTTTATGTTTATCAACCTAATAGGGTTCCAATAAGTTACAATTGTGAGTATGCTCATTTAGTTAGCAACTTATTGGGTTAGTATCTTATTTGGTTAGTATTAAACAATAGCGAACGACAATTCATGCATACACATAATGACCAGCACACTCCAGCACCTGCCTTACCTGAGTCTTATCAACAGGTCACCGTCATTGGTAATACCAAGGGTCACTGGCAACCCGCCGTCACTGGGTATACGGTTATTTTTAACAGTACTCAAGATCCGGTCGAGAATGTCATTAATATTTGTAATGACCTTAATGCGGGTTCACAGCACGCCTTTATTGTCAGCAATAGCCCGGACGATAACCAATGGGTGTCATTGTTAACCCAAGCAAGTGAAACACTTGACGTTCAGCTTAAGTGTTGGCCTTCTGTAGAATTGGTGACGATATTATTGATGTCACTGATGGCAAAGCAAGTCAATGTCCAAGGTATGTCATTGTTACCTTCACTAGCGAGACCCGCCGATATGCCTGCTGCTGAGTATTTGCCTGGTATGGTGCATAACTGGCTAGGTGAGCGCCGCATCGCATTAGGTTTACAACTCACCCATAACAACATTCAATGGCCCGAATTGTTTGTAGATGATGCCGCTACCCTATTGATACACGATGTTGAACCCGTTGATATTAATCCGTTTGAAGTACTATTGAGTGATGCGGTTCGTCGCCGCCAAAATGATGTATTGACTCCAGATAATACCGATCCGCAATTTGTTGTAGCCCAGCGTTTAGCCCTGCAAGTGACGACTGAGCAACCTGACACACTTGATGTGCAATATGCATTGTTAGCCGCATTGAGTAACTTACCTAGCGTGCAATGGTTAAGCTATGCGAATCAAGATGATTTAATTATGGCTGAGTCGTTGTTTTACAATCAACACCCTGAAACCCAAGCCAGTTATTGGTATCTTATCGATCATCAAGCATCGCAATACTTAGACACGATTCGTCATCACCTTGCCTATTGCCAGCAAGTCATAGCGTTAACGGCCAAGCAGGTACATCCCGAAGCGGATCAACACTAACGCTCCGGATCCTAATGAATTGAGTCTCGCGCTCATTTTTGTTGACCGTTCACCCTCTAAATATGCCACCCGGGAATGAATAACAACGCCAACGCCAATGCGATGTGGATACTATTCATCAGCTTTATACACCCCATGCAAGGGCCGACTGATTGAACGCAGTTTTCAGACTAACACACGCGTTAATGGTCCATGTTGAAGCGACTCATCACTCATCCAGATGGGAAGATCACCAATTCCCGGCCCTAAAAGGCCATGTTTAAGCGCATTTGAGGGCTATCATGCTTAAATTTTGCAGGGTATTTTTGATAAACAACCCAACATATCCGCCAATGGTGTTGAGTTAACCATGGCGGCGCATTTTATTGGGCCTTTTGCATGAAGCGCACATTGATTGTCGCTACGGGAAATGACTCAAAATGCTCGCGTTGTGGCCATGTCGGGTAAAGAACACCCTGGCTCTGCGGTTGGCGTAAACAAGACTCGAATGCAATGTAACTTTATTCAGTTTGCAAACAAATGACATCGTTTACTTGCCTATTCTTTACTGCCGATATGTGACTATCACGCTAGTGAAAAGTCCTCTCTAACGTGAAAGTCATCGGCAGCAAGCAAATTCTGTCAATCGATAGGTTTACCACATTAAGTCATCAGGAATGGCGTAATCGGCATACGGATCGTCGGCACCACTCACCTGATCGACGGAATCTTTGGCGGCTTTATCCCATAAGTACCCACACCATTGTGGTACCAGTAACGACACTCGTTCGGCGAGTTTGTGTGGCACTAAATAACTTTTATTTTCATAACGGACAATGCCTAAGGTACCGTTAAGCAAATCAGCTTGGATTTTAGTGGTAATATGGAGTGAGTAAATTTTGTTGTCTAAGCTGTAATTAAACTTAATCTCAGCGTCTTTTGATACAGTAATGGCAAATTTAGAAAATTCGCTGATAAGGCCACGTACTTGACCTTTCTCGGAAGCTTCGGCAAAACGTTGCTCATTTAAGGCTTTGTCTTTTTGCGTTTGCGCTTGTTTTTGCTCGGCGATTTGTTGCTTAAGTTCTGAACTGCCATCATCAATTTTTGATTTTTTATTACGCTTTTTTTGAGTTTTTACGTCACGAACTTTTTGTTTACTGGCAAGACCTGCTTTAAGCAATTGATCTTGTAATGCATTGGCCATGTTATTTACCTTTAATTTTGTTGAGTTTTATAAACCTTGCTTGGCGGCCATGTCACCTAATTCTGTCATTGCAATACTGGCACCACCGAGTGACCAGCCGCCATCAACAGGCAATACCACACCAGTGATGTATGAGGCCATATCTGAAGCGAGGAACAAGGCAGCATTAGCGATATCTTGGCCTTGGCCGTTACGCTTTAGCGGCACACTGTTTGCCACCCGCTGTTGCAGTTCATCACTGGGCGCTAAACGCTTAAACCCTTCGGTGTCTGCAATAGGTCCAGGTACAATTGAATTGATCCTTATACCTTCCACACCCCACTCTAACGCTAATGTCCGCGTGAGCATATCAACACCCGCTTTGGCGGCGCACACATGCACTTGCAGTGGCATGGCGATATACGCTTGTGGAGCTGAAATTTGAATAATGCTGCCATTGGGACGAGAGAGTAATGGATAAGCTTGTTTTAACACTTGAAAGCTGCCAATTAAATCAATATCAATAACCGATTTAAAGCCATTGTTAGACAGTTTTGCCGCACTGGCGGGAAAGTTACCCGCGGCCCCACTCACTAACACATCTATATGACCGTATATGGCTGCTATTTTTGCAAAGCCTGCAGTTAATGCATCGTTATCACGGACATCGAAACTGACGCCTAAATGGCTGGCGTTCGGGTTAGCTTGAATAAGTAATTCTACCGCGGCATTCACTTTGTCGACACTGCGACTCGCGACCGCAACATTGGCACCAGCAGTAGCAAATTGAATGGCGACTTGCAGGTTTATTCCTGACGTTCCGCCTACAACGACAACATTTTTACCTGTGTAATCAAACATAATCATCCCTTATCTTTGTTTGCTTCGGTTGATGTTAATAATCAGTATCAGCCTTGAATTGACTGATATATAGCCTTAAGTGCCGCTAATGGATCCGCTGCTTGAGTGATCGGTCGTCCAATCACTAAATAGTCCGAACCTACAGCCATCGCTTGCGCGGGTGTCATGACTCGATGTTGGTCACCGGCATCACTGCCAACAGGGCGAATGCCTGGTGTTACCAAGGTAAAGTCTTGACCAAACGATGATTTGAGTAATTTAGCTTCTTGAGCGGAACAGACTACCCCGTCTAACTCCGCTTGATGAGTGAGCTTAGCTAAACGTAAAACATGTTCGAATGCGGGGACATTAATGCCTAATAAGACTAAGTCTTCATCAGACATGGATGTCAGTACTGTGACGGCAATTAATAACGGGGCGTCTTTACCAAATGGGATAAGCGCTTTTTTAGCGGCCTGCATCATGGCTAAGCCACCACTGGCGTGCACGTTGGTCATCCACACGCCTAAATTGGCTGCGGCTGCCACGGCTTTGGCGACGGTATTAGGGATATCATGAAATTTCAAATCAAGAAATAAATCAAAATCACGACTGTGGATATCTTTAACCAAATCAGGTCCGAATAAGGTAAACATTTCTTTGCCAATTTTTAAACGACAAATATTAGGGTCAAGTTTATCAATAAAGGTCAATGCATCAGTTTTATTATCGTAGTCGAGGGCAACTACAATTGATTTATTAGTCATAAGGACTCCAGCGGCAATAGCTTGTGTTAATACATTTATTATAGGGTCTCTAAATGGAGATGAGCTAATTATTCACCGTCTAGCCCTTTGATCCGTTTGATACTGCCCCAGTGTTTACATGATGGACAATGCCAATATAAACCGTGAGACGGAAAGCCACAGGCAATGCAGCGGTAACTCGGACGAAATTTAATTTGTTGTTCAACAAGTTGTTCGAGCATCGACAAACTTTGTTTAGCTTGACCATCTTCGGCTTGCTTAATGTGTAACTTCATTAAGTGTTGAAAACCTTTCATGGTCGGATGATGATACAGATTATCGAGCATCATGGTTTCAGCACTTTGATGTTGATTGATACTAATTTTATGTTCAGCAAGCGCAATAACCACACTGGCACCAGCGCCATCAGCAATGGCTTGAGCCAATAATTCATGAAAACCTTCGGTATCCTGGGTGTCTCGATACACTTGTTTTGCGATGGCGACTGCGTCGGAAAAGAGATCAATATCCGCGACTCTTAACTCATTGATAGCTTGTTTACATAAATCAAATTGACCCGCATCTAGGTAAATTTTCGCCAGCGTTAGCCAAGCACGACCGCATTTTGGGTCTTGTTTAATCGCTTGTTGAAGTTTTTTGATTTTGCTAGCATCGTTATTGGCTTCATCGGCCAATTGACAATAAAAATGGGCTGTGGTGCATTTAAGCACTTGCTGACGTTTGCGAGATAGACGCTTGGTGATATTAATGGCATTTTGCCATTCTTTAGTCACTTGATAAATTAAGATCAGCTGCGTTTCTGCTTCTTCGGTATGGTCATCTTGACTGACTAAGTTAGCAAAAATTTCTTCGGCGCGGTCATAAAAGCCAGCAGCCATGTAATCTTTACCTAACTCCATCATGGCAATGTCACGCTGCTCATTGGTTACGCTGGGGCGAGCAATTAAATTTTGATGAATGCGAATTGAGCGATCAACTTCACCCCGTTTACGAAACAGCGAACCTAACGACAAATGGGTGTCGATGGTTTCATCATCAACATCAATCATACTAATAAATAAATCGACCGCTTTATCAGACTCGTTCGACAGTAAAAAATTAAGCCCAGTAAAGTAGTCTCGACTGAGTTTTTTATTCTGTTGGCTATCGCTATGACGAATACTACGTCGTCCCATGTACCATCCATAACCGGCAGCGATAGGCAATAACAAGAACAAGATTTCTAGCATACTAGACGGCTTGATCCTTTGGTACTACCGCAACAGGGGTAGTATCAGCAGCCATGAGTTTTTTAAGGGCTTTGTTGCTTTTACGTAATGCCATTTTTAGCTTAATAATATGGTAACTGGCAAATATCCAACTGATAATGAAGCCGCTGAAAAATACCACAGCAAGTACTATAGGTAATCGATATTGCCCTTCGGCAATAAAGTAACTTAAAGTAACGATTTGCTCATTCTTAGCACCAAATAATAATGCTAAAACAAACAATAAACCAACGAGTACAATGACAATAAATGATCTCACGTTATTCTCCATGCAGGCACATCAATATAATGATTATCCTAGAAATTTACTGAGCTGACCAGCATTGACTGTCATTAGATAAAAAAAAGCCTCCAATTGGAGGCTTTTTATTCAAGCGTTAATCAAGAATTAACAGCATCGACACGTTCGCGCAGTTCTTTACCGGGCTTAAAGTGCGGTACATATTTGCCTTCCAAGTCAACAGAGGTACCTGTTTTTGGATTACGACCCATACGTGGTGCACGATAGTGAAGTGAAAAACTACCAAATCCACGGATTTCTATGCGATCACCGCCTGCTAATGTTGTCGCCATCTGCTCCAACATTTCTTTGATTACACTTTCCACTTCCTTCGCCGACAGTTGCGACTGCCTAGTGGCGAGTTTTTCGATAAGTTCAGATTTTGTCATCTTAGCTATTCCATATTATCAAGCCAAACACAGTCGCCTAATGGGGAGCGACTCCCCATACAACAGACGATTTTCGATTACTTACGAGCTGCTTTGAAGGCTTCAGCCATCGCGCTGCTCATTACTACTTCATCTTGCTTGTTCAATGTTGCAATCGCATCTTTCTGTTCAGCTTCATCTTTCGCTTTGATAGATAGGCTGATAGAACGGTTCTTACGATCAACACCCATGAACTTAGCTTCGATTGCATCACCTACAGTGTAAACTGTAGATGCATCTTCGATACGGTCTGCAGAGATGTCAGCTACACGGACATAACCTTCAACTGTTTCAGCTAATGCAACTGTAACACCTTTAGCATCAACAGCAGAAACAGTACCGTGAACTACGGTGCCTTTCTTCTTATCAGCTAAATATGCGTTGAATGGATCATCTTCAGTTTGCTTAACACCTAAGCTGATGCGTTCACGCTCTGGGTCAACAGAAAGAACAACAGCGTGAATTTCATCACCTTTCTTGTATTCAGATACTGCATCTTCGCCAGTTCCGTTCCAAGAAATATCAGATAAGTGAACAAGACCATCAATGCCGCCGTCAAGACCGATAAAGATACCAAAGTCAGTGATTGACTTGATCTTACCAGAAACCTTGTCGCCTTTATTGTAACGAGTTGCGAAGTCATCCCATGGGTTAACTTTACACTGTTTTAGGCCTAGAGAAATACGACGACGTTCTTCATCGATGTCTAGTACTAACACTTCAACTTCATCACCTAAGTTAACAACTTTAGATGGGTGAATGTTCTTGTTAGTCCAATCCATTTCAGAAACGTGAACTAAACCTTCAACGCCTTCTTCGATTTCGACGAAACAACCGTAGTCAGTTAAGTTAGTTACGCGACCAGTAAGTCTAGTGCTTTCTGGGTAGCGTTTGCTGATTTCTAACCATGGATCTTCGCCAAGTTGCTTAAGACCTAATGATACGCGAGTACGTTCACGGTCATACTTAAGTACTTTAACGTTGATTTCGTCACCAACATTAACGATTTCAGATGGGTGCTTAACGCGCTTCCAAGCCATATCAGTGATATGTAAAAGACCGTCAACGCCACCTAAGTCTACGAATGCACCGTAATCAGTAAGGTTCTTAACGATACCTTTAACTGCTTGGCCTTCTTGTAGATTTTCAAGAAGTTGATCACGTTCAGCACTGCTTTCAGATTCGATAACTGCACGACGAGAAACAACAACGTTGTTGCGCTTCTGATCAAGCTTGATAACTTTAAATTCTAATTCTTTGAACTCTAAGTGAGCGGTGTCGCGAACTGGGCGCACGTCAACTAAAGAACCTGGTAAGAAGGCACGGATACCGTTTAATTCAACAGTGAAACCGCCTTTAACTTTACCATTGATGATACCGATTACAGTTTCAGCATCTTCATACGCTTTTTCTAGAACGATCCAAGCTTCATGACGCTTAGCTTTTTCGCGAGACAATTGAGTCTCACCGAAGCCATCTTCAACAGAGTCAAGGGCTACGTCAACTTCATCACCTACTTGGATTTCTAAAACGCCTTGTGCGTTTTTGAATTCGTCTGCAGAGATTGGGCTTTCTGACTTAAGACCTGCGTCTACAAGTACCATACCGTTTTCGATGGCAACAACTGTACCACGAACGATAGAACCTGGACGGAACTCTAGGGTTAGAAGGGATTCTTCAAATAGATCAGCAAAAGATTCAGTCATGTTTTAGGTTACTTCATTAAATAAGCCACTATCCATCCTAGATGTGGAGTCTGGTAATATTATTCGTGTCATCCATGACACAAATACCTACTGCACGATAATCGACCATTCAATTACGCAACAGTAATTTTTTGTCCAACGTATTCAAGCACCTGCTTTAATACATCGTTAACACCTATGCCGCTTGTATCAATAACAAGAGCATCTTCAGCTGGTACCAGAGGCGAAGCGGCGCGATTAATATCACGATCGTCTCGTTCTATAATTTCAGCTAAGAGGCGATCGATTTTAACATCGAAGCCTTTGTCCTGCAACTGATTATAGCGTCTTTGCGCCCGTTCTGCCGCGGATGCAGTTAAAAATAGTTTTACGGGGGCTTTAGGAAAAACAACCGTTCCCATATCACGTCCGTCTGCGACTAAACCTGGCGCGGCACTAAAGGCGCGTTGCCGACGTAATAACGCCTCTCGCACGCGGGGTAATGCTGCCACTTTAGAGGCGGCAGTACCGCACTCTTGTGTCCGAATAGTGCTGGTAACATCTTCGCCTTCGAGGATCACTTTAATCGCATCTATCTCGTTACCCGTTAAGAACTGGACATCAAGATGTGCAGCCAATAAAGTCAGTGCTTCTTCATTTTCTAGCTCAACATGATGATGAATAGCGGCTAAAGCTAAAACCCGATAAATCGCACCACTGTCTAATAAATGCCATCCTAAATGCTGTGCCAATAATTGACATATCGTCCCTTTCCCTGCACCGCTAGGACCATCAACTGTGATCACTGGAGACCGTTCAGACATAAATTCCTCCGAAAATAAACTATCGTCCCTGAAAACGTCCCTGAAAAAAAAGGGGTTATCAAAATTAAACGCGCGCATTGTATAACAAATAAATGTTAATTACTGATGAAATTTCGGTTATTAGCACTAAGATCGCCCTTTATTGCGTACCTTATGCGTTAAAGGTGACTTTCTCCAATCTCGATATCGGCTTATTTTGCCAGTTGTACAAACTGGGCAAAATAATCTGGGAATGTTTTAGAGGTGCAGTCAGGATCGTTAATCGTGATACCACAATCAGCAAATGCCAACAACGAAAAACACATTGCCATTCGGTGGTCATTATAAGTATCAATGGCTGCAGTATTAAGCTGCGCTGGAGGGATGATAGTAATGTAATCATGGCCTTCATCAACAGTTGCACCGACTTTACGTAATTCGGTTGCCATGGCCGTTAATCGATCGGTTTCTTTAATGCGCCAATTATAAATATTACGAATTGAGGTAACCCCCTTTGCAAACAAGGCTGTTGTGGCAATGGTCATTGCCGCATCTGGAATGTGATTCATATCCATGTCGATACCCGTTAATGGCGATTGACGGACTATAATATAGTCGTCACCCCATTCGATATCTGCACCCATTTTTTCCAATACCTCAGCAAATTTAACATCACCTTGAATGCTTAAACGGCCCACACCCGTCACTTTGACTTCACCACCTTGAATGGCACCCGCAGCAAGGAAATACGATGCAGATGAAGCATCGCCTTCGACTAACATTGTGCCCGGTGACACATATTGCTGGCCTGATGGAATTTCAAAGCGGGCATAATCATGGTTAATCACGTTTACACCAAATTGCGCCATTAACGCGATGGTGATATCGATATACGGTTTAGAAACCAACTCACCTTTAATCTTAATGTTGACACTGTCTTTTGTGAGCGGCGCCACCATTAATAAGGCCGTTAAAAATTGGCTTGATAAATCACCGGCAATTTCAACATCGCCGCCATTGAGTCCGGTAGCATTGATGGTCAGTGGCGGGAAACCATCGTTTTTAAGGTAACTCACTTCAGCACCAAGTTGACGCAATGCATCGACTAAATCACCAATCGGGCGCTCTTCCATACGAGGCTCACCGGTTAAGGTAAATTCGCCATAACCTAAAGTGAGTGCGGCACACAAGGGACGCATGGCCGTGCCCGCATTGCCTAAAAATAAATGTTGCGCCGAGTCAGACGAAATAACACCTGCTAAGCCTTCAATTTGGCAAACGGTATTATTATTAGAAAGTTGATATTGTACGCCCAGCTGTTTTAATGATGCCAACATATAGCGAATATCATCAGAGTCGAGTAAGTTCGTTAGCCTAGTCGTGCCTTTCGCTAACGTGGCTAATAGCAAGGCACGGTTCGAAATACTTTTTGAGCCAGGAATGTTAATTTCGCCATTCATGCGAGTAATATGGTCGAGATGTAATTGTTTCATTAATACTCTTCTTTGTGTTGCACTCATTGTATGTCTGTCGAGTAAACGGCTATAGACATAGGATGAGTAAAGGCTGCGGCGGAGAAAATAAGCATGCCATCACCTCGTGAACTTAGGTCGATGTAAGCGGCGATGTTTGGATACAATTTAATATTCATTGAGTGAATAATTTCTATAGGCCTTACGTTACTGATTGTCGCCAAGGATTCAACTGTTATTTTGTGTTTTAGATGACTTTTATGCTCAAGTTGAATTTTTTTAATTTTAGGCTGATTTTTATCGACAAATCGCTCCAGATGAGTCCGTTAATGATGCCCAGATGGCGGTTGTTAAGATTGAGCAAGGGTGAGTGACACAAGACCTAATAAGGCTGATTTAGCGGTTCTTTATTGATGTAATTCACGTTATGCTAACGTCCAGATCCTATACCTCTATATCTTGTTGCGCTCTAATGCCTGTAAATTTTAAATAGGAAGGTCAATTTATGTTCAATTCATTAACCGCGATGCCTGCTGATCCCATTTTAGGCCTATTGACACAATACCGCGAAGACACTCACCCCAATAAAGTCGATTTAGGTGTCGGTGTCTATAAAGACCCTGTTGGCCACACCCCCATTTTAGCTTGTGTTAAAGCCGCTGAAAAAATACGTTTAGACACAGAAACAACTAAAGTGTATATCGGCCCCACTGGCTCAGCATCGTTTAACCAATTAATGGGTGAATTAGCCTTTGGTGCTAGCCACAGTGCATTGTTAGCCGATCGCATTCGCACGGTATCAACCCCAGGTGGAACCGGTGCATTACGTGTGGCGGCTGATTTTATTAAGCGTTGTAATCCTAATGCTGTGTTATGGGTCAGCGACCCAACGTGGGCCAACCACACGGGTTTATTTGAAGCGGCAGGCATTACGGTGAAAACCTATCCGTATTACGACTACGACAATAAAACCCTTAAATTTGAGCAAATGATAGCGGCCTTAAACACCATTGCAAAAGATGACGTGGTGTTATTACATGCATGCTGTCATAACCCAAGCGGCATGGATTTAACGACCGAGCAATGGGATGAAGTGGTTAAGGTTACGGTTAAACAAGGTTTTACACCATTAATTGACATGGCTTACCAAGGCTTTGGCGAGGGTGTTGATGAAGACGCTTACGGCGTACGCCAAATGGCTGATGCAGTAGAAAGCATGATTTTATGCAGCTCATGTTCGAAAAACTTTGGTTTGTACCGTGAGCGTATTGGCGCCTGTTCCATTGTCGCTAAAGACAGTACAACGGCTAACGTGACACTGTCGGTACTGTTGTATGTTATTCGCTGTATTTACTCAATGCCGCCGGCCCATGGTGCGGCGATTGTTGAAATCATTTTAGGCTCGCCAGCGCTTAAACAGCAATGGTTAGCTGAGCTCAAAGTCATGCGCGACCGTATTAACGGTAACCGTACTATGTTGGTTGAACAATTAGCCGCCAATGGTGTTGACCGCGATTTTAGTTTTATCGCCCGTCAAAAAGGCATGTTCTCATTTTTAGGGATTAACCCTGAACAAGTGGCCATACTGAAACAGCAATACAGCGTCTACATGGTCGGCTCAAGCCGGATCAGTATTGCCGGTATTAGCCAAACCAACGTCGATTACCTAGCTAAATCAATTGCGGCAGTACTATAACAAAACCCCATTTTGATAAGCGCTAGTATAAAGTAGAAACAATCAATAAAAAGGTCGCTTATTGCGACCTTTTTATTTCTCAGTCTACTCAAATAGACTTGCCAAGAATCGCTTACTGACCTAGATGTTAACCCGTTCAGTTGATGACCAGAATATCCAAACCTAGGCAATTTATGTTATCGCATGTATATGTTATCGAATGTAGGCAGCGTAGGCAGCGTTTACAAACCTTTCGTTATAGTTAACTCATCATCCATTAGTTAATCTCAACTTGGCATAAGAGATAGGATTAACTCATAGGTATCAATAGCTTTTCAAATCATCAATATCAAGCTTGCCAATTATGTTGCTCACAAGGCATATTCTCGTATTCATAGCGGCGTCAATCGCTGGCCTATAGTAAATCGTGATAACTTCAATCGCCAAATAAAGGGCTTTTTGATAAACGTTTATTGTCCCGAGTTGAGATGAATGACTTCCAAATGCCGATAATAATCACTACGGATATTTTGGATGCAGTACTTAGGTGACGGCACGGTTAAATCTATAGGTGATGGTTGTAGATGAATTGAAGCTGCTTATCGTATTTAATGTTCGCTCATCGGGATATAGATCACAATATTTAAACATTAATATATTATGACTGTGTAAATATTTAATATCCCATAGGAATATGTACCCTGACTCAAAATTTAACATGTTGTCAAGGTGAATCAGTTATGCAAAATGAAGCCATAAGTGCACAAGAGATCCCCGAGTCTGTCGTTGTTTCAGATACAGGCTGGTCACGTCAGGATACAACCTGGATGTTGAGTTTGTTTGGCACCGCGGTTGGCGCTGGAATTTTATTTTTACCTATTAATGCGGGAATGGGTGGCTTTTGGCCATTGGTTTTAATGGTGCTAATGATTGGCCCAATGACCTATCTTGCTCACCGTGGGTTATCTCGTTTCTTATGCTCATCAGCTATTCCTGGCAGTGACATCACTCAGGTAGTTGAAGAACACTTTGGTACTGGTGCGGGTAAAGCAATTACTTGGCTGTATTTTTTAGCCATTTATCCCATAGTATTAATCTATGGCGTTGGGATAACCAATACTGTCGACAGTTTCATTATTAATCAACTAGGCATGTTTGCCGAAGTCCCAAGAATGTTGCTCGACGGTACGCCAGCATTAACAGATGCTGGTGTGCAAATTATCGATAAAATAAGTGCTATTCCTCGTTGGCTACTTTCGGGCATGCTGATCTTAGGTATGATGTCGGTGATGGTCGCTGGTGAAAAATTTATGCTCTCTGTGACGCGGATATTAGTCTATCCCCTAGTTGCAATCCTCGCTTTCATGTCATTGTATTTAATACCAGACTGGAAGTTTGATGCTCTTATGGTTGTGCCTTCGGCCACTAATTTTCTTGGTACCGTCTGGTTAACCATTCCAGTGTTGGTATTTGCCTTTAACCATTCGCCTGCTATCTCACAGTTCTCGGTTTCACTCAAAAAAGAACACGGAGCCAATGCCTCCCACAAGGCCGATGTCATACTACGTAATACGACCATCATGCTAGTGGGATTCGTGATGTTGTTCGTATTCTCCTGTGTATTGTCGTTAACACCGGCGCAATTATTAGAAGCAAAAGCCGATAACTTGCCAATATTGTCTTATCTTGCCAACGTTCACGAAAGTGGTTTTATCACCTATGTTGCGCCTGTGATTGCTTTGATCGCCATTATTTCATCTTTCTTCGGCCACTATATGGGGGCTACCGAAGGCTTAAAAGGCATTATTGTTAAGCAATTACCTGATAGCGGTAAGACAGAAAACAGTCACAAATTGGATAAATTTATCTTAGGATTTATGTTTATCACTACTTGGGCCGTGGCGATTATCAACCCAAGTATACTTGGCATGATCGAGGCGCTTGGTGGTCCCATTATTGCTGCTATTTTGTATATTATGCCAATGTATGCAATACATAAGGTGCCTGCTCTGAAAGCCTACCGTGGACGAGTGAGCAACATCTTCGTCGTCATTACGGGTTTACTGTCAATGACCGCCATTGTGTTCGGCTTACTGAGCTAAATGAGAATGATGAGATAAATAAGCTAGGTGGGCTAAGTCCATCATACCTTCCCTTTTGTTGGAGCTAACTAACCGTTGCTCTTTTTCATAAGGGAAGGTTTTACCCGTAAAAGTACCGAGTCAGCGGTAGAAAAAATCTGCCTCGTTTGATGTTGTGAATGCAAAAAACACCCTCTCCAGTGAACACGTTCAGCATAGATGAAGTCTGTTGGCCGGGACGCTCAATGTTAACATTTAACCTTGAGGGGCTCGATAAATCGGTATTACGGTGGTTAACTTGTCACAAACAAAAACTAGAAGTAGCTCAAAACCTTATTCACATTACTTTGATAGAATTGAACTAATATCATCGCCTCCGTTGAGTTATCACCACTAATGTCTTTTTATCAATCTCCCAAAAAAATATCTGCTTTTGATGCTAAGTTTGAAGCACAAAAAATAGCGTTTGCGCCGGTCAGTTTTCAAGTCGCACGTTGCTTAAGTCAATTTGGTTTACTCGCAAAAGTTGATCAGGCTGGTGAACAAGGAATTAGTCTTGTTCAACTTACCCAACATTTTGAATTGTCTGAATATGCCATCCATGTCTTGCTTGATATGGGGTTAAGCATGGGCGTTTTTTGGTGTAAGGATGATCATTATCGACTGGATAAAACTGGCTATTTTTTGCTCCATGATGATATGGCGTCAAAAAATCTAAACTTCATCCATGATGTTTGCTATCAAGGCTTGTTTGAGCTTGACGAGTCACTTAAGCAAGGCAAAGCAATTGGACTTAAGCACTTAGGTGATTGGGACACGATTTACCCTGGCTTAAGCCAACTACCAGAACAAACTAAAAAAAGCTGGTTTGAGTTTGATCATTACTATTCAGATCATGCTTTTGACAGCCTATTACCCTTGATATTCAAGTCACAGCCGGCGCATATTATTGATGTGGGTGGCAATACCGGTAAATGGGCATTTGCCTGCACCCGTTATAATAACGCCGTCAAGGTGACAATTATGGATTTACCGGGGCAACTTGCTGTTGCAATGAAAAATGCACAAACACAGTTGGTTGCCGACCGAGTACATCCATTTGAAACAGATTTACTCGATAACGACAAGCCTTTTTATCAAGGGGGTGATTTATATTGGATGAGTCAATTTTTAGATTGTTTTTCTAAACCGCAAATTACCACTATTCTTAAGCGCACTGTGGCCGCGATGAAACCTGAGAGTGAACTTTGTATATTAGAGACGTATTGGGACAGGCAACCATATGAAGCTGGAGCCTATTGCGTTAACGCAACGTCATTGTATTTTACCGCTATTGCCAATGGGAATAGCCGGATGTACCACAGTAAAGATATGCTTAAAATGATTAATGAAGCTGGGCTGTATGTTGATGAAGACATCGACAATATTGGCATTGGTCATACTTTGTTGCGTTGTAAGTTAAAGCCGGTGTATTGAAGCCTAAGAACAAGTCATTAATTCATCATATAAAAAAGCGAATGCTGTTTGGCATTCGCTTTTTTTATTGATTAACCCAAATAACGGTTAAGTAGTCTCTAGTTTAGCTGTGCTTTACGGCAAAGGTATTCATAAAGTTAACCAACTTTTGCACACCTTCTAGTGGCATGGCATTATAAATACTGGCACGCATTCCGCCGACAACACGGTGACCTTTTAATGCCACTAAACCGGCTTTGCCTGCTTGGGCTAAAAACTCGCTGTCTAAATCACTATTGACCAATTGGAAGGTGACGTTCATGCGTGAGCGATTATGAGGTGCGACGCCATTTTTATAAAAAGAATTACTGTCGATACAGTGATATAACAACTCAGCTTTTTGTTTATTGGTTTCAGCCATGGCAGTAATGCCGCCATTAGCCTCTAACCAAGCAAACACTTCTGAGGCTAAGTACCACGCAAATGTCGGCGGCGTATTAAACATAGAACGATATTCAACGGCAACGCGATAATCCATTATTGATGATTGCGGTAAGCTAGGAAGCTTAAGCATATCTTCCCGTACCAGCACAATCGACAAGCCTGATGGGCCAATGTTCTTTTGCGCGCCTGCATAAATCAAACCGTATTTGCTGACATCAATTTCATGGGACATAATCGTTGATGATAAATCCGCAACAATGGGCCAAGGACTGTCTAACTCTTCAAAAATCTCGATGCCGTCAACGGTTTCGTTTGAACAATAATGCACATAACGATAGTCTTTATCGATTGCGGTTAAGTCAGGTAACGTCACTTGGTTAAGACCATTAACCTGCTCAACAATATTAATACTGTCAATATTGTCCTCACCCACCAGTTTCTGCGCTTCTGTCAGTGCCGACGTCGACCACTGGCCACTAACCAAATACAATGCCCGACCATTATCACCCAAGAAGTTATTCACTATATTAGAAAATTGGCCGCGGCCACCCCCATGCATAAATAACACATGGTAATTATCAGGAATGTGCATCAACTTGCGCAGCGTCATTTCGGCTTGTTCGGTCATGGCAACAAACTCTTTACTGCGATGACTGATTTCCATCACGGAGACACCGAGGCCATGCCAGTCAATTAATTCCTCTTGTGCTTTTTGCATCACAGCTTGAGGTAACATCGCAGGTCCAGCACAGAAATTATAAATCGCGCTCACAGACAACTCCTTTGACAAATAAGAATATAGACAATAACAATTTGCCCATAATAATAAGGATTTTAGCGGATGATGAATAGGGCTTTATTTGCCTATTTTGATGAAATTTATTCCAGAACATAAAACGGGCGCCATTAAGGCGCCCGTTTTAGGATAGATAACCAAGTGCAATCAATTACTCTTGTTCATCTGCTCCGGTTTCAGCATCGTCTGGATCAGTTGATTCAACATCATCAGTTGATTCAGCATCGGTCACTTCAGCATCGATAATGTCGCTTACTGGAATAACATTACCGTCTTCATCCAACAATTCATCAACTTGAATTTCATCAATACGCTGTAGTCCAACCACTTTCTCATCTTCAGCAGTACGGATGATGGTGACACCTTGAGTGTTACGACCAATAATTGAGACGCCTTCTGCAGGGGTGCGAACTAACGTGCCTTTATTACTGATCAGCATAAGTTCATCAAACTTGCCAACTTGAATCGCACCGACCACTTCACCGTTACGTTCACTGACTTTAATTGATACCACACCTTTAGTGCCACGGCTCTTCGCTGGGTATTCAGCCAACTCGGTACGTTTACCGTAACCGTTTTCAGTCACGGTTAAAATATCGCCATCACCTTTAGGAACAATTAACGAGACCACTTTTTGGCCCGCATCAAGCTTAATACCACGAACACCCGTTGCTGTTCGGCCCATTGGACGTAAAGCAATCACTTCTTCACCTGTTTCAGGATCTAATTTGACTTCACCGGTTTCAGAGCTGCGTGCTTTTTCGTTAAAGCGAACCACTTTACCTTCATTAGAGAACAACATGATGTCGTCGCTGCCGTTAGTAATGTCGACGCCAATTAATTGGTCACCGTCTTTTAGGTTCACCGCAATAATGCCATTAGAGCGAGGATTGCTGTAGGCCGTTAACGCGGTTTTCTTCACAGTACCGTGTGCTGTTGCCATGATGATAAATTGATCATCTGCATATTCACGCACAGGAAGAATAGCGGTAATACGTTCACCATCAGATAAGGGTAATAAGTTAACAATTGGACGACCACGAGCAGTACGACTCGCCAATGGCAATTGATACACTTTTAACCAATACATCTTACCAAAGTCAGAGAAGCACAAAATTGTGTCATGGGTGTTTGCCACCAATAACCGCTCGACAAAGTCTTCATCTTTTACTTTGGTTGCCGCTTTGCCTTTACCACCACGACGCTGTGCTTGGTAGTCAGCTAACACTTGGTATTTAGCATAACCTAAGTGAGACAAGGTCACGACAACATCTTCTTCATTGATTAAGTCTTCAAGACTCATATCAATTTCATTAACGTTGATAATCGTACGACGCTTATCACCGTATTGTTCAAGAATTTCGACTAATTCTTCTTTAATCACTTCCATCAAACGCGATGGAGTACGAAGAATGAATAACAAACCCGCAATCAGAACTAAAAGCTCTTCATATTCAGCTAGAATCTTGTCATGTTCTAAACCGGTTAAACGGTGCAGACGTAATTCAAGAATGGCTTGTGCTTGTTGTTCAGTTAAATAGTACTTGCCGTCACGGATCCCAAATTCAGGATCTAACCATTCTGGACGTGCAGCATCATCGCCGGCTTTCTCAAGCATGCCCTGAACATGGCCTAAATCCCAACCTTGAGCCACTAATTTTACTTTTGCTTCAGCAGATGTCGGTGAGGCTTTAATTAACGCAATAATAGGGTCAATGTTAGCCAGTGCAATAGCGAGTGCTTCAAGAATGTGAGCGCGGTCGCGGGCTTTACGTAACTCAAATACTGTACGGCGGGTGACCACTTCACGACGGTGAAGAATAAAACATTCAAGCATTTCTTTAAGGTTAAATAACTTAGGCTGACCGTTAGTCAATGCCACCATGTTAATACCAAAAGAACACTGCATTTGGGTCTGGGCGTATAAGTTGTTTAATACCACCTCGCCCACTTCACCGCGTTTGATTTCAATCACAATACGCATACCGTCTTTATCAGACTCGTCGCGTAGGCCACTGATCCCTTCTAACTTTTTATCTTTAACAAGCTCAGCAATTTTTTCAATCAAGCGGGCTTTGTTAACTTGATAAGGAATTTCATGAACAATAATACGTTCACGACCATTCTCTTCCGTTTCAATGTCCGCTTTAGAGCGCATGATCGCGCGGCCACGGCCAGTGTTATAGGCATCAATAATGCCTTTGCGACCGTTAATTGATGCTGCCGTTGGGAAATCTGGACCTGGAATGTATTCCATTAATTGTTCAATCGATAGACTTGGATCTTCGATTAACGCTAAACAGCCCTTCACCACTTCAGTTAAGTTATGTGGCGGAATATTGGTGGCCATACCGACGGCAATACCTGAAGAACCGTTGATTAATAGATTCGGTACCCGTGTAGGTAGCACGGCTGGGATCATCTCGGTGCCATCATAGTTAGGCACAAAATCCACGGTTTCTTTTTCAAGGTCGGCTAATAAAGAATGGGCCAACTTTTCCATGCGAATTTCGGTATAACGCATCGCCGCAGCAGAGTCACCATCGACCGAACCAAAGTTTCCTTGTCCATCGACCAAGGGATAGCGCAGCGAGAAGGATTGCGCCATACGTACAATGGTATCGTATACAGCGGTATCTCCATGCGGGTGATATTTACCAATTACGTCACCAACGACACGAGCAGATTTTTTATATGGTTTGTTCCAATCGTTTTTTAATTCGCTCATTGCAAACAAAACCCGACGGTGAACGGGTTTTAAACCGTCACGGACATCCGGTAATGCGCGACCTACAATTACACTCATAGCGTAATCAAGATAAGAAGTCTTAAGTTCGTCTTCGATATTAATTGGCGAAATAGATGATGCCAGATCAGTCATAAACTGCGCGTTCCCCTAAAGTGAGCTGACAATAAAACGTCCCAATTATTATCTAGCTTAAAAACGTGATTTGGCATTCTAACACAGATATTTAATGTCACCAGAACAAAGACCCGTCAAATGCACCCTCACTCTAGAAAATGATAAAAAAGCTATTATTTCAGCTAATTTAGCTTATTGAATCAGAAATAGACGTCGAAATTTAAACAATTATTGACGTCAAAACGCTGTGGGTTTCAATGCATAACACCCCCATAAGATACAATAAGACCATAAAATGTTAAATGACTAGGTTTAAACGCATATTTTATGAGCAAGCGTGAACTGCGAAAGTCATTGTTGACTACTATTTGTAAAGGTTATCGCTATAATAGCGACCATACATTATTAAACACTTAGGTTAAGTTATGTCACACGCTGAGCAATCGACACCCAATGTTGATCCACTAGAGATCGCTAAATTTGAAGCCATGGCGCAAACATGGTGGGATCTCAATGGCGAGTTCAAGCCATTGCACTTACTTAACCCGTTGCGTTTAAATTATATTGACCAAACTGCTGACGGTATTTTCGATAAGAAAGTTCTTGATGTTGGCTGCGGTGGCGGTATTTTGTCAGAAAGCATGGCACGGATCGGTGCTCAGGTTGACGGTATTGACATGGGTGCTGAGCCGCTTGAAGTGGCAAAGCTGCATGCCCTGGACTCTGGCGTCTCAGTTAATTATCTAAAAACAACAGCCGAAGCACACCGAGATAGCCACCCTGAGTATTATGATGTCGTCACTTGCATGGAAATGCTTGAGCATGTACCTGATCCTCAATCGGTTATCCAGGCATGTTGTGACATGGTTAAACCTAACGGCTTTGTGTTTTTTTCCACCATTAATCGCAATATGATGTCATATCTACAGACCATTATTGGAGCTGAGTATTTGTTGAAAATGCTGCCCATTGGCACCCATAACCACAGCAAGTTTATTCGTCCATCTGAATTAATCGCATTCGTCGATAACACAGATTTATTGTGTAAAGATGCGTTGGGAATTACCTACAACCCGTTATCTGGAGTGTTTAAATACACTCAAAGTGTTGACGTTAACTACATGATCGCGACTCAAAAAATCGATTAATTACACCAAAGTCGTTATTTTCAAAGCCGAATTTCACCAACTCATGTTTCACCATTTTATGTTTTGACATGTTATTTTTTGCGTCGGAATGTGAACGGGTCGCGGTAAATATTATTGTCTATCAATAATGCTATCAATGATGAGCCAGAGGCCGTAGTGATCCATTCTCGTTATACGTTAGGAGCCTAATGGTGCATAAACAAGATGTAAAAGCGGTATTATTCGACCTAGACGGGACGTTGGCCGACACCGCTCCTGATTTAGTGCAAGCATTGAATCTCAGTCTGGACGAAGCCGGTTTTACGATTCAAGTGCTCGGCGCTATGCGCCATGCGGCATCACATGGCAGCTTATTTTTAGTCCAAACCGCCATTCCTGAAGCCGATGAGAGAGTGCAAATCAACATCCAGCAAGCACTGCTTAGGCATTATGCTCGGATCAATGGCGATCACAGCCGCTTATTTGATGATTTGCCTGAACTATTATCGTTATTAGATTCACAAGCTATCCCTTATGGTGTTGTCACCAATAAACCGGCTCGTTTTGCCCGACCATTAATTGAAAAGCTCGGCTTAACCTACAAACTTAAAGCCTTAATTAGTGGCGACAGCACTCGTTATGCCAAGCCTCATACTGCGCCCATGCTTTTAGCGGCACAACAAATTGCCACCGCTCCTCAAGATATTTTATACCTAGGTGATGCCGAACGTGATTTAGTCGCGGCCCACAATGCTAGTATGCTAGGTGGGGTTGCCTTATGGGGGTATTTATCCCCTACGGATAAACCTGACACATGGCCTGCCGACAGACAATTTGAACACGGGGCCTCACTGAAACATTTTTTCTCTGAATAACGCACTTTTTGTCACCTTATGTGGCTTGGTTGCTCGGTATTTATTCAGGGTAAATGAGTAGATTAGGCATTAGGATATTAGCCCGATCAAAATCGATAAAAGATCAACCGATAACCAAGCAGTAAAGTTTGATCGCTGCTTATTTTAGCGATCAAACTTTACTAATTTAACGCTTGAAAAAATATACTTTATCAAAAACACGTTATAAATTTGGGCTCCAGGGTTAGTCGTTACTAACACGGTCATTTATCCTCAACTTATCCACAAGAAGTTAATAAAATTGTGACTTGCAAAACGCCTCAAACCTCACTATCTTGTATCTTATATTTTAAATGACACCATATCTTGTGTGTGGCGGACAATCACAACACTACTCCATGACAGCAAAAGGACGTAGATGCTAACTGAACATACCGGTGTTTTACTGCCATGTAGTGAGTGTATTCAGCTTGATTGTTTTAACATGGAATTGTTTTGTAACTGATTCGGATCGAATTAAGCAACACAACATCCAGTAACAGATCACATGTTTAGATATAGAACCAAGGCATCTCTTCAATGAATAGCAAAATGACAGTCACTAAACGCAGTGGCAAACGTGAATTTATCGATTTAGATAAAATTCATCGCGTGATCACTTGGGCAGCCAATGGATTGAATAACGTCTCAGTATCGGAAGTAGAACTTCGATCTCACCTGCAGTTTTTTGATGGCATTGCAACAGAAGCCATTCATGAAACGATCATTAAAGCCGCGGCTGACTTGATCTCGCCAGAGGCGCCTGATTACCAATTTTTGGCCGCGCGTTTAGCCGTGTTCCATTTACGTAAAAAGGCATTTGGTCAATTTGAACCTCCAAAACTGTATGATCATGTCACCAAGCTAGTTGAACTTGGCAAATATGATATGCATATTCTGGAAGATTACAGCCATGATGAACTCGACACACTGGATAGTTATATTGATCATTGGCGTGATTTAAACTTCTCATATGCTGCGGTTAAGCAGCTAGAAGGCAAATATCTGGTGCAAAACCGTGTGACTCATGAAATTTATGAAAGCGCCCAGTTTCTGTATATTCTAGTGGCCGCGTGCTTATTTGCGCGTTACCCGAAAGAAATCCGTTTGAAGTACATTAAAGACTTTTATGACGCGACGTCACTATTCAAAATTTCATTGCCAACGCCAATCATGGCTGGCGTACGGACTCCAACACGTCAGTTCAGTTCATGTGTATTAATTGAATGTGATGACAGCTTGGATTCAATTAACGCAACGGCATCGTCAATCGTTAAATATGTTAGCCAACGTGCTGGCATCGGTATCAACGCGGGTCGTATCCGAGCTTTAGGTAGCCCTATTCGCGGCGGTGAAGCGTTTCATACGGGTTGTTTGCCTTTTTACAAGTATTTCCAAACTGCGGTAAAGTCGTGTTCTCAAGGCGGCGTGCGTGGTGGTGCAGCAACCCTATTCTACCCATTATGGCATCTTGAAGTTGAGTCGCTATTAGTGCTGAAAAACAACCGTGGTGTTGACGACAACCGAGTTCGTCAGCTTGACTACGGTGTGCAATTAAACAAATTAATGTACCAACGTTTGATCAAAGGCGAATACATTAGTTTGTTTAGTCCATCTGACGTTCCTGGTTTATACGATGCTTTTTTCGAAGACCAAGCGGAATTTGAACGTTTGTATGTTCAATATGAACAAGACAGCAGCATACGTAAAAAGCAAATTAAAGCGGTTGAACTGTTTTCACTGATGATGCAAGAGCGCGCCTCAACGGGTCGTATCTATATTCAAAACGTGGATCACTGTAATACACACAGCCCGTTTGATTCTAAAGTTGCGCCTATTAAGCAATCTAACTTATGTTTAGAAATTGCTTTACCTACTAAGCCGTTAACTAACATTGATGATCCTGAGGGTGAAATCGCGTTATGTACCTTATCTGCGCTTAACTTAGGGGCAATTAACGATTTATCAGAACTAGAGCCGCTGGCTGATCTTGCTGTGCGTGCATTAGATAACTTACTTGATTACCAAGATTACCCTATTAAAGCGGCTCAAACGAGTTCGATGAATCGCCGTACGCTCGGGATTGGGGTTATTAACTTTGCTAACTACTTAGCAAAGAATGATAAAAAGTATTCAGACGGTTCAGCTAATAATTTGACCCATAAAACCTTTGAAGCTATCCAGTTCTATTTACTCAAAGCGTCAATGAATCTAGCTAAAGAGCAAGGTGCATGTCCATTATTTAATGAGACAACTTACTCACAAGGTCTCTTACCAATAGATACTTATAAGCGTGATTTAGACAAGATATGTGACGAACCCTTGCACATGGATTGGGAAGGTTTACGTAGCGACATTAAGCAATATGGTTTACGTAACTCTACCCTTTCAGCACTGATGCCTTCTGAAACCTCATCGCAGATTTCTAATGCGACCAATGGTATCGAACCTCCACGTGGTTTAATTAGCGTTAAAGCCAGTAAAGATGGTCAATTGAAGCAAGTTGTTCCTGATTTTGAATTACTTAAAGATAAGTATGAGCTGTTATGGAACATGCCAAATAATAATGGTTACATCCAACTGGTTGGCATTATGCAAAAATTCGTTGACCAAGCCATTTCAGCCAACACCAATTATGATCCGAGTCGCTTCGAAGGCGGCCGCGTACCGATGCAAACCTTATTAAAAGACTTGCTAAGCGTCTACAAACTGGGGATTAAAACACTGTATTATCATAATACTCGTGACGGTGCCTCTGATCAATTTGACGACATTGTCGTCGAAGAAGATGATGACTGCGCAGGCGGGGCGTGTAAGATATAATTATTCATTGTTGTACATTTTGCGGGGGGTTGTCCCCGCTTTTTGGACACTGTGCTTTTTAGGACACCTAAATAATGGTTTATTCAACCTTTTGTCAAACACCTAACGATGCCACCAAAGAACGGCTGTTTTTCTGGCATCCAGAAGACGTTGTCGTCAGCCATGACAAAATTAATTTTAGTGGGTTACCTGAACATGAACAGCACATTTGCATCTCTAATTTGAAAGATAAAATCTTACTCGACTCTATTCAAAGCCGTTCACCTAATGTGGCATTGTCCCCTTTGATATCATTAGCGAAATTAGTGACGTGGATTGAAACGGGCTCGTATTCTGGAACCATTGACACCTGTTCAAACACCCACATTATTTATAATATTGTCAGACTCGATTGCGAACAAAATAGATCTTATATTACTGAGCCAGTGAGTGAGTGGCTAGGAAAAGCAGCTAACAAAAGCAATCCCGACTTATGTGAAACATCACACAAGCTTAAATTCGCAGCATAACAACAGTATTTATGTGAGACTTGAAATGAAATATTCAACATTTAATCCAGTTAAAAATGATCAACTTAAAGAGCCTATGTTTTTTGGACAATCAGTTAATGTTGCCCGTTATGATCAACAGCGACACGCTATTTTTGAAAAGTTAACCGAAAAACAGTTATCCTTTTTTTGGCGACCTGAAGAAGTCGATGTGAGCAAAGATCGCGCCGACTTTCAAGATATGACGGATAGTGAAAAGCATATTTTTATCTCAAACTTAAAATATCAAATTTTGCTCGACTCTATTCAAGGCCGTTCTCCTAACGTGGCATTATTGCCAATCGTTTCTACACCGGAACTGGAAACCTTTATTGAAACCTGGTCGTTCTCAGAGACAATTCACAGTCGTTCATACACCCACATTCTCAGAGCGCTTTATACTGACCCATCGCCAATATTTGATGACATAGTCACAAATGAAGAAATCACCAAGAGAGCTGTGGATATATCAAAGTATTACGATGCGCTTATTTTCGACACCCAACTATTCCAAACCGTTGGCGAAGGTGAGCATGTTATTAACGGTGTAACACACAATATCTCTCTGCGAGAGCTTAAGAAAAAGTTATATTTGTGTGTAAACTCAATTAATGCACTTGAAGCAATTCGTTTTTATGTCAGCTTCGCCTGTACTTTTGCTTTCTCTGAAAGGAAAACCGTTGAAGGCTGTGGAAAAATCGTTAAATTGATCAGTAGAGACGAAAATATTCATCTCTCTGCCACTCAACATATTTTGAATTTATGGGCAGATGGAAAAGACGATCCAGAAATGCAGGAAATATCTATTGAATGCTTTGCAGAAGCTAGGCAAATATTTTTAGATGCTGTTGATCAAGAGAAAGATTGGGCAAAATATCTTTTTAAAGATGGCTCTATGATAGGACTAAACGAGGAAATACTTTGTCAATATGTTGAGTACATTGCCTCTCAACGGATGCATGCGATTGGTATGGATTGTCCTTTTGAGATATCAAGTAATCCTCTTCCTTGGATAAACCAATATTTAAATTCTGATAATGTGCAAGTTGCACCTCAAGAAACAGAAATCACCTCCTATTTAGTCGGTCAGATAGACTCATCTGTTGATTCAGAATTGTTCGATGACTTTGAATTATAAAATAACGGTAAACGATCAGAGTGTTGAGTTTATCTCCGAGAAACATAACTCACTTCTATCTTGCCTCTTAGATAATAACATTAGTGCCCAGTATCAATGTCGCGATGGCTTCTGTGGTGCTTGTAAAGCCAAGTTAAAACACGGAAAGGTGGCTTATCACAACGAACCATTAGCCTATATAAAAGACGGTGAGTTTCTTGTGTGTTGTTCTGTTCCAGAGACAGATCTCGAAATTGAAATCGTCGAGTAACGTAAACACAGTGACCAAGTTTACTTGGTCTACATTTGGGATGTTGACACAACCCACTTAAGTGCGCGCAGCCTGCAAAATTTATTGAGTATCTTGCTTACACACCCGCGCCGAAAAAATTCACATCATTGCCTACAGTGCGGGCACTCGAGTCGTGATCGAGGCCCTATCTCAATTAGCGCTTCAATACACACATGACACACAAGATGAAATTCTTGCTTTGCTGGGAAGCCGTGCTCCCCCATCCTTGTAGATTTTTCTGCTGGCCCTGGCCAGACTATCAGTCCTGACAGCACCCCTTGTCGATGTTATCCACATTCTGATATTACAGCGATATGGATTCATTACTGTGCTCGGCGAAGTAGCAGGTTATGTCTGCCGTAATGACATTAATAAGCCAGAAGCTATGTCCGGCGTAACGTCAACTACACCTTGTGAGCAGCGACCAGAATTCAACTAACGACGGCAGGCCTAGATTAGATTATTTATTGCGATCCCACATCACATTGCATTTTCCCTTGACCGCAGCCCTGAGCAATTCGAGTAAAGGCAAGGCCCGATGCGACAAACTTACGGCCGGTGCGCCATTATCATCGTCCTCGTCTTTCATAGATTCTTTTGGCTCTGGCGACTGCTTGAGGGCCGCCTCCAAACACACCAGCGCTGGCTGAACATCTTCTGCATAAAGAGCACTAGGAACCGTACCCTTGTGCCCCATCATTTTAAGCAGCTGAACCGCCACGTCACCAAACATCGTTATGTCCCCGTAGGCAGGACTGGTAAAAGTTACTAGCATAATGATTTCCTCTTTATTGAGTCGTTTACTTTTCGGGATAGCTTCAGCCCTCCAATACAACAGACCTTATCAAACGCTGCTACGCTCTCACTTTGGAGAGTGTAGCAGCGTATTGCATTGGCTCCCAAGCCGCCAGAATGCCATTGCCTGTAATTCGTTGCACTTGGTCTACTAACTTCTCTGGACCGCCCGACCCCACCACAAAACCCAGCAGATTCATAAGCGCGTAAATATAGGGCCTTCTTTATCTTTTTCGGCCAAATGTTTCTTCAATTACAGCCATTTCAATGACAGTCATTACATTCATCATCAAAACGACAAAAAACGCCATGTTAGAACGCCAATATTGACAGTCATCAATTTAATTTAACCAATCATGACATACATAACGCCAGCCCAAACAAAAAACATGGCTAACAGGAAGTAAGCCACATTTCGAGTTACTTTCTTGTAGTTAAAAAGTAAGCTTGCTGCTACGCCACCGGTAATACCGACAATAGACCAACGTAACAAGGTTAAACTATCATCTTGAACCAAAGGTAATGAATCAACACCATTAATTAAAAACCAAGCCAGTAAAGGTAATGCAAAGGCAACAGTGGTATCGAAAGTGTTTGATGCTAGCGGATTAGCAACCGCATCTTCATATTCTCCTTTTTGAGCATCTTTTACTGACAACATTAAATCAGGAATAGAAGAAGCCGCAGAGCCAAAGATTAATCCTGCAAAAAACTCAGGTACACCTAGCACTGATGCACTACCTAACACACCTTCAACTAATAAATGCGAAGATCCAGAGATAACAGCAATAGCTAAACTTAAAACAACAAGAGCCGACACTAAGGTAAACGGTTTATTTGAAAACAATAAGGTGTTGAAATTAAAAGTAATTAGATTTAAAAAGACACCACGGTCATCAATTTCTTCATACTCATATATGTCAATACCTTCTTGATGACGTTTTGCATCAATATATAAGTGAACTGCATAAAAGAAATAGATGACATTTAAAACTATCGCCATCCATAGGCTAAAATGGTTAAAACCGAGAAAGATGATTAAGGCAATTTCTGCCGTTAATACCCAAAACACGTCTCTTATTAACGTTCGTTTGGTTAATTTAATCGACTTAACGTTTACGCCATGCTCATCTTTGGCCACAATAATAGAAAGTGCCGGTATAACACAGCCGTTGAATATGGCCGAACCTGCGGTAACACCCAATGCAACCATCACCAATGATGGATCATTAAACCAGAACAAACAGGCAATCACTACGCACATTTCAGGCATACTTGAACCGATTGCATTGACAGTCGCACCTTTCACGCCTGGTGGGAAGTTCCGCCCTAAATAAGAGGCGGCTTGCTCAAAAGTATCACATGCGTATTTTAATAAATAACATGAAAAAATAATTAATAAAAATGGCCATAAGTTTTGCATTGTGTTCATATCTCTAATTATGTTCAGTACATTTTACATAACATGAAAAAATGTTATCTCATATTAATGTCATAGTTGGCATTAATGTCATCATTGACTTTAATACCCATAGTTGACTGGCATTGTATGCTGTCCACCTGCGTGATCCTAGCCAATTGATTTAAATTTTTCACTCTTCTTTACGACAGTATTATTCACCAAAAATTACTGCAGTTTGTGTTGAAGAATCCTCAGAGAACTCATAACTCACGACTTGTTGATTATTGCTTTAATCGATTAAACGCAAAAAAACCTTTGAAACGAGTCCGCAATGTGCAACCAAATCACCCAGGTCATTAATTGTTAACATAACCTCTTTCGTCATTCATTGCGATAACCTTCTATCACTATTCAAGTGAGCAAGCTGTAACTAAGCCATTCATTTTGTTAATTGTTAACATCAACTCTTTCATCATTCAGCTGTGGTGGCCCCTAAGCTCGCTCAAGAAGGTTAATGACTCACTTTCCCTATCGCATGGCTATATATTCAGGGCAAAGCTTAATAACACCCGTTTCCCTGACTCAATTTTAGTCACACTGTGCTCATACTTATCGGGGCGAAATAAATACACTCGGCCGCATAAGTTCACGATACATTTCGCACAGGTAAACACCCCACCCACTTTAGGCTGTACAAGCACCAGGTTCAGTTTGTAGTAACGACCTTGTTGTACCGGATCAATATGCGTCATTACTCGATGATGGGTATGGTAAGTCACCAAATTTATTGAAAAAATACGACTGCTAAACATGGCTTTATTCGTTACGCTGACCATAAGTGCTCCAAAGGAAATATCTGCAGCAGATTATACCTATTCGTTATAAAATAGCGGCCATATTCACCAGCCAAAATTGCATAAGATAGACGCCGATTTAGCCCTACTAGGGATTAACGAATGCATTGTGTCTTTCATATTAGGGCATACAGAATAGAGTAAACGTTCGATGGGCGGTACAGTAAAGCATTCCATAATTGAGCGACATTGCATAAATATGCCAAGCCGCTTCACTCAATACAACTAAATATTACTTACTATCAATTAGTTATAGCTACAAAGTGCGGTTTGAGGTGCGTTTATCAAGCCCAATACCTTACCTGTTTGTGAGTTTATCGCAAGATGAGACATAACTATCAAGCTCAATAAGGCCTTGTAGAATGATGCCGTGGTAATGAGCTTTTACCAGTTGATAATTGAGGCTTGGCGCAAAATAATATGTCACCTCTTCCGCTCCCATCTGCTCAACAGGAATAAGTTGCAGTTCTCCCCAGGGAGCAATTGTGGCCGTGAATGCATCTTTAACATAGAATTGATAGGGTTCAATCGCATCAGAGGCTTGCCTGATCAGCGCAAATTGACGTCGACCTCGAAGCACATTTTCACGGATTTGAATCGCTAAGGTGTCCACATCTCTTAATGGAATGCTCGTTGAGGTATAATTCTCAACGTCTCCATCGATATCAACGCGAGACTCTAGACCATGATTGGCAAAAGTGACTTGCATGTCTCGGGAGCGAAAACCTGATACTTGTTGATGAAAATTATCGGTAAGCCATTCATTATTGTGCGTTGACCAAGATAACTCGGTACGCTGCCGATATTGAGTGCCTATACCTAAAATACTGGCTTCACTGTTTGAGGTGATAACGGCAGATTTGCCCTGCCAGTTCTCAGTACGGGTCATTTCCCCCATAGGTAGCCCACTGAGATAAATTGAGTAATTAGAGGTTCGATAACATTCATCTTGAACCTCATTCGCTAACGCGCTATGGGCCGTTAGTAAATTAACTAACAAAAATAGCCCCTTAAACACCCTGACGGACATCAAGCAAGCTGCCATCGACTTTCCGATATGACGATATATTGTCACCATCAGCCTTGTTAACATCATTAATGTCATCATGATTGTACGTATTTCATTTTTTTATAACCGTAGTAAAAAATATAATGACCTTAAAAAACTTCATTCACATTGAGGTAGAAATTAGTTTCATTTTCGCCAACCCCAACATCAAGGCGTAAATTAATATTGTCTTTCACTTTAAAACGAAATCCTGTGCCATAGGCGGATAATAGCGTATCGGTGAGTTCACTGACTTTAGGGGCAACACTACCCAGCGCGCCCCAAAATACCATCCCATAACGTTGAAACACCGGTAAACGATATTCTACTTGCCCCATCATCATTTGCTCATCGCGATAACGACCTTGAATGTAACCTCTCATCGCATCGGAGCCACCCAGATCGGGTAATAAACTCCACGGCACGTCACCACTGGTAAGGTGTCCTTGAACTTGCCAAGCGATTAACCCCGGAGTCGAACCTAAGTCAATATAATTAGCTAATTCAATATTATAAGTAGAAAACGAATCGAACTGGTCATTTTGATATAATCCAGCATCAACCTGAAATAGCCACCCTTTTGTTGCATTTAAACGGTAATCTCTTGAATCATAAACACTAGTAACCACAACACCTGAGCTAAAGTTGTCTGGAAGAACAGTATTTGAATCCACTGGAGCTTCTGTTGCGACTAATTCTAAGCTATCTGCCGTGGTATAAATAAAGTCAGCCCCCACGCCTATAAAATAGTTACTGGCAATTTCGGTCATCCAACGTGGCTTAAAGCTATACACTTGTTCATTAAATTCGTGGTGATTAAGGTCTTGATCGCCTTGTTCTATCCCTACGCCATAATAAACCGCCGCTTCATTATGCAGTTCTAAGTCAAGCAACAACCGCTGTTTACCTTGGTTTAAAAACGTCATATTTTCAACTTGAACGCCATAAGATTGATTAATAGAAGCAAATGAATTCAACACCAATGATGAGGGTTGTTCTGCACTCGTCGCATTATCGGTTTTATATAACCCTACCATTAACAAACCCACGCCAAACTTTTTCTCTGGGGTGTAATAAGCCGTAGGTAAGTAACTCATATCAATATTTTTAGTGTCATCGAACTCACCATCTGCGCCAAAAACCGACAGAATGTCATCAACCCATGTTGGTTGCATATCTTGGGGTGTTTCAAATAAAGGTTCAACTGCGAAGACTGGGCTAGAAAAAACAAATAGTGCGACAAGTAAGGTCCGGTTCATAAAAACTCTATTAACATATTAAAAATACACTCACATGTTGAATTGACATGCAAAAATGTTGTGCGGCTAAGTCTGGTCATTAAATCATTATTTTTGTTGCTGATGAACATTCTTTCAACCCAGAATACATCGAAGGCATAAGCGCAGTGACAACCGAATTTGAATCAATCATCCCTAATATTGACCATGGCGTGCGTCTGTTACCCAGAAGATCCTTATCCAAGCTTGATAGACAAAGGAGGCTATAATACACATAGTGGAGCAATTTTCATTATCATCACCACAATAAATACCTCATAAATGAAGATAAACAATAAAAATGACGTCGCGACGCGCAATAAAACCAGCAATATTATCCTTGCCATTACTCAAGACTTGCTTAATAAAAACTTAACCCTTACTGAATAGCTTCTTTATATGACTCATAGCCTTAGGAATTTAACAGCTATCCTATTTACACAAAACAGAAACCAAGACAGAGACCTTAGCGTCATGTTTTGTGGTCCATTGAACTGTCTTATATGCGTTCGGTTGGCATAATATTCATACCATTACGGCAGCGACTTTCGTATAATAGATCACGATTAACACCTAGTGACTGTCGACAATTCAAGGTCAAATATAGAGATATTTCACGGTCAATAAGTCGATAACAACGATATTTAGCTCAATTGAAGCCGCATTGCCATCAACAAGTTGAAACCGTGTATCCAGCCACAAATTCAGTGCGATTCAGCCATATTTAACCTGTGATCCATCTGCAAAGAAAATTTATCTCATTTGATATATCATCCAGCGCGCAACTAAGGTATAACGACGCTATGAAAACGCCTATACGATTAAAACCACTGGTTGACGATGGTCTCGTCGATGAAGTAATAAGCCAACTTATGAGTGGCAAAGAAGCTACCGTCTACATGATCCGATGTGGCGATGCGATACGCTGCGCCAAAGTGTATAAGGAAGCCACTAAACGCAGTTTTAAAAAAGCAGCACAATATCAGGAAGGTCGAAAAACTAAAAACAGTCGTCGTGGACGAGCCATGGAAAAAGGCTCTAAATACGGCCGTGGAGAGCAAGAAAAAGCATGGCAAAATGCCGAAGTTGACGCGTTATACAAATGCGCTGCAGCTGAGATCCGCGTACCAGAACCTTATGGTTGCTTTGATGGTGTGTTATTGATGGAGCTGATCACCAATATTCATGGTGATGTTGCCCCTCGCTTAAATGACATCATCCAGATGAGTACCGAACAAGCACAAGCGCAGCATCACACCATGATGGGCTACATTGTGCGTATGTTATGTGCAGGCATTGTCCATGGGGATTTATCCGAGTTTAATGTACTCGTCGACAAAAATGGGCCGGTGATCATTGACCTGCCTCAAGCCGTTGATGCGTCAGCAAATAATAATGCCAAAGCCATGTTATTCCGTGATGTGAATAATATGACCGACTACTATTCACAATTTGCCCCAGAATTAGCAATATCCAAATATGCTAAAGAAATGTGGGCCTTGTACGAACAAGGTGAATTAACACCTGAGACGCAATTAACGGGTGAGTTTGAAGATGACACCACCTCAGCCGATGTTGAGTCTGTGTTAGAAGAAATTAATGCTGCATATGAAGAAGCTCAGGAAAGACGCGAGCGTTTAATCGAAGCTAACAGCGACGAGTATTAAACCCATCGTTTATTCACCATAGCTTCATGACATCATCGATACTGCTCGTTAACCATACCAAGCCTAGCTTAATTAAAGCTCAGGCTTTTTTTTTACCCGTTTGACGTATCTATCAAGATAATCCCAATATGACTTATAACTTAAGCTCCCTCGGAATAAAGGTGAGATTAAGTCACAACATTCAACCCATAACGGCCACAGTGAAATAAAGGGTTTATTCTGTTGCTGGCAAGGGCTGCCTGTAAAGACCCATAAAAAGCCATTACAGCCCCCGCAAAGACTAAAATGAACACATTAAGTGATAGTCATTGTTGTCGATAAATACGTTCACTACGCTGGATCTCAACAATGTAAACAATCCGCCATTTTTTATTATCATCATTTTCGGCCCAAATATAAGCCATGGTTCACATTTGGGCCATAGTGTTTGCGCACCCAGTTTGTCTTTTAGGAGTGGGTTAACTGTTTTACGGGCAACAGCATCTTGATCACGATCACATTCCATAGAACATCACTGCCAAGACATATTAATCAATATATACAATGAACTAAATTAAAAACAAAGTGCTTATCCAACTCCAGCGCTGCCGAGTAAAGCAAGGCTTGTTCATTATTTTTTTCTATTTGGAACGTTCGTTCAAAATAGTGATTGAACGAATGATATAGTTAGTTTATAGTTTACACACTGCAGGGCATATTCGCTCGCCAGCGATGGAATGTTATTCGACGTGTATCAAATAGCACATAGCCTGAGTCTTGGCTCAACACTAAATTGGATTAATGAACATGCAAAAAATGATTGGCTTTGATGTTTATGGCACATTAGTTGACCCCGTGGATATGGGTCAACATCTACAGGCATTGATCGGCGACAAAGCCACCGAGTTTGGCCAACTTTGGCATGATAAAAAAGTCGAATATTCGTTTCGTCGTGGCTTAATGCAACAATATGAAGATTTCGGCGTCTGCACACACCAGGCGCTCCAATATTGCTTGTCGGTTTTCAATGTCACTCTATCTGCCCATGCGCAACAGGAATTACTCGCCAAATTTAGTCAGTTAACGGCCTTTGAAGACGTGATCCCTGGACTTGAATTACTGCGCACTCAGGGTCATACCCTCGCCGCATTTTCAAATGGTCCAGAAATCGCTGTTCGTACATTAATGGATAATGCGGGTGTATTACCTCAATTACATGACGTCATCAGCGTTGACGACATAAACACCTTTAAACCTAACCCCGCCGTTTACCATTATTTAATGCGTCGCACACAATCCGAACCACCGCATTGTTGGATGGTCTCCAGTAATCCCTGGGATGTGATTGGTGCCAAAGCGGCAGGCCTAAAAGCAGCATGGATCCAACGCGACAGCAAAAAAGTATTTGATCCCTGGGGCATTGAACCTGACTTAACCGTAACCAATTTAATTGAATTAAGTGAGCAGTTAGATTCAATATGTTAAATGGTTAACATGCTGCATTCAAACAAGAAAAGCATAACTCATACGAGTTGATGCTAATGCAATTAATCTATACACGCTTCACCAACATTATGCTACTAAGCGTATTTTACATTTGTATGGTTAACCTGAAACCGGGTTATCACGAGGAGATTTTATGAGTAACGAATATACCCCAGCTAAAGTTTGGCTAAATAATACCAATGGTGGCAACAAGTGGGCAAACATCAATAGCCCAGAATCAGGGGCAAGATTTGAAAAAGCACTCGCTGTGGGTAAGCATTCTTTACAACTCTATTCCCTTGCCACACCAAACGGGCAAAAAGTGACGATTCTGTTAGAAGAGCTACTGGCTTTAGGTATTAAAGAAGCAGAATACGATGCTTATCTCATCAATATCGGCGAAAGTGAGCAGTTTTCGTCCGGGTTTGTGGATGTCAATCCAAACTCAAAAATTCCAGCCTTATTAGATCGATCAGGTGATGAAGACGTTAACGTATTTGAATCTGCTTCAATTCTGCTCCATCTAGCAGAGAAATTTGACCAATTCTTACCTAAAGATGGAAACGCCAGAAGCCAAACATTTAACTGGTTGTTCTGGGCGCAAGGCTCTGCCCCTTTCCTTGGTGGCGGGTTTGGTCATTTTTACTCTTATGCCGATGAAAAACAGGAATATCCAATTAACCGTTTTGCGATGGAAGTTAAACGCCAATTAGATGTGTTAGATAAACAACTGGCAAAAAACACCTTTGTGGCGGGTGAAGAATACAGCATTGCAGATATGGCGATATGGCCTTGGTACGGCAACTTAGTCTTGGGGAATTTGTATAACGCCGCCGAGTTTTTAGATGTAGCCAGCTACCAGAATGTGATGCGTTGGGCCAATGAGATATTAGCGCGCCCAGCAGTGCAACGTGGCAAAATGGTCAATAGAACATGGGGCGAACCATGGGAAATGTTACCTGAACGTCACAGTGCCGCAGACATTGATGCCGTATTGGCATTAAAACCTTAATCACGGCGCCAAATAAGCGCCTATCAATTAATCGAGATAGCGAACAAAATGGCGATGATGTGGATGATGTCGATAGTTAAATAAAGTCACAACATCACGCGTCAGTCCCTCAGATTGGTAACGTCATTGTCATCAGTAAGCGATTTTCCAATATACTTTGCCAATGTAAACATAAAAAAGCCTTCTGAATAACAGAAGGCTTTGTTATTTATGTCGTCCCGTCCTCAATGGATTGCGCCATTCCAACGGGACAGGCCATCGGGTTTAAATGCTCATTGCAAGCTCAGCGCCTTGGCGGATTGCGCGTTTGGCATCTAATTCTGCGGCCACATCAACACCACCAATTAAGTGTACCGGTAATCCGCTGGCCTTCATTTCATCAACCAAACTGCGATTAGACGTTTGTCCGGCACATAGCACAACATTGTCAACTGCAATAATTTCAGATTGCTCGCCCACTTTAATGTGTAAGCCTTGCTCATCGAATTTTTCATAACTGACACCCATCTTCATCTTGACTTGATGTTGCTTCAGCACACTACGGTGGATCCAACCAGTTGTTTTACCTAAGCCCTTACCTATCTTGCTGGTTTTACGTTGCAATAAGTAAACATCTCGACCCGGAACATGTTCAGCCTTGTCAGTTAAGCCACCCGCTTGTTGGTAAGTTTTATCGATCCCCCACTGTTTGAACCACTTTTCGGGTTGTAAGGTGCTCGACTCACGCTCACATAAGAAATGGGCTATATCAAAGCCAATGCCGCCAGCACCAATCAATGCCACATGCTGACCAATGTTTACTTGGCCCGTTAACACTTGTTGGTAATCAACTACCCGAGGATCATCAAAACCAGGCAAATCCACCACCCGCGGCACCACTCCTGAGGCAATGACCACTTCATCAAATGTTTCATTGGCTAATACCGCTGCATCGAGTCTAGTGTTTAGGCGTAATTCAACCTTATGCAGTTTAATTTGGTTAATAAAATAACGTATGGTTTCGTTAAACTCTTCTTTACCCGGGATTTTACGCGCTAAATTGAACTGACCACCGACTTCAGTTTTAGCTTCAAATAATACCACCTCATGACCACGCGATGCGGCATAAACAGAAAATGCCATTCCTGCAGGGCCAGCACCCATCACTGCAATACGTTTCTTATTGGTGGTCGGGGTAAAGTTAATCTCGGTTTCATAACAAGCGCGAGGATTGACTAAACAGGTGGCACGTTTCATTGCAAAGGTATGGTCCAAACACGCTTGGTTACAACCAATACAGGTATTAATCAACTCAGGGGTATTGGCCGCCGCTTTATTGACGAAGTCAGGATCAGCTAAAAATGGCCGCGCCATTGACACCATATCCGCTTGACCCGATGCAATAATGGCTTCACCTATTTCAGGGGTGTTGATCCGGTTGGTGGCAATTAGCGGTACCTTGACTTCTTTTTTGAGTTTTTCAGTCACCCAAGAAAACGCCCCTCGCGGCACATCGGTCGATATGGTTGGTACGCGCGCTTCATGCCATCCAATGCCGGTATTAATAATACTGACGCCAGCTTGTTCCAGCCTTTTGGCCAATTGCACCACTTGATCCCAAGTTGAACCATTGTCGACTAAGTCGAGCATAGATAAGCGAAACACAATGATAAAATCACTGCCGACCTGCTGACGAATAGCGTTAACAATTTCAATCGGGAATTTAATCCGATTCTCATAACTGCCGCCCCATTCATCGGTGCGTTTATTGGTGCGCGTACTGATAAATTGATTAATCAAATAGCCTTCTGACCCCATCACTTCAACACCATCATAACCCGCTTTTTTAGCCAATGCCGCGCTAGTAGCATAGTCTTTAACGGTTGAACGCACCTGACGTGCTGACATTGCAGCTGGGGTAAACGGCGTAATGGGTGATTTTATTTTACTCGGTGCTAAGCTAAAAGGATGGTAGCTATAACGACCTGCGTGCAAGATTTGCATGCAGATTTTTCCGCCCACTTCATGCACAGCATCGGTGACTATTTTATGTTTTCCGACTTGCCAAGAGAAGCTGAGTTGGCAAGCATGAGGCGCTAAACGGCCACGTAAATTAGGCGAAATACCGCCGGTGACGATCAAACCTACACCGCCTTGAGCTCGTTCTTTATAAAACGCTGCCAGTTTCTCAAATCCGCCTTTTTCTTCTTCTAAACCTGTGTGCATTGAGCCCATCAACACGCGATTTTTAAGCTGTGTAAAGCCTAGATCCAAAGGTTCTAATAAGTGTGGAAACGACATTCAAACATCCTTTTTAAACAAGTGATTTAATCCAGCATACCTTGACAACATATTTTGCTCAATCATTTAAACAAATGCTTGATAAAAACCTTTACAATTCAATTTCACATTTAAATTGAATTTCAGTTAGGATGACTACATTAGACTGATAAAGGAGTGGCAAATGTCCACTAAACCCTCGTTTTTAAAAAAGATGTTTTTACTATTATGGAATACAGTAAACGGCATCCGTAAGTTAATCCTCAACGTTATCTTTTTTGGTTTGCTGGCGGTTATTGCGGTTGCATTACTCAATAGTGAAGATAACATTGTTGTCGAAGATCAATCAGCATTAGTGCTGAACTTGTCAGGGAGTATAGTGGATCAAAAGCGCTATGTAGACCCTATTGAAATGGCGTTAAGCCAAGGACAAGCTGATGATCCTGAAGGTGAAATCCTATTAGCTGATTTAATTTATACCATCAACAATGCCACTGAAGATGCCCGTATAAATAGCATAGTACTAGACTTAGCCAACCTTCGTGAGGCTGGGATCAGTAAAATGACTGCCATTGGTGCAGCATTGACTCAGTTTAAGGCGGCCAATAAATCCGTGATTGCCATGGCCAATGGGTATGATCAAAATCAGTATTTTTTAGCCAGCTTTGCAGACAAAATTTATCTTAATAATCAAGGTATGGTGTCAATAGAGGGCTTAAGTCGTTATCGCTTATATTACAAAGCCGCACTCGAAAAACTGAAAATTACCGCCCATGTATTTCGTGTGGGCACATTTAAATCAGCAGTAGAGCCTTTTATTCGTGACGATATGTCTGTGGCCGATAAAGAAGCCAGCAAAGTATTATTAAATGATATTTGGCAAAGCTACTCAACGATTGTGGCCAGCAACCGTCAAATAAGCCCAGATCAATTAGTGTTAAGTCCCGATGAGTACCTCGCGCAGCTTGATAAAGCGCAAGGTGACAGTGCACAAATGGCAGTTAACATGAAGTGGGTTGATGAACTGGTTTCTGCTGATGCTTATCGCGTCGCAATGATAGAACGTGTTGGTGGTGATAAAGAAGGTAAAAACTTTAAGCAAATTAGCTATAATGATTACCGCTCATTAACCGCACCGATGCCGAAATTTATTCAAAATGACTCTGTTGCCATTATCGTTGCTAAAGGCACGATTCTTAACGGTATCCAACCTGCAGGCCAAATTGGTGGCGAAAGCACCTCTAAACTCCTAATGAAAGCCCGCTTTGATAACAAAGTAAAAGCGGTTGTACTGCGGGTTGATAGCCCTGGTGGCAGTGCGTTTGCCTCTGAACAAATTCGCCAAGAAGTATTAGCGTTAAAAGCTGCAGGTAAACCCGTTGTGGTGAGCATGGGTAGCCTAGCTGCATCGGGTGGATATTGGATTTCAGCCAGTGCCGACTATATTGTGGCTACGCCAACGACCCTAACTGGCTCAATTGGTATTTTTGGAATGTTTGCGACATTTGAACAAGCACTGGATAATATTGGCGTGACATCAGATGGTGTGGCGACGTCTGATTGGGCTGGATTATCACCCACACGTGAGTTAAATCCTCAAGTGGCTGCGATAATACAACGGCATATTGAACATGGCTATCATGAGTTTATCTCTTTGGTTGCTAATGAGCGTCACATGACGTTAGAGCAAGTGGACAATATTGCTCAAGGCCGCGTATGGACAGGTAAACGCGCATTAACCCTAGGTTTGGTTGATGAACTAGGTGACATGGACATGGCAATAGCCAAAGCGGCAGATTTAGCAAAAATGGACAAGTTTGATGTGAAAATCATTGAACAAGAACTCAGTGCGGAACAGCAATTTCTGCAACAAATTATGGGCGCTACCGCCGCTTATGTCCCCGACAGCGTTCGTCAGACCAGTGTCATTGAGCACTTTGTTAAACAATGGGCGGGTGCATTTGAAGCGTTATCCATGTTTGATGACCCACAACATGTCTATATGTATTGCGAAAATTGCAATTATTAAGCAATAATTTGCTATTAAAATGAAGATTATGCAAAAAAGGCCTGCTTTGCAGGCCTTTTTATTGGGTATCGCTAAATAAACTCGTATAATTTACATAATCTGCAATCGTTATTAAATAAGAGCCTTCTATTCATGACAAAACGTTCAATTTACGTAGCTTATACTGGTGGTACCATTGGGATGCAAAAAATGGCCGATGGCTTTGCACCCGTGGCGGGATTTTTGACTGATTGCATTCAGTCAATGCCCGAGTTTTATCATGACGAAATGCCCCACTTTGTCATTCATGAGTACAGCCCGCTGATTGACTCATCCAACATGGCGCCACCCGATTGGCAATTGATTGCCAACGACATTCAAGCCAACTATGACAAGTACGATGGCTTTGTGATTTTACACGGCACAGACACTATGGCTTATACCGCTTCTGCGTTGTCATTTATGCTGCAGGGATTATCGAAACCTGTCATCGTGACGGGCTCACAGATCCCGCTGGCGCAATTGCGCTCTGACGGTCAAACCAACTTGCTTAATTCTCTGTATATTGCGGCTAACTACCCTGTTGCTGAAGTGTGTTTGTATTTTAATAACAAGCTGTTCCGGGGAAATCGCTCAACCAAAGCGCTTGCAGATGGGTTTGATGCGTTTGCATCACCTAATTTTCCGATGTTGCTCGAAGCTGGAATCACCATTAACCTCAAAGCGGGTAAAATCAGCAAGCCGACCAATGCGCCATTAGAAGTCGTAACGATCAGTCCTCAACCTATTGGTGTAGTGACGCTTTATCCAGGGATCTCCACTGATATTTTTAACAATATTTTACAGCAACCGGTAAAAGCGCTGATCCTATTAACCTTTGGTGTCGGCAATGCGCCACAAGATAAAAAACTGCTTGATACACTTAAACAAGCTGATGAACGCGGGATTGTATTGGTGAATTTAACCCAATGTTTCCAAGGTAAAGTCAATATGAGTGGCTATGCGACTGGCAATGCGTTAGCACAAGCTGGCGTGATCGGCGGTGCCGATATGACCGTTGAAGCGGCATTGGCAAAACTGCATTATTTGTTATCAATCGGATTAACATCATTGCAAATTAAACAGCGTATGCAGCAAAATCTTCTTGGTGAACTTACTGTTGACTAAATAATAAGATTAATATTATCAATGTCTTATTATTACTATTACTTACAAAAACAGTTACAAAAACAGTTACAAAAATGCGAGCTTAATAAGCTCGCATTTTTTAGTAAATAATGTCAATCAAGAGTGATTCATCACTATAAATCCGTCGCTTTGAACTCGGCGATTGACTCACCTTTAAACTGTCTTTTCAGCTCTGATTTGGATAACTCATTAATATTACCACCGGCTGCGATAGTAAAATGTTCAGTTTGCTGAAGCTTACGCGCTTGGTATAACATCACCACTTGTAAGGTCGACTCACGTTGTTGCTCGGTTAATAGCGTACCATCATCCCACTTACCGAGCTCGGTTGCAGACAACATGCGCTGATACACTTCTTCAGGCATGTCATCAATGACTTTATTGATCTCGTTCATATTGATTTCCGTTTATGTAACACTATTCTGATCCGGGTAACAAGATAACCGCTAAAGCCAACGACAAAACAGACAATCGCGGCATAAGACGTTAGTCCTTGTGCAGGTTCACCGCCCCAAAACCACACCACAACCCCAGCTATAAATAATGTCAAAAAAATAAAACTTTGATTCATTAAGCTATTTGAACGCTCAATGTTACTGATAATCGTTAAAGACTCAGTGTTACCACTCAAGTCAGCTTTGCAATGCTGACATTGCTTAGTCTTACTTGAAATACGTTTTTGACATTTAGGGCATGCAATTAACGCCATAATTCACTTTACCTGTTCGATTCTCTGGAGCTGATATTGACGGCTTGGTGTGGTGATTATAATTGATCAACCACGGCTAACATAGCCACTAAAGACGCTTCGCCTAAATAGATGCAACGCTCTGGAGACCAGCCCACAAATGGATCGGCTAAGTTGTCATTGTCTTTAAATGGCATCTCTAATGTGTTTGATAAACAACTGAATGTGTTAGCAACCCAATTAGAACCCACGGTTAAATTCGCTTTACCAGGCTCATCTTTATCGTAACCAAACTCGGTTTGGAAATCGGCGCTGGCAATAGTCAATGCACTGAGAAATTGCTGCTGTAATTGAGCCATTTTTTCGTTGTAGTTTGGTACACCTTCACAACCGGCAAGAAACACATACGGCAGGGCTTCATCGCCATGCACATCATAAAATAAATCAACACCTGTTTGGTGCATTTTATTGACCACATAATACACCTCAGGACTTTTTTCTAAGCTGGGTGCTTGCCATTCACGGTTTAGGTTGGTGCCTACCGCATTAGTGCGTAAATGACCACGGGCGCTGCCATCTGGGTTCATGTTGGGTACAATGTAGAAATTGGCTTTGTCTAATAAGGCTTTCGATGTTGGACAGTCGCTGTCGAGTAATTGATTTAATAAGCCTTCAACTAACCATTCAGCCATGGTTTCACCCGGATGTTGACGCGCAGTGATCCAAATATTCTTTTTATCTGGGTTAGCATCACCAATTTTAAGCATCGTCATGTCGCGGCCATCGAGGGTTAAACCAAGATGTTCAAGGCTCACCGCTGGGTGTAATTGCACTTCGCTGATTAAATCTAAATGACGCTCATAGCTGTAGGGGGCAAAGTAGGCAATTTGAATTGCTTCACAATCTAGCTCAGCTTGGATGGTTAACTTGCCATCGGCATATTGAGTTGGCAATCTGAACCAGGTTTGGCGATCATAACTGGCAACGGCTTGATAATCTTCCCAACCTGTTGGATAAGATGCGCTACCGGCATTGATGAGATTAAGAGTGTAAGTCTGACCGACTTCCCCTTCTAAACGAAAGTTAAACCATTGATAAAACTCACCTCCAACGTCTGGACGGATAGCGAGCTGAATGTTGTCATGTTTTTCGATATTGATGACGTCAATATTGCCGCCATCAAAATTTGCACTGATCCGCATTAGATTATCCTTTAGTTTGCTTACGCTTGTATTTATGGGCTCAATAATAGCCTTATTTTATGTAGCATAGTTTATCAAATGCGGCAATTAGTGTGAACCATTAAAAGTTAACGCTATAACCTTTACCACGAACCGTGTTGATCAGTTCTCGTGGTAAATTATGTTTGACTAATTTACGCCGCGTATTACTAATATGCATATCGAGGTTACGGTCAAATCGCCCTAGTTCCTTATGCAATACCCGTTGCTGTAATTCTTCTTTAGTCACCACGTCACCTTGGCGTTCAAATAAGTATCGCAACAATCTGAATTCAGTTTGGGTCAATACCAGTGACTTGTCGGCAAAGCTTATGCTATAGCAGGTTTCATCGAAACTAATCTGCTTTTGAACCGAGTCAATAATCGGGGTTGGGGTCCGTCGATGGAGCACATTGAGACGCAATTGTAATTCGCGGATATTAATTGGTTTGACAAGGTAATCGTCAGCACCTAATTCTAGTGCATTAATCCGCTCAAATTCATCATTACTGTCCGCTAATACGATAATGGGCGTTCGCGTTTGTCTGGCGATTAATAACCAAGATGAATCCATTTTAGGAAGTGAGAAATCGACTAAAATCGCTTCAAGCTGAAGCGTCTCCATTTGGATCAACGCATCAAAGGCATTACTCACCCGGTAAACGGTATAACCCTGCTGACCCAGTTGACGATCCACAGCACTTTTATTGTCAAGGGTATATTCAATAAATAGGATATTCTTCATGAACCTTCACTTAATGATAACGATTATCATTAAGATTATCATATTGATTTATTCTAAACCAGATTTAAAGCCACTTTTGATCCTTTTCATTAACAAAAGGCCTGAAAATGTCAGGCCTTGGGATACCCATCACAATAATGAGAAACGTAAGTGTGTTTATTTCTCGGTCATTAGCTGTTTAATAAATTTAACCGGTGCACTGCCATAACTTAAGAATTGCTCATGGAACTGCTTTAAATCAAATTTATCACCTTGCTCAGCTTTACGTTGCTCACGGAAATCATAAATTTCACGATAACCAGCATAGTAGCTCGTCAGCTGAACTTGGCTTAGTGTTGCCCGGCGCCATTTACCTTCGGCTTCAGTTCGTTGTTGGAACGCTTCATTCTCGAGCAAGTTGATCACCTCTTGTTCACCCATGCCGTTGACTTGAATACTGTAATCTAGAATGGTGTTACAAATAACCCGCAAATTCCACTTGTAATACATCAACCACATTTCAGGTTCAAAGTTTCCATAGCCCTGCTCCAACATCATGCGTTCAGCATACACAGCCCAACCTTCTATCATGGCGCCATTCCCAAAGAGGCTTTTCACTAAACTGGGGGATTGATTGGAAAAGACCAGTTGGCTGTAATGTCCAGGGATAGCTTCGTGAATATTCAGCACTTGTAAAATCCAGTGATTGTATTCACGTAAATAACTTTCTGCCGACTCATCACTCATGCCATCTAGGGGTGACACGTTGTAATAGGTATTACCGCCTTGATCATAAGGTCCAGGCGCACTAATGGATGCACCGGCAAAACCACGCATGTATTCTGGCGTTTCACGGACAATTAACGGTTTTTTAGGGTCGAGTGTCAGCAGTTGCTTGTCATTCACAAATTGAATAAGTTGTGGAATTTGCTTACGGACTTCGGCAACAAAATTTTCACGTTTCACATGTTGGCTAGATAACACATCAATTAACTGGCGAATGGCGAGTTTCTCATCTGTCGGTTTGGGGGTGTTGATGTATTTTGACCAAATGGTATCGGTGATCTTAGCCATTTCTTGTTGAACGAGGTTTTTATCTGCGACCGCTTTGTTATACAACTGCTTTGCGGTCATGCTTGATTGAATATCGAAAGCAAATTTTTCTTCGTATAAGGTTTCACCAATACGGAAATCGCGGGCGCCATTTTCTGTGAGCGTTTTTTCTAAAGCCGTTAGCCAGTCGATGTGTTGTTTGACCGCACTAATGGCTGCATCGAAGCGTTGTTTAAACAGACGTTGCTGTTCGGCCGTTAACCCTGATGCGTCAACTTGCTTGATAAGATCATCTGACAACACGGTAAACGCGCCTTGGTTTTGCATAATAGCGAGTTGGGTATGTTCAAGCGTTGGATCGCTAATGTTTTGCCGAGCAGCCTCGTAATAGGCAGGCACATTTTCCAAACGGGCCAGCACTGACATGAGTCGTTCATCTATTGGCGCAAATTTTTCATTAATGATTTGCGCAAACCCACCCGCGACGTTGTAAGTAGACGGATCCCATTGCCACGCTTTTAATCGTTCAATGTCCCACGTCATTGATTCAACAAGATTAGTCAGCAATTTATAGTCAATTAATTCATTCGCGGTTAATGCTTGAGGATCAAATTGTGATAACGCCTTTTGTTGTTGTTTAACAAAGGCCAAGGTTTTGTCACGGCGAGCTTGGTTAGGGATCTCAAGATAACCGTCATTGACATGTTTACCGTTGTACAGGGCCCAAGTTGGTGACAATTGCCACAATTGATCAATAAATTGTTGTGAATATTCAGTAAAATTTACTGCTACTGCTGCAGTGGTGCTTGCTTGAGCAGTGACGATACTGGGTGTGGCACTTGCTTGAGTTTGGCTATCATTACAGCCAACCAGTCCGGCTAAGGCGAAAGAAACCGCCACAGGAAGTAACTTTTTTCTCATTTGATATCCTTAAATTGTTATTTTTATTAGCGCGTATGGGCAGGTAAATTTGATCCGATTAAATGTTAACTAGTTAAGCATGTTCGACACTATTTTGCAGTAAGCAAACATCTTTTGTGACATAAATTCCAGCATAATAACCAATACTTAGGCGTACTGGCCCATATCATCCCAGTCATCCCGGACATCCCATGACATTGGCATAAGTAAATTGGCATCATTAAACTGGCCAGATCTTAAATAGTGCCATGACACATATCCCCTCTTGCTGAAGAATCAACCACCGCGACTGATATCAGATAATCGGTCATCTTATTGCTGGGCGAGTGATTTGGGCACAAGCCGATATGCTGGACGTTAACACCAGCGCCGTCGCCGACAAGGTATCAAGAGGGGTGATTGGTGGCGATGGCGATGGTGCATTTAATGAGGCCAGCATGCAGCTCGACGTAGCCGCAATGGCAGGCTTTGGCGCACACCTCAGCACAGAAACCCCAACTGAATGTAAATTTTCTGGGCGATGGCGCCTATACATTAATGGGCTTGACCAAAGCATTGGGCTTTAAGGCTTATCAAGGCAGGATGACTAACGATAAAAGGACGTTCAATGGTGAAATGATTGTTAGCGACATTTGTAGTCAACAGGCAGCGGGAGCAAAGTGCTTGCGGCTAACGGCTTAATTGATGCCAATTTGATGGCCGTTTGCCTGTTGAAATCATTTACAACACTAACGTTCCCTGTCGTGTTCGCTGACGTCCAATCGATAACCATGAAGCGGCGTGTTGTTATTATTTTCAAACGCCTTGGCTGGAAATTGATGTTCCGATCCGCTACCCCTTATTGTAGAGGGTGCAGCTTATGCCACTAAGACTGCGTGTTGAATGGATGCTCAAAACAATTCGATTTATTTGACCCTCAGCCTGCCCTTGCCTGAGCTTATTGACACAAAAAAGCGGAATGATGATTCCGCTTTGATGATTAAACCGTGAATGTTGACCGAGTGGATCATTTACGCCATCAGCTTACACATTCCATGGATTAAGTTTGTTACCTTTAGCGGTTACAGGTGCTTTAGCCGTTTGATTTTTTCTAGCGTCAGATGAAGCCGTTTTTGACTTTCCTAAACTCAGCGTAGGTCTGTCCGTCTCTGATGTCGATTTATGCTGCCGACTCTTTGGCATAAAATTCAATACCGAAATAGGCAGTGGTTTTAATGGTTCAAACCCGGCGATTTGTTTGCGCTCGATTAAATGACCTAAACGACTTTCAATCATACACAGGTTTTTAAAATCATCTTTGGACACAAAAGAAATCGCTTCACCGGCGGCGCCGGCTCGCCCTGTGCGGCCAATACGGTGAATATAGTCATCTGCAGGATAAGGTAAGTCGTAATTAACCACCCGCGATAAATCGTCAATATCAATCCCGCGAGCCGCAATACCTGTGGCCACAAGGTATTGAATTTTACCTGATTTAAAATCGGCTAAAATTTGCTCCCGTACGGGTTGGCTGCGACCACCGTGAATACATTCAGCGCTAATATCTCGCTTTTCAAGTTGACTCACCAATTTGGCCGCACCTTGCTTAGTTTCAATAAAGATCAGTGCTTGGTTCCACTCTTCGGTATTAATTAAATGGCTCAATAATGCTGATTTTTTATCTTTATCAACAGGTGTTAGCCACTGCTCAATTTTTGGCGCTGAATCACGATCAGCAATCACCGAAATTTCCACCGGACGCTTAATCGCCGTTTTAGCTAACGCACGGACTTGGTTGGATAAGGTGGCTGAAAATAATAAACTCTGGCGTTCAGAAGGTAATTTATCAATGACTTTATTAATGTCTTCGATAAAACCCATGTCGAGCATTCTATCCGCTTCATCGAGCACCAAGACTTCAACTTCATCAAAGTGCACCGCTCGCTGAGTATATAAGTCGAGTAAACGTCCAGGTGTTGCCACCAAAATATCCACGCCATCTATTAGTGCTTGTTTTTGCGGCTTTTCATCAACACCACCGTAAATGGCAAATGATGTTAACGGTAAATGCTTGGCGTACTGCACAATATTGGCTTGTATTTGCACCGCCAGTTCACGGGTTGGGGTTAAAATTAACGCCCGAATACGTTTTTTACGCTGCATTTCACTGTCGGCTAAACGCTCTAATATTGGCAATACAAAGCTCGCCGTTTTACCGGTTCCGGTTTGCGCGGCCGCGAGCAGATTTTTGCCAGTTAAAATAACCGGGATGGTCTGTTGTTGAATAGGTGTTGGTTGACTGTATCCCACTTCATGTAGGGCATTGACAATCGCGTCGCGTAGTCCAAGTGTCGAAAAAGGCATGAAAGTGGGTCTCAGTAGTGGAACAATAATAAAGCGTTATTATAGAGGCTACGCATAACAAGCGCTAACCCCTAGTGAATATAAAGGCATGCTAGATAAAGGCATGGCAGACAAGGGTGAGAAAATGCATCATCAAGGATGCCAGCCTATCCGCTTAAAACACAAATGAAAAAAGACGTCCGAAGACGTCTTTTTTCATAATATGGCGGTGAGCGAGAGATTCGAACTCTCGTTAGGGATAAACCTAAACACACTTTCCAGGCGTGCGCCTTCAGCCACTCAGCCAGCTCACCAATTGTTGACTTACTTTTAACCACACCATTAGTGCTCAGGTTAAAAGTCAGTACTTAATTTTTTATATTGTTGAGTGCGTAACATCTGCACTCAACAATATAGCAACACCCCTGTGTGCATCTAGTTTCAATTGTGATTGAACGACTAGAGTCGTTGTGTTGCTAATCGTGGCGTACTCTACGCAAATGCTGATAGCGGGTCAAGCTAAAAAAGCACCCAGTTAAGTGTTTGCACAAATGCTCAACAACTTTTGGGGTAACTCGCCTCAACTCAGAATAATAGAGGAAATAAATGGCTGATAATCAGTCAACTTTCAGTCAATTATCAAGTCAGTGATCTCAAACTTGCCCTTAGTTCTGCGAACAAGGCGCAGTCTCTTATTGCTAGCAGCGGCAATAGCCTGTCTATTGTCAGACTGCGGGACAAAGAGCGATTTGATACGCGCTTTTTATCCCGAATTGAGGTGAACTACCCCATTAAGCTAGGGAAAAGTCCTTTGGCACCCGCGGCAATCACTTCAATGCCTAAAGACAACATCAAGAGTCCCATTAAACGGGTAATGACGTTAATCCCAGTTTTGCCCAGTAACTTAAAGATGGCTGGTGCCATACGGAATAAGATCCAACACAAAATACCAAGCGTAGAAATGGTTAAAAACATGCCAAAAATGTTTATCAATGTGTTGTGCTCTGCGCCAAATACAATGACCGAACTGATCGCACCGGGTCCCGCCATTAACGGTAATGCTAATGGCACCACCGCCACCGACTCCATACCCGAAGATTCGCGATCTTCCTCTTTGTTACGTTTTACTTCGCTCATCTTTCCTTGCAACATCGACATCGCAATAATACAAATCAAACTACCACCAGCAATGCGAAATGCCGCTATCGAAATACTGAATAGATTGAGAATATACTGACCCGCTATCATAGTCACTAATAGGATCACGACCACAGCAACGTTAGCATCCCGATTAGTATGCTGGCGTTCAATGTCCGTTTGATGGCTGGTTAAGCTGACAAATACAGGCAATAACCCAACAGGGTTAATAATGGCTAACAGTCCTAAAAAGAACTTAATATAAAGCATAAAATCCACTACCTGCACCCTCTTGATATTACCTAATTTAAAGCTCAACTATGAGCGCGCTAATGTAGCTGAAACACGGGCGTTTCCCAAATGAATTTTTTTATCATTAAAGCATTATTTTTCGATACAAAAACTAATGTGACACTTATACAATTCATTTATTTCAGTTAGTTGAATTAATGAGCTAAGGTATTATCAGTAATTTTATTTCACAATAATGCTTTATTTAACCGCGAAGCGATTATTTAACTTGCTAACGGGCATTTGAAACAGTGATAACTGTGGTTAACTGACATAAAAACCAATTGCATAAAAATACACCATGATGAAAAATACTAACCTAAAGGCGATAATGCTGGCTTAAATAACCTACCGTGTTATAGCAAGTTTTTTATTATTGATTATCACCCATACCAGCATTAATACCAGCAATAATATTGTTGTCACAATCACGGCCAATCAACTCATCAATACCAGCATCAACACCAGCATCAAAATTGGTGTAACCATCACGGCCAATCACCTCATCCATACCATGATAATGAGCATTTTCGAGATGACTCAAGCCACAAGAGCTTAACAACAAAAAAAGAGATGCTGCCAGTGGCAACATCTCTTTATATAAACCGTACACTTTATTTAAACGGCTCTCTTCATTAAGCCAATATTAAGGCTTTTTACTGAAGCAAGGCCTAGAAGGGAATTAATCGAAAACGATCCTTCACTATTGGGCTGTCCAACGATCCATCCAACCTAGGACATTTTTGTACCATAGCTGTAAATTATCTTGATTTAAAATCCAGTGGTTTTCATCTGAGAAAATCAATAACTCAGATGGAATGCCTTTACGCTGCATAAAGGTAAACGCCGCAAGACCTTGACCATAAGGCACCCGAAAATCTTTCTCACCTTGAATGACCAACATAGGGGTCTGCCAATTTTCAACATAGTTCACTGGGTTAAATTTTTCATATAATTCTTTGCTTTGAGCGTACGTACCCCCGAAATCATATTCAGGGAACCACAATTCTTCCGTGACATAATACATCGAACGCATATCAAACAAACCGGCATGATCCACTAAACACTTGAAGCCATCATTCCATTTGCCCTGGAACCAGTTCATCATATAACCACCGTAAGAGCCACCTAACGCACACGCATTGTTGGCATCTAACCAAGGTTGCTGCTCCGTTACCGCTGCCATGCCCTTTTTAAGATCTTCGAGCGGTTTGCCGCCCCAATCCTTGCCAATAGAGTCAGTAAAGGCTTGGCCGTATCCAGTCGAGCCATGGAAGTCAACCATCACCACACCATAACCCGCACCCGCCCATAATTGTGCATTCCAACGGCTGCTGAAACTGTTTCCAAATGAACCTTGTGGACCACCGTGTACTAGGTAAGCAATCGGGTATTTTTTACCTTCTTCATAGTTAACCGGTTTGATCCAGTAACCATGTACGGTTTCATCGTTCCAACCTTTAAAGTTAAACTGTTGATAATCACCGAATTTGATCTTGGCTAGTTTATCTTGGTTGATATGGGTCAGCTGCTTAAGCTGCTCGCCCTCCAATGTCACACTGTATAAATTACTTGGTTCTACTAAAGATGATTTTTGGAACACCAATTGACTATCTGTCACCGCCACGAGGCTATTGCTGCCTTGATTATAGATGGGGCGAACATCACCAAACTGCGTGTTGACCTCAAAAATGCTCACCTGACCCACATCTTGAGCCGTCACGTAAAGCGTACTACCGTCAGCGCTAAATTTAAGTGAACTTGGGCTACGATCCCACAATGGTGCCACTTCTTTTTCTTGGCCCGTCACCTTGTCACGTAACATAATGCGGTAGCGATCAGCTTCATAACCCGGTGTGGTCATGGCCAAATAGGCCAGATAACGACCATCGGCTGAGAACGTTGGCTGGGCATCCCATGCTTTATTGTCTGGGGTTAAGTTAACTGTTTCACCGCCAGCGACAGGCACTTGCCATAAATCGTAATTGGTCGTCCAAGCTTGGTCTCGACTTGGCGCTTTGGCGCTGTACACTATGTATTTACCGTCAGCCGTGAAGGTGACTTCTTCCATTCCAGAAAAGGGCTTAGGTGGCGTTTCGGTATCACGTCCCTGTGTCACGTCTGTGGCGGTGGTGATTTTGCTGCCATTAAGCGTGGCAACAAATAAATGATTGCGGGCGTGATCGCCCCAAGTGTCCCAATGCCGTACCATCAGCTGCTTATATTTTCGAGCAGTGGTTTTGCGTTCGGCTTCAGTGGTAAATTTATCTTTTGAGCAAGCTAAGTCGTTACACTCAGGGAATACCCGCAAAGTCATCACAACTTGCTTGCCATCGTTAGACAGTTTATAGCCGTTAATGTCTAAGGGTAAATCGGTCACGGCTATCGCTTCACCGCCATTGAGGGCCAATTGATATAACTGGCTCGTTCCTGTGCGATTGGCTAGGAAATAAATTGATTTCCCATCCGCTGAAAAACGGACATCCTGCTCCGTTCCTGCTCCTGAAGTGAGTTGTTTTGGCGTGGCATTTTTATCGTTTAAGTTGAGTAGATAAAGGTCTGAATTGCCCTCACCTTTATCGTCAATCACTTTTACGCCATACACCATACTCTTGCCATCATGGGATACTGCGGCTGAGTGTAGCTTATTTAACTTAACCAGTTGTTGAACATTAAAGGCTGTGGGCTGCGCCGCATACACTGATGTTGCCATCCCTGCAGCAACCAGCGCGAATAATACAGAAGACTTTTTCATTATTTTATTGTCTCAGTTGGGTAAATAAAACATGACTGCGCATTGAGTTGTAACGGCCCCCAATTTTCGCGTGATCATAAAATGTATATAGCAGACTAACGAAAGCAAAACGCTCAGGCAACAGGCCTTTTGTAAAAAGCGCTAAACCCGAGCGTTGGATCACGTTGAAATACTGACGCTGAATGAGACCTTTTATCAACAGCCTATATTAAGGTCATTGATTAAGGCCATTATCATAACCACAGCGCTGTTGATGATTTATTTATTTTGCTTTAGCGTTAGCGATAGCGATTTTCCAAATTGCAGGTCCGGTTTCATGTACATTCACACCCTTGGTATCAACCGCAACCGTTACCGGCATGTCTTGTACCTCAAACTCGTAAATCGCTTCCATGCCTAAATCGGCAAACGCAACCACTCGTGATTTCTTAATCGCTTTGGACACCAGATAAGCTGCGCCGCCTACCGCCATTAAGTACACGGCTTTGCGTTTTTTAATCGAGGCGACGGTTTCTGGACCACGCTCAGACTTACCAATCATGCCCATTAAACCCGTTTGGTCTAACATCATGTCAGTGAATTTATCCATACGGGTTGCCGTTGTCGGGCCCGCCGGGCCAACCACTTCATTACCCACAGGATCGACCGGACCAACGTAATAAATAAACTTACCGGTAAAATCAACGCCTTCTGGTAAGCCTTCACCAGAGTCGAGTAAGGTTTGGATCCGTTTATGGGCCGCGTCACGGCCCGTGAGCATTTTACCGTTTAATAATAAGGAATCACCACTTTTCCACGTTTCAATTTCGGCTTGGGTAATCGTGTCTAAGTTAACCCGGTGAGTGTTCTCACCCGCTTCACGGGTTATTTCTGGCCAATCAGACAATGATGGCGGCACTAAATCAACCGGACCGGTACCGTCTAAATGGAAATGCACATGACGGGTCGCGGCGCAATTGGGGATCATCACCACAGGTTTAGAGGCGGCATGAGTCGGGGCTGATTTAATTTTAACATCAAGCACAGTCGTTAAACCGCCTAAACCTTGCGCACCTATGCCTAAGTTATTTGCTCGTGCAAAAATATCTAGACGCAGTTTTTCTTCAGTTGTCACCGCGCCGCGTTCCATTAACTCATAGATATCAACGGGATCCATTAATGATTCTTTGGCCATGACCGCCGCTTTTTCAGCCGTGCCACCAATGCCTATGCCTAACATACCCGGTGGACACCAACCGGCACCCATAGTGGGCAAGGTTTTTTCTACCCAAGCCGCGATGTCATCTGACGGATTAAGCATCGCCATTTTTGATTTATTTTCAGAACCACCGCCTTTGGCGGCGATCATCACTTCAATTTGATCACCCGCTACCATATCAATATGCACAACCGACGGGGTGTTATCTTTGGTATTTTTACGGGCCCCTGCGGGGTCTGATACGATTGACGCTCGCAGTGGATTGTCCGGATTAGTGTAAGCACGACGGACCCCTTCATCGACCATTTCTTGTACTGTCATGTCAGTTTTATCCCACTGAACCGACATACCAATTTTGACAAAGGTGGTCACAATCCCAGTGTCTTGACACAAAGGGCGTTTCCCTTCGGCTGACATCCGCGAATTAATCAGAATTTGGGCAATGGCATCTTTAGCCGCAGCACTTTCTTCACGCTCGTAAGCTTGGGTCATCGCATCAACGAAGTCTTTGGGATGGTAATAAGAAATGTATTGCAATGCATCGGCAATACTTTCAATAAAGTCAGCTTGGTTAATCACCACTGCTTGACTAGACGTTGTTGAATGAGTTGAATTAATTGGTGTATGCGTTGTTGAATGAGTTGTGCTATTCGTCGACATAGGGGGGCGCTCCAGCAGCCATTGCGGCCTAACATGTTTATCGTTTTTAGAGGGATTGTTTAATATTTACTATTAATCCTTTCGAGACCAATATGATACTCTTTCCATCCTTTTTGAGCTACATCACATTTTAGATAAGGGTTATCGATGTCTTTGCGGGCAACAAACGCACTATTTATGCAAAAACTGCATTGGGGAATAGACACTAAGCAGTTATTTTCACTCTTTAGCCACCAGCCATGGGCCATTTTACTCGACTCAGCTAATGCACCGCACCAAGATGCACAGTTTGATATTATTAGTTTTAACCCTATTGCGACCTTAACCAGCAGCGACGGCATATGTCAATTTAGCGCCAAACACTCGGCAATCAACGCGCTGAATATCGCTATCGATAATAATGCCAGTCCTTTTGATACCTTAGCACAGCTGCATGCTCGTCTATATCCATCAGCTCAAGCCAGTCAGCATACTTTTAGTGTGGGGGCCCTAGGTGCGTTTGGCTATGATCTTGGCCGCAGTATAGAAACCTTGCCGCAGCTTGCCATTAAAGATATTCATCTAAATGATATGAATATTGGTTTTTATGATTTTTCCCTTATCTATAGTTATGCCGATAAGTCTTGGTATGCTTATCATTATAATGGCAGTGATGCACTAGATATTGAATTGAATATAATTGAGTCAAAAATAAATGAAGCGAAAAATAACCCGCTAACATCTGTGCCTTTCAAATTAACCTCGCCATGGGTTAACCAGATCAACAGTCAAGAATACCAACACAAGTTTGCCCAGATCCAAGAGTATTTATTGAGCGGTGATTGTTATCAAATCAATTTAAGCCAACGATTTGAAGCGCAATATCAAGGTGATGAATGGCAAGCTTATTGCGCGTTATCCCGAGCTAATCAAGCGCCTTTTTCTGCCTTTATGCGGCTTGAACAGCATTGTATGTTATCTATCTCGCCCGAGCGTTTTATCAAACTTAACCACCAGCATATTGAAACCAAACCCATTAAAGGCACCTTACCTCGGCATCAGGATCCGATTTTAGACCAGCAAGCCGCACAAGCGTTACGCTCATCTGAGAAAGATCGCGCAGAAAACGTCATGATTGTCGATCTACTGCGAAATGACATAAGTAAAGTGGCTGCGCCAGGTTCGGTTAAGGTGCCGTCATTATTTGCCATTGAAAGTTTCCCCGCAGTCCATCATCTGGTCAGTACGGTAACGGCCACACTGGCAGCCAACAAAAACGGATTCGATTTGCTTCAGGCTGCGTTTCCCGGCGGCTCCATTACTGGCGCCCCAAAAATTCGGGCAATGGAAATCATTGAAGAACTCGAACCATCAAGACGTAACCTCTATTGTGGCAGCATCGGCTACATAAGCCAAAACGGTAATATGGACACCAATATTACCATCCGTACTTTGATCACCGAAAACAAGCGCATTTATTGTTGGGCCGGGGGAGGAATTGTTGCCGATTCAAATGGCGCTGCTGAGTATCAAGAAAGCTTTGATAAAGTCAGTAAAATAGTGCCTTTGTTGGCCACGCTTAATCAATAACAGGCTGATTTTGATTTACCATAAATGGGGCTGACACACCCAAAACTGATGCAAGATGATCGGAGTAAATAATGACTCTTGTTGAATTAGGTCAATATAAATGGCTCACGGCTGCATGCCAGCAATGACTTGATTGGATGAAAACCCCACGATAACCATACCAAATTATCATACCAAGGTGCCTAAGGCATGAACAAACTCTGGACCTATACGACCTATATTTAACAAGATAAAACGGCGAAGACGGGTTTGGGGTGCACAGGCGTTGTTAACAACCACCAATATCGGCAATCAAGTTTATGCCCATAGGTACAATGACGGGGGTTTATGCAAATGTGCCCATGCTCGGTCAAGCCAGTATGAGTGTGTGCCTGCTAACACCATTGATGAAACCTAAGCGCAATTAAAATGCCTGTGTAGTGAATGTCATCATGGTTCACTATTCAATAAAAATCACTTTCTCAAACTTAATTTGAACAATCGTTCAAAATCTGTTTAACTGTGTTTCTTACTGACAAAGGAGCTCACATGCTTAAATTTTATTTCCACCCAGGTCCAAACCCAATGAAAGTTGCGCTATTTCTTGAAGAAACCGATCTTGAGTTTGAACTGGTGCCAGTCGATACCTTAAAAGGCGAGCAACACGCAGCTGAATATCGCGCCATTAATCCCAACAGTAAAACCCCAGCCATTGAAGACAATGGCGTAAGAGTGTTCGATTCGAATGCAATACTGTTATACCTTGCCGATAAAACAGGTCTATTAGCTGGATCGCCTGAAAACCGGGGTGAATTACTGTCATGGTTGATGTTTGTTGCAACCGGTTTAGGCCCTTATTCTGGTCAATGTGTCCACTTTAGACATCATGCAGCAGAAAAAATAGATTACGCAGCAAATCGTTATCTGCGTGAAACTCAGCGTCATTATGAGGTATTAGATGCCCATCTTGAAAACCGCGACGTTATCGTGGGTGATGAATTTAGCATTGCCGATATTGCAGCATGGGGCTGGGTTGATCGTATTGATTTTGTATTAGGTGAAGATGCACTGGCTAGTTACCCTAATGTTCAACGCTGGTTTAACCTTATCAACAGCCGCCCTGCGATAGCGCGTGCCAGAAATATGGGCAAGGATATTGAGTTCAAAACTGAATTCGATGAACAAGCCAAACGCTCATTCTTCCCCCAGAACTATGCTGTTGATGCGAAATAGGCTTGCATAACCTAAGATTAAAACATGGCTTGTGGATTACCGCTTGTGTTCACACGCCTTGTTTTGTTAGTAACACTAATCATTGATCTATAATCTATGTTGTCATCCCGCGATCAGGTCGATGGTATTGTGCTATAACGCTCTGTTTACAAAAGCATAATACTCACTAGGCATGTAGACTAAGCGTATAAGTCATGAATACAACTTGTTATTTTTATCCATTTAGCGACGAAATCACTTGTCCTTGCAGCAGTATTTTCCTACTGTTATTGCAAATGATTATCAATGAGGTTACTCATGAACACCCATCTTCAACACCAAATTAACCAATGGCTTAACAAGGATCCTGATCCACACACTCGAACACAACTTCAGGCGCTGATAGATGCAGGCAATGACACTGAACTAACGGCCCGTTTTTCTGGCCGTTTGGCCTTTGGCACGGCAGGAATTCGCGGTGAAGTGGGCGTTGGCCCAATGGCCATGAACCGCTTGATGATCCGCCAAACGACTGCGGGTCTTGGGGCGTATTTGCTGAAACAAATTAGTCACGCTGCCGAACGCGGTGTGGTGATAGGTTACGATGGCCGCCATGATTCGTTAACCTTCGCCCATGATGCCGCAAGTGTATTAACCGCCATGGACATCAAAGTACACTTAACCCATAAAGTCGCCGCCACGCCGTTAGTCGCCTTTGGGGTAAAACATGTTAATGCCGCCGCTGGCATAGTGATCACCGCAAGCCATAATCCACCACAATACAATGGCTATAAAGTCTATTGGGAGAATGGCGCGCAAATTATTCCACCCCATGATACCGGTATTGCGGCACAAATTGACCGTGCAGCAACCCTGCCCATTCCGTTTTTAAGCCTAGATGATGCCATAACACAAACGAAACTAATTTGGTTACAAGATGATTTCTACCAGGCCTATCAGCAAGGTATTTTCGATGCCAAAGAGCTGCAATATCGCAACGGACAAGCCAAGGTGAGCCTAGCTTACACGGCAATGCATGGGGTTGGCGCCGACATGGCAGAGGCCGTGTTAAACGATGCGGGGTTTACCCAAGTCTATTCGGTAGCGGCTCAACGTGAGCCTGATGGTGATTTCCCTACGGTCAATTTTCCCAATCCGGAAGAAAAAGGCGCCATGGATTTAGTGATTGCAGAAGCCCAAAAACACCACGCAATGTTAGCATGTGCCAATGATCCTGATGCTGACCGTTTTGCGGTCGCAGTTCGCACTGAACCTGGTGAATACCAAATGCTGACTGGCGATCAAGTCGGTGTATTATTGGGTCATTACTTGCTCAGCCATGCCCCTAAAAATCAACAACTCACCGGCACAACTATTGTGTCATCAAGTCTGTTGTCTAAAATTGCCGCTGAGTTTGGCGCGCAAAGCTATACCACCCTAACCGGGTTTAAATGGCTGATGAATGCCGCTATTGCTAAAACCCAGCCTGATAATCAATTTTTATTCGCTTATGAAGAAGCGCTCGGTTACACCATAGGTAATATGGTTTGGGATAAAGACGGTTTATCGGCCTTAGTGGCTTTCGCGCAGCTAACCGCTGAGCTTGCTGTCAATCACCAAACTATCTGGGATAAACTAGAACAGATCTATCGCCAACATGGATTTCATTTAAATAAACAGGTCAGTATTGCGCTTAATGCTGATACGCCCAATATTGGCGCATACTTACGTCAGCACCCACCGCTTAAAATTGGTGCATATGCTGTGGTTTCGACCGACGATTTAAAAAGCCTTAAGCGTACTTTGGCCGATGGTAGCCAACAAACCATTGATTTACCTAGCAGTGATGTGCTGATCTACGCTTTAGAGGATGGCGCACGAGTCATTGTGCGTCCATCGGGCACTGAGCCTAAAATAAAATGTTATTACGAAGTGGTGGAAACAATGACAGCAACGGACACTTGGGCATCAGCGCAAGTTCGTGCAGAACACGCCATGACCGCTTTTATTACATCCCATCAAGCTGGCCTGCCCAGTTAACTGATCCATTAAACGATTAAGCTCAATTAACCACTCGTTTGTTATACGCCTGTTACTGTAAGCAGGCGTTTGTTTTTATTGGTAGTGAATTGTAAACATGATGACTATATTAGAAAATATTACTAGATCAGAGTGTCATGAGATATGATTTATTGAACTAACTAAGCCTATAGAAAAGCCATCTATGTTCCTATAAAAAGAGCTTATAATGTTACAAAATTAATTATGACGTTATCGCAGGATTGCTAATGTATAAAAGTCTCGTTTCTTTGGCCATTATTGCCAGTATTTCAGCCCCGGCAGCAATCGCTGCAGAGGAAGGTCAAAATGTAGAGCGTATTCAGGTAATTGGCTCTCGGATCGCATTACGCACAGCGACTGACAGTGCAACACCCGTCGATATCATTACCTCAGAACAACTAGAAGCCGCGGGTATGACTGAAACCGCTAAAGCATTGCAGTTTGCTGCGCCAAGTTATAGCTTTCCGTTTTCATCCATTACCGATGGCAGTGACGCGGTGCGTCCAGCAAGTTTACGAGGCATGTCGCCAGACCACACTTTGGTCTTGGTTAATGGTAAGCGTCGCCATGGTTCAGCACTGGTTCACTTAGGCGGCACGTTAGGTAAAGGGTCATCGAACGTTGACTTAAATGCCATTCCGATGACCTCAATTAAGCGAATTGAAATCTTACGTGATGGCGCCTCTGCGCTTTATGGTTCAGATGCCATTGCTGGCGTGATCAACGTGGTCCTTAAAGACAGCGCCGAGGGTGGTAGTATTGCCGCCCAAGTTGGCCAAACCTATGAAGGTGATGGTGAGCAAGTTCGATTAGGAATTAACCAAGGATTTAGTTTTAATCAAGACGGCTTTGTTAATGTTTCTTTAGAAGCGCATCAAAAAAATTCAACTAACCGTGCCGGTCTCGATCCACGGCAGCAATACCCTACTCTAGCGGACGGCAGTCCAGATCCACGTGAAGCGACATTCGATCGAAAAAATCATCATGTCGGCGACAGTGACGTTGATAATTACGGCATGTTTTTTAATGCGGAACAAGGATTGGATACCCAAGGTAAGCTTTATGCCTTTGGCGGGATCACTAAACGCAGTTCGACTTCAGGTGCTTTTTATCGTCGTGCGCTGGATTCACGTAACATTATTGAAGTCTATCCTGATGGGTTTTTACCCTTACTTAGTCCTGATATCATTGATTATTCTTTAGTAACCGGTTATGAGTTTGCACTGGGTCAATGGGAAATTGATACCTCGGCAGGATTTGGTAGTAACAGTTTTAAATATAACGTTGAAAACAGCATTAATGCCTCGCTTGGCCCTGACAGCCCAACCAGTTTTGATGCTGGCACCCTGTCAACCAGTGAGTTAAACCTCAATCTAGATGCCTCCAACTATTATGACTTTGTCAATGACTCTGACTTATTAGTGGCCATGGGCGTCACATGGCGCGAAAGTGGTTACCAAATTGAAGCGGGTCAAGAAGAGTCGTATATCCAAGGTGATTACCAAGACAGATCTGGCGGTAGCCAGGGATTTGGTGGTTTTACCAAAGAGTCGGAAGTTGACGAAAGTCGCACCAATCTCGGTCTGTATATTGAACTTGAAAACCAAATCAGTAATGATTTTTATTGGGCTGCCGCGGTTCGCTATGAAGATTATGCCGATTTTGGTAACAACACCAGTTGGAAATTATCCGGTCGTTATGAGTTAACCGACAATCTGGCGTTACGTTTAACCACTGACACAGGTTTCCGCGCACCCAGTGTGCAACAACTGTATTTTACTAATGTATCAACCTTCTTTGATCCAGATCCGATCACTGGCGAGTTTGTCCCAAGAGAGTCAGGCACCTTTAACCAGTTATCGCCGGTAAAGGCTGAGCTCGGCATTCCCGATCTTAAAGCAGAAATATCACATTCCTACAGTGCCGGTATTGTTTACACCAGCGATAATGGTTTTGTTGCGACCTTGGATGCTTATCAAATCAATGTCGATGACCGGATTATTTTGTCTGGCGATATCGACAAAGAAAGTTCAGCGGTAATTGCCTCTATCCTTGAGGGCACCAATGCTGATTCAGCACGATTTTTTATGAATGCTGTCGACACTAAAACCCAAGGCGTTGACTTAGTGGTAACTCAAGGTATTAATCTTGGCGAATATGGCGATTTAAAAGCAAATCTCGCTTACTCTTATAAAGCAACAGAAATTGAGTCGATTAAGTTACCGTCAATCCTCAATGGCTTAGACGATCAGTTATTTGATCGCATTGAAGTCATTCGCATGACGGAAGCGAATCCAAAAAACACCGCTAATATTGGCTTTACGCATCATTATGATGACTTCACCACCAATTTACGTTTCAGCTATTTCGGTGACTATACTGTGGGTTATTCATCAAGTGAAGTGCAATATGATGCGAGATGGACTACCGATCTGAGCACGCGTTTTCAAGCAACTGATAATCTGTCTGTTAGCTTAGGGGCCCAAAATCTGTTTGATACTTATCCTGAAAAACGTCCAGAAGATAATAACTTTAACGGGATTTTTGTATACCCGCTCACCAATACCCCATTTGGGTTTAATGGTGGCTATTATTACTTAGATCTACGTTACAGCTACTAGTCAGCATAGTGGGGGCAATATAACGTCATTACTATTAATATAATGACAATACAGTGAATCAAATGCACTGGCAGCAATACCGTGGTTTCAGCAGAAACCACGGTATTTTGCTTTAAAGACATCTCCTTGCTCAACTGATAAACGGTCTATGTATAAATGGCCTATTTATGAATGGACTCTTTATAAACCGACTGTTCATAAACGGACTGTGAGTAAATGGGCAACTTATAGATCCCCGACTCATCAATATGACTTATAAGATTAATTAAAGAGCGATCCAAACAGCCAGCCTTTCAGCTGCAGTCTATTTTTCTGACCCAAGCCTGTTATTTTTTGTGAGTTATCTATAAGCTATTAGTGAAGCTAACGATTAATATTATCCGCTAAGCACAGTCTGAATGGAGTCAATATGAACATGCTAACACTTGAGCACATTAAGGCATTATTACCCACGCGGCTTGATAACAGCCATAAAATGACATTTGGCCATGTACTCAATATCGCCGGTTCAATCAATTATCGTGGAGCCGCTTATTTGTCTAGTCTCGCCGCGCTTCGGGTCGGTGCAGGCTATGTAACCTTAGCCAGCAGCCCAAGTGTGTGTCGCAGTATCACGGCACAAACACCGAATATAGTCACCATAGAACTTGTGACTCAATCCGTATTAGCATCAGATACAACACTAGCGAACAACGTACAACACAATGAAACAATTGCCCCTGAAAATATAGCTTCTGAAAATAGAGCCCCTGAGGCGATGACTCTGGGCGCCGTAAGCCAATTATCCAATAAACTACTGCAAGCCAGTGTCATAGCCGTTGGCTCAGGACTCAGTTTAATCGATTCTGACGATCAACTGCCAATACCATTACCGCCGCGCAGTGAAACATCCCAACTTGCTGAGCAAGACAGATTACGACCTAAGGGTAATTTGGGCTTTTTCTGTCATCTAATGAAAACCATTGAATCCAGTGTTGCCACGCTGATCCTTGATGCCGATGGGATTAATTTTCTCGCCAAAGTCATTAACTCCCAAAGCGAAACGACATTGTCGTCCTTCACACTGCCTCACCACAGTGTGCTCACGCCGCACCCCAAAGAATTAGCTCGATTGTTGGCCGTGGATGTCGCATCGATCCAACAACAAAGGATGCATTACGCTATGTTAGCCGCTAGACAATTCAACGCAGTTATCGTGCTAAAAGGTAAACACACTGTCATCACTGACGGTCAGCAAACCTTTATTAACCCCACAGGCAACAGTGCACTGGCCAAAGCAGGCACTGGAGATGTATTAACCGGCATGATCGCAGGGTTTTGTGCTCAAGGCGTCGCCCCTCTTGAGGCCGCGTGTTTAAGTGTGTATTTACATGGCTTGGCCGGGGATCTAGCCGCAGAGCAACTGAGCCCTTATTGTTTATTGGCCTCAGAACTGCTTGAATACATTCCAAAAGCGATACAACATCTATTGCAGGCAACACACTAAATAAGCTTAGCCGTTAAAGGCATTTGGCAAGTTTTAAACATCGCCACAGCCAATATGGCAACGCTTTAACGGCGAGATAAATGCCATATTACAATCGTCATGTATTGCTTAGCATAAAACGTTAATTCATTTACAACATAAACTGGTATCGATAACAGACAAAAAAAGCCAATCGTGTTTGATTGGCTTTTTACTATCCACGTTAAACGGAATTTCACGTTAAACAGAATATGACATAGTCAGAGTGACGCGATAGACAGACTATTCGCGTGATTGAGCACTGGATTTCAATACTGAGTATATAACTTTTCAATATACTCCTTGGCGACCTCATCCCAGGTAAATCGTTGTTTGGCGGCATTATGCTTCACCTGTTGCCAAGTATCGCTACCCAATAATTGGACCACTTGGTTAAATCGTTCAACCAAGGCCTGACCCTGTGAGGCCAACGTTTCGCCATTAAACACCCAACCACTGACATTATCTTCAACCGTATCGTAAAGCCCACCCACACCATGAACTAAACAAGGTTGTCCTACCCGCATTGCGAGCATTTGACTGATCCCGCAAGGCTCAAATGAACTGGGCATTAAAAATAAACTGCCACATTGATAAAGCTGTTCTGCTAACACGTCATCATAACCATGTAAAAACAAAAAGTTATCATAACGCGCCGCCGTAGCTTGCAGCGCGTTCGCAATATGCAAATCGCCGCTGCCTATCATCAGGAAGACACCATCCGGTTGCAGCTTTTTAAGCGATAGCAATATCGCGTCCAACACCGTTTTTGCTGAGGAAAGACCTTGAGGATCGCTAAATGGCTGCAACAAAATCAACACTTTTTGTTCCGTTAACCGGCCGACAGAGGTCAGTAAAAACCGCTCTGTTTCATCCTTAATCTGAGCCGGTTTTAGCGCCAATGAGTCGCTCAACAGCGCATGTTTATACTGGCCAATACGCGCTAATGCCATTGCGTCTATAACACTGAGGTTAGTGGCTTTCGCTTGCCATTGAATAACGGTATTTTCAGCTTGGAGCAATAAATCTTTATAGCTGGCTTTATGTGCATCAAAGGCAGAAATGGCCTCATCATAGACGCAGCCATTAATAATCCCGACTAAATTGCCTTGCTGATCTTTAGTCGCTAGATCATTTTCCAATCCTTCGCCACCGAAAAAACCTTTGTGATGATCTGAAGGCTTTAACACCTCTTGCGCATAAGTGGGAGACACTAAATGCACTTTATCGCTCAGCACAATACCCATTCGCATCGGATTAATACAATTGCTGTAGCGAGGATCGAATAAGCTTTCTTTGGCAATAGGGTCTAATTTGTCAATGTATTGTGGAAACCAATGGCCAAACGACGACTCATCACCACTAAAGGGGCGGATCCCTTGTAAAGCCAAATTGTGGATGGTAAACACGCAAGCCAAAGATTTCAATCCAGCAAAATCAACCACGCAACCTCGAAGCATTGCCACCATAGCGCTGTGCCAGTCGTGCAGATGTAATACATCCATGCGCGGCAATATTTCCCGCACTAAACTGGTGGCGACACAGAGGGAAAACAGGGCAAATTTGGTCGCATCTTCGGCAAAAGGTCTGTCGACCGAACCGTTACAGTATACTTGGCCTTGATGATTAAACAGCGGATGATCAAATAGATAAATTTGCGCTATTGAGTCGTCAAACTTATCTTGGTCCACAGTCACTATGGCGTCTTTGTGTTGCGGTCTTGGCAACCGATACACGGTAACGGAATGACGTTCACCGGCAAAATCAACCTCAATATCAGCCAAATGTGCAGCACGATATTGTTGGGCTAAAAAGCCGTAATTAGGCATAGCAACATCGGCTATCACGCTGCATTGTGCTAACGCTGGCGGTAAATCGCGGATAACATCCGCCATGCCACCCACCTTGGCGCCGTGCAGTGCATCATTTTCTGCTGCCACGAGCAGTACTCGTTTTATACTCACTGAACTCATTAACGATCCTTATTCTTAACCAACAGGTAAACCCAACATTTTACGTGTCACTAAGGTAATACCTTTTTCTGATACCCTAAAGCCCCTCGCTCGGTCATGATCGTGATTATATCCAATCACCATGCCTTCAGGGATAATACAACCTCTATCTAGAATGGCATTTTGGATTTTACAATGCTTTAATACCACCACATCGGGCAATAGCACAGAGTCTTTCACAAACGAATAAGAACATACACGCACTTCGTTAAATAACACACAGCGTTTCACTTTCGCGCCAGAGATAATACAGCCACCAGCGACGATAGAATCTACCGCCATACCGCGCCTATCTTTATCATCAAATACAAATTTAGCCGGAGGAAGTTGCTCCTGATAAGTCCAAATAGGCCATTTAGCATCATACAAATTCAATGGCGGTGTCGGTGCCAATAATTCCATATTCGCTTGAAAAAATGAATCTAAGGTTCCTACATCGCGCCAATAAGCTGGCTCATCAGGGACGGCACTGGAAAAAGGGAACGCAAACACATTGTGTTTTTCAATGATCGCCGGAATAATATCTTTACCAAAATCACGCTCTGATTTTTCGTTGTTGGCATCTTTTTTCAATTGGTCGAACAAAAACTGAGTATTAAACACATAATTGCCCATCGAGGCTAAACACTTTTCCGGATCATTGTGCGTCGGTTTCGGATGAGCCGGCTTTTCTTCAAACCCAATTACCCTATTCGTGTTATCGACCTCCATCACCCCAAAAGCACCAGCGGCTTCAGCTATCGGGGTTTCTAAACAACACACTGTCATATCGGCACCTGATTCAACATGGGCGGCTAACAAGCCTGCATAATCCATGCGGTATATGTGATCGCCCGATAGGATCATCACGTACTTAGGCTTTTCATGACGAATAATGTCGATATTTTGAAATACAGCATCTGCAGTACCCTGATACCAGTTCCCTGATGTTCGCTGTGATGCCGGTAAAATTTCAACCGACTCCCCGAGCTCCTTTTTAAAATGACCCCAGCCACGAGTCACATGTCGAATTAATGAATGTGACTTATATTGTGTCACCACTCCTACTCTACGTATTCCTGAGTTGATACAGTTCGATAGTGGGAAATCGATAATGCGATAATTACCGCCAAAATATAACGCCGGTTTAGCGCGCCGGTCGGTTAATTCATGCAACCGTGAACCTCGCCCCCCCGCCAAGATAAGCGCATAGGTATCACGAGTTAAATTACTAATATAACGAACATTACTCATAAGTAGACTCCATTTGGTTATCAAACATAGCCATCAACAAATACTAACTGATCAACGACCTACCTTGTTTTCGGCATTACACCGCCATCCTTGTATTACTTTTTCATCCAGATTTCATCGCGGTAGCCCGCTATTGTGTTGTCGCTTGAGAAACGTCCGCTAGCAGCGGTATTTCGGATACTGATTTTTTGCCAACTATCTTGATCAAGATAGGTCTTTGCCACCTGCTCTTGTGCCAAGCAATAGCTGTCAAAATCAGCGGCGGTCATCCATTGATCATTGGAGTCAAGAACCGAGGCAATAATGTCATCGAAAATACCGGGTTCGACCAAATTAAAATGACCACTTTTTAGCATGCTCATCACTCGGTTAAGGGCTTTTGAATGTTCGATAATATGTTGAGGTTGATAATCAATTCGAGCTTGTGTCACTTGCTTAGCATCTAAGCCGAATAGGAAGAAATTCTCATAGCCGACTTCTTCGAGCATCTCAATATTGGCGCCATCTAACGTGCCAATAGTTAAGGCGCCATTCATCATAAACTTCATGTTGCCAGTGCCTGAGGCTTCTTTACCCGCAGTCGATATTTGCTCAGATAAATCGGTACCCGGACAGATTTTTTCCATGGCACTAACATTGTAGTTGGGTAAGAAAGCCATCCGTAACAATGGCGACACCAGAGGATCGGAGTTAACCATATGGGCAACATTATTGGCCAACTTAATGATTTGTTTTGCCATGGCATAACCTGGCGCCGCCTTACCACCAATCAACACACAACGAGGCACCATATCTTGTGTGTCCCCATTGAGGATACGGCGGTATAAATGGATAACATGTAAAATATTCAGTAGCTGGCGTTTGTACTCATGGATACGCTTAACTTGCACATCAAACATCATCAGTGGGTCAAATTCTACACCGCATTGTTGTTTAACGAATGCCGTTAATGCTTGTTTATTTTCGAACTTTATTTGCGCCCACTCTTTAACAAACGCCTTATCACTGGTAAAAGCATTAAGTGCCGTCAGACGAGATAAATCGTTGATCCATTCATCGCCTAAACGACGGCAAATTAATGAGGATAATTTAGGATTACAATACGCAAGCCAACGCCTAGGAGTAACACCATTGGTTTTGTTATTAAATTTATGAGGCCACAATTGGTAAAAATCCTTAAACAGCCCCTCTTTGAGTAATTGTGTATGCAAACCCGCCACCCCATTAACCGAAAAACAGGCGACGATCGCTAAATAGGCCATACGAATATGCTGCTCTGGGCCTTCTTCAATAATCGACATATTGGCCAGCTTTTGAATATCTCCCGGCCAATGGTGGGCGACTTGTTCTAAATAGCGCGCATTAATTTCGAAGATTATTTCAACAATCCGTGGCAACATATTTTTCATCATTGGCACTGACCAACGCTCTAATGCTTCGGGCAGTAAAGTATGATTAGTATACGCCATCGATTGGCTGGTGATAGCCCATGCTGCGTCCCAACTCAAGCCATATTGATCAAGCAAAAGCCGCATTAACTCAGGGACCGCAATGCTCGGGTGAGTATCGTTAAGCTGTAACACGTTATGCTCATTAAACTGGCTGAAATCCTCACCAAATTGACTAACGTAACGAGCCAGTAAATCTTGCAAACTGGCTGACGATAAAAAGTATTGTTGCCTCAACCGTAATTCTTTGCCATTAACACTCGCATCATTGGGGTACAACACCATAGTAATTTGTTCAGCCAAATTTTTGGTCGCTACCGCTTCGGCGTAATCGCCTTCGTTAAACTCATCTAAGTCAAACTCATCATTGGCTTCGGCTTTCCATAATCTCAACGTGTTAATTCGACCATTTTTAAACCCTGGGATCGGCATGTCATAAGGGACGGCTAATACATTTTGGGTCTCGGCCCAAACATGGTGTCGATGTCCCCGCTTATCAAGATAGGTTTCGGTATGACCAAAAAACGGCACGCTAACGATACGGTTGGCGATCCGAACTTCCCATGGATTACCATGACGTAACCAACGATCTGGACGTTCAACTTGATATCCATTGACAATTTTTTGCGCAAACATACCGTATTGGTAACGAATACCATAACCGGTCACCGGTAAGTCTAAACTGGCACAGCTGTCTAAAAAGCAAGCTGCTAGTCGTCCAAGTCCGCCATTGCCTAATCCTGCATCTTGCTCAACTTGTTCAAGGTCTTCTAAGTTGGTGGCATAATCGGTCAGTACTTGCTGTGCATCAGCGGTAATGTCTAAACTCAACAATGCATTACCTAAGGCTCGACCCATCAAAAACTCAAGCGATAAGTAAGCCACTTGTTTTTGTTGATATTGATTGTCTTTTATCCGCGTTTGACGCCAGCTATCGAGCATTTGCTCTTTAACGCTGTGCGCCACGGCATTAAAGAGTTCATGTTTTTCATGTTCATCTCGGCATAACCCATTACGAATATGTCTGGCTAACGATGCCGATAAACTGTCGCAAGGTTCACAAGGCTCGGCATGAGAGCTGGCCGTTATTTCAGCGGCTTTAGATGATTTATCAGATAAGGTCTCGGCGTCAGCTTTGGGCTTACTGCTGGCCTTGCTCTTGGCTTTGCTTCGACTCGCTCCGGCAGTCGCTTTATTAACACTGGCACTATCTTTCGCTGTAGTCATCAATTGCTCCTGGAAAATTCAAATTCAGTATGAAATAACATTAAACTGCGACTCATTAAGCTAACGTGCTGTCTGGCATCAACCACAGGCTCACTGTCTTTTGCTGTAGTCATCAATTGCTCCTGGAAAATTCAAATTTAGTATGAAATAACATTAAACTGCGACTCATTAAGCTAACGTGCTGTCTGACATCAACCACAGGCTCACTGTCTTTTGCTGTAGTCATCAATTGCTCCTGGAAAATTCAGTATGAAATAACATTAAACTGCGACTCATTAAGCTAACGTGCTGTCTGGCATCAACCACAGGCTCACTGTCTTTTGCTGTAGTCATCAATTGCTCCTGGAAAATTCAGTATGAAATAACATTAAACTGCGACTCATTAAGCTAACGCGTTGACTGGCATCAACCACAGGCTCACTGTCTTGGGTATGTAATAAACAATGCCAATATCGAAGATGGGGTAATTGCGGCAGGGCAAAGGTATGTGGCAACTCATCGGCATTAATCATCAGCAATAACGCCTCTGTACTCTCCGCAACAGCACCAACGTCTGCATCAGCTAAATTGCCGATTAAAATCACGCTTAAGGTGCGGGTATGATGTTCACACCAATATGATTTTGTCATTGCTTCACCTTGGCGGTTAAACCACGCTAAGCCGTTATCAAATAAGGCTTCCGGTTTATGAATAAACGCTTGATGACACAACATCGGGAAGCGTTTTCGCAAGCTAATCAACTGGGCGGTGAAATTAACTAACGACCAATCTATTTGTTGCCAGTCAAACCAGCCAATAGGATTATCTTGGCAATAGGCATTGTTATTGCCCTGCTGTGTTTGACTGGACTCATCACCTGCCAACAGCATAGGTACGCCCTGAGATAACAATAAACAGGTTAATAAGTTACGTTTTTGTCGGTCTCGAATGGCGTTAATAACCACATCGTCACATTCGCCTTCAATGCCATAATTACTGCTGCAGTTTTCTTGATGACCATCGCGGTTATCTTCACTATTTGCCAAATTGTGACGATCGCGGTAGCTGACCAAATCATGCAAACTAAAGCCATCGTGACTGGTGATAAAATTGATGCTGGCTGAGGGTCCACGACCATTATGTTCAAAAAAATCACTCGAGCCGTGAAATCGCTTGGCAAACTCAGGTAATAAGCCACTGTCACCACGCCAGAAACGGCGCATAGCATCACGGTATCGATCATTCCATTCACTGAATGCCACCGGATAATTACCTAACTGATAACCCCCAGGGCCAATGTCCCATGGCTCGGCAATCAACTTCACCTTGCACAACACGGGATCTTGCGTAATAGCATCAAAAAAACCGCTGCCTGGGTCAAAGCCATAGGCCTCTCGGCCGAGACAACTCGCCAAATCAAATCGAAAGCCGTCTACCCCCATGACTTCAACCCAATATCGCAATGAGTCCATGACTAACATCAACACTTGAGGATGATTGAGGTTAAAGGTGTTACCACAGCCAGTATCATTAATGTTAAAGCGTTTTTCATGGGGCAATAACCGGTAGTAACTGGCATTGTCGATACCGCGAAAACTGTAAGTTGGCCCCAAATGGTTGCCTTCAGCGGTATGGTTAAACACCACATCGAGGATCACTTCAATCCCCGCGGTGTGAAGAGTGGAGACCATTTGCCTAAATTCGGCAATATCACCCTGTCCTGATAAATAAGCCGAATGTGGCGCCATAAACGCAATACTATTATAGCCCCAATAGTTATTGAGGCCTTTTTCAATCAAAAAAGGTTCATCAAAGAAACCATGCACCGGTAATAACTCAACGCAGGTGATGCCTAAATTTTGCAAATAATCAACTACTTGCTGGCTTGCTAACCCAGCAAAGGTACCTTGTTGCTGTAAGCTGACATCAGGATGTTGTTGAGTAAATCCCTTAACGTGGGCCTCAAATATAATGCTCCGAGCCAGACTAATGTTAAGAGGCGCAATCGGAATGTCCTTAACAAATCCACAATCTATGACCTGTGCTTTGGGTAAATATGGTGCGCTATCTTGTGTATCAAACGACAAATCCTCCTTAGTAGCATCAATGTCATAACCATAAAGCGCAGAGTGATATATCAGCGTACCCACCAACTTTTTCGCGTACGGGTCGAGGAGTAATTTATGATGATTAAAACGATGACCGAGTTCGGGCTGATACGGTCCAAAAACGCGGTAACCATACAGTAATCCCGCTTGAGCATCGGATAGATGGCAGTGCCAAATTTGCCGTGTTTGGTCGCGCATGATGTATTGCGCCACCTCAATTTGCCCCGTGGGGTCAAAGATACACAACACCACTTTGGTGGCGTGCGCTGAGAACAACGAGAAATTAACCCCGTCATCGTCAAGTGTAGCCCCGAGTGGATAAGGATAACCGCTGGTCATATCCATAACATACCCTTGTGAAGTAGAAACCATTATGTGAGCGCCAATTTATGCTGTTGGTTCATCCAGCTCATCTAGCGCAGGGGCCCAGAAACAGCACCCTAACGGTGGCACTGTTATCACGATACTTTGTGGCATGCCTTGCCACGGCGTAGCTTGTGTTTCACAAGCCTCATCATTAACCACATGACTGCCGCCATAATGACGATGGTCACTGTTGATGATCTCCACATAATCTCGATCGGTCGGAACTCCAATCCTGAAATCGTGATAAACCTGTGGCGACATATTAACCACAATCACCACTGGCTGCTGTTTATTGATGCCAAAACGACAAAACACTAAAATGTTATTGTCAGCATTATTACCGTCGAGCCATTGGAAACCGTCACTATTGTGATCGCGTTGATATAACGCAGGGTATTGCTGATAACATTGATTGAGATCGCGCACCCAATCTTGCACACCTTGATGCGGTGCATAGGTTAATAAATGCCAGTCGAGGCTCTGGTCATGATTCCACTCGCTGCGTTGTGCAAACTCATTACCCATGAACAACAGTTTTTTGCCAGGATGCGACCACATAAAGCCGTAATAAGCGCGTAAGGTGGCAAATTTCTGCCAATCATCACCTGGGATTTTATGCAATAACGATCCTTTACCGTGCACCACTTCATCATGACTAAGGGACAAAATAAATTGCTCGGTAAAAGCGTACACTAAGCTAAATGTCAGTTCTCCATGGTGATAGCGTCGAAAAAATGGATCGCTGCTGATGTAACGCAGCGTGTCGTTCATCCAGCCCATATTCCACTTAAAACCAAAACCTAAGCCGTTATTACTGGTTGCTTGAGTCACGCCTGGCCACGCCGTGGACTCCTCAGCAATCATATTAATCCCGGGGAAGGATTGGTACATGCGCGCATTTAACTCTTGTAAAAAACTGATGGCGTGCAGGTTTTCGCGGCCGCCAAATTCATTGGGGATCCATTGGTCGGCAGTGCGACTGTAATCTAGGTATAGCATTGATGACACTGCATCAAGGCGCAAACCATCAAAATGAAATTCGTCTAGCCAGTAATAGGCATTACTGTATAAAAAGCTGCGCACTTCCGCGCGGCCATAGTTATAAATTAATGTGTTCCAGTCGGGATGCTCACCTTTACGTGGATCTTCATGTTCATATAAGCAACTGCCATCAAACCTAACAAGTCCATGAGGGTCGCGAGGAAAATGCGCTGGCACCCAATCCAGCAACACGGCAATACCTTGTAGATGGCACTCATCAATAAACGCCTTAAGACCATTCGCGTCACCAAAGCGGTATGTAGGGGCAAATAATCCCACCGGTTGATAACCCCAAGAACCGTCAAACGGATACTCACTGATGGGCATCAATTGTAAATGAGTAAAACCCATTTCTTTAACATACGGCACCAGCTCTGCAATTAACTGTGTATAGTCAGTATAATCTTGGCCGCCATCGCCCGTTCGCCGCCATGAAGCTAATTGCACTTCATAAATTGACATGGGTTGTGCATGAGACTGACTGCTTGCTCGGTCGGTTAACCAGTCACTATCTTGCCAGTCATACTGTTCTGGTTTTGGAATTTTTGACGCATTATGGGGTGAGGGTTGCATCGCAACCGCATAAGGATCGGATTTAATGATCTCATTGCCGTGCATGTCGCAAATTGCGTATTTATAATGTTGCTCAGGTTCAACATCAGCAATAAAAATATCCCACAAGCCACTGCCTGGATGGTGGCGTAATACATGGCGTTTCTTGTTCCATAAATTAAAATCACCGATCAGCGCCACTTGCTTCGCATTAGGTGCCCAAACACAAAAATGGACCCCCGTGACACCATGATGCTGGCGCCAATTAGCCCCTTGAAAGTGATAGGTTTGCAGCTGGCTTCCTTCACCAAATAGGTACACATCATCTGGATCCAATACACTATCAAATTGATATGGGTCAATGATTAACTGCTCACACAATGGATATTTGACTCGCAGTACATACTGAAACGGTTTAACTCTACGAGCAATTTTACCGGCAAATAACCCTTGTTCATTGACATGCTCAAGGCTGGCCACTTTACGGTGGTCTTTAGCACTCAATACATCAACACTCAGCGCACCTGGCAGTAAGCAACGAACAACCAGTGCTTTACCGTCATTAATACTGTGCATTCCAAGCAATGAAAACACATCAGTGTATTCACCATTTAATAAGGCAATTTCGCTTCCTGAATGAAAATACGGGGTCGCTACAGTCATAGTCAATGATCCATTATTGGGCGTGTTTATCGGATGAAGAGGTGTCTGCAGCGCTATAGTTACTGCGAGTTTGCCGAGCAAACTTTATGGCATCGAGACGTTGCTGTACTTTAGGGCTTTGAGACATTTGCTTAATTGATAATGGTAATCGCCGTTGCCAATTAGGAAACTCTTTCCATGTCCCTGGAATATTCACCCCATGCTTATCGGCGACTAAGTCGCTCAACTGGACGCTGAATAATTGAGCATTGCCCTTCGCAGCCACATGGATCCAAGCCAACATAATGCTATCAAAGTCCAATTGATCCACTGACACTGTCAAAGTAGGTAACTCAAACGCCTGTTCGCGGATAAGTAAATCGACTAACTGTTGCTTCTCAAGCTGACGCTGGACCATTATTTGTTGTAACTTATCATCAGTTTCAATCAACTCTAGCTCACGCCGTAGCCGTAAATCGGCACCCGTCCACCACGCTGCAAGCGTCGGCACATCATGATTAGCCAGCATCATCAAGCTTTGATACTTGTGGTCTTTTGGCGCCTTAAAGCCATGATGATCTTTACAGAAATAGAATAATTCGTTAGATAAAATGCCCGCATCGTGTAAAAGTGACACAATTTCGGGTGGCACTATGCCTAAATCCTCACCAATGACGATGCAACGAGCACGTTGACTTTCCAGGCAAACAATCGCTAATAAGGTTTCAAGCGGGTAATAGACATAGCTCCCTTGACCTAGTTCTTCATCCAGCGGCCACCACCATAAACGCAGCAGCCCCATGACATGATCAATTCTCAATGCCCCGCAATTTTGCATATTGCTGCGAACCAATTGAATAAAATGACAAAAATTATCCTGCTTTAATTTTACTGGGTCGAATGGCGTTAAGCCCCAATTTTGACCTTGTTCGGCAAATGGATCTGGCGGCGCACCAATGCTGGCGTTATCACAAAATAAATCCACATTGGCGCTAACTTCTGCGCCCTGACTCACCGCACCTACGGCCAAATCACGGATCAATCCAATACTCATGCCACACTGTTTGGCATTTAACTGACAAGCTTGTAATTGCTCATTGGCGATAAACTGCAGATACAAATAAAAGCCTGCATCTTGTGTGAAATTTTTTGATGCTAACTGCATTTCTGTATCAACAAATTGCATCAACGCCACTCTATCCTGCGCCAAAAATGCCAGATAAGCTTTGAACCTAGGGGTTTCGAGCTTAACGTGTTGATAGTTAAATATTTGATACAACTTCTCAAAAGCAGCGTATTTAAGACTTTGAACCTCCTCATAATTAATGAGATGAGCGTGATTAAGTGCGCGCTTTTTTTGTTGCCATTTCTGTGATGATAACTCCCCATTCAACGCTTTATACTCATAAACGGCTTCAATTTGAATGTACAAGGGATTTAACCGACGGCGATCTGTTGGGCTGTATGGACTGGGGTTATTTGGCTGGCTGATGTCTAAAGCATGTAATGGATTAAGCAGAATAAAATCAGCACCGGCCTGAGCCGCGTAATCAATAAGTTCGGCTAAATTACCAAAATCGCCGATACCCCATTGAGCATCATTACGTAATGCATACAGTTGAGCGTTCAACCCCCAAGATTGTTTACTGCTTGTTGATTTCTGCGCTAAACGCCCTTGATAAGCCATTGCGGGCGCAACCATCAATTGTCCGTGTAAGGTTTCTGTACGGGCAGGATCATTTAAAAACGCTAAGCTAGCCTGGTAGTAGCCTAAATACAGGTTTGATTTATCAAGCAATAATCGATATTGGCAATAGCGCTGGCCGTTAATATAATACTCGCCAGTGATAACACAATCACTCACGTCAGCGTTAACAATAATAGTGTCAACGTTTTCACCGCTGACGGTCACTGCAAAGGCAAATGAATAATGCTCTGGCAGATAGATATCAATATGAGGTTTATCGATAGCACACCATTGGAATTGATGCAGCGGCATCAACCAAGGTAGCACATCAAGTTGCTCGATTCTCGCGGCTATCGGTTGCGCTGATAATTGTTGTTGTGTAAAAGCCTTCATGTCAAATGGCTGCTGGCCAGAATCATTATCACCGTGAAGATGATTGTGTTGATGAAGAGATGACGGCAACAACATAGTGGTTAAAATGCCCTGTCTGTCCTTAGTAGGTATATGAACAAGATTACCGAAAAAATCGATAAATTCTGCCCCAACACCTTGCAAATACAGCAACTTCTCCAGTCCCATATTTGTCTTCCTCGTGATAATTAACTGCATTAATTCCAGCAGTTACCATGCCAGTTAATTATAACAAATACAATACAGATTAATGACAATAAAATAATAGAGCTCTTTATTTTAAATCAATCGCTTATCCTAAACAGTCACTATTAAAACGTTTATTTAATACAATTGTTTTAACATTATTGATTGAGCACTAATGGTGCAATATACACAAAATAGTGCAATTAATTAATCCGTCTCATGGGTGATATGCCTCGAGATAGCGCAGCTAATCGAGTCATTATTTCGATACTCATGGCTATGATGCTGACATCGAAAAGTCACCATAATCTTGCCATCCAATAACTCAATCCATGCAAATATTATGTGGTTCAGTAAGTCGACAATGGACTCAACATGGTTAAATCATCTTATTCATTTCTGTTAACCCGGCATTGTCACTGTTAAGATTGATGATGGTGACTCAAAATGCTAAAGCCATTGATACTTCTGAAAGGCTTGTTTTAGATTATAGACGATAAGTTGTTGGGTAATACAAATCCCGAATTTTGATACACTTCAGGTACACTTTAGGTGCATTCCAAAAATATTTTAAATATATTTCAAATACAGTAATGCCGTCAACTGGATACACAAAACATCAATGAACAAACACGAATTCACTCTACGATACAACCTGCATCGCCTGAGTTCGACCATTGCCTCTGCGCCCCAATCATATTTAGGTCGCCAAGCGGCGGTATTAATCCCAGTGATTGAAATTGAGCAACAATTGCACCTCATTCTAACCCGACGTCCGATGCATTTACGTCATCATCCTGGGCAAATTAGCTTCCCCGGCGGCAAAGTTGAACCCAATGATCTCAATGCTATTCACACCGCATTGCGCGAAGCCCACGAAGAAATTGGTTTATCTGCAGATAACGTGGATATTTTAGGTTTATTCCCAGCGCATAAAACCTTTACCGGCTTTGAAATCACCCCTGTTGTTGCCATGATAAAACACCCCTTTGAACAAGTGCTCGATCCCGGTGAAGTCGAAGACTGTTTCTCTGTACCCTTGAGTTTTTTTATTGAGCGGAGTAATCGTCATAAGATGTTTCATTACCGACATGGCACGCATTATCAAGTGCACTTTATGCCATTTGAAGATAAGTTTATTTGGGGCGTCACGGCAGCCATTATTGATTTATTGTGCCGCCATGTTGAAATGCGTTAACCTAAACATTAGGGCTTGACGGCAATCTTGCTATCGCCACGCATAAGCCCAAGCTCTGGGGTAAATGTCATAATAACAGTCAATTTACACCACATAGCGAATATATAATCCCGCCGATAAAGACACCACTAACAACAACGGAATATTGACCCAAAATCCAATCCTCGTCGTGGTTTTAGCATAAAAGTTGACCAGCAGATTAAGAAAGCTGACACCTGCACACCACCAAATCAGGTATTCCAATTTTATGGTTAATTCTGGGTCCCAATGTAATCGCACCGACACCCCTTTACTCAAAAAATACCCTACTGCACGATCGGGTCTGGCTTCACCAAAAACAATTAATGCATAAATCGCTAAGCTCCAGCCTAATAACGACAAAATGGTCAACACCACTTGTATAATACCTAAACGAGACATCGCCTATTCCTTGGTGAATGAGTGAATAAAAGGCTAATTCGCCAACTATTTAACCGACTGACTCAAAACTATCACAATAATCACCTTAGAATAGTGTTTTCAGCTTGAGAAAAGTCACCAGCAAGGTAAGATAAACCCCAAATTTATATTTATATTCGTTACGTTGGAGAATTAAGCAACAATGAGCATTGCATCTGTCGCTTCGGTATTTAAAGGTGAACACACTGTTGGTTCGCAAGTCACGGTTCGTGGCTGGGTAAGAACTCGTCGTGATTCTAAAGCGGGTATCTCTTTCTTGGCCGTTTATGACGGTTCATGTTTCGACCCTATTCAAGGTGTCGTGCCTAATAGCCTAGCCAATTACAATGACGATGTATTGAAATTGACGACTGGCTGCTCCGTTGTCATGACCGGTGAAGTGGTTGCCTCTCCTGGCGCGGGTCAAGCATTTGAGTTACAAGTGTCTGAGGTCGTTGTGACTGGATTTGTTGACGATCCAGACACATATCCAATGTCGGCTAAACGCCACTCTATTGAGCATTTACGTGAACTGGCTCATTTACGTCCACGCACCAACATTATTGGTGCCGTTGCCCGTGTACGTAACTGTTTATCCCAAGCGATTCATCGTTTCTATCATCAAGAAGGATTTATTTGGGTATCTACTCCCATCATCACAGCTTCTGATTGTGAAGGTGCGGGTGAAATGTTCCGCGTGTCGACATTAGACATGGAAAACCTACCGCACACGGCTGACGGTAAAGTGGATTACGATAAAGATTTCTTCGGTAAAGAGTCATTCCTAACCGTATCGGGTCAGTTGAATGCCGAAACTTATGCCTGTGCATTGTCTAAAGTCTATACTTTTGGGCCAACGTTCCGTGCCGAAAAGTCTAATACCACTCGTCATTTAGCAGAATTTTGGATGGTTGAACCTGAAGTGGCGTTTGCCACATTAGACGACGCAGCTGAATTAGCAGAAAAAATGCTTAAATTCGCATTTAATGCGGTATTAGAAGAACGCATGGATGATTTGAACTTCTTTAACGAGCGTGTCGACAAAACCGTTGTGGACCGTCTGCAATCCTTCGTCAGCAGTGATTTTGCGCAAGTGGATTACACCGAGGCCGTCGAGATTTTGAAAAACTGCGGCAAGAAATTTGAGTTCGCGGTTGAATGGGGCATCGATTTACAATCTGAACACGAACGTTACTTAGCTGAAGTACACTTTAAAGCCCCGGTTGTGGTTAAGAACTATCCGAAAGACATTAAAGCCTTCTACATGCGCTTAAATGATGACGGTAAGACTGTTGCTGCAATGGACATACTTGCACCCGGTATTGGCGAGATCATTGGTGGTGCGCAGCGTGAAGAGCGTTTAGACGTACTTGATATGCGTTTAGCTGAAATGGACTTAAGCCAAGAAGATTACTGGTGGTATCGCGACCTTCGCCGTTACGGTACCGTACCTCATTCAGGTTTTGGTTTAGGGTTTGAGCGTTTAGTCTCATACGTTACTGGCGTTAACAACATTCGTGATGTTATCCCATTCCCACGCGCACCGCGCTCAGCCAGCTTCTAATTATCTCGATAATATGGAACCACATAAACGCGCCTAATTGGCGCGTTTTTTATTGGTGCTAGATTACTGTCGCCGCAAGAAACCCCGCCTACCCGGTATGATCAATAACCCGCCGAATAGCTGAATATCGTCAGGTTGAGATGGCGCAAGTTAATCGTTTTGTCCGCTTATGCACACATTTAACAAGATATCATTAGTGTGAAAACCCATCACGTCTGACATTCATCAATCAGTTTATGTTTTTGGCATAACAAACTGATCGATTATGCCTCAACGTCTTATACTAGCTATTTATAATGATTAGCTCGCGTAAATGTTTCACGTCATCACGCACAGCAGCAGCTTGCTCAAACTCTAAGTTCTTAGCATGTTCATACATTTGTTTTTCAAGTTTATCAATTTGATGACTCAAATCTGCCACACTGGAATATTGGGCACGTTGTTCAGCAACTTCAGCATACTTAGAGTGATTTTTACGGGTACCTTTGCTGAAGTTAGTACCACCCACATCCATCACATCTGTGATACTTTTCACCACGCCCCGCGGCACAATACCATTGTCAATGTTGTGTTGGTGTTGTTTTTCACGGCGCCGCTCAGTTTCACCCATGGCTTTAGCCATGGAGTTGGTGATGCGATCCGCATATAAAATGACTTTACCGTTAACGTTACGGGCGGCGCGACCCATGGTCTGAATGAGTGAGCGTTCTGAACGTAAAAAGCCCTCTTTATCGGCATCTAAAATGCATACTAATGACACTTCAGGCAGATCCAGACCTTCACGCAATAAGTTAATTCCGATCAGTACGTCAAAATGCCCCAAGCGTAAATCACGAATAATTTCAACTCGCTCGACGGTATCAATGTCAGAATGCAGATAACGAACCTTAATCCCATGTTCATCAAGATATTCGCTGAGATCTTCTGACATCCGCTTGGTTAATGTAGTGACCAGCACACGCTCATTCACCGCCACGCGTTTGTGAATCTCAGACATAAGATCATCAACTTGCGTTGCCACTGGACGAACTTCAAGCACAGGATCAAGCAATCCTGTTGGCCTGACAACCTGTTCAGCAATCTCGCCGTCACTTTTTTCAAGCTCATACAAACTTGGGGTGGCGGACACATAGATGGTTTGCGGCATTAACCGCTCAAATTCTTCAAACATAAGTGGGCGATTATCTAATGCTGACGGTAATCGAAACCCGTACTCCACTAAGGTCGTTTTCCGGCTTCTATCCCCTTTGTACATAGCCCCAATTTGCGGCACGGTTACATGTGATTCATCAAGGATCAGTAAACCATCTGCAGGTAAATAATCCAGTAATGTCGGCGGCCCATCTCCTGGCGCTCGACCTGATAAATAGCGCGAGTAATTTTCAATCCCCGAGCAATAACCCAGCTCGACCATCATTTCGATATCGTATTGAACTCGTTCAGTGATCCGCTGAGCTTCAATCAACTTGTTATTGTCGAGTAAATATTGACGACGTTCACGCAGTTCTTGCTTGATGTCTTCGGTGGCAGCTAGAATTTTTTCTCGCGGAGTCACATAATGTGTTTTAGGATAAATCGTCGTGCGGACAATGCGCTTATTAATCTGTCCTGTGAGGGGATCAAATTCACTTAAACGCTCAATTTCATCGTCAAATAATTCAATCCGGATCGCTTCGCGCTCAGATTCGGCAGGAAAAATATCAATCACTTCACCGCGAACTCGATAAGTACCGCGGTGCAATTCGGTATCATTGCGCTTGTATTGTAATTCACTGAGCCGGATGAGAATGTCACGTTGCCCCATAAAATCACCCTGGCGTAAATGCAATAGCATTTTCATGTAGGAGTCGGGATCGCCTAAACCATAGATAGCGGACACAGAGGCAATAAGTACCACATCTTTACGCTCTAATAATGCTTTAGTGGCCGACAGACGCATTTGTTCAATGTGCGCATTCACCGATGCATCTTTTTCTATAAATGTATTAGACGCGGGTACATAAGCTTCTGGTTGATAGTAGTCATAGTAAGAAACAAAGTATTCCACTGCGTTATGCGGGAAAAACTCTTTCATTTCGCCGTAAAGTTGTGCGGCAAGGGTTTTATTGGGCGCCATGATAATCGTGGGGCGTCCCATTTGCTCAATCACATTGGCAATGGTGTACGTTTTGCCTGATCCTGTCACCCCCAGTAGCGTCTGGCTGGCAATGCCTGACGCTAATCCATCGACTAATTGTTTAATGGCAGTGGGTTGATCGCCGGCAGGTTCGTACTTAGACTCTAGGGTGAATACTGACTCTGACACAACACGGTTTCCTATTTTATTGAAGCCAATATCATAAACCTAAACAAGGGGGAATGACGAGACATAATAGCATGGTATTAACTGCCCCTTCAGGGCTAGGGCATTATAACCTCTGACGCTAACAAGATTGAAGCGTATTGATCCTCTGGCGTTGTCATGTTCATTTTTGAGCAATGCTGGCTGAGTTAATTTTGCTTGTTTGCATAAATTCAGCGCTATTTTTGCATCACATTAACGGCCTGTGGACCTGCGGACCTGTGGTAAAACAAGGTTCATTGTATAAAAGTCATCAATAGCACCATTAGATCGGACTTAAAAAGTCTCTAATCTGCCGAAAATCTAGATTAGGATTCAATTTAATACACAATTTATAACATAAAGAGATTATAATTTTGCAACTGACAGAACAGTGAGCAAAAAAAGTAGTTGCTTTTCATATAGTACTGATTAACAACAAATTAACTTATCGCCAAATAATTGTTCCAATTTAAGTCCGACTCAAGCGCTATAAGGGATTGCCGCTTATTTACAGTAGAAGTCCACAAGTTTATCCACAGATTTAGTGGATAACTCACAAAAGCTCAATACCGCTGCGGGATAGCGCGTAAGCCAGTTTTTTAAAAACGTCAGAAACTTGTGATGAAATTAAATTATATTTGAACATAAATACGAAAGATCACGACAATAAGTTCCCTTTTATTTGAAATAATCTCAGCGACGAGATCCGCTATGCGCATGACCATAAAATCAACACAATTACCTTATGACTAACAATCCTTTAACATTCAATAGCTCTAACCTTTTCAACGTAAAAAAACTCGACTCTCCGCTGACCCATACTGACTAATCACTGTCTGTGATAATCGCAATACTTTGCTCATTCCATGCTTGTGTAAACCAAGATTGTCATTGAGCCACAGCGGCTTTTTGCCATAAAGTCCAACATGCACCAACAGCTGTGAGAGTCATAATCTCTTATTACTCTCCCTGCAGGTTAACTCGCTCGGCTCAACTCAATCGAGTGCCTTTTAGACCCATAAAATAGCATCAAGTCCCTATGGCCCAGTTAAAGCCAATGTTAAACGCCAATATTGTTCTTATAAGCCTATATCCAGTGTTAACCCCTGCGCAGTGAACAAGCCCCCTCACATTGCACTTTTACACTGTCTTGTCCAAAAAGAAGCATTGCTCCATCACAACGCTTGTCTTTAGAAAGTACACCCATGGATTGACTGTCTAATATTGATGGCCAGAGTCGAGACGGTTTCGAATAAGGTCAATAACGGCAAGTTGGATCTCTCGATCGCAAACAGGGTTATATTGGCATGCAACTCAAGATTGAAGAGTAAGTGATTAATTTTCTATTTATTATTTAAAAAAAGACAAAAATGCCCAAAAGTCGTTCACGATGAGTGTTTGATAACCAATTAGTCACATAAATGCGTTTTTTTTTATAACTCGAGTTGACTCAGTTACCAGAGCGTTTTACTATGCGCTCCGTTCTCAGCAATACATTACATTGCTAAAACGCTTCCCCAGTAGTTCAGTTGGTAGAACGCCGGACTGTTAATCCGTATGTCACTGGTTCAAGTCCAGTCTGGGGAGCCATTTAGTGTTGTGAGTTGAGACGTAAGCGTAATTCCCCAATAGTTCAGTTGGTAGAACGGCGGACTGTTAATCCGTATGTCACTGGTTCGAGTCCAGTTTGGGGAGCCAACGTTTAGTGTTATCGAGATAATTCCCCAGTAGTTCAGTTGGTAGAACGCCGGACTGTTAATCCGTATGTCACTGGTTCAAGTCCAGTCTGGGGAGCCATCGAAAGAACAAAATTTGAAATAATACGCTTCCCCAATAGTTCAGTTGGTAGAACGGCGGACTGTTAATCCGTATGTCACTGGTTCGAGTCCAGTTTGGGGAGCCATTTCAAACGTAACGAGTAATAATAATCAATTCCCCAGTAGTTCAGTTGGTAGAACGCCGGACTGTTAATCCGTATGTCACTGGTTCAAGTCCAGTCTGGGGAGCCATTATTATCTACATCACATCAGGTGTTTTCTTGTCTTTAAATCGGTCTCTTCCTCCCTTCATAAAACATTCTTGTTAAAAAAACAGTGACCTTACTCTCGTAAATAACCCTAAGATAAATAATAAATTACTTTCATTTCTGATATAATCTTGCCGCTTAATATATCCTCTTTTTATGTTCTTTTTTTATGTTCTTTTTTTAGGTTCTCTTTTTATGTTCTCTAGTTGAACATCTAGAGTATTAGATTTTGGCTAATGACATCGCTCAATGCAACAATGAGCTAGCTTAGCCCGTTATGGGAATAGACGTTTTATGGGCTTATCAAAATCCTTTCAGCTTATTCTGTTCATTGTTTTCAGCTTGTTAGTTTTCCGCATTTACACTGTTGAAAATAACCAAGTGCAGGAACAAGTTGAAGTTGCGCGTGCTCATTATCAGCAATATGTACAAACTATGACTGATTGGCACGGAAATGGAGAAGCCTTATACCAGCGCATGTCTAAAGACTTTTCTTTTCAGTTCTTTCAATATTCCCATAAAAGCGACGGTAATAATAATTTTACCCATGGCAGCTTGCTTCGCCCTGCTGACGATATTGCTAGCGAGATTTTTAATGTTGAATTAGGCCATATACACAATTTTCCTGACGGACGCTTACAAGTTAGATTAGACACAGCGAGTGTGTTGTCTTCCAGTGTTAATGACTTAAGGCAAATCGCAACCTTATTAATCGCGGCATATTTCATTCTGATGCTGTTATTTACCATACTCGTGCAGTTACATCGTCGTAGAATCAACTACGCTGCCCAATACATTACTCATATTCCCGATTTATCCTTCCTCGCCATTGAAAAATCGCGTTTCCCTGGCGTACTGAAACCTATCGGTAGTGCATTAGAAACTTGCCGCGACCAATTAAAACTCAGCTTAGATCGCATGCGCAAAGAAAATGAGCAATTAACTAAAGCGGCTTATCAAGATCCCATCAGTGGGTTTTCAACCCGGCAGCGTTTTACCCAGCATATTGACGCGATAAGTAAAACAGATAAATTACAGTCTGGTGTCCTCGTTGTGATTAAGGCTGCAGATCTGGCAACAATTAACCAACTACATGGCCGTGCTGCCGGTGATGATTATTTAGCTAAACTTGCGACTTGTATTCGAAAATCAGTATCAAACTTGGGACTGAATGAATGTTTTAGGGTCTCCAGTGGCGATTTTGCTGTTTTCATTGACAGTATTACGCTAAAAGAAGGTGAGCAATTTTTAGAACAACTTAAGCGCCATCTTGATGAATATGCCCACAGCACAAAAAGCGACTCTATTGCTCATGCGGGAATGGTGCCCTATCAACAGGGGATCGTTCCATTAACATTGATGGCATTAGCTGACACCGCCGTCAGTGTGGCGCAAACACTAGGTCCTAACCGTTACTATCAATTAGAGACGTTATCGGGTGGTCAACCCTTTGGCAATGACCATTGGAAAATCACCATTGACGACTTGATTAGCCGTCGAAGCATCAAATTTTATCAGCAGCCCATCCAACCTTGTAACAATGCCACTGAAGTTTACCGTGAATTATTGGCGCGTTTTGTTAATTCCGAAGGTAAACATTTACCGACAACCACAGTGATTGCGATGGCTGAGCGTTATGGGATGAGTGTTGAATTGGATAAAATGATTGTCATTCAAGCCATTAAAATATTAAGTGAAAATACCAGTCTTTCAGGAAAAATGGGGCTGAACATCAGTTCATCTTCTGCACTTCAAGACGGTTTTACTATGTGGCTGAAAGGTATGTTGTCTAAGCATCGGGGGATCGCATCTCGAGTCGTGTTTGAACTTAATGAGTCTGGCATGCAGGTCAATTTAGAATCGTGCCACCATTTTGTGACCGAAATGCACAAAGTGGGAGCAAAAATTGCTATCGAGCGTTTTGGTCTAGGCTTTACTTCATTTAAATTTTTCCGCGAAGTGCGTCCTGATTATATCAAACTCGACAGCAGTTACAGTGGCAATATCGAGCAAGATAACAATAATAAGTTCTTTGTGCGGATGATCGTTGATATCGCTAAACGTATCAGCATTCGAGTTATTGCCACTGGTGTCGAAAAACAAGATGAAAAACTCACCCTAGAAAAACTCTTAGTGGATGGACTGCAAGGCTATTATATTGCTAAACCTGAACCATTGTTACTTAAACAGTAACAATGACGTTATTAAACGGTAAAAAAAACCTATTTATTGCGCAGTTGAACACTTTATGTTTAACCTTGTTTTTTATCCGTTGTTTATCGGCGTCAAACCTAAGATAATACTAGAACATATTGGTCAAAAAATTGTAGCAATGACAGAATATCTTCTCCTGTTGATCAGCACAGTACTGGTGAACAACTTCGTTCTGGTAAAATTCTTAGGACTATGCCCTTTTATGGGGGTGTCGAGTAAATTGGCGTCAGCCATTGGGATGTCGATGGCAACCACGTTTGTGCTGACCCTAGCGTCTATTCTGAGTTATTTAATCAATGAATTTCTGTTAGAGCCATTTGATCTCAGTTATTTGCGCACGATGAGCTTTATTTTAGTGATTGCCGTCGTCGTTCAATTTACCGAGATGGTGGTGCAAAAAACCAGTGCCTCTTTACATCGCGCACTGGGCATTTACCTGCCGCTAATCACCACCAATTGCGCCGTATTAGGCGTGGCATTACTTAACGTAAATGAAGACCATAATTTTATTCAATCGGCTATTTATGGTTTTGGTGCTGCAGTTGGCTTTTCATTAGTGTTAATTCTATTTTCTGCCATGCGCGAGCGATTAGCCGTCGCCGATGTGCCGTTACCTTTTAAAGGGGGCGCAATTGCCATGATCACCGCTGGGTTAATGTCATTGGCCTTTATGGGATTTGCGGGGCTGGTTAACTAATGATGTCAGGTATTTTAATTGCCATAGCCGTATTGAGTGGTTTGGCATTGGTGTTTGGAGTGATTTTAGGGTTTGCATCGAAAAAATTTAAAGTCGAAGGCAACCCTATTATTGATCAAGTTGAAGCCCTACTACCGCAAACTCAATGTGGACAATGTGGTTACCCAGGTTGTCGGCCCTATGCCGAAGCCATTGCCAATGGTGATAAAATCAACAAATGCCCTCCCGGCGGCACCGTCACCATGGAGAAAATTGCCGCACTTATGGGTGTTGAACCCGAGGCATTAGGTGAAGAAGCCCAAGCCAAAGTAAAAAAAGTGGCCTACATCCGTGAAGATGAATGCATTGGTTGCACTAAGTGTATCCAAGCCTGCCCAGTTGATGCCATTTTAGGTGCAGGTAAATTAATGCACACCGTCATCGCCAAGGATTGTACTGGCTGTGATTTATGTGTTGAACCTTGCCCAGTGGATTGTATTGATATGATCCCGGTTGAAACCACCATTCAAAATTGGGATTGGAAACTACGCGCTATCCCAGTAAACGTGATCGATCCTGAGCAAGAGGAAAAACGGTGCTAACGTTATTAGAACAATTAGATAAAGGTACCTTGTGGCGCTCTCCTGGTGGGATCCATCTACCTGAAATTAAAACATTATCCAATCAAAACCCGATTGCGGCATTACCCTTGGCATCGCGTTTTGTGGTACCTGTTCCCCTCGTTGGCCAGCAAGCGACCTTGTGTATTAGTGTCGGTGACAAGGTGCTTAAAGGACAGGCTCTGACTCAAGGCGCTGGCTTTACGTATTTACCGGTGCATTCCCCTACCTCTGGAATTCTTGTTGCAATCGAACAACACCATAGTAATCATCCTTCATCATTACCCGTGTTGAGTTGCATCATCGAAGCTGATGGCCTAGATACTTGGTGTGAGCTGATCCCAGGTAACATTGAACAACTGTCAAAACAGGCCATTTTAGATAAAATCAAACACGCTGGTATTGCTGGAATGGGCGGGGCGGCGTTCCCGAGCCATATCAAACTCAACCCTGCCAGTGAAATTGATTTAGTCATTATCAATGGGGTTGAGTGCGAACCCTACATCACCTCTGACGATAGATTAATGCGTGAACACAGTGATGATATCTTAACTGGGATAAGTATTATTCATCATTTGCTTAACCCACAACGCATTATCATCGCCATCGAAGACAATAAACCCGAAGCCGCACAAGCAATGAAAGCGGCTATTGAGCGCAGCTCACTGCCTAACAATAGCGTTCGCGTCACGATTATTCCGACAAAATACCCCTCTGGTGGTGAAAAACAACTGATTCAAATTATTACCGGTAAAGAAGTGCCCAGTGGCGCGATCCCCGCTCAGCTGGGAATTGTTATGCATAACGTGGGCACGGCTTACGCGATCCAAGAAGCCGTATTACAAGGTAAGCCGCTTATTGAGCGTGTCGTGACGTTAACGGGTAAGCGTGTCGGCAAACCCGGAAATTACTGGGTTAGAATAGGCACAACAGTAGCTGATACCCTCAAGCAAGTCAGTTTCGATCCAGACAAACAACAAAAAGTCATTGTGGGCGGCCCTATGATGGGATATGCATTAGCCGAACTTGATGTGCCGATATTAAAAGGCACCAACTGTATATTGTCCCCAAGCCAAGTTGAAATCGCCCCTGACGCAGAAGAAAAAGCCTGCATCCGTTGCGGGGAATGTGCCATCGCCTGCCCCGCATTATTATTACCACAACAGATATTCTGGCATGCAAAAGCACAAGAATACGATAAAGCAGCCAGTTTTAATTTAAATGACTGCATTGAATGCGGTTGCTGTAGCTACGTATGCCCAAGTGACATTCCTTTAGTTGAATATTATCGTATCGCCAAATCAGCGTTGAAGAATACCGCAGAAGAAAAGCGACAAGCTGAAAAAGCCAAACTGCGCTTCGAAACACGTTTACAACGACTCGAAGATGAAAAAATGGCCCGTGAGGAAAAAGCCAAACAAGCCGCCGCTAAACGCCAAGCGAATATTAAGTCTGGCGATAAAGATGCCGTTGCTGCAGCGATGGCACGTATCGCGGCTAAAAAAGCACAAACAACGACAACGCCCGTTTCTGATCCCACAAGCGCTACATCTTTGCCCCCTGCAGCTAAAGAAAGCCCCGACGCGAAGCAATCAGCCGTTCGCGCCGCTATTGAACGAGCTAAAGCTAAAAAAGTAGCACTGGCGAATGGATCAACGACGACAAATCATCTCGTTACTGCAAAGGCTAAGGTGACTGAACATACTAGCGTTAGCGAAAACGTGACTGTGGCCGAAAATGCCATCAACGCGCAGCGCAATGCTGAAGTGACCCATTCAGACGCCCAGCCTCTGGATGATAAAAAAGCCAAAATTGCCGCCGCAGTCGCCAAAGCCAAGGCTAAAAAAGCAGCTCAAAAGACGGCATCCGTTAACGCACAAGCTGTCAGTGTCGAAACCCCGCCATCTGTCAATAGCGATGTCACCGTTTCCGCGCCCCAGACAACGCTTGCCTCTAACATCGAACCCTTGTCAAGTGTGGTGCCAGCAAGCGAAGAAATGACACCTGCAGCGCTAAAAAAAGCCAAAATTGCCGCCGCAGTCGCCAAAGCTAAGGCTAAAAAAGCAGCTCAAAAGACTATATCTGTCAACACCCAAGCTGTCAGTGTCGAAACCCCGCCATCAGTGAATAGCGATGTCACCGTTTCAGCGCCCCAGACAACGCTTGCCTCTAACATCGAACCCTTGGCGAGTGTGGCGCCAGTAAGCGAAGAAATGACACCTGAAGCGCTAAAAAAAGCCAAAATTGCCGCCGCAGTCGCCAAAGCTAAGGCTAAAAAAGCAGATCAAAATACTATATCTGTCAACACCCAAGCTGTCAGTGTCGAAACCCCGCCATCAGTCAATAGCGATGTCACCGTTTCAGCGCCCCAGACAACGCTTGCCTCTAACATCGAACCCTTGGCAAGTGTGGTGCCAGCAAGCGAAGAAATGACACCTGAAGCGCTAAAAAAAGCCAAAATTGCCGCCGCAGTCGCCAAAGCGAAAGCTAAAAAGCGCGCCAACAGTGCTAAGCAAGAGGAACAATAACCATGGCATTTAAGATTGCCTCATCGCCCCATGTCAGCACAGCATTGCACACCAATACCGTGATGAAGCGTGTTGCACTATGCCTTATTCCAGGTATTGCAGTACAAAGCTATTATTTTGGTTACGGGACGCTAGTACAATTATGTATCGCCATTACCGTGGCTTATTTATCCGAAGCTGCCGTAATGAAGTTACGGAATAAAAATATTACTGCCACTCTGGCTGATAATAGTGCCTTGGTTACCGCAAGCTTACTCGCGGTTGCCATTCCGCCTTTAGCACCTTGGTGGCTCATTGTCATCGGCACAGTATTTGCCATTGTCATCGTTAAGCAACTTTACGGCGGACTGGGTAATAACGTCTTTAATCCGGCGATGGCCGCTTATGTCCTGTTGCTGATTTCATTTCCAGTGCAAATGACATCATGGGTCGCGCCGCAAACATTAACGCTCAATAGCGCGGATTTGATGAATACTATCAACAGTGTTTTTCAATTAAACAGCGTCTATTCGGCCGATTTTTTCCGGCTGGCAATTGATGGCACCACCATGGCCACGCCATTAGACACACTTAAAACCGATCTCTCAATGGGCATGACCACAACAGAAAGTTTGGCTAAGATCATCTTCTCTGGCAGTGTCGGTACCGGTTGGTTTTGGGTCAATTTGGCCTATCTTGTTGGTGGCCTAGTGATGCTAAAACTTAAAGTAATACGTTGGCATATAAGCGTCGCGATGTTACTAACCTTGTTTATTTGCGCCAGTGTTGGATTTTTAATCAGCCCTGACACGTTCGTCAGTCCAATGATGCATTTATTCTCTGGTGGCACCATGCTGGCGGCATTTTTTATTGCCACCGATCCTGTCACGGCAGCAACCAGCCCTCGCGGTCGACTGATATTTGGCGCCATGATAGGCTTAATCATTTACTTAATACGCACCTTTGGTGGCTACCCTGATGCGGTCGCATTTGCAGTCTTGTTGGCCAACATGTGTGCGCCATTTATCGATTATTATGTTCGCCCACGCAGCTATGGTCATCGAGCAGGAAGTTAATTATGTCTTTTTCAACGAACCCGATGATTAAAAATGGTCTCTTGCTGGGGTTATTTGCATTATGTTGCACAGGCCTTGTCGCCTGGGTTAATGCATTAACCCAGGACACGATATTATTACAGCAGCAGAAACAATTAACCTTAATTTTGAACCAAATTATTCCGACTCAATTGCATGACAATGTGTTGAGTGAACAGTGCATTTGGGTCAACTCACCTGAATTCTTAGGCACTGATGCCGATTTACCTGCATATCTGGCTTATAAAGATGACCAACCCATCGGCATTGCGATTGAAGCCATAGCGCCTAATGGCTATAACGGCCCAATAAAACTCATTGTTGGGGTGGATAACCACGGAAAAGTCTTAGGTGTTAGGACCCTTTCCCACCAAGAAACCCCTGGTTTAGGCGATAAAATTGATCTGCGTAAATCCGATTGGGTCACTCATTTCAGCGGTCAATATTTCACTGGCCACGAAAACGACTGGAAAGTAAAAAAAGATGGCGGCCAATTTGATCAATTTACCGGTGCGACCATTACTCCGCGAGCCTATGTCAAAGCCATTGCCAAAGCGCTGACGTTTGTTGAACAACATCGTCAAGCACTATACCAAAGTCATTATTCCTGTGAGGCCAATCATGAGTAACTATCGGGATATCGCCACCCAAGGATTATGGAAAAATAATCCTGGATTAGTTCAACTTTTAGGTCTGTGTCCCTTGCTTGCGGTCACGGCAACCATAACCAACGCATTAGGGTTAGGCGTGGCAACACTGCTGGTGTTAATGGGATCCAATATCTTAGTGTCCTTGGTACGCAATGTTGTCCCAAAAGAAATTCGTATTCCGGTTTTTGTGATGATCATTGCCGCACTCGTTACCTGTGTGCAATTACTGATCAACGCCTATGCCTATAATTTGTATTTATCTTTAGGCATTTTCTTACCCCTGATTGTGACCAACTGTGTCATCATTGGCCGCGCAGAAGCATTTGCCTCACGTAACTCATTGGCCCACTCCGCCTTTGATGGATTGATGATGGGTGTCGGCTTTACTGCCGTACTGGTTGTATTAGGAGCTTGCCGAGAATTACTCGGTCAAGGGACATTATTTGGCGGCGCTGATTTATTATTAGGAGATTGGGCGAGTGTGTTAACGATTCATGTATGGCATGTGGATACGCCGTTTTTGTTGGCCATGCTACCGCCGGGTGCATTTATTGGCATGGGATTGTTAATTGCCGTTAAAAACGTTATCGATAGCCGCATAAAAGCGCGACAACCTAAAACAAACAGTATTAGCGTGACGCGCGCACGGATCACTAAAGCCAGCTAACACGCCACCATAGCGAGCCGACGGAGAAAACCTAGGCCAATGGTTAACTAGACGATAAATTGACTGATTATCATGAATAAAGACAAACGAATCCAAATTCTCAAAAAATTAAGAGACCATAATCCGACACCCGAGACTGAGTTGAAGTTTTGCAGTCCATTTGAGTTATTAGTCGCGGTAACATTATCAGCACAGGCGACTGATGTCAGTGTCAATAAGGCCACCGACAAGCTGTTTCCTGTTGCCAATACGCCTCAAGCAATATTTGACTTAGGGGTTGATGGACTTAAGCAATACATCAAAACAATCGGCTTATACAATAACAAAGCCGTTAACGTCATTAATGCTTGCAAAATGTTGCTTGATTTACATGCTGGTGAAGTACCAGAAAATCGTGAAGCATTAGAGGCCTTACCTGGCGTGGGTCGAAAAACAGCAAACGTAGTACTCAATACCGCATTTGGCTGGCCCACGATTGCGGTTGACACCCATATTTTTCGGCTAGCAAATCGAACTAAGTTTGCCCCAGGAAAGAATGTCGATCAAGTTGAGCTGAAGATGTTAAAAGTGGTGCCGAATGAATTTAAAGTGGATGTACATCATTGGTTTATTCTACATGGCCGTTATACTTGTTTAGCGCGAAAACCACGTTGTGGCAGCTGTATTATTGAAGATTTATGTGAGTTCTCTGGAAAAATATACCCAGAAGAATAAACACCCAAAACGCCAATTGACGTGTTGGGTATTAGTGAGAAGCTTTAGGCGAAGACACTTTAGCTGGAGAAATGATAGCTGGCGAAACCTGGTGTTCTCAGATCAACTCATCACATTATAAAGCGATAAAGTCGAAAATTAATATGAAAATTCAGTACATCAACGTAATGGTGCAACAAATTGACTGCCAAAAATTTAAAACATCGACACAAAAAATGCACTAAAACAGATTGCAATAACGACGGTAGTACCTAAAGCCATTTTTAATTCTATATTCATTGTCTTGCCTCCAAATATGTATAACTGAAGAATAACGCTTTTAGGTAATATACCCAAAAGTTAACCTCATAAATGTGAGCTAAAGCAAAATATGTTCATTCGGCCCCCTGAAGCACAATGCAATTTAGGGTCACTGATATCAAGTGCTGTTTGATCCACCCCGTACATCTTTTCATTGTCACCTAGACTTGTTAAAGTCAGATGAATTTTTTATAAGAGAGCATATCATGTCGCAATTACTTCATACGATGATCCGTGTAGGCAATCTAGAACGCAGCATTCACTTTTATACCCAAGTCATGGGAATGAAATTATTGCGTCAATCTGAAAACCAAGAGTATAAATACACGCTGGCCTTTGTTGGATTTGGCGAAGAAACCACAGGTCAAGCTGTCATCGAATTAACCTATAACTGGGGTGTCGACAGTTACGATTTAGGGAAAGGTTTCGGCCATTTAGCCATTGGTGAAGACGACATTTATGTTCGTTGTGAAGCAATAGCTGCCGCTGGTGGAAAAATCACCCGAGCACCCGGCCCCGTCGCCGGCGGTAAAACGGAAATTGCATTTGTAGAAGATCCAGACGGATATAAAATCGAATTAATTCAGCAAAAATCAGCCACTGAGGCGTTAGGTTAACGCTAACCCTCCCGTGATTAACTGAATACCTAAGCTGATAATGTAGCGCCATTCAGTAACATAAAAACCAGCGCAAGCTGGTTTTTATGTCAAACAAGAAGGATTTAATTGAGCGCTGTTACCCAAAGCAAAGCGATAGGCATTAGACGGTTTTATTCGAGATGGTGTTTATTCTGGCTTCACCAAACTAAAATGATCATAGGCTCTTTGACTCGCAATACGACCTCTTGGCGTGCGCTGAATAAAGCCTTGTTGAATTAAAAAAGGCTCCAGTACATCTTCAATCGTTTCCCGATCTTCACCGATGGCCGCAGCGAGGTTATCTAATCCCACTGGGCCACCCATAAATTTATCAATAATGGCCAACAAGAGTTTACGATCTAAGTAATCAAAACCTTGCTCATCAACATCAAGTAAATCGAGCGCATATTCGGCCACTTTTTGGGTCACTTTGCCATCGTGTTTCACTTCTGCATAATCGCGAACTCGGCGTAATAATCGATTAGCAATTCGCGGCGTTCCCCGTGAACGTTTAGCAATTTCAATCGCGCCTTGACCATCTATCTCAAGTTCCATCACCTTAGCAGAACGGATCACAATCGTGGTTAAGTCCGTGACGTTATAAAACTCTAAACGCAATGGAATGCCAAACCGAGCTCGTAATGGCGATGTCAGCGCCCCCGCGCGCGTGGTAGCGCCAATAAGTGTAAAAGCCGGTAAATCCAATTTAATGGAACGGGCCGCGGGACCGTCACCAATCATAATATCGAGTTGGTAATCTTCCATAGCCGGATAAAGAATTTCTTCTACCACAGGGCTTAAACGATGAATTTCATCGATAAATAATACATCGCCTTCTTCAAGGTTAGTCAGTAACGCCGCGAGATCCCCCGCTTTTTCAAGTACTGGACCAGAGGTAGATTTGATATTTACCCCCATTTCATTGGCCACAATCATCGCCAAGGTGGTTTTACCTAACCCTGGCGGACCGAAAATCAACATATGGTCGAGGGCTTCACGACGATTTAATGCGGCTTGAATAAACACCTTAAGCTGGGCTCGAGTATCATCCTGACCGGTGTACTCATCCAACATTTTAGGGCGCATAGCACGATCAATAAGTTCATCTTGACCTTGTTCCTGTGGCTGGATTAGACGATCAGCTTCAATCATTTTTACGTACCCTGTTTATGCATATCATCGTATTTATAACATTGATTTTAATGCGGCTTTAATTAACGTTTCAGAACTCATGCCTTGTTTAAAAGCCGCAGAAACAGATTTACTGGCTTGTGCAGGTTTATAGCCTAACGATAATAAAGCTGAAACAGCATCTTCCTCCGCACTGTCTGCTATCGGCGCGGGAGTATAATGACTGTGCAACATAAATTCGCGCTCAGAACCCGCTGATGCTTCAAGCAAGCTTTTAAGCTTATCACGCATTTCAATGACTAAACGTTCAGCGGTTTTCTTACCCACGCCAGGTAACTTGACTAAGGTGGCAATGTCATCACGCTCAACACATGAGACAAACTCCGATGCAGTCATACCCGATAAAATCGTTAATGCCAGTTTAGGACCAACGCCATTGGTTTTTATCAATAAACGAAATAATGCGCGCTCTTGTTTAGTGATAAAGCCATATAATAACTGAGCATCTTCACGCACCACAAAATGGGTAAATAACATCGCAGCTTGATTGAGCTCTGGCAATTCATAAAAGCTGGTCATCGGGACTTGCAGTTCATAACCGACGCCATTGACATCAAGCACCACTTCAGGTGCCTGTTTCTCAACTAATATTCCGCTTAGACGACCTATCATTTGTATCTTCCATATGTTCTGCTGCTAGCTTGACCACCCATAGCGATAAGGCTTTGATAGGTATGAAAATGGCATATTGCTACCCCTAATGCATCAGCCGCATCGGCTTGTGGTGAAGCAGGTAGTTTAAGTAATTGTTTAATCATATGTTGCACTTGGGTTTTTTGAGCACGCCCGGTCCCAACTACCGCACTTTTTATTTGGGTTGCGCTGTATTCCGCCACCGGCAGTCCAGCACATGTAGCGGCAACAATTGCAGCACCTCTAGCTTGACCCAGCTTTAAGGCTGAATCAGCATTTTTTGCCATAAACACCCGCTCAATGGCAAACTCATCGGGTTGATATTGAGTAATTATTTCGCATAGGCCTGCATAAATTTGTTGTAAACGTTGCGGTAAATCATCGGCAGATGTTCGAATACAGCCGCTGCCAAGGTAAATCTGTTGCCGACCATGGCATTGGATCACACCATAACCTGTAATGCGAGAGCCGGGATCGACTCCTAAAATAATGGCCATTGATGCCTCATCCGTTGTCTAACGTTTGCATAACGTCATCTGATATTTCGGCATTATGATATACCTCTTGAACATCATCAAGGTCTTCTAAGGTATCGATTAAACGTAAAAACTTTTCGGCGGTATCTGCATCGAGTTCAGCTTTTAATGACGCCACCATAGTCACTTCTGCATGTACAGATTGAAAACAAGCGCCATCCAAGGCATCTTTGACTTTGCCAAAGGTATCTGGAGTGGTAAACACATCGATAGAACCGTCATCATGAGCGATCACATCTTCAGCACCGGCTTCTAACGCACTGTCTATCAAGCTATCTTCATCAATACCCGTGTCGTAGGAGATGACCCCCAATTTAGTGAATAAATAGGCTACTGATCCATCAGTACCTAAGTTACCACCGGATTTATTAAACGCATTACGCACACCCGATACGGTGCGATTACGATTATCGGTCATGGTTTCAACCATCACCGCAGTCCCTCCGGGGCCATAGCCTTCATAAATAATGGTGTCTAACTGCTGACCATCCATTTCACCAGCACCACGCTTAATTGTCCGGTCGACCGTGTCACGGGTCATATTATTGGATAAGGCTTTATCCACTGCAGCACGTAATCTGGGGTTAGCATCAATATCAGAACCGCCTTCACGAGCCGCTACGGTGAGTTCACGAATAAATTTGGTGAATAACTTACCGCGTTTAGCATCTTGTGCCGCTTTACGGTGTTTAATATTGTCCCATTTACTGTGTCCTGCCATTATATCTCCTTACTATTTAATAGAATTTTTCAAGTAAAACTGTCTACTTGTCAAAAACGTACCGAGGCAAAAGCCTCGGTATATAGTGCCCATTTAAGAGCGAGCAAATGGCTAACGTTAGCGTTTTACTCTTCTGTTTTAACCTTTTCAACCACAGCAATGCCTAACTCAGCAAGTTGAACTGGGTTAGCAAATCCGGGCGCATTGGTTAACGGACACGCTGCGGTAGTGGTTTTAGGGAAAGCCATCACGTCACGAATTGAACTGGCGCCAGTCATTAACATAATAATACGGTCTAATCCGAAGGCTAAACCGGCATGAGGCGGAGTACCATAACGTAATGCTTCTAGTAAGAATCCAAATTTTTCATTCGCTTCTTCGGCTTCAATACCTAAAATACTGAATACGGTGCTTTGCATTGCTGCGTTATGAATACGGACTGAACCACCCCCTAACTCACAACCGTTTAATACCATGTCGTAGGCATCTGAAATGGCTGCTGCAGGATCGGCCGCTAATTCAGCAGGGCTAATACCACGAGGTGCGGTGAACGGATGATGAACCGCGTGAAAACCTCCATCAATTTTTTCAAACATGGGGAAATCGACCACCCATAATGGGCGCCATTCACCTTCAAGCAGCTTGAAGTCTTCACCTGCTTTTAAGCGCAACGCGCCCATGGCTTCGGCCACGACGTTGGCTTTATCTGCACCAAAGAGAATAATATCGCCAGTTTGTGCGCCAGTACGACTGATAATGTCATTAACAATTGATTCGGTTAAAAATTTAAGCACAGGAGATTGAATACCTTCCAGACCTGCACCTAAGTCCTTTATCTTCATCCACGCTAAGCCTTTAGCGCCATAAATAGCGGCATACTTAGTGTAGTCATCAATTTGCTTACGTGATAATGAGGCACCCGTTGGAATACGTAATGCGGCAACGCGGCCTTCGGCATCATTGGCAGGGCCATTAAAGACGGCAAACTCAACCTCGTTAACTAAATCAGCAATATCAACTAACTCAAGAGGATTACGCAAATCGGGTTTATCAGAACCATAACGCGTCATCGCTTCAGCGTAGGACATACATGGAAAATCACCTAAATCGACATTCAATAAGTCTTGGAATAAACCGCGCATCATTTGCTCAGTTTTTTCCATCACTTGTGCTGATGACATAAATGAGGTTTCAATATCGATTTGGGTAAATTCAGGTTGACGATCTGCGCGCAAATCCTCATCACGGAAACACTTAACAATCTGATAATAGCGATCAAAACCAGACATCATTAACAACTGTTTGAACAGCTGCGGAGATTGAGGTAAAGCAAAGAATTGACCTTTATAAGTGCGGCTCGGCACTAAATAATCACGCGCACCTTCGGGTGTCGCTTTAGTCAAAATAGGGGTTTCGATATCTAAAAAACCATTGCCGTCTAAAAAATGACGTACTGAACTGGTCACTTTTGCACGGAAAATGATCCGTTGAGCCATTTCTGGACGACGCAAATCTAAATAGCGGTATTTTAAACGTTGTTCTTCACTGTTATTTTGATAATTATCCATGCTCAATGGCAGTGGTGCAGAGGCATTAATAATGGTCAGTTGCTGGCCCAAAATTTCAATGTCGCCAGTCTTCATTTGTGAATTAACTTGGCTTGCTGGACGAGCACTTACGACCCCTTTGACCTGAACACAAAATTCACTGCGCAATGTGCTTGCTACATCAAAAACATCTTTCAAATCTGGGTCATACACAACCTGCACTAGCCCTTCTCTATCGCGTAAGTCTAAAAATACGACTCCGCCTAAATCTCGGCTACGGTTTACCCAACCGACTAAAGTTACTTCTTGACCTAGATGAGACGAATTAATGTCTCCACAATAATGACTGCGCATTGAACTCTATCCTTTATCCACAAAGCGGTACTTTTGGAAATCGAAAACGAAAGACGGCATTATATACCGCGACTCAAACTTATGCATTGAAGTATCAAGCAGATTGCATTAATTAACCAGACCTAGAGCGAAGAAACACGATCGACTGACGGAAAAACCATCAACATAAAACGAGTTCATTTTGTATTGATGACCGTTCACTTTTTTAGCCTGATGTATGAGCAGATCTGATTTTTTCAATAATGCAGCGCCACGCTCCCCATCTTCAGGGAAAATAGCCATGCCGATACGGGCCAAAATAGTGATGTTGATATCATGGCTTAACAGTGGCTTTTTTAATGTCATTACTATGTTGTCGACGACTTGGCGGGCATTTTGTTAACTGATTTTCGATATTGTCTGAGTGTCATGCTTGCGCAGGTATTGAAAAACCAATAACGAATAATGAATAACGAATAACGAAGAAGGTAAATACCCAAGGTAGAATTTTCAAGTTATTCCCTTGTACTGTCACTTTTCACACTCATTGACCTATAAGCGGCTTGATTGTGATTGACTGATGATGCAGCAAAATATTCCAAACAATCAAGATCGCTGATGTTGACCAAAGAGGGTTAAGACTGGCTTAGCAAACCACTCTTGTTGTTATCATTACTATCATTGCTATTGCTGTCATTGTTATTGCTTTTATTATTACGACGATTTTGTCACAAGGATAAATAATATCATTTCCCCGCCCGGTGTCGTGCTAATGTTATGAATAAACATTAATTTTTCACCCTCTCGGGTACATAAAACCAGCATAATTCAGCCGCTATCACCTCTCCCATTACCATCATTTACCACTATTTAAAAAAAAATCACAAATACCCAATAAGAGACTTGCTGCAGTTCACCATGTTTAGCTAAAATACAAACCTAATTTTTTCACATTGCAACTGATGAACACTCAACAAGATACGATATACGCTCATGCAACAGACCAAATAACAGATTTTCAATTTGATCAACGTGTTGCAGGTGTCTTTAATGACATGATCCGCCGCTCTGTTCCTGGCTATGCACAAATCATCAATACCATTGGTGATTTTGCTAACCGGTTTGTCACACCCCAAAGCAATATATACGATCTCGGCAGTTCGTTAGGCGCGGCAACATTAAGTATTCGTCGTCAAATTGAAGGACGTGAATGCGAGATTTATGCGGTAGACAACAGCCAATCAATGATTGAACGTTGCACCGAAAATCTTGCCGCTTATGTGAGCGATGTTCAAGTTAATTTACGCTGTGCTGATATAAGAGATATCGACATTCATCATGCATCGATGGTGGTCCTTAATTTCACACTACAATTTTTACCCATTCACGATCGAGAAGTTCTGATTAAGCGTATTTATGACGGGATGCTGCCTGGTGGCATATTGGTCATTTCAGAAAAGTTATTTTTTGAAGATAATCATATTCATCAACTGCTCGATGAACAGCATTTAGATTTTAAGCGTGCAAATGGGTATAGTGAGCTTGAAATAAGTCAAAAACGCAGTGCGTTAGAAAACGTGATGCGCCCAGACAGCTTAAATGTGCATCAACAGCGTTTTACTGACAATGGTTTTGCGCACTTTTCAGTCTGGTTTCAATGTTTTAATTTTGCATCTATGGTAGCGATTAAATGATCAACTTCAGCTCTTTTTACCAAGACATTGCCGATTCCAACCTGCAAAGTTGGTTGGAAACATTACCTGCGATTTTGGGTAAATGGCAACGAGATCATAAACATGGTAGTTTACCTAAATGGGAAAAAGTCCTTAACAAATTACATTATCCACAGCCTGATCAACTCGATTTCACCAGCAGTGTCACCATAGGATCCGGAGCACAATTGAGCCCAGGTCAAGTTGAAAAACTGACTAATTTGTTGGCTGTTTTTCAACCGTGGCGCAAGGGACCGTTTTCAGTACATGGTATCCAAATTGATACTGAATGGCGAAGTGATTGGAAATGGGATCGCGTGGCAGCGTTTATTTCGCCTTTAAAAAACCGTACTGTTTTAGATGTCGGCTGTGGTAGTGGTTATCATATGTGGCGGATGTTGGGTGCGGGGGCCTCTCGCGTTGTGGGAATAGACCCTTCACCTTTATTTTTATGCCAGTTCGAAGCCATAAAACGAATCGCAGGTAATCAGCACCCAGTGCATTTACTGCCACTGGGCATTGAAGAGCTACCGGCATTAGATGGCTTTGATACGGTATTTTCAATGGGCGTACTCTATCACCGCCGCTCACCCATCGATCATTTACTACAATTACGTGACCAATTAAGAGTCGGTGGTGAACTGGTACTTGAAACCTTAGTGATCGATGGCGATGAAAATGCAGTACTGGTACCTCAAGACCGATATGCCAAAATGAACAACGTTTGGTTTTTACCTTCTGCTGCCGCCCTAATGTTATGGTTAAAAAAATGCGAGTTTACCGATATTCGTTGTGTTGACATTGATATCACCTCGTTAGCAGAACAACGCAGCACCCAGTGGATGAAGAATGAATCTCTCGTTGATTATCTCGACCCAAATGATGTGAGTTTAACCGTAGAAGGTTATCCCGCGCCCAAAAGGGCTATTATCATTGCCACAAAGAAGCAACCGAACCACGATTTAGTGTAATTAATACTATTCAACAGGAATTAACATGTTAAAGCTGGTAATAGCTCTATCCGTAGCAGCCCTCATATCGGGTTGTACAACCACTCAAAAACCAATGACACCTCCGCTAACCAATGCTGATTTGAATAGCAGTTCACAAAATTCGCAAATGGTGATTATTGATGCCATTAATTCGCAATATCGCCAGCAATTAAATGACATCCGCGCCCTTTCCAACGAAGTGAGAAAACTGAAAACTCAGGTGAGTACCGCAATGAATCAACAATCTAAAACCGTTATTCAACCACAGATGCCAAAACCTATCTCGGTCCCAGAGCAATGCCCTGAAGCCATTATCGGTGAAAAGTTTCTACTCGGTGAAGCTGAAAGTGTCTTTATTGATGAAGTAAAAGCGACCTTTGCGACTCGTATTGATACCGGTGCAGAATCATCCTCGTTAGATACTCGTAATATCGTCTTATTTGAACGAGAAGGCGTACAATGGGTGCGCTTTGACGTCATGACAAATGGTATTGATCAGCCAGGCAATACCTTTGAATCTAAAGTTGCTCATTTTATTCGTATTAAACAAGATGCGGATACGGAGAATGATCGTCGTCCAGTCATCCATGCTCATTTAAAAATAGGTAAATATACTGCCGAAACAGAATTAAACCTAACGGATCGAAGCCACCTAGATTATCCTTTATTATTAGGTCGTAAGTTTATGAAAGACATTGCCATTGTCGATGTAGGCCAAATGTACATTCATGGTAGAGCTAAAAACCAAATTACCACGTTAATTAAGTAGGATCCGTAATGCATTCACGTAAACCGTTTTACATATTCGTTGTACTGCTGTTTATCGCAGGTATTACTACGAGTATTTACCGTGGAGTTGAGCACAAAGTGCCTTTTTTACCTGGTGAACAGGTACAAAGTTGGGCCATTGATGCCAAAGTCAGTTTTAATGGCACAAACCAACCTGCTGAAGTCAATTTCTCATTACCCAATGATCCCGCTTTTGACATATTAGTTGAAAATGCCACCTCACCCGGTTATGGCTTAACTATTTCATCGGATACCAATAATCGTCGTGCGGTTTGGTCAATTAGAGACGCTTCTGGCCCACAAGCTATGTATTATCGAGTAACGCTGGTCCCCACAGGCAAGCTCAATATCGAAGCCGATGAAGAACCGATTGCACCTGAACCGTATTTATGGCCTGCGACAGAAAACTCTGCAGCGGATCAAATTATTGAAGAAGTATGGGCTCGTAGTGCGACAAACTTATCATTTGCTCAACAGTTAATGAATTTGATAAACGATCCGGATCAAAGCCAAAACATGGCGTTGTTGTTATCGGCAAATACCTCAACGGATCTATTTGTGCGTATGTTGCACTCAAAAGGTGTGCCGGCACGTACCGTCAATGGTTTGCAACTTGAAGATCAACGACGCCGTCAGCAACTCACATCATACGTTCAGGTTTATCATGACGGCGAATGGATACTTTTTGACATCCCCAACAACAAGAAAGGCCGCGATAACACCTTAGTGTTATGGGAATACTCAGGCCATTCAGTGCTAGATGTGATGGGTGGGACCAATTCGTTAGTCAATTTCTCTATGCTACAAGACACTCGCTCTTCATTAGCAACCTCTATTGATATGATGATGAATGACGATCCGTGGGATTTTTCCTTATATCAACTCCCCCTTGAAGAACAAAGTACATTTAAAGGCATTCTATTAATTCCTATCGGGGTATTAGTGGTGGTGTTTTTGCGCGTCATTATTGGCATCAAAACCTCGGGGACTTTTATGCCAGTATTGATTGCCCTCGCCTTTATTCAAACCACCCTATTGACAGGTTTGATTGGTTTCTTATTGATTGTCGCGTTCGGTTTAATGATCCGCTCCTATTTATCGAGACTCAACCTACTGTTGATATCCCGAATATCGGCGGTGATTATTGTGGTGATTTTCATCATTGGGTTATTTACCCTCATCTCATTTAAATTAGGATTAAGTGAAGGCCTAACCATCACCTTCTTCCCAATGATTATCTTGGCTTGGACTATCGAACGTATGTCGATTTTATGGGAAGAAGAAGGCCCTAAAAAAGTGTTTGTTTCCGGCGGTGGTAGCTTATTTGTGGCGACATTAGCGTATTTAGCCATGGACAACCCATTAGTTCAGCATTGGGTATTCAACTTTTTGGGTATTCATTTAGTGATTTTAGCTTTAGTGTTAGTGATGGGCCAGTACACAGGGTACCGTTTAACCGAGCTAAAACGCTTTAAACCATTAGTTGGAGAGCAATAATGAAGTACGCCTGGCCCTGGGAATTGAGCCGCAACGGGGTGCTCAACATGAACAGGCGCAATATTAGCTATATTGGTCGTTATAATCCGCGAAAATTTTACAAACACGTTGATGACAAACTGATTACTAAGCAACTTGCGCTAGCTAAAGGCATTGCGGTTCCAGACCTTATTGGTGTGGTTCATCAACAACATAAAATCCAAGAAATTCCTGCCATGGTGAATGATCGTAGCGGTTTTGTCATAAAACCAGCTAAAGGCTCTGGCGGTAAAGGGATTATGGTGGTCACCCGAGTGAGCAATGGCTGTTATTACAAGTCAAATGGCCACGAAGTGACCCATAATGAAATTTACCGCCATGTATCGAACATTTTAAGTGGCTTATTTTCACTGGGTGGTAAACCTGATGTTGCGATTGTAGAAGGGTTAATTGAATTTGACCCCGTCTTTGAAGGCTTAAGTTTTGAAGGTGTCCCAGACATTCGCTTAATTGTGTTTAAAGGCTTTCCTGTGATGGGAATGTTACGTTTATCAACTGCAGCATCTGATGGTAAAGCTAACTTACACCAAGGCGCTGTCGGTGTGGGATTAGATATCGCTACCGGACACAGTTTGCACGCGGTGCAATTTGACTTACCCGTCGATAAGCATCCAGATACTCATTTTCCATTATCGAATATTAAAGTTCCTCATTGGGAAACCTTACTCCACACGGCGTCTAGCGCCTACGAAATGTGTGAGTTAGGGTATTTAGGTACAGATATGGTGTTAGATAAAAAAAAGGGGCCATTATTGCTTGAATTGAATGCTCGCCCAGGGCTAACCATTCAAATTGCTAATGGTAAAGGAATTTTACCTCGACTCAAACATGTTGAAGCGATGAAAAACGCGACCATGTCAATAGAAGAACGTGTGGCTTATGCTAAAAAGCATTTTTCTAGTAACTCTCTGTTTTAATTTATTAGCCGCAGCAGATGCTGTGGCTAATCCTTTAGCACTGTTTATAGAACAGTGCTTACAATATCAGCCTAACTTAGAGCAAGACAGACTCGCTGCATGGCCGTCTGTTGAACAACATGCGGTTGAATTTGAAAATAAAACCATAGCGCTAAACAATATCAATGACAGAATTCACTATTACCGCCCATTCGCCAATGACAGCCTGAGCAGACAAGGGTTATTATGGTGTCAGTTACACCTTGCCGATGAGCTTTATGCCTTGGCTACAAGCCCACAAACTCAATCCTTAATAGATCAGTTGCAGCAACTCGCCCCGCCTTACAATCAGTTAGGACAGCGTTTAATGGCCATTAAACAGTCACAATGGCCTTTGGTTGATAAATCAAAACTCCACAGTGCCCAAGCGAGCATTAATCAAGCATTATCACAAGGATCATTTACACTGCAATTTAATCAACAAGATTGTATGTGGCCCAATAAGCCTAATCTGGACAATGCAGACGATGGCTATATAAATAGCAATAGTCGTATTGCCAAATATTTAATCAAACAACCCAATGAGCAATGCCGAAAAGATGCTTGGATTGCCTATCAAATTCGCTCGAAACACAGACAAACCGCGGCACTTTCACTAATTCATCAATTACAACAGCACCATGCCTTGTCTCAAGGGTACGATAATGCGGCCCAAGCACAACTGTTTACCCATGGATTAACGCCAACGTTATGGCAGCAATTTTTAGACAGTCAAACAACCAATCTCAACATCACGCCGTGGAATATTGCCCATGCTCTGGCCAGAGCAAGTGCCAGTAATTTATCGAACAGGAATGCGATTTCTGCGAATGCGTTTTTACAACAAATAATCGACACTCTAGCGCCTTTAGGCATTACCGTTGAGCAATTAATGGATGAACCGCATACAGACAAAGACTCAACGTCTAAGAGGCGTGAGCAAACGACTGTGGATAACATACACATTATTCGTGTTTGGCATCAACAACATTTATTAGGCGATATTTTTACGTATCCACAAGTCCAGCAACAAGCACGAATAAAGGTTAATGGTCAGCTGATAAAACAAACTGTCATTGGTCACCAATTTGGCCAGTATGCATTAAGTTTCCCACCACAATTAACCCGGGTAGAACAGCAACAAAAATTAATTAACGTATTGAGCGAGGCTATTGTCTCCTTGGCTCAGGGTGGCCAGTTCTATTTTCTCAGTCATCGAGGCCAAAATCCGGATGCTCATGCTATCGCAACCCAATGGTTAGCACACTATATTGAACAGCAACTGGCCTTGCCCTTGCTGTCTGAACGGCGCCAATTAGTCGCCAACTACCAAAAACAACTATGGGTTTTTAGGGCTAAAGTGGCTCTTGGGTTTTATCAATACCCTGGTGATATCGCTGCAACCGACCCACAAGGTTGGTTAGGTTATAACCAACAACTATCTGATGATTTTGCTCACAGTTTTGGCCAACAATGGCCCAATGCCACTGATGCAATCTATAGTTATCAAGCGATTGCTAATAAAGGCATTAGTCATTATCTTCCTCTATGGCAAACTGCATTGACTCAACTGATTATTGCTCAAACCCCCGCGACAATATCGTCAAGGGATATCTTTAATTTATTGGTTGTCAACGAAACACATATCAGCTTAAACGATAAACTTGAGCAACTTATAGGCTCGCCGATTGACCCACATTCACTTATCAGGAGATTTAAACATGCTGGAACTACGCAGGAGTAACATATTCTCGTACTTGCTTTTGGCAGCGACATTGTTTAGTAGTGTGGCGTTCGCAAAACAGCCCGTTGAAAAAACAGCGCATAACTTAACCGCACAACAAGTTTACCAAGGTATCAAAGCCAATTTAGAAACCAACCTTTATTCATTGCCGCCACGCGTTCAGGGACATTATGCCATTCGCCAATTCCGTATGACAGGTGAGACTCAATATGCCAACGGTTCATTAATCGATTTACTCACCATTACCGAACGTCAAGCTTACTATTCCTGCAATCTGGACAAGCCAGGCTTTATTAAGAGTGAATCACAAATTAAGATGGCCAAATTAGGTCAAGGTCCACGTGCCAAAGCACGTAAACATGCCATCGCACCCTACCCTAATTTTATCCTGTATAGCGAGCTAATAAATGATGCCAATCGTGTCGATGAATTTGGCTTTACCGGGCCTTGTCATGATTTAATGATCAAAACCTTAAAAAATGCCAATTTAGCACCCGCATTAACGGATAAAAAGATGATCAAAGCGTGGGCGGCACAGTTAATTAACTATGTTTACTGGGCGAAACAACTTGGTGTGGGTGACTATTATGACGCTTATAAAACAGCCTTTATTAATACCTATCCAAACAGCGAAGATGATAAGCTCGAAAAAAGCCAATTTAAAAATAAAATTTATGGCATGACTCACTTTATTTTTGCCGCCAGTGAGTATTATCAACATTCGGTAGACTCAAAAGAGTTCCAGTGGATTTTAGATTATTTCGAACACAATATTGAGCGCATTTTAACGGACACCACTGAAGATATTATTACCGAAGTCGGTATTAGTTTCTTGATCACCGGCAATGGTTCAAATCCTGTGGTCGATAAAGTAGAGCAACATGTGATTGCGGCCTATGATCCTAATGCTATGATGATCCCATCGCCTCATGGAACAACCGAATTAGCCTCAGGCGAGCACCGAAATGTACTCGCTATGATGTTATTAGATTGGCCTGAAACATTACATAAAGGTCCATATTTAAATGACATTGCGAGCACAAAGAAATACTTGCCTAAATTAGTCAAACCTAAAGCCTCAGTAAATGATGCTAAATTACCCTAAATAACCCCGGTATAATCTCCGAGGGAAATGGGCATTATTGACCTTTTATGCATTAACAAGATGGTACTTTTCCCTTTCATTTTTCGTCAACGCTAAAGAGAGCACTGAATGAGCCGAGCAAAATCAACATTAGAACAATGGCGGATTGTCCAAGCCGTGGTTGATTTTGGAGGCTATGCTCAGGCGGCAGCTAAACTCAGTAAAAGTCAATCATCACTCAACCATGCCGTCGCTAAATTACAGCATCAATTGGGCATTAATCTACTCGAGGTTAAAGGTCGTAAAGCCTATTTAACCGAACAAGGTGAAGTGCTCTTACGTCGCTCACGTCATTTAACCCAGTCGGTTGAAGAACTCGAGCAATTGGCCAATAATTTAGGCCAAGGTTGGGAACCCAACTTGACTATTGCCCGAGAAATTGTCTATCCAATGGATGATCTTGTTGAGGCATTAACGGATTTTTTAGTGCAAAGCAGAGGAACTAGAGTGACCATTCTTGATTCCGTCATTTCTGGTACTCATGAATTAATTCATGATAATCATGTCGATATCGCCATTTGTGGTAACCCACCCCAAGGGCATATTGCGGAACCATTATGCGAAGTCAGTTTTCAACTTGTGTGTCATCCAGACCATCCATTAGCCCAATTAGATGTCATTGAAGACGACAAACAACTGGCACAACACTTACAAATTGTCATTAAAGATACTGGCGTTAAAACCAGCAATGATATTGGCTGGTTAAAAGCTGAACAACGTTGGACGGTATCTAACTTTTATGAAGCCAAAACGATTTTGGCACGCAACATTGGTTTTTGTTGGATACCCAGCTTTTTAGTCGAACAAGAAGTCGCTAATAAACAACTTATCCGCTTACATTTACGCGGGAGTTATCATCGTAAAATAATGCTTAATCTCGTGATCCCTAATCGGGACCAACAAGGACCTGCGTGTAAACTATTAGAAAGTTTTATATTAAAACAGCACAATTTACCGTTATAGGATTAGCATTATAGCGTTAGCGTTACAGAGTTAGTGTTACAGTCCATTATTTTTACTGACGTTATTTTTATTAGAATATATTTTATTAAACTGAATTGTATTTAATTATTTATTAAACTAGATTATCTTTTAGTAGACTAGATTATTTTTATTAGGCTAGATTATCTTTTATTAAACGTAACGCTTTACGAGACGATAACCTTGTGCTGTTTTACATCTGCTTAATTAAATATCATTAACTCATTTCGCGGTGAATTGGCATCATAAGCCTGATACCCCCTCGCTCTCAGCGCCGAGACACCACTTAGACGCTTCTCTTTTTTTAACTCAGCGTATGGATCCTGGTTGTCGATTATCTTGTCCATCATTCATTAAATACTTGTGTGTTAGGCAAACTTCACTATCCGCTATGCCTTGTTAAATGACCTTAAATGGCGATAACTTGTCTGTTAGCGATAGCGATAACGTTAAAGAAACTTTATCAATGGTAGCTAAAAGTGGCTTTAGTTACTCGCTTACATTAAATACTCGCTCAGTCACAGCTAAATGATGATGACATAAAGATTAGACGTAGATTTCGATAGCTTGACGTGACGGCTCATGATGATGAGTTGATACTAAGTCTACTTCAACGGTATCAGCTACCCGAGTGTACTTGTCAATGACGGTTGCTGGATAGCTAGGCGATAATACATTCATCTGAGTGTTACCGGCTTGGGCTTTGTCACTCAGGTTTACAGTACGATTCGATGGCGTGATTAAATTGTTCAAGCGGGTTGAGCTAGTGACTGAATTTTGCTCTACTGAGGGGGTAAACCGATTCTCTACAGCCGATATCTGTTGGCTTTGTTCGCTTGTATTGATGACTGATTGACGATCTTGAGCTAACTCTTTGTTTGCATCATTCATGTTTTGTAATGCTTGCGCTGCCACACGAATATCAGCCATTGACGGCTGCACTGGTGCCATTGCAGCAGCATACACTTTCTGCATTTTAGTTAACGTTGCTTGGGCATCACCATCAAGGGTCGATACATCGATATTGACTTCACCATCCACGGCATAGCGTCGTCCATCTGGGCCTCTTTCATATTGATAACTTGGGCTTTGGGCTAAACTGCCTCCCACTGCTGCGTGAGCTTGTTCGTGGGTGTTAACTTCGGTATCTCGCTGTGCAAGTTGATCAATTTGATCTGTTTTAGCTTGTTCTATTTGCTGTTGTTTTTCTTTTACTTGCTGCTCAACTTGTTTTCCCTCAGTTTCATCTTGGCTGTTTGATGCTTGAGGAACTGCAGTTACTGCCGAATCATCCACTGATGTGTTTTGCGCAGTATTATTGGTTTCTGCAACTGAAGTATCGGATGACTGATTAACGGAATTCACCGCTGGTTGTTGAGCATTTACCACATCACTTTTAATCGTACTGGCTGATATATCTGTACTCACTGATATTTCAACAAGCGAATTCGCAGCCTGTAATTGGGTTTGTGAACGATCCAACACCCCAGCCAAGCTGAGTGGACCACTTTTTAAGCTGTAACTATTGAATGGATCATAAGCAAGGATTTTTTGAGACTTGGTCCCATTTGTATTTGCAGAATTAGAGTGGGAGTTATGATGAATATCCGTAGTTAAATTGGATTTAAAGTCTATCGACGTTTTAACAGCTGATGTGACCCTAGTTTGAATTGAGCTGGATTTGGGTGAACTGTTTTTAGCTAAACTGGATTGAATCGTTCCAGAGTGGCTGTCTACCGCTTTAGTCGCTTGAGAACTATTTACATGAGCGTTATTTACATGAGAGCTATTTGTTGTTTGTGTTCTTGTTTGAGGTATTGTTTGAGCTTGTGGTGTAGATTCTGAATTGCGGTGATTTATTTTGGCAGCATAGTTAACTGAACTCGCGTTAGCGGAAACCATTGCAGCTGCCATCATCACACTTCAATATCAATCAAGCTGCCAACAGTCTCTGAAGCCACTTCGATCACTCTAGTGGCAGCTTGAGCTTGATTTGAAGATCCAGTCGCCGAAACTAGCGCGGCCGTGGTATCGGGTTGTCCAACGGCACGAGAACTTAATGTCACGGTCTCTTGTGGCGATGAATTAGACACTGCCGGTTTTTGTTGATCTGGCATAGCAACCGATGTTGTCGCTTGAGCTAAACCTTGTTGGGCACTTTGCAACCCTTGTACACCTGATGCATACGCTGATTGAACTTGCATATTAACCGTCCCTGACAGTGAAAAAAAGACGATTTAGTATGGCCTAAATCGGCTAGCATGTACAGTTTTCAAACAGATTGGATTTAGTGATGACCCGTTAACCTAACCCATCTCCCACGCTTTCTACATAAGATTGTTCCCCCGGCTTTCATGTGGGCAATAATCTATGTAACTTTACGGTCATCACTGATCTCAACTAGATCACCTTGGCTGCCAAGATTGAGATATCCCCCAGTTGAGTCAAGCTTGGAGCACTCACATGAATCATAGCTAAAGGTCGTAAATTCTGCCTCAAAGATGGCCGCTCGCGAGTCAATAAATTGATTTCAAGTTGATGGGTAAATAATCTAAACGCGCAGATCATTTGTACCCGCCCAAGCAAGGGGTTAATTCAACCTTGGTGTTATGCTTAGTTACTAAGTTACCTATCCTTTATGATTTATCATCCGGAATATTTAGATCAATATCATCTAAATCGAGCGTGTCTAGCTGAGTTGTTGCTGATTTTAGTGGCTCTGGTGGAGCTTGTTGCAACCTTAACGTCGCCGCTGCCATCGCTTTGGTGAGTGTTTGTCTTTTACGCCATACGATTAAGCCAAGCACACCAATCAAAAACAGTACGCCGTTAACGGTCATAATCCAGAACATGGCATTATCCTTGGCCACTTGCTCTGCAATGCTAGCTTGAAGTGCCGCTTTTTTCGCCAGCTCTTCTGCAGTTGGTACTGGCGCAGGAGGTTCGATTAAATTGAAAAACATTTCTGGGAAATTAAGAACGATTTCACGGCCATCGACCGTCGTCGATACCACATAACCTTTAACATGATAACTGCCAAATTGGGTCACTTTAGGTAAGTATAAAATTTGATCGGCACTGCTCACTGTTTGCAGGGTCACTGGCAGTTGCATACCCGCTGGGCCAACTAATTGAAACTCAAAATGAGTTTGTGCTAACAGCACCACTGACTCATCAACCATTAATTGTATTTGCCATATGTCTTTTAAGGGGTTGCTATTGGGCACCATTTTGACTTTTATCGGTTGCGGAAAAAGCTCAAAAGGCATCACATATTCACGCTCAAATACATTATTGCGGGCAGTGATATTAAGCACATAATGGCCCGTTGGCTGCTTTAAGTTAAGACTACCAGTAAATATGCCATCGTCGGGTATTTCGTCTAACGCTTCACCATTGTCTTTATACGCACCAACAATGGTGGATCCGGTTGCAAAATTATCATCTTCAGCAAGCTGCTTACTGGTAAAACGTGCTGTCCACTCAACCATATAATCTAAACCAGGCATTCTCATGGTTAAATTATCACCCAAGAGTCTCGCGGTCACTTTCAGTCTTTCCCCTTGAAAAAGGGGTTGTGGCAAGGGTTGCACCTGAATGTCCAACTTAGAGACTTTTTTAATGGTCGAGCCTTGGACCACGGTACCCAGTAATTGCCAAGGGCCTGGCATAGGTTGTTCGATATAAATCATATCTGCGGCAAGACTCTCCTCCCACTTTACGTTTTCAGGGTGACGAGTTGAATACCATTTACTGCCGTCAGGTAAAACCACCACAACAGGAGATGAACCGTAACGGCGTTGGATAACCAAGGTCAAATGATCAACCATATGATCAATTCGAAACCGATTTTTAAGTTCCACTGCTTGCGATGCAATGACCATAGCGGCATGGGCATAAGGTTGCCAAGCCAAGAGTAGGCTAAGCAAACAGATTAGAGTAACAAAATGGGCGCGATTGGTACTCATCAAAATGGATTTACCCTCTCCAGAGACATTTACCTGACTTTGCAATGAGATCAAGTCGTTGTTCATGTAATAGTATTTCATCGGCCGATGCGCCGACGACTTTAAGGTTAAACCCAGCAGGGTCGATTTTTTTTATTCCTCCCCCTTCTTGACCCGCGGTTTCATTAGACAAATTAAATTTAATTTGTCCACCCGTCATGATTAAGTAAACATCCGCGAGAATTTCCGCATCGAGTAACGCGCCATGATAAGTACGGCGACCATTATCGATACCATAGCGTCGACACAAAGCGTCAAGATTATTTTTTTGACCGGGATGCAAACGTTTTGCAATGGCTAAACTGTCTAAAATACTGCAAATATCTTTGGTTTTAGGCCCAACGGGATTGAGTTTTGAAAACTCTTGGTCCATAAAACCCACGTCGAAGTTAGCGTTGTGAGCGACGATTTCAGCACCGTCAATAAATTCAATAAACGCTTGGGCTATTTGATGAAACCGCGGTTCATTGGCCACCCGTTCATTACTAATACCATGAACTTGAAAGGCTTCCGGATCAATCGCTTGACCAGGATTGATATATTGGTGATAGGTACGACCGGTTAAGCGACGATTAATCACTTCAACACAACCAATCTCAATAATGCGATGGCCCACATAAATAGCGCCACCCGCTTGGTTCATACCTGTGGTTTCGGTATCGAGAATAACTTGACGACTTGCACTGGAAATAATGTTCATATTTTTACTCTTTCGGCCCTCGCCTTGGTATAAATTGAGTATACTGGCGCGAATATTTAGCTATGGTAACAAGTTGATGGCCGAACTCAAACAGCTGTATATCTTTACTGATGGTTCTTGCTTAGGAAACCCTGGACCTGGCGGTTATGGCGCTGTGATGAAATATAAACACCACACTCATGAAATCGCAGATGGCTTCACACTGACCACTAATAACCGCATGGAGCTTTTGGCGCCCATTATCGCTTTAGAGGCCTTATATGAACCCTGTAACATCATTTTAACCAGTGATAGTCAATATATGCGCCAAGGCATTATGACTTGGATCCATAGTTGGAAGAAAAAAGGCTGGATCACATCGACCAAACAACCAGTCAAAAATGTTGACCTATGGAAACGTTTGGACGCGGTAAGTCAATTACACAAAATTGACTGGCACTGGGTGAAAGGCCATGCCGGCCATATTGAAAATGAACGTTGTGATGTATTAGCGCGCAATGCCGCTGAAGCTAAACCGCAACAAACCGATACTGGTTATCACACAGAATAATTAATGACCCTATGTTGATGGCCAACTTATCGGTTTGTCGCCTTCAAGGTGTGAATGGTCAATCTCTTGGGCTTGAGTCAATTGCGGCTGGCCGACGGTGCAGTTGACCAATTTGGGGCTTTTATTTTCGATTTATCTTTAATCGGTGTTAATGGCGAGGTGAGTTTTCGGGCAACAATTAAATAGACACTGCCTGAGCTGGGTAACCAATGGGCGATACTTTTTTGCCACCAAGGAGGTTGATGAAGGACCTTGGTTTGCGATCCCAATAACGAATGGAATATTAAACGTTCATCAGCTAACACTTGGTAACCCAGTAGCCCGAGCCAATCTTTGACTCTTGTAGGCATAAAAAATTGTCCATTCCAAGGTAATTGCGTTTGATATTTTGGCAGTATTTTGCCAATAAACGCTGGGCTGATCGGATTAAAACCAACAATAAAAATATAGCCACTGCGAATTAACACGCGATCAAACTCACGTAAAATTTGATACGGATCCTGCTCAAACTCAAGTAAAAAACAACTTAATACCGTATCAATGGTGCTTTGTTGTACCGGTAAATAATGTGGATCAGCTTGAATGCTGGCCCCAAGGCCATCATAAACAGAAAAATGTCGTGCAATGTTGCAATGTAAACTGTTTAGCTGACTACTTAACGATCCCACTTTAAGCAGATGATAGCCAAATACCCGCGGCCACCAAGCCGCTAACTCAGTTTCAATCTCGGCTTGCAGCATTTCACCAAAAGGTAAATCTTGCCAAACGAGTGGTTTTAACATTGAGTCCGTCAACTGTTACTCTCCAAAACGTCATATTCACTCAACAAGCGGATCCAACGCTTAGGTCATTTCCGGCGAATAAATTCACCATGAAGACTTTAGCGTGTGACATTACTTGAAGTTCTTTAACCATATCCGTTACCCTAACAGATAGTCAATCATCACTCGAGTCAGATTATGCTAAACGTTCACACTATACCTGCATTCACCGATAATTATATCTGGTTAATTCATCAAGAAAACAGTCGCTATGCCTATGTAGTCGATCCTGGCTGTGGTCAAAGCGTTATTGATTATGTTGCCAGTACAGATCTTGAATTAGTCGGGATATTAATCACCCATCATCACGCTGATCATACTGGCGGGATCCCACTATTACAGCAGCATTTTAATCAAACGCTCAACGTTTATGGCCCAAGTAATGAAGCAATAACAGGCCTAACTCATCCTCTTAGTGTTGAATCGACTGCCACCCTTGACGTGCCCTATCTCGGCCCGATAACCGTTATGGCAGTGCCGGGGCATACATTAGGACATATTACTTATTATCTTCAAGACTGTGTGTTTTGTGGTGATACCTTATTTAGCGGTGGCTGTGGACGATTATTTGAAGGTACCCCAGAGCAAATGCTGACATCGCTAACCATGTTGGCTCAACTTCCGGGTAACACTAAGGTGTATTGTGCCCATGAATACACCAGTGCCAACCTTGATTTTGCCCTACACGTCACCCCCCATAATCAACAATTGATTGAATATGTTGATAAAGTCAAACAACTAAGAGCACATCATATCCCAACAATACCGAGCACAATCAACACCGAACAAGCCATCAACCCTTTCCTGCGCTGTCATTTAAATGAGACTCAGATCGCAATTTCGGCTCAATTTGACATCAACAAAATAGATACTATTCAAGCTTTTACACAATTAAGGGAGTGGAAAGATCATTTTTAAATCAACATGAAAACAGTTTAATAAGACAAGCTAAAAAAATTAAACTACAATGCAAAATCGAACTAAGCATGACCAAAAAAGTCTCCAAGGCATTTGGTATGTTCCATTTTATTTACGCCTGAGAACTTGAGGAAATGTATCTTCGAATGAAAGCTAACTTGATTATTATCGCTGGCAGTTTGCTGGCTTTGGCGGGGTGTCAGACACTCCTAACTGCAGTGTCAGGATCTGACAATACACCACAAATTGACGCCAAAAACGCTAAAAGCAAAAAATCAGCCACGGTAACCCTTGACCAAATTGAAGAGCACGTTGCTGAAGTTAACAATTTATGGCTTAGAATAAGCAATAAATTGCAGTTTCCAAGTGTCGATAATGCACTCGTTAATCAATATAAACAATGGTATATCGATAATCCTAAGCATTTAGAAATTGTCACTCAACGAGCCCAACCTTATATGTATTATATTGTTGAGCAACTTGAAAAACGTAAATTACCGTTAGAACTGGCATTATTACCGATTATTGAAAGTAGTTTTGATCCTATGGCCTATTCTGGTAGTGACGCATCGGGTCTATGGCAATTAACCGCGCCGACCGCTATTTCTTTTGGGGTTAAAACGAATTGGTGGTACGACGGACGCCGTGATGTTGTCTCATCGACAAAAGCGGCTTTAGATTTAATGGAATATCTCTACGCCAAAATGGGCCAAAATTGGTTATACACCATTGCTGCCTATAATTCTGGCGAAGGACGTGTATTCAATGCCATAAAACATAATCAGGTGCGCGGAAAGCCAACGGATTTCTGGTCGTTATCTTTACCTCACGAAACCGCCCATTACATCCCTCAGCTATTAGCGTTGGCAGATGTCATTAAACATGCCGATAGCTACGGTATCCATTTAATGGCTATCGACAATTCACCGCAAATTGAAGTCGTCAATATTGAAAGTCAATTAGACATTAACTTAGCGGCAGAACTTGCTGAAATAAACATTAATGATTTAAAAGCGATTAATCCAGGTTTAAAGCGCTGGGCAACCGCCCCGCAAGGGCCACATCATTTGATGATCCCAAGTAACAAAGCTAAACACTTTAAACGTGCATTAGCCGCTATTGAACTTAACTCACGTATTAATTGGGTACGTTATAAAATAAAATACGGTGACAGCATCAGCGAAATTGCACAACAGTTTGATACCACGGCAACGCTAATTCGAAGCAGTAATGGCATTAAAGGCAATAATATCGTTGCCGGTAAGTTTTTAATTATCCCCGTCGCGGCACATAATTTAGCGACCATGACAGCAGATCAAGTCTTGGTCCGTGCCAAAGTGGTTAAATCAAGTGCTAATAAACAAAGCTACACGGTCAAATCGGGTGACTCTTTGTGGAAAATTGCTCAGTCACAACAAGTGAGTATTGCACAATTATTAAAATGGAATAAGCTTAAAAAACAGTCCACTTTAGCTATTGGTAAAGCATTAATCATTTACCCTAATGAAGGTGCTATAAGCACAAGCAATAATGAGAAAACCGTGAATTATCGCGTTAAATCAGGTGATTCATTAGCACGTATTGCACAGAAATACCAAGTGACAGTGACTGATCTCATCGAATGGAATAGTCTACAAAACAGTAAATATATCCAACCAGGGCAAATATTAAAGCTGATTATTAGCAATAGTTAATTACCTTGGTTAATCAGCTTAACGCCTAAGGTTCTGATGCTAGTAATAGACTGATTTAATTTTATGTCATAAAAAAACGGACACGTGAATAACGTGTCCGTTTTTATATGGCGTGAGGTTAGTGATACTCTAATGGGGTCATCCACTTCAATAGGTGTAGATCACCAGCGCTGTCATGAACAGGGCTGGCGTATGTATCTCAAATGGCCTACGGCCCCAATGCGTCAGAAGACCTATGATTAAATGCCTAACTTCTTAAATAATCCTTCTTTTAGTTTTTCTTTAGCTTTGTCCGCTTCATCCTTAAACTGGCCTTCTAATAACGCTTTGGTATCAATTCCAAACTTAGGGTCTTGGAATGTCCCTTTAATGGTTAATGGAATATCAACGCCTTTAAGCGATTCATCAACCGTATCGCCTTGGCCAGATAACGACCCAACCACACTGGTTGTTAACGCGTAATCTAACGCTTGTGAAACAATGTTCGCAGTACCTTTACCGTTCAAGCGAATTAACGGCGATGCCATGGCTAAATCAGGATTGGTCACCACAGCCTCTTTGATGGTGAAACTGCCAGTAAGGCTGGTAAAGTCCGTTTTTAATGCTTCTTTGTTGTCAGCAGATAAATCCCCTTTCAATTTTTGCTGGGCACTGCGGATCATTTGTGGGATGTTAACGCCATAAAGCGAACCATCTGCCACTTCAAACTGACCAATGGCATCAAGGTTCTGTTTAAGTTTATCTGGGATAAGGCTTGAACCACTGCCCTTCACAGTAAAGTTGGCACTACCCGAAATGACATCAACATCTGCAGCGTCCATTAATAATGGCCTAATTTGTACCCCCGTCAGCTTTGTATCAAACTGGTATGTAGAGGCAGTTTTGCGGCCATCAAGTTTAGCGTTTAATTGCAGTTTACCATTATATAATTCCGCGGTGAGTGGCGATAAGCTCAATATGCCGTTATTAATGGCTAGTTGCATTTGCCAGTTTTGAGTCAGCATATTACTCACTTTAATCGATTTAGCCGTTAAGCTTAAATCAAGATTCACAGCATTAAGTGCTGATAAATCAGGTTCTGTCTCTGATGTTGGCGCGGATTCATCGCTGCTAACGTCAACATTAGCCGTCTCAACTGGCTTAGGCAATAATGCATCAAGATCAATATCCCCCACATCAAGACTCATAACAATTTTAGGCGTAGTGCTGGCGTAATGAACCTTAATATTTCCAGTTGCATCAATATTCAACGCTGATATTTTAGTCAATTTCACTTCAATGGTTTGAGTGTCCAACGCCAGATCTATTTGGGTCGTTAAGTCTGCAGTAACTGATTTGTTCGGTATTGCAGCCCCATCCACTTTGTTGCTGATGGCAAACTCTTTAATGATAACGCGATTAAGTGCGTTATTAACGTTTAACTGGCCTTGACCTGATGAAGCCAAGGTCATGTCTGGCAAGGTAGCGGCAAAATCATAGCTAAAATCAGCAAACTGACCCAAGCTAAACTCACCGAGACTGAAACGTTTTAGGTTAAACGTCTGTGTGGTATTGCTGGCAACATCAATAAGATTAATATTGGTATTGGTTAATTCAATCCCACCTATATTCACACTTTGCAGCGACACTGGCTTATTATCTGCAGCTGACGTAGAGGCTTTTCCCTCTGCTGAAGTCTTATCCGCAGAGAGACCATCAAAACTTGTCTGGCCATTTTTTTGAGTCACAAGATTTAAGGTCAATCCATCTAAATGTAAAAATTCAATTTCAATTTCTCGGCTAAACAATGGCATGAGCGCCACGTTTGCGACGACTTGATGCACTTCTAACATTGACGTTGGCGTAAAACCATCGGGATTAGATAACGAAAGACCACCGAGGTTTATGCCTAAAGAGGGAAATACACTCCAACTTAACTCTTGGGTGATTTGCAGGTCGCGACCAGTTTGTTGTTTTACAGCATCAACAATTTGCGGTTTAATCTTATTTAAATCAAAAAACATCGTCAGATAGACTGTCACCCCTAGCACTACAATTAACACTATTGCTAATAACCACTTTACAACTTTCATAATTATTTCCTTGTCTGTCGCAATGTTAAGCTAAAACCGTTAAATCTAATGTCTGTTTACTAACGGCGATACCATTTAAATCAGCATAGATCATCATCCCAGGAGAGATAATAACGCCCGCAATCTCTATGACGGTATTCACCTCACCAACATTTTTTTTAACCGTTTTAATCGGATTGGTACCCAACGCTTGTACGCCAATCATCATGGTATTGATGGTAGCGACATCTCGTATACAACCGTTAATAATAATACCTTCCCAGCCGTTTTCAAAAGCATTATAGGCTATCATATCACCTAGCAACGCACGTCTAGTTGAGCCGCCGCCGTCAATAACCAAGATTTTTCCTTGACCATTTTTAGCTAATTCAGATTTTACTTTTGAATTATCTTCGAAACATTTCACCGTCACAACTTCACCGTAAAAAATAGTTTTTGCGCCAAACGTCTTCCATGGATGTGATAACAGTGTCAATTGATCGGGGTAGTGATCAAATAAATCAGGTAACAGATCTAACATAACGCCTCCTTGTAGATTAAAATTTAAGGTAACCTATAATGAGTAAATCCAACAAGTATAGTTAACGATAATATAAATACTCTCGGTAAAGTGCCCATTAACTGGATCTATCAACATTTTAACATTGCAGTTAAATAGTGACTTATTCAATAAAAATGCCTATAATTGCCGGAAATAATGTAGACAATCATACTTATGAGCGACGATTTAAATTTACAACAAATGATGGCTGCCTTCGATGAGCTAGACTTCGAACAACGCACCACAACAAACCTTGAAAATGCACGTAATAAACAGCAAATGACAGCGTATATCAATTCGTTGGATTTTAGTTTACGCCGTTTAAAGATTTTACAAGAGTCTGTTAACGACATTGTAGAACAAAAACAACTCGATCTTGTTAAGCAAGAGCATATCCAAACTTACAAAACAAAAATTATTAATTTATCTCGTAAATATAATATCTCATACCAAGATATCATCAATATTATGGTTCAGTTATCTCATAAATAATCTTGATTGATAAGCCTATATTTGATTAATTGATTAATCATTTAACTCTATGATATATCAACTGTTTTAGGGGCTTGCCAGACTCTATTACAGGGTCAATTATTGCATTAAACTCATACATTCTTTAATGTAATACTCTTGTTTACCATTAGCTCTTAAGTGATTGATAAATAATATTTTTAATCATTAGCATTCTGCTTTACAAGCAGTTTTTCAAAATCTGCCACTCTAAGTGGCTTTGACAATAAATAACCTTGGCCAAAATGACATCCTGCCTGTATGAGCAATTGTTTTTGTTGTTCCGTTTCAATTCCTTCCGCGATGACTTTAATATCGAGTTTGTTTGCCATCACAATAATGGCTTCACATAGTGCAATATCTTTATTATTGTCTGATATGTTTTGTACAAAACTTTGATCAATTTTCAAATAATCAATAGTGTAATTTTTAAGATAAGAAAAAGAGCTATAGCCAGTACCAAAATCATCGATTGATATCGCAACACCTTGCCTACGAATGCTTTCAAGTGCATCGACGACTTCAACTTGATTGTCCATTAACAAATGTTCGGTAATTTCAATTGCAATCGCTTCAGGTGATATTTCTTGCGCGATGAGTGAGTCTGCCCAAGCTTTTATTTGTTTTCCCTCATTTTTGTATTGGACCGGGGAAGTATTTATACTAATACATAAATTGGGACAGTAAGCATTTCGCCAAACATTAGCTTGCTGGGACACCTCATTAAAGATCCATTCACTAATCTCGACAATTAAGCCAATTTCTTCGGCAACGTGAATAAAATCTAATGGTGGAATTAACCCTTTATCAGGATGCTGCCAACGAATAAGTGCTTCAGCTTTCACTATTTGGTTATTTTCCAGATTAACAATAGGTTGGTAAACCATATGAAATTGGTTCTCTGCAACAGCAATTCGTAAATCCTGAATAATTTCTATCCGCTTAAGAAAATCGGTTCGCATATTTTCAGTAAAATAATGAATGCCATTGCGCCCTTGGGTTTTAGCACGATACATTGCCTGATCAGCATTAACTAACAGACCATCAATACTCTTGGCATCATCTGGATAAAATGCAAGACCTATGCTAGCTGTACAAAAAACATTTTTTCCTTCAATTACATAAGGATTAGCAAGTGCGCTTATTAATTTTTGACCAATTATGTCTATATCTTCTGTTTGCATAGTCCCCATCATAACGATGATAAATTCATCGCCCCCTAAACGAGCAACAATATCATTTCTTCTAAGACAATTTTTAATACGTTTTGCACATTCTATAAGTACAATATCACCAGCACCGTGTCCCATAGAATCATTAACATCTTTGAAATTATCAAGATCCAACATAGCTATAACCAACTGCTTGCTGTCACGATGGGCGTTAGCAATTGCACTGGATAGATGTTCGTGTAATAAATATCTATTGGGTAAGTTAGTTAAACTGTCATAGTTAGCTTGTTTCCAGATTAATTTATCAGCTTTTTCTCGTTCAATGGCGATACGGGCTAGATTAGTAAATTGTTCCATTAAGGTAAATTCGATGTCTTTTGGTGACGTTATTTTATGATGATAAATACCGAAAGTACCTAAAACGTTCCCCTTAATACCTATGATAGGTTCTGACCAACAAGAGCCTAAAGAGGCTTTTTTTGCTATGTCTTTGTAACAGCTCCAATTAGGGTGTGTTGCAATATCTGTTACAATAACCCGCTCCCCTGTAAGAGCAGCTTCGCTACATGACCCAACACCTTTACTAATCACTAATCCATCGATAGCTTCATTGTAAAAATCAGGCAAACTTGGTGCAGAACCTAGCATTAAACGCTTACTGTTTTTATCAAGTAACATAATACTGCATTTAGCATCGGGAAATTCGTTTTCAATCCCCTGTACAATAGCGGGCAATACTTTTGACAATTCACTTGAACTAGCAATTAACTCAAGAATATTATTGCGTAATTGACTTATTTTATCTTTTTCTAATAATTGACGATTTTTATTTTGCATAAAAACCGAAAATATCAAAGCAAATACATTAGTAACTACTAATGCTGATATAATTCGAGGTAAGGTGAAATGATCAAATTGTTCGAAAGTTAAAAAACTAGCAATCGTAATGAGTAAAAAATTGAATATGCTCGCAACTATTATTGGTAATAAATAATAACTGGCTATAATTATTGGAAAAAGCCAATAAATTAAGCCCGCTCCTTTTATATAGATACCTATTAAGATGTTAACATAGGCAATCACGGCGAATATTCCACTAAATAGCTTTATTTTGCTGGTAAACCAAACACCTAAAAAAATAATAAAAAAGCCACCAACGGCAATAAAATCGACTAAGATATGTGCTTTATCTTGCGAAATGATACTTAACACAAGAAAAGGTAATAATACTAATGTTGCCGCTGCAGTTATCCCTAGTAGAATTTTGTCTTCTATAGTGCGGTGCTCCATTTTAACCGTCATACTAAATAAATTTCCTATTCATGGGTTTATCACTCAAATTGTTAAGTTATGCACTTATTATTTGAATCCAAGCAATAATATAAAACAAATAAATGTAAGTAAAATCAGAAATAACAATATACAAGAAAGCTTATATAAAAAAATTTTAGACCAGCAATCCAAATAAATTTTTGAATAAATCTTATTTTAATTCATACATAGCGGTCCCATCAATTACTCTTTTAAAGAAAGAAAGAAAGAAAAATAAATAAAACAACAAAAAGTGTGATACACAATTTGGTATGTACGTCCTAACACTACCCGAAATGATAATAGAATTAACTTAAGTGGTAAGATTCCCGTATAAAAGGTTGGGATTATGACGTTATATTGTTTAAAAAAATATTTCGTTCTATGTAAGTATATACACTTCTGAATCTCAGACTGACAAAAATGCCAAACATTATGTTTGGCATTTTACGTTTAGCTTAAATGACAGCAATTGAATAAATGTACTATGCCGCTACGACTTGTTTAGCTTTACGCAGTGGATGCAATCGATTATGCATCACTTTTATGGTATCAAATTGTGCTAATGATTTATGTTCAGATAATTGACAATATTGTGACAAAATCATCACTGTCGCGGCTTGTAAACCGTTTTCAATAACTAATGCTAGTACTTTCGAATAACCACAATTAAGTTGAAATAACTTACCTATGTCACAATACACGCACTCATCACTCACATCAAAAAACCAAGATTTGGGCATTTGTGATTGCAGTAAAAAATGTGCTGCCGTGGAGTTCAGGGCGGTTTGGACAATACCCGCATCAGAAATGTGCAGGACTTTAGGCAAGGTTTCTAACATTTGGATATAAAATTTTGCATGTTCAAGGCTAAATTCAGCTGCAGATAATGCATCTGGAATTAACAGTTTTGTCTTGTATGGGGTTAAGAACTCCATCTCGGAACCCAACGAAATACTCAATTGCTTTAAGTCTCCATTGTATTCCCAATGCCAGTCCTTATTTGGCATTAATAACATAACTATTTACACCTAAATTCTAAACACTTATCTATAGTAGATTGTTTTTCACACAATATCAAAATTTATTTATAATTTATAACATAATTTCATAGTGTTAGAGCGATCGAACGATCTAAATTTCGATCGCGGCATGATTTTTGATCAATAATTTAGCTTATTAGACGCTATTTTGCACAATAAGCGGTTACGATCTGTTCGACCAATTTAGGGCCTTGATAAATAAAACCTGAGTATATCTGCACCATGGTTGAGCCTGCGTCAAATTTAGCTAATGCATCTGCTGCACTATTGATCCCACCCACACCAATGATCGGGATCTTCCCTTGCAAACAGATCGATAACTGTTTGATCACTTGGGTAGATAAGTCCGCCAACGGTTTACCGCTCAAACCGCCCATTTCTTCGGCATTTTTTAAACCAGTAACCGTTTCTCGACTTAATGTGGTGTTGGTGGCAATCACACCATCAAACTGATGATTAAGCAGTGAATCGGCAATCACTTTAATTTCGTCTGCGGATAAATCTGGGGAAATTTTTAATGCGACAGGAACGTATTTACCGTATTTAGCGGCTAGTTCCGTTTGTTTGGCTTTAATTGAGCGAAGAAGATCATCTAACAGGTCGCCGTACTGCATTGAGCGTAGGCCTGGTGTGTTAGGTGAGGAAATATTAACGGCGATAAAACTGGCATACTGATACACTTTTTCCATGCAGATCAAATAATCATCTTTACCCTGCTCTAGTGGTGTGTCCTTGTTTTTACCAATATTCACGCCCACCATAATGTCTGATTTTTTGGCCATTAAATTACGAACCAGATTATCGACACCTTTATTGTTAAAGCCCATGCGATTAATAATCCCTTTAGCGGGCTTTAATCTAAATAAACGCGGTTGATCATTACCAGCTTGCGGGCGTGGAGTGACAGTTCCAACTTCAATATGACCAAAACCCATTGCATGAAAAGCATCGATTGATTCGCCATCTTTATCCATTCCGGCTGCTAAGCCAACAGGATTAGGAAAAGTTAGCCCCATACAACTAACTGGTGCAGATTTTACCTGCTGACGGTAGAAATAATTTAATGGAGTATTTCCTGTCATTTTCAAACTGCCAATAGCTAAATGATGTGCTAACTCGGGGTCCATCTGAAACATTACTTTTTGCGCAAGTGTGTAAAACATGTTTTCTCCTAGACCTAAAAAAAGCCCCAGCAATCGCCAGGGCTTATTCACATTAGAAAAAGCTACTTCTGACCTTTGCAATGCAAAATCAGTAAGTTCAGTTCTCGTAAGGCGACTGAGAACTTCGCAAATTCATGGGTTTGAGAAACCTTGAAATCAACCAGCATGTGATACCATTTTCCAAGTAAAGGCTTATTCTGCTCAATCCACTGATTAATCACACTATCAGCATCACAAGTATCACTACAAGTCCGTAATACTGCAGAGCTTAATGCCCGTTGCTGCCAATCAAGTTCTTCTCTGAACGCCGCACGGGCAAGCACTTGCCAGTGATTAACAACCGGTTGAGCATTGATTTGTTCTAAGAACCAATGTAACTCAACTTTGGCACCGAGTTTGAAGTAAGTTTCTGATACCAGCTCAACTGACTTATTCTCGAGTTGTGCAATCTGAGCGATGTCTAACGCAGAAAATAATGTACTCATTTTAGCCACAATTTGTGCGACAGCTATAGGGACATTTTCATTGGTCAGAGTGGTAATGGCAGCAGAAATAACTTTCACCTCAGCATCAATCATGTATTGATCAATATTGGCTTTAAGCTGTTCAAATACAGGTTTAAAGAAGGCAACGGTTTGGTCAATGTCATGAGCACGATTGCGATGGCGGATAAACCAACGACACACTCGACGCATATTACGACGTAACTGATGCAACATTTCACACTGTATTACTGCTGGAACCACACCATCTAAGTCAGTAATTGAAGTCGTTATCTCATCAAGGCCAAAGACTTCTCGAGTCATAGTGTAACAAATCACCGTTTCAGCAACTGTTGCACCGGTCTCATCTTGCATACGTTGTACAAAATTAAAGCCCATCTCATTAACCAATTCATTGGCTAATGATGTTGCAATAATTTCACCTCGTAGTGGATGTGCAGTCATTTTATCAGCGTATTTAGCTTGTAACTTTTTAGGGAAATTCGCGACTAATAACTTGCTTAAAAATGCATCCTCAGTGATTTCTGGGGTGACTAATTGCTCTTTTAACACCATTTTAGCGTAAGCCACTAACACGGACAATTCTGGACGAGTTAATGCTCGACCATTAGCTAAACGTTCAGCTAAGTCATCATCTGTTGGTAAAAATTCAAGAGCACGATCCAGCTTACCGTCTTTTTCAAGATATTGAATAAAACGAATTTGCTCTTTCAGTTGCGACACGCCATTAACTTGAGTAACCGAAATGGTACGAGTTTGATCTTTACAATCTTGGATCACAATCTCACTGACTTCATCCGTCATGTCTTCAAGCAAACGGTTACGCTGCTTAACGGTCAACTCACCTTCCGCCACTAAGGTATTTAAGAATATTTTAATGTTAACTTCGTTATCGGAACAATCAACACCCCCCACGTTATCCACGAAGTCAGTGTTCATGCTACCGCCATTGGCGCAGTATTCAATCCGACCAAGCTGCGTACAACCTAAGTTTCCGCCTTCACCAATAATTTTTGCGCGCACGTCTTTGCCGTTAACACGCAATGCGTCATTGGCACGGTCGCCGACTTCAGCATGGGATTCTTTGCTTGATTTAACATAAGTGCCAATACCACCGTTCCAAATTAAGTCTACTGGCATTTTCAGCAGTTCTTTCATTAATTCGGTTGGGGTCATGGTGTCTTTATCTGTACCGAGCATCAGCTTAATTTCAGGCGTCAATTTAATTGATTTCGCAGAGCGTAAGAATATCCCGCCGCCTTTAGAAATCAGCTTCGCATTGTAATCTTCCCAGCTTGAGCGTGGTAATACAAATAAACGCTGCCGTTCAGCATAACTTGCAGCAATCTTTGGCGTTGGGTCAATAAAGATATGCATATGGTTAAATGCGGCAACCAATTGGGTTTGTTCAGATAACAACATACCGTTACCAAATACGTCACCGGCCATATCACCAATACCAACACAACTAAACGGTGTTGTTTGACAATCTACACCAATTTCTCGGAAATGACGCTTAACAGACTCCCAAGCACCACGAGCAGTAATCCCCATGACCTTGTGGTCGTAACCGTTACTTCCACCAGAAGCAAATGCATCACCTAACCAAAAGTCATATTCAATCGCAATCGCGTTAGCAATATCAGAGAAGGTCGCTGTGCCTTTGTCGGCGGCGACAACTAAATAAGGATCATCTTCGTCATGGCGAACAACATTGACTGGCGGAACGACTTCACCGTTTTTAATATTGTCAGAAATATCTAACAACGCACGGACAAAAATGCGGTAACATTCTTGCCCTTCAACGAAGATAGCCTCACGACCACCTTCTGTTGGTAGTTGCTTGCACACAAAGCCACCTTTTGCGCCAACTGGCACAATGACGGTGTTCTTCACTTGCTGCGCTTTCATTAACCCTAATACTTCGGTGCGGAAGTCTTCACGGCGATCTGACCAACGTAAACCACCACGAGCCACTTTACCACCGCGCAAATGCACACCTTCAACTCGAGCTGAATACACGAAAATTTCAAACTTCGGCAACGGCTTCGGCATTTCAGGGATTAAACTAGGTGAAAACTTAAACGACAGGTAGTCTTTTGCTTGACCATTTTCCGTTGTTTGGTAGAAGTTGGTCCGCTGTGTGGCGTTAATTAAATCTAAATAACGCCGAATAATACGATCATCATCCAAGCTTGAAACATCATCAAGTTGTAAGTTCACTTGTTCAAGAAACTTGCTTAACGTACGCGTTTTTAATTTAGGATTAAACTTACGGATGAACATCTTCACTAATAAATCCGCTAATTTCGGATAACGGCTGAAGGTTTCTTCAATGTAAGATTGACTAAAGGTCGCATCAATTTGACGCATATATTTAGCATAAGCACGTAAAATAGACACTTCACGGCCGCTTAAACCCGTTGATAGCACCATGCGGTTAAAACCGTCATCTTCCAGTTTCTTTTGCCAAACTTGCAACAATGACGTTTGAAAGCGGTCTTGGCTGTCGGCTAGATTTTCTGTGGCAGCGCCTTGCACTGTCATTAAAAAGTCTAAGATCCAGAAGGTGGCGCCGTCATTAGTTTTGACTTCATACGGACGTTCATTGATCACGCGTAAGCCAAAGTTTTCAAGCATAGGCAATACATCAGACAAGTGAATTGGCTCGTCTTTATGGAATAACTTTAAGCGAACCTTATTGTTAATTAACGCCGACTCTTGGGGCTGATAGAATAACATACCAAGTTTATGATCATCATCCAGGGCTTGTAAATGTTGCATATCAATAACAGCAGAACTGGGTAATACATCATCTTTATAGCTTTGTGGAAAGGTATTTAAGTAACGTTTGGTTAAACCTGTACCGGCTTGTTCACCCACAGCATTATTCAGCGCCGAGTGTAATTTATCATCCCACGAGCGAGCCGCTTCGATAAGATTTTTTTCAATGGCAATCACATCAACATCCATATTGTTATTATCCACTTTGATAATATAGTGAGTTCGAGCCAAGGTTGACTCAGAGAAATAGGTTGTGAACTCAACATCTTCAGTACTCTGGAAATGTTGTGCCAGAATGCGTTGAGTATCTTGACGTAGTTTAGTGTTATAACGATCTTTAGACACATACACTAAACACGATAAGAAACGACCAAAACCGTCTTTACGCACAAACAGTTTTAACTTATCGCGGTCTTGCATTTCAAGCACGCCATGAGCAATGTCCGATAACTCGTGATCTTTAGCTTGAATTAACTCATCGCGAGGTAAGTTTTCAAGGATGTTCATCAGGGCTTTATAGTCATGTGAACGTGGCGTTAAACCCGAACGATCAAGTATACGTTGGACTTTTTCACCCAATAATGGAATTTCACGTGGACTACGATTATAAAGATTTGAGGCATATAGACCAATAAAGCGGTCTTCACCGATCACGTTGCCTTTATCATCAAAACGCTTTACGCCAACATAATCAACATAAGCGGGGCGGTGTATACGGCTTTTAGCTGAACTTTTAGTTAGCACCAATAAACTTTCATCTAATGCCTCTTTACGAGCTGAATCAGATAAACTTGATAACAATAAACCCCGTTCACTGTGTGAGGTTTTTGAGCGATGCATTAACCCCAAACTAGATTCGATATTAGGGACAAGCTCCACATCACCTTCGACACGTTTTAAATCATAGTAACGGTAACCCAATAATGTGAAATGATGATTATTCAAATAATTTAAGAAATCAATCGACTCTTGAAGTTCCGCTTTATCACCGGGGAAAGGACGTGAAGGTAATTGCTTAATGGTATCGGTTAATGTATCAGACATTAACTGCCAATCATTGACTGACGCACTGACATCGGCAAGGACAGATTGAATTTCTTTCTCAATCGTCTTAATGTCTTCATCGCTATTTTGCTTGTCAATTTCAACCAAGAATACGGCAACGTTATTGCAGCCTTCCGTCGTGTTATTCACAAATGACACATCTGTCACCTTGTTTTTATCACGCACGACAGCTAATGGTGTATGTAACATCACATGGGCGGTGATACCCATTCGATTGAACGCCATTGAGAGCGAGTCCACCAAGAAAGGCATATCCGGCTGGATAACCTCAATAATACTGTGAGTTGACTGCCAGCCATGCTTGGCTTGGCTTGGATTAAATACCCGGATGTGTGTTTTATCCGGAGCCGTTTTATTGAGTGCATTCCAAAGGCTAACTACTGCACCATATAAATCACTGTCATTACGTGCATTGAGATCATCTTTTGACATATGGGCATAGTGGCAATTAGCAAATTGTTCCACTTGTTTGGCTTGAGAATTAGGGATTTTTGTGCGAATTAAATTGACTACATTTTCCAGTAGTACAGAAGGCATTGTATCTTTCAAGGCCATGTGCAAATTCCTTAAGCGTCTATGGCAGCGCTCTTATCATTATAATGGATGCTTCGGCTTATTGAACCAGTGGGTCCGAGCCATTTTGTATCTATCACGTAACGGCTTTGCGTTTAACAAAAGAAACTCATATCTGAGATCTGCTACAAAGCATATTACTAAATTGCTGCTATATCGAGGAAAATTTTAGTGGTACATCCACTATAAATCTCTTAAACAGCATAGATTTACGTTTAAAATGACATTTAAGTCGTTTGTAGAGATTAACTATGCAAAACAAAAAAGGGAGCTAAGCTCCCTTTTTTATTTAATCTATTGTTTTATTTAATGTTTTCGCCAAAAAATGGCCGATAGTGCCGGAAGGATAATAATTGCACCTAACATATTCACTAAAAACATAAACGTGAGCAAAATCCCCATGTCCATTTGAAATTTAAGGTCTGAAAAGAACCAAGTGCTCACCCCAATCGCCAGTGTCAATCCGGTAAAAATAACGGCACTGCCACGCTCAACTAACGCTTCAAAATACGCTTGCTGCACTGGCATACCATTATTGAGTTTATTCGACATCGTCGATAAGATATAAATGCCGTAATCCACCCCTATACCAATTCCTAAGGCAATAACCGGTAAGGTACTGACTGCTAAACCAATATCAAGTAATGTCATCAGCGCTTGCGCTAATGTCGACACCACATAAAGCGGAATAATCACCGCGATAGTCGCTTTTAGTGATTTAAAACTAATTAAACACAATACAAACACCGCACCATAAACATATAACATCATTGGCAGTTGAGCTTCGCTCACGGCTTCGTTCGTTGCTGCCATAACACCCACTGGGCCAGATGCTAACTTAAATTGCAACGTGTCTGAATTAAGCTGTGCCGCAACGGCTTTGACTTTATCAACCACCACTTCAATGGTTTCAGCGTTGTGATCTTTTAAAAACAAATACACTGGCATTACTGAACAATTACCATTGAGCAAACCTGACGTTGTTGGCACTTGGCCAACAGCTTGTACTAAACTGGCTGTAGTGCGAGGTAAAATTTCCCAGCGCGGATTACCTTCATTAAACCCGGCATTCACTTTTTTTGCAATCGACGCCAGACTCGCCGTTGAGTCAACGCCAGGTGTATTTACTAGCATCCATTCAAACTGATCAATTTGCGCTAACACAGAATGATAAGTACAGGCTTCTGGGGTGGCTTCCACGATGACAGTCATCACATCCGTGGTAATAGAGAAATGCTCAGTGATAAAGAAGGTGTCTTGGTTATAACGAGAATCAAGATGCAGTGCGGGCGCCCCACCCTGTAAATCACCAATCTTCATTTTCGCAGCCTGTTGAAAACCAACCACATATAATATCGCTGTCAAAACCAATACCACAACCGCATATTTCGGCGTGGCAAATTTAGATAAACCGCGCCAAATATTTTCAATCTTTTGCCGTTTCTCAGGATTATCTTGTTTATTGGGTAATTCAAAATATGAAATCACCAAGGGGAGCAAAATAAGGTTGGTTAAAATAATAACTGCAACACCTAACGACGCCGAAATGGCCAACTCGCGAATAATACCAATATCAATCGCCAGTAAGGTCAAAAAACCGACGGTGTCAGACAGTAATGCAACGCCACCTGGCACTAATAAACTGCGAAATGCTGATGCTGCCGCAGCTTTGGTTGTATGACCATCAAGAACACGGCGTCGAACCGCATTGATCATTTGTACCCCGTGACTCACGCCAATCGCAAACACTAAAAAAGGCACCAAAATCGACATGGGATCTAGGCCAAAACCCACTACAGTGAGTAAGCCTAATTGCCATACTACCGCGACTAAACTGCACACTAGAGGCAATATAGTTAACATTATTGATTTTGAAAACAGATAAACCATTATTGCGGTGATGATGATGGCAATCAAAAAGAACAATAATACGCCCTTCGCCCCGTCAGCAACATCACCCGCCATTTTGGCAAACCCAATGATATGAATTTTAATTTTATCATTTTCAAACTTGCCACGAAGCTCTTGTTCTAACTGATTAGCAAACGCAATAGTGTCGATGGCTTTACCCGTCTGCGGGTCAAACTCCATCAGCTGCGCCGACACCATAGCAGAGGTGTAATCATTGCCAATAAGACGCCCAACAATGCCCGCTTTCTCAATATTGTCTCGCACAATACTTAAGCTATAATCATCGTTACTAAAATCAGCAGGAATGACCGGCCCGCCTGCAAAACCGTCTTCGACCACTTCGGTAAACCGCGTTGAAGGTGAATACAAGGATTTAACTTGTGAACGTTCAACCCCTGGAATAAAAAATAATTGGTCATGCACATTTTTCAATGCATCAAAAAATTCCGGGTTAAATATATTGCCACTGGTATCTTCTACCGCTACCATAATACCATTCGCACCGCCAAAATCTTTTTGGTGCTTAGTGTAGGTTTTCATATACGAGTGATTAAGTGGGATATTTTTACTAAATGCCGCATCCATTTTTAATTGGCTGGCTTGGTAACCCAAAAATAGGCTAATAAAAATAAACGAAATTATGACCCATTTCCGATTACGAAATAAATGAGATTCAAATCCATTGACCAGTGTTTCTAACATCTTTTCGGCCCTATTATTGTTGTTTTAATTTTCCAATCTAACCTAATAAGGTTAGTTAAGTTGGAACAGTCCCTTAGAACCGGCAAACCATAGTTGGCCTTTACTGTCTTTAGCAATGGCGACAATATTTTCACCTTGGCGCCTGGTCACAATGCTTGCTTTGCCATCTTCGACCGACAGCACAATGCCAGCATTACCGACTAGGTAAAGCTCATTATTGGCGGTGATAAGTGCGCTATTAATTGATGACTCGACAGGTAATTCCACTTGTTGCCATCTTGATAAGCTTAAGTCTGACTTAAACACATGACCACGCAGGCCCATGACGTAAACATCTTCGCCAACGGAGATAGCATTAAACATTGAGCCATCATAGTCAAAATTGGTCTTTGAAAATGTGTGACCATTATCATCCGATACCGCTACCATGCCCTGCTCACCAACAAGCAACAAGCGATTATCTGGCAGACGAATTAAACGGTTAAAATGAGGTAATAAAAACGCTCGCTGAGATAAATAATAGGCTTCATTTTCGGCTTTGAGGTCATTTAAATAGGATACATCTTCTTCAAAGAGCAATTCTTGGTGAAACTCTTCCAGCCATGTTTTACCACCATCAGCGGTGCGATAAAATAATCCATAGGCACCCACCGCAATCCCATCAACAGGACTGTAGAAACGCACATCCATAAAGGGTTTTTCAATGTCAGCAGATTGCATCTGCACAGACCACGTTAAGCCACCGTCTTGGGTGTGAATGATGGTTGCATCATGTCCCACTGCCCAACCGTGTTTCTCATCGAAGAAAAAAACCTTGGTTAACTGAGACAATACTGGAGTTGCAACTTGATGCCATTGATTATTCTCTAAGCGCAATACATTACCGCGTTGGCCTACCGCAACAAGTGTGTCACCCGTAGAGGCAATATCAAGTAATAAAGAGGATTGAGCTAAGGGTTGAATTTGAACAGTAAGAGGATCGAGTTGAGCATCTACTGAAGTAGTAAATAAACATGCACTTATCCCAATCGCCACTACACTGCGAAGTATGCTAAACGTCATACAAACTTCCTTTACAATTTATTATTGGGGCGTAAAACGCCCCTTTTTTTTATTTATGGCTAATTAACGAATACCAGCACGTCTTAATGCATCCGGGGTAAAGTTAGCTTCAGAAAGCTTTGCATTAAAATTGTACATGCGGCCTTCATTGTCTAAACCCATTGCTATATAACGGCGTGATTGAAGATCATGGAAAACTTCTAATGTAGTCCACAGGGTAGGCACTTCATAATAATTGATACTATGCGCGACACCGACACGATAAAGTTCATCGCGGTTGTCATATATATCCGTTACCGCTATTTGCCAAGAATCTTCGTCAATATAAAACACTCGGGTCTTATAGGTATGACGCATACCTTCTTTTAACGTTGCTTTCACTTCCCATACACGATGCTTTTCATAACGTATATATTCAGGATTAATATGACCAGGTTTTAAAATTTGGTCGTATTTCAATGCATCTGAATGTAATCGATAATCATTGTATGGAATGTAAAGTTCTTTTTTGCCCACTAATTCCCAGTTATAACGCACTGGAGAGCCGTTAAACATATCGAAATCATCGGTTGTTCTCAATCCATCGGACACAGTACCTGGCGTATCAAAAGCGACGTTAGGCGCTTTACGAACGCGACGTTGTCCAGTGTTATAGGTCCAAGCTTGGCGTGGTAACGCTTCTTGATCCATGGTTTCTTTTACCAACAACGCCGTACCCGCTAGACGCGCTGGCTGAGTGACCACTTGCTTAAAATAGAACAAAGTATTAGTTTCTTTAAGCTTGTCTAGGGTCACGTCAGGGCGAGAATATTCAAAGCGAATTGCCTCGGCCGTTTCAACCAAAGTATAAGAACCATTAGACATCGGCGCAGCTTGACTGCGATAGGTTTTTGCACCAACACCACGGAAACGTAGAATATGATTCCAAATGACTTCTAGACCGTTAGCCGGGATAGGAAATGGAACACCGATGGTCGCCCCAGCAATGCCATTACCTTGAGACACCAACTCAGCTCTAACAGCGTTGGCTTTGGTCGCATCATAGACGTATTGAGGTACAGCAGCAGTACGATGACTCTCATACACATTCATTTTGTAAGTATCTGGATATACTTCAAATAATTCTTTCTGCCCCGGAGTTAAAAGCTCAGTATATTGTGCTTTATTTGCATTAGTAATTGTAAATAACGCTTTGTCACTTGGGAAAGGATCTGGATGATGCATGCCTTTAGTGTACCCTGCGATCGGCTTACTAATACCGCCATCCCAAGCCGGAATGGATCCATCCGCATTGGCTGCCTTTTCTGCTCCCAACGGCGTTAATGTTGTGCCTAACTTGTCAGCATCGGCTTGTGATACTTTCGCCAGCGCAGCAGGTGCACTCAGTGCCATCATCACTGCTACCGATAATATCGTTAGTTTCTTCATTATTATTATCCTTTTAAATCGAATACTTGACGTTGAAAGAGATGTAATCCCTATCAGTCATCGCATTTGTTGTTCCTACCCCACCAAAGAAGCTGTTATAAGAAATATCTGCGCCCCAACGACTTTGATAATCAAAATTCACCCCCAAAGCTACAGATTTTCTGCCTTCGGTGAATAAGAACATAGGATCCGGGGTGGTGCCATCAACGTCATGAGAGAAGATAATTCTTGGGTACATGTTCACGCCCGCAAAAAAATTGTTAAAGTCAGCTTTAGCCACCAAACGATAACCCCAAGCAAAATCAGTTGGGAATGGGTTAGTCTCTGGACCATTATGTAAAGCCGCAATAATACCGGGCATTTCTGGGTTACCACCAGAACGAGCGGTTCCTGGACCATTTAAACGTAATTCATCAAAATCAGGCATATCATGGACCCATACGCCGCCCACTTCCGCCAACATGGTCAAATTATCTAAACCTAGTGTAGGACCAAACAAGTGAGTAAAGGTCATCTGTGCTTGAGTGGTATCAGTGAGAATGAAACCATCAACCGTTTCACCAGGATCAGGAACATCCATTTGTGAAATACCATCAAGATCAGGGCGAAGTCCTGCGTTAGCTAATTGCTGAGGCATAGCAGCAAACAATAACTCTACGTCATCTATTTGCAATGGTTCATCAACACGATGGGAAATCTCACCGCCAACAGAAGTGTCACCCACCAAAGTGTTAAAGCTAAAACCATACAATTGGATATCTTCAGGATAGACAATTTGCGACTTGGTAAAGGTTTCCATGCTTAACAACAACTCACGATCAATAACCCCACCACTTTGTGCTAAACGACCATAATCACGACCAATAGCTCCTGCAGTAAAATTAGAAGCTGTACCGCTAATGAGTGGACGACGGCTATGGTAGTTCATGTAATATAAACCGAATTCAGTTTCACCTAGCTCTGGCGCGTAATAGCCTAGCTTAACCCCAAATTGGCCATCATCACTTGGATCGGCAGCATCTTGAACTAAAGCAACCTTAGTTGAATACGACAACATATAAGCTGCATAAGCCGAATTAAATCCGCTCGCTGCCGCCGCGTCATATAGACGTGTGTATTCAGAAATTAGGAAATCTTGGTTGATGTCTGGATTAGAGTTGAAACCCAATTGCGCGTTTTGGTTATAGCCGCCATAACCCGCGAAATCATTGGTGGCAAAATTTGAACCCGGCGTAGGGATCCAAATAGGTTGCCAATCATATTGATAAAAAGCTTCAAGGTTTAAGTTCTCACTTAACCCTAACGATGCCCAAACCATACCTTGCGGACGAAATGCTTCTTTAAGCTCTGCACCAGGTGCATTGAGAATATTTAAATCTACGGCATTTATTTCAGCGATACCGTGAGAAATCAGGGTACTTTCACCCCAAGAAACCACTTGGTTACCCACGCGAACACTTAATGGGTTAGCACCGCCGTTTAAATTCCAGTTAGCGTAAACAAATGCATCTAATAAACGAATGTCTTTACATTGTACTTCAGAGGCTTTGTTGTCTTCACAAGGATCGAATTCTTTTCCGGTTAATGGATCGTTAAACCCATAATCACCATTATTTAATTTGCGGTCATAAAAATACATGCCGCGGAGAAAGAGACCGTAGTTTTTATACTTAAGTGATAATTCATGTAGACCTTTAACGATCTCTGACGTGGTATCACCTTGTGCATACAATAGATTACTTAAATCGTTGTTGCTTGAGTATGAACCCGGTTGAGTCCAAATTTCAGCAGACGTGTATTTAGTTGACCCAAAATCACCACCAAATGCAGAATAACCAGACCAATCAAATTGTGGTTGATTCACCTTACCAATTTGACTATCCCAATCACGCTCTGATACACGCCAGCTCGCACCGACGGTCCAGGTTGAATCAAATGTTCCTCTCACATCACCCCAATCAAAAGAAACCGCTGAGGCTGAAGTGCTCATCCCCAAACACAATGCCGACACCACCCCCAAAGCGAGAGCCGACTTGTTAAATCTTTTTTTAACAATATTCATTTTAGTTCATCTCCGTAACCTGTTGGATTAGTTGTTATAGGAATTTAAACCAACATCTTGTTAGCCCACAGGCAACACTATTGTTACAGTATTTAATTATATTGAGCAAGGTCAAAAAAAGAAAATGTTCAAGAAAATTAACGATGTTCGACTAAATACGTCGAAATAAAATGAGTCTATATTTGAATTAAGCGAGGCAGTAACATTCCAATCTTTATACCATTATCGAAAAAAGTTTATTTTCATATACTTATAAATCATCACTTGCCATTATCTGAGTCACCACAAATCAATCAAACGTTTGAAGTATTTACTCTATAATTTATTAAGCGATTTAAAAATTCCCTGAGGATTTAAGACTAATTTAAACTGCCCATGGACACCTTGAGGGGTTAAGTAAGGTCTAAAATACTTGCCATTGATGTGTAGAATATAGCCTCTGTGGTCCCTCACTTGCACTTTTTCTGCAACTCCTTGGTAATAAGGCAAAAATTCTTCGTAACTAATATTAAGAGAAAACAATAATTCCATAATTTACTCCATAAAAAAGGAGAGCAAGCTCTCCTTTTTTACGATGTTATACCGCGGGGTTAATCACGCTGAATCAGCGTGAATTGAAGCTACTATTCCGCTAACGTTTTGGTCACTTTTTCATACAAATCTGTCGATAAGTCTGGCAGTGATTTTAATTCAACTAAGCACTGTTTGATTAAATGTTGGCGGTGTTGATCAAATTTGGCAAACTGAATTAATGGCGTGATCATCCGTGATGCAACTTGTGGATTTGACTTATTCAGTTTCACTAAAATTTGGGTTAAATAGCGATATCCTTCGCCGTCAGCACGATGGAATTGATAGGTATTTGCCGCAGCAAAAGCCCCAATTAATGAGCGGATACGATTTGGATTTGAAAAACTAAAACTCGGATGTTGTGTGAGGGTTTTAATCTGTTCTATCACATCATCACTATTGACTAAAGCTTGCAAACTGAGCCATTTATCCATCACTAATGGGGTCGACTCCCACTTAGACTCAAAATCACTGAGTAACATAGGCAAACAGGCTAATTGTGCCGAAGCCGCCGCTTTTAATGCCCCTAAGCTATCCGTCATGTTTTTAGCAGAATAATATTGTTTTTCAACTAATGACTCATGAGTATCGGACACTCGGCACAACAATGACAATGCCATGTTTTTAAAGGCACGCCCACCGGCATTGTCTACGAGAGTGAGCTCCCGATAACGTACCAATAACTCATCTTCACAAGCGCTGGCGAGTTCTTCGACGACAAACTCTCTCGCTTTGGCCAATGCATCTAAATCAACGTGATCCACTTGCTCAATTAGCGCGGATGCCGTGGGGATTGACAGAATTTCAGCGACTAAAGCTTGATCAACATTCGCATCTAAAATTACACCTCTAAAGGCTTCAATAACACGGGTATCAACCATCATCACTTGTTGCTGTTGTAACTGGGCAACATTGTTCCAAATAGTGTGACTAACTAATTGGACCGAGGCCTCCCAACGCGCCACTTCGCTGGACGCGTGGCGCATAAGGTGTACAAGCTGGTCAATGGTAATATCATACACCAGTCTCACTGGCGCAGAAAAATCTTGCAGTAACGAAGGCGTTGGCGCACTGGTAAGGCCATCAAACACAAATGTTTGGCTCGCTTCAGTAATATCAAGCACTTTATTAACAATGGATTGCCCTGTACTGTCGAGTAATTCAATGCTAAATGGAATATGCAATATCTGCCCTTTCACCCCTTGAGACACAACCGTTTGCGATACGCTTAAGTGATACTCGCCAGTCGCCACATCAAATTCATCTTTAACTGTAACCACTGGCGTACCGGCTTGGCTATACCAACGACGAAACAGTGATAGATCTTTACCACTGGCATCTTGCATCGCATTGACAAAGTCATCACAGGTCACGGCTTGGCCATCATGCTGTCCAATGTAGTGCTTCATGCCAGCTTGAAAGCCTTGTTCGCCTAAAATGGTGTGCATCATACGGATGACTTCTGCGCCCTTATCGTACACAGTCACAGTGTAGAAATTATTCATTTCAATCACACTTTCAGGGCGAATGGGATGAGACATTGGACCGGCATCTTCAGCAAACTGTTGATTTTTCATCACCCGAATCGCATGGATCCTGTTCACGGCGCGAGAACCCACATCGGAACTAAATTCTTGATCACGAAAAACGGTTAGGCCTTCTTTTAAGCTCAATTGGAACCAATCACGACATGTCACGCGATTACCGGTCCAGTTATGAAAATATTCATGACCGACTACTGATTCAATACCATGATAATCATCATCTGTGGCACTGGCTTTATCCGCGAGCACAAATTTAGTATTAAAGACATTTAAGCCTTTGTTTTCCATGGCGCCCATATTGAAAAAATCAACGGCAACAATCATATAAACATCAAGATCATACTCAAGACCGAAACGCGTTTCATCCCACTTCATCGCCTTTTTCAATGATGCCATCGCATGTTCAGCTTTATGTAAGTTACCTTTATCAACAAAAACCTGCAGCTTAATTTCGCGGTTTGACATGGTGGTAAATGTATCGCTAAGTAAATCAAAATCACCTGCTACAAGCGCAAATAAGTAACTCGGTTTTGGAAATGGATCATGCCATTTAACAAAATGGCGACCTGAACGCGGCATCTCACCTTTATCGACTAAATTACCGTTACTCAATAAGAAAGGAAATGCTAACTTGTCTGCTTCAATGCGCACCGTATAAATAGCAAGCACATCCGGTCTATCTAAGAAATAGGTAATCCGACGAAATCCCTCGGCTTCACATTGAGTGCAATAGGCACCATCAGACATGTAAAGACCTTCGAGGCTAGAGTTAGCCTCAGGATCTAGCAAGGTAATAACTTCTAATTCAAACTCAGTGTGATCTGTGGTGACAGTCAACTGGCTGTCGTGTTGACGATAATTAGCCGCCACGCCGTTAATCTTCACCGAACTAAGTGAAAGTTGTTCACCATCAAGCACTAAATCTTGCTGATGATCGCCATTGCGGATCACCTTACTGACAGCGGTGGCTTTCGTGTTTTTACCATCAAGAATAACGTTCAAATCAACATGAGAAATGGTAAAGGCAGGCTTTGCATAATCTTTTAGGTGTTTTTCTTGTGCTTGGTTCATACAGGATCCTTGTTGAACAGTACTGAAGCCAATTTGATGATATTGGTTTGTAATCTTAAAAATTGGCATCATTATTAATTATTATGATAAAGAAAAAACGCGCCTTAAGCGCGTTTTTTAACAGTTCAAATAAATTACTTTAGGTTTGTTTTAGCAATCTTTTCGGCATCGGCCATATCGAGTGTGATATAAGCCGTTTCATCCAAAAATGGATCGGGTAGCTTACTGTCATCCGTCTTTTCAATATCATCTAAAGACTTCACAGCAGCCAACCCATCATGAACTCGACGAGCATTGGCTCTGTCTAAATCTCGCTTCTCATCGTCTTCACGCGAGGCAAGGCGTTCGCTCTCTACCAGCGAAATAGTTTTGTCATTATGGTGCTTTTTAAATTCATTAATATCTTGATAAATATAACTGAACTCAACATCTTTACTGATCCGTTCTTTATGCTTTACATCAAGGTTTTGGATCAACATTGACGTAATATTTCCCAGAGTGTTGTACTGAACCACTGGCACTTTATCCCAGGGTAAGGCATTACTCTCTTCCGACTCGCCATACTCGCCAGGCGCTAATGCACTCGGAAAACTCACATCCGGAGTCACACCTTTTAACTGAGTACTGCCACCATTAATACGGTAAAATTTTGCAATGGTATATTGCACATGGCCAATCGGTTTGTCGTACATATCATAAATTCGGCCTAAGCTCTTATGTTGTTGAACCGTCCCTTTACCATAGGTCGATTCTCCTACAATTAATGCACGGTCATAATCTTGTAACGCCGCAGCAAAAATCTCTGATGCAGAAGCACTATAGCGATCAACCATTACCGTCAATGGACCGCTGTATGCACTAATGCCATCGTTATCACGATTTTGATCGACACCGCCATTAGCATCGCGGATTTGCACAACTGGCCCCTTATCAATGAATAGCCCCGTCAATAACGTCGCTTCGGTTAACGCTCCGCCGCCATTACCACGAAGGTCAATAATAATCCCCTCAACCTTGTCTTTTTCAAGTTTAGTAATTTCTTTGGTTACATCTTGGGATAAATTCATATAAAAACCAGGGATCTGGATCACCCCAATTTTACGACCCGCATATTGGCCTTCTTTAGGCTCAACCACTTTTGAGGTCGCGGCGCGGTCTTCTAAGCGAATTTTATCTCGGGTAATGACCAGTTCAAAAGGTTTAGCATTCGCGCCACCTTTTTTTGGTAAAATCTGTAATACGACTTCACTGCCTTTTGGACCTTTGATTAAATCAACAACATCATCTAAACGCCAACCGATAACGTCAACAATTTCACCGTCTTTTTGACCAACACCAACAATTTTATCTTCAGGTGACAGCTTTTCGCTATTTGCAGCGGGTCCACCGGCCACTAAACTTTTGATAACGGTATAGTCATCATCCATTTGCAACACAGCACCAATGCCCTCGAGGCTTAAATTCATTTCCATTTGGAAACGTTCAGCATTACGGGGTGATAAATAGCTGGTATGAGGTTCAACGCTGCGAGCAAACGCATTCATTACCGTTTGAAACACGTCTTCACTTTGGGTTTGACTTAAACGTTTAATGGCATTGTTATAACGCTTCTCAAGCACTTCAACTATTTCAGGCCATTTTTTACCCGTCAATTTAAGGTTTAACGCATCATACTTAACACGTTGGCGCCATAATTCGTTAACTTCGGCATCATCTTTTGGCCAAGCAGCATCTTTGCGATCAAATTGGTATACATCATCTGCTTTAGTAAAATCGAACTCTTTATCAAGCAAAGACAGTGCGTAGGCAAACCGTTCATAACGGCGCGTTTGCACCACATCGTACATCTTAAATGCTGCGCTAACATTGCCCGACTCGAGCATATTATCAAACAGGTTTTGATATTGACTAAAGCTAGCAATGTCTGCCGCAGTCAGTACATTACGGCGATAATCGAGCTGCTCAAGAAAACGACTATAAATTTTTTCAGAGAAAGCGTTATCTAGGTGAAAACGATGATAATGCGAACGAGTAAACAACGTGGTTACTCGCTTGCTTGCCACTTTATGTTGTGGCTCTTGTGCTAGTTTAGGTAACTCGCTGATTTGAATCGTTGGTGAAATTGCCCATGCCGAAAAACCGACAAATAAACTGGCAATTGACGCGGCCAAGGTAAGTTTTCGCATCAACAAGTACTCCTTAGATTTTTATAATAGTATGTGCTCTGCACGTACTTTGATGGATAAGCCAGTGTCTAATTGAACAAGCACATCTTCTTTATTAATATCAGTTACGACACCGGGTACAGGTGTGGCACCAAAATTAACCTTAACACGTTGTTTTTGTTTTAAATCTTCAAGCTTAGCAGGCACAAGCTTAATGACTGGCGCAACAACGGCTGCTGGACGCTCTTTCTTAACAGCTGGAGCTCGTTTAGGCGCGGCTTTCTTCGCTGGCTTCTTAGGAGTTAAAGCTTGGCGCTTAGCTTTGGCTTTATCTTGGCTTTCTTTAAGCGTCAACAAAGCATGATCGATATGTTCTTGCTCTAATTCGCCACATTCATTGCCATCAAGATCAATACGCTTAACACCCGCTTTAACGCCTTTTAAATAGCGCCAGCTGCTGGTGTAACGACGAAGCGCCACACGTAGTTGTGTTTTACTGACTTTAGAATCATCAGCTAACCGTTCAGCCAAGTCTTGAAACAAACCAATTTTTAATGGTTTAGTTTCGCCTTCAGCAATAAAGCATAAAGGAAAGGTTTCATATAAATACGCTAAAATTGCGTTGGTGTCGGTCAACTTGTCTGTTGATTCCATTTTTACTTCCACGTTATAAAGGGACTGATTTATGCGGCATAATATTTGCCTTACAGTCGTTCATCTTTCGTTAAGCCTTACCGTTAAGGCTAAACGTACAAATTATCACTTTCCGCCAGTTTGCTAAAGTCATTGAAACAAACCTTAACAATTTAACCAGACTTACTGCCAGCTTAATCATCGCTCATCAGTAAATCCAGCACAAATGCGTACAGCGGCACATTATAAAGCCCGCGACAGCGAATGCGACCATGATTTAGTCTAATTTGTTCATTATTTCACCAAATAAGCAAATTTCGAAACTTTTTACCATGTTTTCTAAACCAATTTGATCCGCTTCTTCGAAACGGTCCAGTAATGGACTGTCAATATCTAACACTGCCACTACGGTCTCACCCCGTCGAACAGGGATCACTATCTCTGAATTACTGTCCGAATCGCATGCAATATGACCATCAAATTGATGAACGTCACCGACTCGTTGGGTTTTATTTTCTGCGGCTGCAGTGCCACAAACACCTTTGCCCATAATGATACGGGTACAAGCGACTTTACCTTGAAACGGGCCTAAGACTAATTGTTCACCACGCTTAATATAAAAACCAGCCCAGTTAAGGTCTGCTAGATTATCATTTAACAAGGCTGAAAAATTAGCCATTGCCGCAATCAAATCATCTTCACCTTCGAGTAAAGCTTGCGCTTGACGATTTAATGTTTGGTAAAATTCGGTTTTCATTTCATTCCTTAACACTGACATTCACTCATATGAAGTGAGTAATTATTGAGCTATTCTGCTGGTGTATTTTTAGCGGTAGCCTTTTTGGTTTTTGCTGCAGGCGCGCTTTTAACCGGTACGACACCTTTTAGCAAATTTGCAAGCTCGTCTTTATTGTTTGCTAGAAAAAAAGCCAGCTGTTCACATTTATTTTCATCAAGACCGAGATCAGCCTTAAATAGAAATGGCACTAGGTTATCGGAAATATCCAGCATTTTATCGTAGGCATCGGCCTCTTTCTTCGATATAAATGTCATCTTTTCCACCCCTTCCCTGACCACAACAAATTGGGTTATTACTGCCACTATGTAATCCTCACTGTTTTTATATACAGTGTATAGAATCTCACAGATTCAACTTATGATGCAAGTGTTCTAACTATTCTGATATTATCAAGCGCAGGAGAGTGTGATTGTTGTTTAATAAACAGATTTTACTTCCTTAACCATCCAAGGTAGGGGGCTATGATACACCTATGCTACCCAATAATGTTTCTCACTATGGATTAGACTAATTCTTCATGCCTGAATTTGATGATCATGATGCTATCATTTTGTGCCACTCCTGCGATTTGGCAGTAAGAAAACGAGCCTTGCATTCTAGTACCCGGGCAATTTGTCCGCGTTGTCACACTACACTCTATGATTCTCCTTATTGCTCTATTAATGGCATGTTAGCGTTATGTGTGGCGGCATTCATTATCTTTATTCCGGCCAATTTATTACCTGTATTAGAAATTCACTTTCTTGGCAGTGTCCGAACAACAACGGTAATGCATGCTGCGGTAACCGTTTGGTCTGAAGGTTATTGGGTAGTTGGCCTAGCAGTCATGGTCGCTGCGGTGATCGCGCCGGGGTTATTAATATTGTCTATCCTGACTCAAGTTGTCATTGTAAAACTACAATTACACGGTTCATTTTGGCAAAGAACCTATACGACATTGTTAAAGAATCATGGCTTAATATCACAAATGACCATGTTAGAAATTTATGTGATCAGCTTTTTAGTGTCGGCATTCCAATTGTCTGATTTTTCCGATGTGCATTTCGGCATGGGGACCTTCTGTTTTACGATGTTGTTTATCATCATTTTATTTTTGCAACGCGAATACAACCTTGAACACATGTGGGGATACGTTGATGCCTGATCATTCTATAAGCCCTGCAAATAAAAGCCCTGAAATCGCTATAGCGCCGGTTGTTGATATCGATGCTAACGAGCAGATAAAAGTTTCTAACCCAAAATATTTTCAAGGACAAAAAATGGGCTTATGTTTATGTCCTGTTTGTCGCAAACTTAATCTGACCAGCCGCAGCCATTGCCGACGATGTTTTAGTCAGTTATATAGTCGAAATTATGCCAGCATTCAGCAAAGTTGGGCATTGCTGGTTACCGCAATGATTTTACTCGTGGTCGCCAATATCTACCCCATAACCTTACTGACAAATCGGGGTGAAGTGACCTCGGACACTATTTTTAGTGGCATAATCCATTTGGTAGAAACGGACATGCTCCCGATTGCCATTATTGTGTTTACAGCCAGTATATTAGTGCCTTGGCTAAAAATTATTGGCTTGACCACCTACTTAACGGCTATCAGCTTTAACCTTCCGGTATCAAAAAAAAATTTAATGATTGGTTTTCACATCATCGAGTGGATTGGCCGTTGGTCAATGCTCGATTTATTCGTGATTTCATTAACCGTTGCCTTAGTCAATATGGGGCAACTTTTAGATGCAAAACCGGCACCTGCCGCTACGGCATTTGCCTTAGTGATTTTACTGACACAATTGGCGGCAAAAGTGCTAGATACTCGTTTACTCTGGGACCGCTTGGAACACACTGATGACAAAAATTGAATCGCCTAAAGTTGTGAAGAAAAAATTATTCTCGCCAATATGGTTATTGCCTATGGTCGCCTTAATATTGGGTGCTTGGTTAGGAGTAAAAAGCATCAAAGAGTCCGGCATTGAAATTATGATCCACTTTCCCAGCGCCGCTGGGATCGATATCGGCAAAACCCTGGTAAAGTACCAAGGCTTATCGGTAGGCAAAGTCACCGATATTGGTATTGATGATGATCTCAAAGGGGTGAACGTACAAGTGGTAATGGATTATCGTGCCGATCCCTTTTTAACCAAAAACACCCTGTTTTGGTTAGTTAAACCCAAAGCGAGTATTACTGGCGTTGAGGGCTTAGACACTTTATTTTCAGGCAACTATATTGCCATCCAACCCGGTGATGGACGCTCAGCTACCGAATTCGAAGCGGAGCGAGAAGCGCCAGCGATCCTTCCTGGCAGTGAAGGACTCATAATCGAACTCAAAGCACCTAAACTAGGTTCAATTGATGTCGGCTCACCCATTTTTTTCCGTCAAGCTCCGGTTGGCAGTGTGGTGAGCTATCGTTTAGATGGCAATAAGCAAATTCTTATCAGTGCATTTGTGCAAGAACAATATGCTCACTTAGTCAGTAAAGACTCCCGCTTTTGGAACGTATCAGGCTTTAAAATAGATGCCTCTTTAGCGGGTATAAAAGTCAGCACCGAAAGCATAGCGTCAATTTTAGCTGGCGGGATCAGTTTTAATACTGGCACCTACACAGAAAAAGCCGCCAATGGTGATGAATATACCCTGTATCAAGATGAACTCATGGCTATTGGCGGGGTTGATTTTAGCTTAACGGCTGCGGACAGTGAAGATATCAGCGAAGGAACCGCTATCATGTATCGTGGCATTGCTATTGGTCAAATTGAGAAACAATCCTTAACCCCAACCGGAGTCCAATTCATTGCCCGAGTTGAATACCAATACAAAGCGTTAATCGTTAAAGATAGTCAGTTTTGGTTAAGCGGCGCCGACATATCATTACAAGGCATTAAACATGCCAGCCGACTCGTGACCGGGAGTGTGATTAATGTCTTGCCCGGCACCCAAGCATCAACAGAGGCGATGCAATTTGATCTCGCTGCACATGCCCCAGATTTACTCAGTGAAGCTAAAATTAAACTAACTGTGGATGCCAAGACGCATACGGGGGTTAGTGTTGGCGCGCAAGTGCGTTATAAACAGTTACCTATTGGCCAAATCATGGCAATTAATTTAAGCCAAGACTTTTCAACAGTTGAATACCATATTGAAATTCTGCCTGAATTTAAAAATTTACTGACTAAGGGCAGTTTCTTTGTGCCTGAAAGTGCGTTAGCCATTAATGCTTCATTAGAAGGCATTAGTGTTAAAACTCGCGATGCCACCACTATGCTTGAAGGGGCCATTAGCTTAATTCCAGGTAATAACAGCGCCCCGCTCGCGGCCAATAGCACACTCACACTCCATGAATCTATTGAGTCGGCGCAAACACTGTACGCCCAGCAACAAATGACCCATCTAACCTTAACCAGTATCGATGGTGCTGATTTAGCAGAAGGCTCACCCATTTATTACAAAAAAATGCAAATCGGCTCGGTCAGTAAAATTAATTGGTTAGCAAAAACAGATAAATTTACGATTGAGATTAATATCGACAATAAGTTTATTCAGTTACTCAAACCCAATACTGTTTTTTGGCGCAATGATGCCGTCGCAATTAATGCCAGTTTGGCGGGTGTCGATATTAATCTGGCGCCCCTTAAAGGTGCGATAAATGGCAGCATCACCCTAGGCCATATCGATGACACCACTGATATCCAACACAATCTGCCTAATCTACGTTTATATGACAAAAAGTCACTTGCCCTTATGCAGGCGAAGCTCATTAACCTCACCCTGCCCGTCAGCGCAAAAATCACTGCCAATGCTGCCATCCGTTTTCAAGGTCATCAAATTGGTGAAGTGACTCAGGTTAAGCTAAACCAAGATTTAAACACTCTCAGTGCCACGGCGTATTTATTTGGTCAATATGCACACCACTTTAGCGCCAATGACAGCGAATACTTCATCATAGATGCACAGATTTCTTTAGCTGGGATTGATGCGCCCGCTACCTTATTAACTGGCCCTTATATCGGGGTTATCCCGGGTGAGAGTCAGGAACTGATTGATACTTTTGTCGCCCTTTCCCACGCCAGTTTTGCAGCCAATGTGCCTAAAGATGCAGTAGTATTCCAATTAGTTGATGATCAACTGGGTTCTGTTAAAGTCGGTACGCCGTTATTTTTCCGTGGCATTAACGTCGGTCAAATCGATGGTTATCAGTTAGCTAACTCAGGCATTGATATCACACTTTATGCGCATGTGAATGCTGAATATGGTCAGTTAATTAACCAAAGCAGCCAGTTTTGGGATGCCTCAGGGATTAAATTAGATGTCGGACTATTTTCGGGCGCGAAATTAGAAACGGGATCATTAGAGACCATACTTGCCGGCGGAATAGCATTTGTCACCCGCGATGTCACATCAGACAATAATCACATCGACCGAACAAGCCGCTTCCCATTGCATCAACATATGCAACAAGAATGGGCCCAATGGCAACCAGCGCAAACAAAGTAATAACGTCAGACGGCAAAAACACTCAGGCCGATAATCATATCGGCCTGAGTGTTTTACATTGAACGGCTGAATAATCATTATCTAGCCATAAAACCAATAACACACGCCAATGGCGGCGGTAATACCCGCAATGTCTGCCGCTAAACCACATCCCAACGCGTGACGTCCATTACGGATCCCGACCGAACCAAAATAAACCGCTAACACATAAAAAGTGGTTTCGGTACTGCCTTGCAAAATGGCCGCTAATCGACCAGCAAATGAGTCAACACCGTGGTGATCCATGGTTTCTAGCATCATAGCTCTGGCACCTGAACCACTAAAGGGTTTCATCAATGCCGTTGGCATCGCATCAATAAAACGGGTATCAAAGCCCAGCGCACTCACGCCACTGGCCAAGAGTTGTAAGGCATAATCTAACGCGCCAGAAGCCCTGAGAAAACCAATCGCTAATAACATCGCTAGCAAATAAGGAATAAGCTGGATAGCTTGATTAAAGCCCAGTTTTGCACCTTCAACAAACTCGTCATAAACGGCAATTTTTCGATAACCCGCGACTAAAATAAAACTTAAAATGAGTATCAGCAATATGCCATTCCCCATCACCATAGACACTTGCCCTATTGTCGCGGCCGATAACGTCACTAAATACGCCATCCCAGCCATAAACACACTCATAATGACCGCGGCATACGCCAATATCACACTATTCAATAACGAGATCCGCTGCACTAAGGCCACCACTAACAGCCCCACGACAGTCGACACACTGGTGGCTAATAATATCGGCAGAAAGATATCAGCAGGATTGGCCGCACCTTGTTGCGCACGGTACAAGAATACTGTCACAGGAACTAATGTTACCGAGGAGGTATTTAATACCAAAAACAAGATTTGGGCATTGGTTGCCACCGATTTAAGTGGATTTAGGCTTTGTAAATCATGCATCGCTTTTAAGCCCAAAGGCGTCGCGGCGTTATCCAGCCCCAGCATATTCGCCGTTAGGTTCATGCTAATGCTGCCATAAGCAACATGTCCACGAGGAACCTCAGGCATCAGCTTTGACAGTAAAGGCTCAAATAATCGCGCAAACAAACCGACAACCCCCGCCTTTTCACCTACTTGCATTAAGCCCATCCATAACGCTAGCACACCGATTAAGCCAATCGAGATGTCAGCCGCTAATTTCGCGCTGGCAAACAGTGCCGAAACCGATTCACTCAACACATTAACGTTGCCATTGACCAATTGGCACACAATAGACACCGCGGCAACTATAAAAAAGAATAACCACACTCTATTTAACACACATTTCTCCATCACCTAATCGGCTTTACTGACGTCAATATACAGCACTCATTGTCGATCAGTGTGTACAATTTCATGATATGATCCCTTCAATTACAGCGAAAATAAATGATCGTTTTTTATTATGGTTCAATTAAACACAAACTTTATCAAACACATCGAGAAAGAACTACCCGCTCACTTATCCTTAGAAACGTTTATCGCCTTTTGTGATAAACCGCTTCGTAAATCGATTCGGGTGAATACGCTTAAAATCACTACCGCTGATTTTGTCGATATCATGAGCCTAGCGGGCTGGCAACTCTCATCCATACCTTGGTGTAAAGACGGTTTTTGGATTGACGGTAAAGAAGATATTCAACTCGGCAATGCCATTGAGCATATTCAAGGTTTATTTTATATCCAAGAAGCCAGTTCAATGCTGCCACCAACGGCATTAATTACTGAGGAGGCACTACCTGAGATTGTCCTAGACCTTGCTGCTGCTCCCGGTTCTAAAACCACTCAAATTGCCGCCTTAATGAACAACAACGGTTTATTAGTTGCAAATGAATACTCTGCTAGCCGGGTAAAAGTGTTGCACGCTAATGTGCTGCGCATGGGGGCAAGCCACAGTGCATTAACTCACTTCGATGGCCGGGTATTTGGTGAATATTTATATGAGTCGTTCGATGCCGTTTTGCTAGATGCTCCTTGCAGCGGCGAAGGCACAGTGCGTAAAGATCCTCTCGCACTAAAGCATTGGGATATCAATGATGTCACCAGTATTGCAGCAACCCAGAAAGACTTAATCGAGTCAGCATTTTTGGCATTAAAGCCCGGTGGCATACTGGTCTACTCCACCTGTACGTTAAGCCAATTGGAAAATCAACAAATTTGCCATCATTTGCAACAGCAATATCCTGATGCGGTTGAGTTTATGTCACTAGCCACTTTGTTTGAAGGGGCAGAAAAAGCCTGTACCGAAGATGGCTTTTTACATGTCTGGCCGCAACTATACGACAGTGAAGGTTTTTTTGTGGCTAAAATTCACAAAACAGCTTCAGTGGAACGTAAAAAGAACCCACCTAAACTACAGAAAAACTTTCCGTTCACCCAAGCCAATGACAAGCTGCAAATAGCGTTACGTCAATATTTTCAAGCCAATTTTAATATTACACTACCTGAAGATGACTGCATCTTGCTTCGTGATAATGAATGTTGGTTATTCCCAGCACAATTTATGCCGTTTATCGGCAAAATGCGTTTTCAACGTATTGGCCTCAAGCTCGCCGATATATTGAAAAAAGGATTTAAAGCCAAACACGAGGCGATTATTGCCCTAAGTCTGCCGTTAAAAAAACATTCAAAGTCGATTAAACTCAATGCTTCGCAAGCAAAAGATTTTTTAATGGGACGAGACATTGCCCTGACCAGCTTTGAGCCATCAACTCAACAACAATTAGGATTGATGGCCCAAGGTGAAATGCTGGTGAGTTACCATGATGTGGTATTAGGCGTGGTAAAACATTTAGGTCATCGACTTAAAAATAGCTTACCTCGTGAATTGGTTCGCGATAATGTCAATTTAAGCTTATAAGAATGTCTCGCTGAGCGCCGCAAACGGCGCGCAGAGAACTGAGGCGTTTCGAACTAAGTGCTACGAACTGAATGTTACCAGTTGAGTGTTACGAACTAAGTGCTGCGAACTGAATGTTATCAGCTGAGTGTTACCAACTAAGTGCTGCGAACTGAATATTACCCGCTGAGTGATATGAACTGATTAAGGCATTTATTAAGGCGTTTTTCGCATTTATCAATTTAAAATAAGTTATTGATATAATAAAATTTGTCTAGGATATTACGCATAATATTAAAATAGAAGCTGATGTTTTAAGCAAAGTTAACCATGATTGACTATAATGGAACGGTAGCAGTTTCATAAGATACATCTGATTAATAAGATCCATCAGATTAATAAGATCCATCAGATTAATAAGATCCATCAGATTAATAAGAGTGTAGTAGCTTCATACTTTATAAAAGCTTCATACGTCATACATAAAAGCGTCATACATATAAAGAGTGTAGACAGAATAGGTTCAGCCAAATAGGCGCACTGTACTTTTTAGGAGCACTTTATTTTTAGGAACTCTGTATTTTTAGGAACACAAGGTTTTGCTTTTCAACAGTCACGTAAGGCCCTTATTACACCCCTTCCCCTAGGCCCAAAATAATTGGATAGTTTGGGCCTTTTTTTGTCCGTTACCCCATCATATTCTTGGTCTATTCCGCTCAGAGCCACTCAAACGGTTTAATTCAAAGTGCATTAATGGCGCACTTGTTGATTAAATAAATGGATCCCCTTTCTATACTAATGCAATGATTCAATTGGCAGCTTGTGCCTATGGGTCAACGGCCCACTAATGTGGCCGCATCGTTAAATAACCTAAAAAAGTTGTCGGTCGTATTTTGAGCAAGCTCATCAAATGTCTCACCGCGTAATTGTGCGACAAACTCAGCGACATCTCGGACATAAGCAGGTTGATTTTCTTGACCACGATGTGGCACGGGGGCGAGATAAGGTGAATCAGTTTCGACCAGTAATCTGTCTTTGGGTACTTGGCGAATAACACTGCGAAGCTCACCCGCATTTTTAAATGTAACGATGCCTGATACCGAAATATAGAAACCCAAATCAATCGCGGCCTTGGCCATTTCCCAGTTTTCGGTAAAGCAGTGTAATACGCCACCCACTTTATCAGCACGGCCGGCTTTGAGCATGTTGATGGTATCTTCACGGGCATCGCGAGTGTGGACAATTAACGGCTTATTCACCTCTACGGCTAACGCTATTTGCTGTTCAAAACACTGCTGCTGCAACACCTTAGTTTCATTTGAGTAGAAGTAGTCTAAGCCAGTTTCACCAATAGCAACCACTCGGGGATCACGAGCAAAACCTTTGATATCTTCAACATTCAAACCTTCTTGTACATCTAGCGGATGCACACCAGCAGACAAAAAAACATTGTTGAAGGCTGAAACTTTGTTCCGCATGGCTTCAAAGCCTTGCTGACGAACATTGACGCACAATAGGTAATCAACACCTTGAGCTTTGGCGTTGTCCATGATGGCCTGTAGGCTTGCGGGGTCTGGAGCCGATGTTAAACGGTCAAGGTGACAATGGGAATCAATAAGCATAAAAATTCTTTTGCTAATAAAACTGAATGCGCAAGAATACCTAGCTACATAGTGCAGGTCAAATCGCCAGAGGAAAGTTCACTCGCTAATAACTTTTCAATATGATGTTTATGGCTTTCAACATCTGTTTTAATTTTTATACCGATACCTGCGGGTCGTCCACCTGATGCGCCCAATGGATTAATCCACACCACAGTCCCTTTAAATTCATTGGCTTGAGTAGCATCGGGTAATCGATAAGCAATAGTGAGCTCTTGGCCTAAGAAATGACTTTCTGTGGTCGCAATAAATAAACCTGCAGGCTTAATAAAAGGCATGTAAGCACGATAAAGTTTGAGTAATGTATCGTAGTTAACAACAAGATCGACCATAAATGATTCTTTTTTCCCTTAAACTGGTTAAATATCAATAGAACAAACGTATTTAATGGGTCAACTGTCTAAATGCCAGTACGTATTGTTGACACAAGGCTTGCGTGTTCACGCTGGGCATGGTTTCAAGTCTATGACACATATTCATCACCCGCCCGGCAAGCTCAATCACTTTAGCTTGAACCAATGGATTTAATAACTGACTACTTGCACCTGGTGTTTTTACCTTATTACTTTTTAACACATATTGGCGTAAGTACAAATATAAAACAGTAAGTGCATCAACAATTTGTTGTTCAGAAACCTTTAATAAGCTATTGGTTAGATGGCCTGTTTGCAAACTTTGGGCCCAATCTTGGCGAAAGGTTAACAGTTGTTGATAATGTTGATTGGTTAAACTATTTGCCAACGCAAGCGGCCCACCCACGACGCTAAGACACCAAGTGACATCATGTGTTTTACCCTCGGCATTGGCAGCCGGTAACAAATGCTGCGCCGCTAACCATTGATGGATCTCAAGCTTAGTGGGCTCGACAAAATGAAGCGCTTGGCAACGACTGGTGATGGTAGCTAATAACTGAGCCGAGGTATTGGTTTGAAGAATGAGCACAACATCTTCACCGGGTTCTTCGAGGGTTTTCAGTAGCGCATTGGCTGCCGCCAAATTTAAGCGCTCGGCATTCACAATTATCGCCACACGGGCGCCACCCTGTTGAGCCGTTTGGGTTAACGCTTGGCATAACTGACGAATTTGATCGACTTTAATTTGGTTACCATCTGGTTCGATAATATATAAATCTGGATGGTTGCCTGCGGCCAATAACAAACAACTTTTACATTGTCCACACGCGCCAATCGGCGTGAGTTGTTGGCAAAGTACTGTGCGTGCAGACGCCTTAGCGAGCTTGTCTCCCCCCAGAGCTTTATCAATGTTAAACAAATATGCATGACTGCTGATCCCACGAAAATACTGCTCAACAAAACGTTGATGTGGCTCGGCTAGCCAAGGTAATTGATCAATCTGATAATCACTCATGTTGCAACATTATCCTTGTCAAAATAAATCTCTATTCACCCATAAGACTTGGTAAATGACGCTGTAATTGCACTCGAATATCATCATGAACCTGCTCCATTGATTGACTGGCATCAATCACCACAATGCTGTTGTCCTCATGGGCGAGTTGTAAATAAGTGCTTCTGGCTCGTTCAAAAAAATCAATGGCCTGTTGTTCAATTCTGTCAAGCTTGCCACGACCGGCTGCGCGAGTTAACCCAAGTGTAGGATCAATGTCCAAATATAAAGTCAGATCAGGTTTAAAACCACGTAAGCAAGCATCGCTGACGGCTTGAACTAATGGCATCAAACCGCGGCCACCGCCTTGATAAGCGAGTGAAGAAAGATTGTGTCGATCACCGAGTACCCATTTGCCTGCGGCTAAAGCCGGTTTGATAACATTGGCAATGAGCTGTGCTCGGGCAGCATAAATTAACAAGCATTCCGCTTCATCACATAATGGATCCGTTTCATCAGCAATTTTGACCAAATCCCGCATTCTCTCCGCCAGCGGGGTTCCCCCCGGCTCACGGGTGCAAATTGGCGACTGACCAATATGCTGGCTTATAATGTCATTCACTAAGGCTATCGCACTCGATTTCCCTGCGCCCTCTAGCCCTTCAATGACAATAAACTTGCCTTGGTGTTTAGTCATTTTCTGTTTCTCTGAAATTTGTTTACTGCACGATTATGGGCTTTTAATGTCGATGAAAATACATGACTGCCATCATTACGCGACACAAAATATAAATAATCAACCTTGGCTGGATTGGCGGCCGCGAATAAAGAGGCTCGACTCGGTGCCGCTATGGGAGTGGGTGGTAAACCGTCAATTTTGTAGGTGTTAAATGCTGTGGCATCGCGTAAATCTTTATGGGTAATATTGCCTTTATAATGTTCACCCATACCATAAATTACCGTCGGATCGGTTTGTAGACGCATGCCTTTTTTAAGTCGATTATTAAACACTGCCGACACCCAATCACACTCATCAGGATTAGCCGTTTCTTTTTCAATAATAGAAGCAATGATCAGTAGCTCATACGGGGATGATAATGCTAACTGCGGATCGCGCCCTTCCCATGCTTGCGCCAAGCTCTCCTGCATCATAGTGTAACTGCGATTTAAAATAGTCTGTAAAGTATCACTCGCATGGTAATGGAATGTTTCAGGATAAAACTTACCTTCAGGCAAGCCTGAAGTGTCGCCATGATTCAACAATACTTGATTAAAATCGTCCGCGCCTTGAGCTAAATGTTCAGCGGTCGCCAACGTTTGCCGCCACTCAGCAATCGTTTGACCTTCAATTAACGTGGCACTGAAAACAATTTGTTGGCCTAACTGCAACCGATTGAGTAACGTCTCTAAGGTATCGCCAGGGATCACTTGATATAAACCCGTTTTAATATTGGCGAGTTTAGGTTCAAGCTTGACTAAATAGTTAACTTTCCAACTGTCAACAATCCATGCTTGTTGTTCAAGTTGTTGCGCCAGCTTTATCACTGATGCGCCAGATTCCACCTCTAACATCTGGATTTCAGTTAACTGTAATGGCTGTTTTTGATACGCATTTAAGCCAGATATAAGCCAATATCCACCGAGGCACAGCACGGCAAATAAAGGAATAAGACTGGCTAATATAAACGCTTTTATGGTTTTAATCATGATGTTAAATTCACACTCAAAACGTGCCTGAATCGCGATGTGTGCGTCCAACGGCTAAATTGAAAATCGTCAATGGCGGTTATATCAATAACGCCAAATAAACTGTTCGTTATAAATATACAGTCTGCGGCGGTAATATCGCTAAGCGTCAGTTGGGTTGCCATAACAGCAATACCATCGCAAAGCAAAGCAGCGATCAGCATTTCACGCATCACTCCGCTGACCCCCGAATGCGTTATCGCCGGGGTCAATACTTGATTATTTTTAACCACAAAAATATTGGCCATGGATGACTCAACCACATACCCCTTACGGTCAAACACTAACCAATCTTGGTGATTGTTGGGCAAAGGTTGAGATTTTATCAACACTTGTTCAAGCCGATTAAGATGTTTCATTCCAGCTAACAGTGGTTGTCTTCCTAGCCGTATGGCTGATGATGCTAGGGTTATACCACTTTGCTGCCAATCAAGGTAATGAGCCGGTATAGCATGCAGTGACACAATTTCAGTGACTTTCGCGTTGAGAGGGGCTTGATAGCCTCGGCCACCGACTCCGCGCGTTAATAATAACTTGATGCAATGTTGAGGATGTTGTTGGGCAAGTTGGGTCAGCTGGTGCATGAGTGAGTCACTGACACACCACTCAATACCTAAACGCTCGCAGCTTTGTTGCAAACGCGCCAAATGGCCTTCAAGAAATAAAATCTCTGCAGGCATATCCGCTGATGCAGTACGCATCGTCGCAAATACACCATCACCATAAGCAACACCACGGTCAAATGGATTTATAGTCCCATTTTCAACCTTGTTAACCCAAACCGGCACCATTATTTATCCTGACTGATCCGGCTGGCTACGGCTTCTTGTTGATCTTTATATTTGGCATTCTTACGCGTGTTGTAAGGACGCGCTACCGCAGAATTTAAGCGTTCGAAATTAAGCGCCCCTATGGTCATGCCAGGACGTAACGCCAATGGCAACTTACCACTGTTAAAGAATTCGAGAACAATTTTACCTTGCCAACCGGGATCAATACGATGTGCAGTTGCATGCACCATCAAGCCTAAGCGCGCAAGTGAAGAGCGACCATCTAACCAACCCACAATATCTGCAGGTAATGTTACACTTTCATAGGTTACCGCTAAGGCTAATTGACCAGGATGAAGGAAAAATGCCTCATTCTCGGCAATTTCAATCTTGTCGCTCATAACCCGATCAAGTGCTATTTGCATTTCTGCACTTGGGCCACTTAAATCAATATAAGGTGCAGTATGGTCTTTAAATACCCGAAATTGGCTGCCTAAACGCACATCAACACTCACCCCAGAAATGGCTTCCACACCAGGACGTGGCTCGATGATAATAGTGCCATTATCTAAACATTGCTCAATTTCAATATCGGTTAAACGCATGCTGCACTCTCTCTTAAATAAGGCTATTTAGCCAATAAATGCTGAATTCTAGCTTTTAAAATATCAGTTGCGATACGATTTTTACCACCCCGTGGAACGATAATATCGGCATATTGCTTTGACGGTTCAATAAATTGTAAAAACATAGGCCGCACTGTTCTTTTATACTGCGAAATCACTGATTCCATTGTTCTACCACGTTCAGCAACATCACGGGTTAATCTGCGCAAAAAACAAATATCCAATGGGGTATCCATAAAGACAGTTGCATCCATTAAATCACGTAATTTAGGATTAGTTAATAATAAAATCCCTTCTAGAATAATGACTTTTTTAGGCAGCATTGGAAGGGTCTCACTGGTACGAGTGTGCTCTGTATAGCTATAACAAGGAATACTGACGGCTTCTCCCTGCTTAAGCTGTATCAAATGAGATGCTAATAATTGATGATCTAACGCTTTGGGATGATCGTAATTCGTTTTTACACGATCGTCTAACGTCATGTGGCTTTGATCACGATAATAGGCATCTTCGTTAATCACACCTATCTGATCGGTTCCTAAATCACGGCGCAATTCATCAAAAATTGTTTTTGCAATTAAACTTTTTCCTGAAGCCGATGCTCCGGCAATCCCAATAATGACGCACAGCTGAGAATTCATCTCTTAACCTTACTCGTGTTCTGATATGCTAATTTTTACGCTTGATTGTACTTGTTGAAGCGCTAATTCTGCCCCAAGCTTACGGGCAATTTCACGATATATTCCTGACACTTCACTATCAGGCTCGCTCATCACGCTCGGCGTACCATTATCCATAGATTCACGAATATTGATGTGTAATGGTAATGACCCCAATAAGGGCACTTTGTAACGCTCGGCGATTTGACTACCACCGTGAGTTCCGAAGGGGTGTTCTTTATGACCACATTCAGGGCACAGGTGAAAACTCATGTTCTCAATAATGCCCAATACTGGGATATTGACCTTATTGAACATGGTAATACCTTTTTTAGCATCAGCTAAGGCAATGTCTTGTGGTGTTGTCACAATAACAGCGCCGCTCACAGGTACCTTTTGCGATAAGGTTAATTGAATGTCACCAGTCCCAGGTGGCATATCAATAATCAGATAATCCAGCTCAGGCCATTGGGTTTCATTTAATAATTGCACTAAGGCTCCAGCAGCCATTGGGCCACGCCACACAGCAGCTTCATCACCACTGAGCATAAAACCAATTGATTGAGCAGAAATACCATGAACCAACGCTGGCGTCATGTGCTTGCCATCTGGCGATTGTGGACGAAAATGAGGAATACCCAGCATCAGTGGAATAGACGGGCCATAAATATCGGCATCTAAAATGCCCACTTCAGCGCCTTCCGCTTTTAAAGCGAGTGCGAGGTTGACTGCCGTGGTGGATTTCCCCACACCGCCTTTACCTGAAGCTACCGCAATTACTTGCTTAACATTTTCTATCGGTGAGATAGCTGGAAGCGCTGAAAATACCCGCGGCTGAAAATCGATTTCACATTCAACTTCATCAATGGCATCAAGCACAGCTAGCTTGTTCGTTACGGCCATCACGGTGTCGCGGTATTGTGTCATGCACGGATAAGGATAAACTAACCCCAATTGTAGGCGTTTACCTTCCATTGATAATGCGGCTACGCATCCGGCACTGACTAAACCTTTATGTAAATAAGGATCTTCGAATGCTTCTAAAATATCTAACACAGGTGACAATAATTCATTACTCAATTGATAATTTGTATGTGTATTGACCAAAACGGCGACTCCAAACCAAAAATTTTCACAAGTGTATCAGAACTTGGTAAAAAAATAGTGATTAATAAGCCTTTTTACATCATGTTTTGCTGAAAAAGGTCAGTTAATCAGTTAGTATCAGGCCATATTTCGGCGTAATTTGATATTGAGACAAAATGACAAAATCTCCGCGTAAAATACTGGTCACAAGTGCCCTCCCTTATGCCAATGGCCCAATCCATCTAGGCCACATGCTTGAATATATCCAAACGGATATTTGGTCACGCTTTCAAAAATTACGTGGCCATGAATGTCACTACATTTGTGCAGATGACGCTCACGGCACACCTATTATGCTAAAAGCACAGCAGATGGGTATTACACCAGAAGAAATGATTACTCAAATCCAAAAAGAACACCAGCAAGACTTTGCCGATTTCAACATTCAATTTGATAATTTTCACAGTACTCACAGTGACGAAAACCGTGCCCTAGCCAGTGAGATTTATCTAAAATTACGCGACGGCGGTTACATCAAAAGCAAAACTATTTCACAATTATTTGACCCTGAAAAGTTAATGTTCTTACCAGACCGTTTTGTCAAAGGCACCTGCCCTAAATGTAAGTCGGAAGATCAATACGGTGATAACTGTGAAGTCTGCGGTGCGACATATAACACCACTGATTTGATTAATCCAAAATCGGCCGTGTCGGGTTCGACACCCATAATGAAAGACAGCGAACATTTCTTTTTTGACTTACCTGCCTTTGAAGGCATGCTAAAACAATGGATCCATTCGGGTTCATTACAACAAGAAATGGCGAATAAACTCAACGAATGGTTTGAGCAAGGCCTAAAGCAATGGGATATTTCACGTGATGCGCCCTACTTTGGGTTTGAAATCCCAGATGCGCCCGGTAAATTTTTCTATGTCTGGTTAGATGCGCCGATTGGTTATATGAGTTCGTTTAAAAACTTATGCAACAAGCGTGATGACTTAAATTTTGACGATTTTTGGAGCCTAGACTCAAGCGCCGAGGTATATCACTTCATCGGTAAAGACATTGTTTATTTCCACAGTTTATTCTGGCCGGCCATGCTAGAAGGTGCTGGGTTCCGTAAACCCACCAGTGTTTATGCTCACGGTTACGTCACGGTCAACGGTTCAAAAATGTCTAAATCCAAAGGCACGTTTATTAAAGCACGTACCTACTTAGACAATTTGGATGCAGAATATCTGCGTTATTACTACGCCGCTAAATTAACTAGCCGTATTGATGATTTAGATTTAAATTTAGAAGACTTTGCCCAGCGAGTTAACTCAGACTTAGTCGGCAAACTGGTTAACTTAGCCTCACGCACGGCCGGTTTTATCGGTAAACGTTTTGATGGCAAATTAGCCAAGGTTGCAGACAGCAGCTTAAGCGACGCATTTTTAGCCAAACGCGAAACCATTGCTCAATGCTATGAAAGCCGTGAATTTGGTAAAGCGATGCGCGAAATCATGGCCTTGGCCGATATGGCTAATGCCTACGTTGCTGATGCGGCGCCTTGGCAATTAGTCAAGCTAGAAGATAAACAAGAAGAAGCCCATCAGGTATGCAGCAATGCATTAAACTTGTTCAGGATTTTGGTCACTTACCTTAAGCCTGTATTACCTAAACTGGCCAAAAATGTTGAAGACTTTTTACAGTTAACCTTAACATGGGATAATTTAGGCCAAGATCTAGCGGGTCATGAAATCGCGCCATTTAAACCCTTAATGCAGCGTATTGAACCTAAGAGCATTGAAGCTATCATCGATGAGTCTAAAGAAAACTTACAAGCAACCAATACCGACGCGCCTAAAACAGACATGCCAAAGCAAGCTGTTAATCAATTAGAACTCGATCCTATTAGCCCTGAAATCAGTTTTGAAGATTTTGCCAAAATTGACTTACGTATTGCGCGGATCAGTAAAGCCGAGCATATCGAAAAAGCCAATAAGCTACTCCGTCTTGAATTAGACCTAGGCGGCGAAACGAAACAGGTAATGGCGGGTATTAAATCGGCTTATGCACCTGAAGATTTAGTCGGGAAACTCACTGTGATGGTGGCCAACCTTGCTCCACGCACAATGAAGTTTGGTGATTCTGAAGGTATGGTGTTAGCCGCAGGTCCTGGTGGTAAAGACATATTTATTCTAGAGCCGCACGAAGGCGCACTGCCTGGGATGCGAGTGAAATAAGCTAACGTCAACTCAACTTGGGAGAGTAAACGCTTATCAAACAGCGCCTTGTTAGCAATAAAAAGGGCAAGTTTGATATGAGCGACTTGAAAATAAACTGATTTTTATCAATTTATTCCATTTGTTATCCCGAGTTGAGATTAATGTTCAATTAAAAGACCGCCGTAGCGGTCTTTTTTGTGGCTGTAATGTCTGTTGAAACACCGTTAATGATCACAAGGATAGGGTTAAACATCATTGTTGTGACTCATCATTTTTTACCTCCGGCGCAGCAGCGTCAGCATCCGCGATTTGCACGTCAGCATCTTCCGCCATAGCCTGCTTTAAGCGTTCTTCATATCGCATAAACAGATTTAAGAAGTCATTACTGACCCGCTCGCCCTTGGATTCGGTTAGCCATTGAGCATATAGCCGTTTAGACGTTTCTTTTTCAATACGTTGATAAGTAGACTTTCGTTTATTGACAAAATCGTCAGAATAGCCCAATAAGCGCAATGAAGCCGCGCCCACTTCAAGTGCTGAATGATGGGTTTCAGACTCAACAATATCGGCACCCGCTTCTTTCAATAAATGCCCATGACCACGATCGAATGCCCTCGCAACTATGTTAAGTTTCGGATAGGTATGACGTAAATATTTCACTAATGTGACGCTGCTTTCACGATTATCGATCGCCACCACAAACAATGACGCCTCCGCAATTCCCGCGGTTTTTAATAACGCTGGACGGGTAGCATCGCCATAATAGGCTTTAGTATTGATTTGTCTAATCAAGTCAATTTGTGAGGCTTGATGGTCAAGCACCACTGTTTTAATCCCATTAGCAATCAATAACCGATTAACGACTTGACCAAAACGGCCAATACCAGCAATCACCACACTGCCAACGTCTTCAATATCATCTTGAGCACGTTGATTGGTTTTATTCTGAAATCGGGGAGAAATCACCTTGTCGAATAAAATAAACAAACCTGGAGTTAAAAACATCGACAGCGCAACCACGATAGATAATGTTTGCGCCATTGTTGTTGGCAATACATGCTGCTGTACACTAAAATTTAATAATACAAACCCAAACTCACCCGCTTGTGCAAGACTTAGTGTAAACAACCATCGATCACTGCCCTTAATTCGAAAAATCAATGCCAACAGATAAAGTACAATGCCTTTAATTAACATGACACCCAAGGTCATTGATATAATCTCGGCGAAATTGGCAAATAACACTGTAAAATCAATACCAGCGCCAACGGTAATGAAAAACAAGCCTAATAATAATCCTTTAAAAGGACCAATATTCGCTTCTAGTTCATGTTTAAATTCACTATTGGCAAGCACTACGCCTGCTAAAAAAGTGCCTAGTGCAGGTGAAATCCCGACCAAACTCATTAAGGCAGCAATACCAATAACCAACATAAGCGCTGCCGCAGTAGAAATCTCTTTTACACCTGAATCAGCGACCATTTTAAATAATGGCCGACTGAGATAATGCCCTCCTAATACAACCACCCCAATGGCAAGTAATAACACAATGGCATAAGCCCATCCAGGCATATTAGCCACCAAAGATAGTGAGTCATGCTGCTCACTAGCAACAGCCATCGCCCCTTGCGCCTGTTCGACCAATTTGGGTAATGCTAATAAAGGAATGAAAGCCAACATGGGGATAACAGCAATATCTTGAAACAGTAGAACCGAAAACGCATTTTGTCCGGCATGAGTTTTATTGAGGCGTTTTTCCGATAAAGTTTGCAGCACAATGGCGGTGGATGATAATGAGAAAATTAACCCTATGGTTAACGCTGTGCTGTACTCATAACCAGCATAAATGGCACACGCCATCACTGCCGACACAGAACCCACCACTTGCAATCCACCTAAACCCAATAAGCGATTTCGCATCGCCCATAACATTTTCGGCTCAAGCTCTAAGCCCACTAAAAACAACATCATCACCACGCCAAATTCAGCAAAGTGTTGAATAGTATTGGTTTCACTGCCCACTAAACCGATAATAGGCCCGATCACAACCCCAGCAATCAGATAACCAAGTATTGAGCCTAATCCCAACTTCTTAGCCAAGGGCACAGCGATTACCGCGGCGGTTAAATAGATAAAGGCTTGTAGAAAATACTCGGTCATTTACTTATCCCAAACAAAAAATAGTCACAGCATGTTATCAATACGCTGCAAAAGTGTTTAAACAAACATGCTTAATGATGATGTTATGGCACCCTTTTATGGTCACACTGGATTAACGATATTAATAAAATGATGTTCAATATTGTATTTTTCAGCCAGATGCTCACCTAATGCTTGGATACCAAATTGCTCCGTAGCATGATGGCCGGCAGCAAAATAATGTATCCCTTGTTCCATTGCAGCATGGAAGGTGCGTTCTGACACTTCGCCACTAATAAATGCATCAACCCCCATTTGCGCCGCAGAGTCGATGTAATCTTGCGCGCCACCAGTGCACCATGCCAAAGTCGAGATCATTTTAGTATCGTCGCCAATATGTAACGGTTTACGGTTTAATACTTTGTTGAGTAATTCGCTAAATTCGGCAACCGTTAATGGATGCTCTAAATGGCCTTGCCATAACAGATCTTGTGGCACAGGCTCATAGACTCTTGGGCTGATAATGCCTAATTGTTGAGCCAATTGAGCATTATTACCCACACCGTGATGGGCATCTAACGGTAAATGATAACCGAATAAGCTAATGTCATTATCCATTAAGGCCTTGATCCGGCGATATTTCATACCGATTATCACTTCCGGTTCATTTTTCCAAAAAAAGCCATGATGGACTAAAATCGCATCGGCGTTGACCTTTACGGCTGCATCAATTAACGCCTGACAGGCGGTCACACCCGTGACTATGGTGCGAATATTCAACTTACCTTCAACCTGCAAGCCATTTGGCGCATAGTCTTTAAACGCATTTACATTTAGAAAAGTCTCTAAATAAGATGCCAATTCTTGACGAGAGACAACCGATGACGCTTGATGATGTTCAGACATAATAACCCTGTAAATTGAATTAACCTCAACGTAGCCGAAAGTGAAGGTTATTGATAGATACAATATTGAATGGCAACAATATTGATTCAGCACGTGGCATGAATAACAATAATGTCAGTTTACCGGAATGATTCTCACTCTAGAAGCAAAAAAATATAAAAATGGCATTAAATTACGCTGATTTAAGCGCTTAAAGACGGATAAAATACAAATTTCTGGCATACCTTGTTAGTGTCCCTAAGCCTGATTATTTCAACAACATCACAATAAAAGCTTAGAAACTCGATTTTTTGACTGATAATTCGGCAATTTCGCCACGAATTGGACTTTTGATCCCTTAACACTTTAAAATTAATGACAACCTCAATTTAACACGATCACAAATAGGTTTTTAACTATGACAACATTGACTAAAGAAGAGGTCATCAGCCAATTACAAACGGCACTTGAAAATCAATCTGGTAAACCCGTTTTAATTGAGCAAGCGGGCAGTTGGTATAAAATAGATGCAGCAAAATCAGTTCGATTTAGTGAACTTGAATCCATGCTTGCACAATTTAATTCAACGAGATCTCAGCCCGTGGTCGCTAAAAAAGTGATCAATAACACGGTCACTAAATCGCCGATGCAAGCCAAAGCACAAAAAGTGCTAAGTAGCACTATGATATCTGCTACAACCGTTAAGGGCCTTAGCCCAAAACAACTTTGGCGAGAAAAATTAACCAAGACGACAGGTAAGCAAACCTTACCCCGTGGATTTTAGTCCTACCGAGTTTACAAAGGAGCCGAGGCTCCTTTTTATTCGGTAGTTGAACCAGCTTACATAGCTAAATCCACTCTCACATAACCTGTTAGGTAAACAACACGCACTTCATCACCCGCAGTAAAAATCATGCCGGGATCCACATCTTGGATCACCATGACTCTAGTGCCATCTTCTTGGTTTATCATCAGTTCAACCAATTTAGTTTCAAGATAATATTGCTGGCTCCCCTGCTGACTCCCGATGCCGCCACCGATCAACGCGCCTAATACTGTGGCAACATCTTGACCGGAGCCCCCACCAAATTGATGACCAATCACCCCACCAATTAAGGCTCCACCAAAGGTTTTCCAACCACTACGACTGTCTTCAAGCAGCTGTTTTTCAGTCACGTGCTTAATAGTTTCTATTTGTCCATACAGGACTTTCTCGACGGGGACCGCTTGATTGCGTTCATAAGCCGCTTGACTTTGACCACAAAACAAGCAAATTGTCAGCAAGACTGCACAAATACTGTTCACACTCACAGTTATGATGTTAAACATGGCTAATTTCCGCTAAGTTAACGATATGGTATGACAAATAATATACTCAATTTGAACTCACTGTCTTATTTAAATCAATCCATTGGGTTTCCTTCGCCGGAACAAGCCCTCATCGATCCTAACGGCTTATTAGCCATTGGAGGAGACTTGCAGCCCGCCCGTTTAATGCAAGCCTATTCTCAAGGTATTTTCCCTTGGTTTAATGCTGATGATCCCATTTTATGGTGGTCGCCCGATCCTCGAGCCGTATTCACTCCGATACTACATTTTGGCAGTAAAAGCTTGATTAAGTTCCTTAAAAAATCAACCTGGCGCTATACTATTAATCATGCTTTTTTGGATGTAATTGCAGCTTGCGCACAACCCCGTGATGCACAAGATGGAACTTGGATTTCGCCTGAAATTCAAATGGCATATTACGCATTACATTTACAAGGTAAAGCCCATTCATTTGAAGTCTGGGATGGCGAATATCTTGTCGGTGGCCTGTATGGTATTCCAATAGGAGGCGTTTTTTGCGGTGAATCTATGTTTCATCGGCAAACCAATGCATCAAAAGCCGCCTTTGCTATACTAAATCAGCACTTGGTGAAACATAACTTCCATTTAATTGATGCCCAAATAATAAACCCTCATTTGGTCAGCCTTGGGGCTAACGCCCTACCAAGACGCGAATTTTTATCGATACTTCACCAGTATCACGACCAAGCCATGTCACCGTCAATATGGCACAAACAAGAGGTGTTAATTGAATTCTAAATCGGTCAATGTCGGGATAAGCCAGCCTTTTGATTGTAATTATATTGAAGGCAATAAAGAACAATTATTGGTCATCCAAGAACCGCAAATTGATGCGGCATTGTTTGAACAACTTCTGGCAATGGGGTTTCGTCGTAATGGCAATTCTATTTATAAACCGAGTTGCCCAAACTGCCAAGCCTGTCAATCGATCAGATTGAATGTTAACGACTTTACATTATCAAAACGTCAAAAACGCACATTAAAAAACAACCAAGATTTACATTGGAAAGTCATGAATGACTCTCGTCCTGAGCACTATGCTTTGTATCAACGTTACATCAATGAACGCCACAACGACGGCCCTATGTTTCCCGCTTCACAAAGCCAATATAATGACTTTTTATTATCGGAGTGGTTGCCGCCAATGTTTATTGAAGTCTTTGAGCAGCAAAAATTAATTGCCGTTGCAGTCACCGATAATATGACCCACAGTTTCTCGGCCATTTACAGTTACTTTGACCCTGACTATACTGAGCGCTCACTCGGTTCACTGATGATTTTAATTCAATGCCAATTAGCCAAGTCATTGGGTAAGCGATTTTTGTATTTGGGCTATCAAATTGATCAAAATAGGAAAATGCGTTATAAACGCCAATACCGTCCATATCAAATTTTAACCGCACAAGGTTGGAAAATTGGCGAAGATCTTACGCCTCTTTCTTGTTAACTCGCTTTACAATTCAGCTTTTTTGGGGCATGATATGCCCGATTTTTTCATATTTGAAGCCAATGGGATAACTAAATTAATGGCGAAAGAAGACAACATTGAAATGCAGGGCACTATCCTTGAAACCTTGCCAAACACAATGTTCCGCGTAGAGCTTGAAAATGGACATGTGGTGATAGCCCACATTTCTGGCAAAATGCGCAAAAACTACATCCGTATTTTAACGGGTGACAAAGTTACTGTTCAGTTGACCCCTTATGATCTCTCAAAAGGTCGTATCGTCTTCCGCGCACGTTAATCGCTAGCCTCAACAATGTAAAAACCGACGGTATGTCGGTTTTTTTGTTGTGTAAGCTTAATTAGCGCACATAAAAAAGATGACCATTTGGTCATCTTTTTTTAGCATTAATTAACCATTACGACACTTTCTCTAACGACTCACAATCGATATGGATTTCACCCTCTTTTACGTCAATATGCGCAATACCGCCCGCTTCAAGCACCCCAAACAGAATTTCATCCGCTAACGGACGCTTAATCAATTCGGTCACGACACGCGCCATTGGACGCGCACCCATGGATTTATCATACCCCTTCTCCGCCAGCAAGGTTCGTGCTTCATCACTGACCTCCATGGTGACATGTTTATCATCAAGTTGAGCCTGTAACTCAACTAAGAACTTATCAACCACTTTGGCGATCACCGTCATATCCAAATGATTAAACCATACGATTGAATCTAATCGATTGCGGAACTCAGGTGAAAAGATTTTATTAATTTCAGCTAAGGCATCTTGAGTATGATCTTGCTGTCTAAAACCGATTGATTTACGGATCGTTTCTTGTACGCCAGCATTGGTTGTCATGACTAAGGTCACATTTCTAAAGTCAGCTTTACGACCGTTATTGTCGGTTAACGTACCGTGATCCATGACTTGTAATAGCAAGTTGAATACATCAGGGTGCGCTTTTTCTATTTCATCAAGCAGCACCACACAATGTGGATTTTTAATCACCGCATCGGTTAACATGCCACCTTGATCGTAACCCACATAACCTGGTGGCGCACCAATCAAACGCGACACTGTGTGGCGTTCCATGTACTCAGACATATCAAATCGAATGAGTTTAAGGTTGAGACAGTTGGCCAATTGATTGGTGACCTCTGTTTTACCTACCCCAGTAGGGCCAGCAAACATAAAGCTACCGACAGGCTTTTTCTCTGATCCTAAGCCACTGCGCGACAAGCGAATGGCGGCGCTGAGGCTCTCAATCGCTTTGTCCTGCCCAAATACCACCATCTTAAGGTTACGCTCTAGGTTACGCAGCATATCCTTGTCAGTCGACGATACCGACTTCTCAGGGATACGCGCTAACTTAGCAATGATTGCCTCAATTTCGGCTTGGCCAATGGTTTTCTTACGTTTACTTTGCGGCATCATCACCATCCGTGCGCCCGCTTCGTCAATCACATCAATCGCCTTGTCGGGTAAATGACGGTCATTAATGTGTTTGGCCGATAAACTGGCGGCACTGCTGATGGCGGCTTGGGTATAGCGCACGCCGTGGTATTGTTCGTACTTAGATTTAAGCCCCATCAATATTTTGGTGGTTTCGGCCACCGAAGGCTCATTAATATCAATTTTTTGGAAACGACGCGCTAAGGCGCGATCCTTTTCAAAAATACTTTGATATTCTTGGAATGTGGTTGAACCCATACAACGTAATTTACCGCTCGATAATAATGGCTTTAATAAGTTTGACGCATCCATGACACCGCCAGAGGCAGCACCAGCACCAATAATGGTGTGAATTTCATCAATAAATAAAATGGCATGCTCATCGGCAGTCAATTCTTTTAATAAATTTTTAAAGCGTTTTTCAAAATCGCCTCGATATTTAGTGCCCGCTAATAATGCCCCCAAATCTAACGAATACACAGTCGCATTGGCCATCACTTGAGGAACTTGCTTATTGACAATACGATAAGCTAAACCTTCTGCGATAGCCGTTTTACCTACCCCAGCCTCACCCACAAGCAAAGGGTTATTTTTACGACGACGACAAAGCGTCTGAATAGCGCGTTCTATTTCAGCATCACGACCAATTAATGGGTCGATAGTACCGTCTTTGGCTAACTGATTTAAATTAGCCGCAAATTGCGCCAACATACTGCGATCTTCGGCACTATCTGATTGATCTTCAATGCGCTCCTGATCTTGTGGATCACTGTCATCTTCCTTGGACATACCATGAGAAATATAATTAACCACATCTAAACGGGTTATCTCACAACGACGCAATAAGTAAACCGCTTGCGACTCTTGCTCACTAAAAATGGCCACCAACACATTCGCGCCGGTGACTTCGTTACGGCCAGAAGATTGCACATGAAAGACCGCGCGCTGCAATACACGTTGAAACCCCAAGGTGGGTTGAGTTTCACGTTCTTCAGCGGACTCGGCAATAATGGGCGTGGTTTGTTGAATGAAATTAGCGACTTCTTCACGGAGTCGATTGACATCAGCACCACAGGCAATTAATGCCTCGTAAGCCGCTGGATTATCAATCAGCGCTAATAATAAATGTTCTACCGTCATGTATTCATGACGTGAATCTCTAGCTTGCTGAAACGCTAGGTTCAAGGTGACTTCCAGGTCTTTGTTCAGCATAAGCACCCCCTAAATTTAACCACAGATTGTGAGCAATCGATATTATACTTCCTCTAATGTACACAGTAACGGATGTTGCTTTTCTCTTGCAAACTGATTAACTTGAAAAACTTTTGTTTCTGCTATCCCAAATGGAAATACACCACATAATCCTTTGCCTTGGTGATGGATCGCTAACATGATATCAACCGCTTGCTGTTCATTTTTATCAAAGAAACGTTGTAATACTTCTACCACAAAATCCATCGGGGTGTAATCATCATTGTTTAACACCACATTATACATATGGGGGGGTTGTAGTTCAGATTTAACCTTTTCTTCAACATGTTCTACATTACCTAATTTAGCCATTGTTTAATACTAGCCTCTCGTTTGGTTCCCGACCACTTGATATTATTAAATTAATTAAATGTTGCCTTTTTGTTAAATACCACTTGACATCTTTTCGTACAAATTTCATGCTGTTCTTAGGCGGCAAAGACTAGACCGCTGGATAATCAGTTTTACTATCTTACTGGTAAGTAGACAACAGAGGGAAGTGGAAGTATGGCAAACGGAACTGTTAAATGGTTCAACAACGCCAAAGGATTCGGGTTTATTTGCCCTGATCAAGGTGGCGAAGATGTATTTGCGCACTATTCAACTATTGACATGGAAGGTTATCGTACCTTAAAAGCGGGTCAACCTGTGTGCTTCGAAGTCGAACAAGGCCCTAAAGGAATGCATGCTTCAGCCATCTCACCAACAAAATAATTGGTGAGACTATAGAATAAAAAGACAGGAATGTTAATTCCTGTCTTTTTTATTGACTTAACACCTCAACTTAGAAAAATAAGTTGTTAGCGAATGGCTCTCTTAGGCTAATCATCTCAATTTAAACCAACATAACACCCTCATATGAAGGTGTTTGTGTTGAAGTGATGACTCAATAAGCACCTTGAGATCCTTAGGCCCACAGATCACCCTTCAAAAAATTGGTTTAATGTTGCACTAGGACGCATCGCTTGTTGAGCTTTGGCGGCATCTAAACGGTAATAACCGCCTAAATCCACAGCAGCACCTTGTGAACCATTCAATTGGGCTAGGATAGCGTCTTCATTTAAAGCTAATGATTGAGCCAGTGGCGCAAAGTATGCTGCAAGCTCTGGATCAGCCGTTTGCTGAGTTAATGCTTGGGCCCAATACATCGCTAGATAAAAATGGCTACCACGGTTATCGAGCTCACCGACACGACGAGATGGCGATTTATTCGTTTCAAGGAACTCTTCAATAGCCACATCTAACGTATCTGCTAGTACTTGTGCTTTCGGGGTGCTCGTTGTTTGACTTAAGTGCTCTAGAGACGCGGCAAGCGCTAAAAACTCACCTAATGAATCCCAACGTAAGTGACCTTCTTTTTCCATTTGTTGCACATGCTTAGGGGCTGAGCCACCCGCACCCGTTTCAAATAAGCCACCACCACTCATTAACGGCACGATAGACAACATTTTCGCACTGGTGCCCAGTTCAAGGATGGGGAATAAATCGGTTAAATAATCACGTAATACATTACCCGTTACCGAAATAGTGTCTTCACCTTTGATAATGCGCGCTAAAGTGAAACGAGTGGCCTCCTCTGGCGTCATCACTTGAATGTCTAAACCTTCAGTGTCTTCCTCTGCAAGGTATTGATTCACTTTTTTAATTAATTCAGCATCATGTGCACGATTGCTATCTAACCAAAATACCGCTGGCGTATTGCTTAAACGCGAACGTTTAACCGCTAATTTAACCCAGTCACGAATGGGGGCATCTTTTGCTTGGCACATACGGTAAATATCGCCCGCTTCAACCTGGTGACTCATTAACACCTCGCCAGCTTGGTTAAGCACGTTAACCGTACCTGACGCTTGAATTTCGAAGGTTTTATCGTGGCTACCGTACTCTTCAGCTTTTTGAGCCATTAAGCCCACGTTAGGCACACTGCCCATAGTGGTGGGATCAAATGCACCGTGCTTTTTACAAAACGAAATCGTTTCTTGGTAAACACCGGCGTAGCTACGATCGGGGATCATGGCTTTGGTGTCTTGTAACTGACCATCTGGACCCCACATTTTGCCTGATGAGCGGATTGCCGCAGGCATAGAGGCATCAATAATAATGTCACTTGGTACGTGTAAGTTAGTGATACCTTTATCTGAATCAACCATTGCAAGCGCTGGACGAGCAGCATAAACAGCAGCGATATCCGCTTCAATTTCGCTACGCTTAGCTTCTGGTAACGTACTGATTTTGGCATAGACATCACCAAAACCGTTATTCACATCGACACCCAGTTCAGCAAATAACGCACTATGTTTGTCAAATACATCTTTAAAGAACACTTTTACTGCAAGACCGAATATAATAGGGTCAGACACTTTCATCATGGTGGCTTTAAGGTGCAAAGATAATAGAATATCTTCTGCTTTAGCTGCCTCAATTTCACGAGCATAAAAATCCACTAGGGCTTTCTTGCTCATCACAGAAGAATCAATAACTTCATCAGCTAATAATGCTAAATCCCTTTTTAGCACTCTGTCTTTACCGTCTTGTTGCGTCAACACGATATTGACTTTATCGGCTGCCGCTAAGGTTACCGATTGTTCGCTACCGTAAAAATCACCTTCATTCATGTGCGCCACGTGAGTGTTAGATTCACTTGACCATTTACCCATTGAATGTGGATGTTTCTTGGCGTAATTTTTCACTGATATCGGGGCGCGACGATCAGAGTTACCTTCACGTAATACTGGGTTTACGGCGCTGCCTTTAATTTTTTCATAACGCAATTGTGTTTCGACTTCAGCGTCATTTTTGGGTTCGTCAGGGTAGTGAGGAACGTCATAACCTTTTGCTTGAAGTTCAGCAATACAGGCTTTTAACTGCGGAACAGACGCACTGATGTTGGGCAATTTAATAATGTTGGCTTCTGGCTGATGAGCCAATTCACCTAATTCTGTTAACGCATCAACCATTTTTTGCTCTGCGGTTAATTTTTCAGGAAAATTAGCAAGAATGCGCCCTGACAAAGAAATATCCCGCGTTTCAACTGTTATGCCTGCAGCGTTAGTGAAAGTTCGAATAATAGGTAATAAAGACAGCGTGGCCAGTGCTGGCGCTTCGTCGGTTTTTGTGTATATTATCGTTGGAGCGTTATCTTTCATTTTATTTCCTATATTATTGTAAATTAATAATTTATTAGAATAAAGTGTATAAGCATATATCGGGTTTTTATGGATAACACTCCCATGATCTGACCTTGATTTGCACTCATAGTACACATCGTTTGTAAGCCAAGTAGGTGAAATCCCTTATTGCATTTATTATTAGGTTTTGTTCTCAAATTTGCGAAATTTGCCAACTAAGCCAAGTATCCAAGAACAATAAATTAGATGCCGATCACACTTTTTAGGCGGACATCATAGATCATTATTAACTATTTTCAAATTCCACTAAGGAAGAATACGCAGTAAACTAGCATAAATTAATTTATATTCGTTCACTTATTATCCACTCTAATTCGCAAGGGATGTAAACCATATCTTTATGTCAAAAACCGCTAAATTCAGTTCATTCAAAAAAACACCGACAAACCGGCCTGAATCGTCAACAAAATCAATAAGTAGGCCAGACAATCGCAATATATCAAAACCGCGAACACAACCAAAGCCTCGGGCTAAAGACCCCGTCATGGTGTTATTTAATAAACCTTTTGATGTGTTATGCCAATTTACCGACCAAGCTGGCCGGCAAACATTAAAAGACTTTATTCCGGTGGCCGATGTGTATGCTGCCGGGCGTTTAGACCGTGACAGTGAAGGCTTATTGCTGCTCACCAACGACGGTCAGTTACAAGCGAAACTAACCCAACCGAATAAGAAAACCTTCAAAACCTATTGGGTACAAGTTGAGGGTGAGCCGTCAGATGAAGCCATAAAGACACTTTGCCAAGGCGTAAAGCTGAAAGACGGAATGACCTTACCTGCGGACGTTCGCCTGATGGACCCACCCGATATATGGCCTAGAAACCCACCGGTGAGAGAGCGAAAAGCCATTCCAACCACCTGGCTTGAAGTGCAAATTTGCGAAGGTAGAAACCGCCAAGTCAGGCGAATGACAGCCAATGTTGGCCATCCAACCTTAAGATTAATTCGGTATAAAATAGGCCAATGGTGTCTAGATGATTTACAAAGTGGTCAATACAAATTAATGAACACTGCTAAATAGTCACCAACCAAACAACGTCATGTCGGAGGAAAGTATGATCGAGCGTTATAAACCTAATACCACTGTTGCGTGCGTGATTTACAGTCAAGGAAAATTTTTATTAGTAGAAGAATGCATTAATGGTGAAATCAAATTTAATCAGCCGGCGGGGCATTTAGAGGCGAATGAATCTATTGTCGCTGCCTGTGCCCGTGAAATTATAGAAGAAACCGGGCTTGGATTAACACCACAAGCCATCGTCGGCATATACCAATTTCAGGCATCAGCAAGGTTAGCTTTTGTCCGCTATACCTTTTGTATTGAGCTTGCCGAGCAGCAACAGGCGATGCCCTTAGATCCCGCCATTACAGCGACACATTGGTTAACCCTAGCCGAAATTTCTGCTTTGGCACCACAACTTCGTAGTCCTTTGGTGCTCAAGAGCATCAATGACTATCTCCAACAAGCTGGAATACCACAAGCTGGCCTAACGACCGAGCAAGCAAGATTAACCGATCCACGCCAACCGTTATTAACCCCAATACATCCCAAGCAACACTATCCGCTGTCGCTGCTCAATGCCGACAACTTATTGGCCAATTAGCGCAGATCTAACACCGATCTAGTACAGATCTAGCACAGATTTTTGAGGTTTTTGGTTGCGAGCCAAGATAGCCCATGTCGTGAATGCGTGATAGAATATGCGCCGCACAAATGTCATGTTTATACGCCAGTCTACGGATTAATTAGCTCCCACGGGTTCAATAAACATCACACTTGCTCGATAACTTTCGCAATACGCTTGAAACTCAAGTATTGCGGCACAATATATAGACTCTCTATCTTCAATGGTTTTTAGGATTTATGACATCACTCAACCCTACTTCAAACGGTAAAAAAGTCATTGTCGGCATGTCCGGCGGTGTAGACTCTTCAGTTTCAGCTTACTTGCTCATGCAGCAAGGCTACGAAGTTGAAGGTCTATTTATGAAGAATTGGGAAGAAGACGATACCGATGAATATTGCGCTGCAGCAGATGATTTAAAAGACGCCCAAGCGGTATGTGACAAGCTAGGCATAAAAATGCATACGGTGAATTTTGCTGCTGAATACTGGGATAACGTCTTCGAATACTTTTTAGCCGAATACAAAATTGGTCGCACACCTAACCCCGACATTATGTGTAATAAAGAAATCAAATTTAAAGCCTTTCTTGAGTTTGCTGATGACATTTTAGATGCCGACTATATTGCCATGGGCCACTATGTCCGTCGGCGTGATCATAGCGATGGCAGTGTCGAAATGCTGCGTGGGGTTGATGGCAATAAAGATCAAAGTTACTTCTTATATACCTTAAGCCACGAACAAATCGCCCGCAGTTTATTTCCGGTTGGTGAGCTTGAAAAACATCAAGTACGTGAAATCGCCAAAAATATGGGCTTAATCACCCACGACAAAAAAGACAGCACCGGTATCTGTTTTATTGGCGAGCGTAAATTTACTGACTTTTTAGCCACCTATTTACCCGCACAACCTGGTGATATTGAAACATCAGAAGGTGAAGTGATTGGGACACATCAAGGTTTGATGTACCACACGCTTGGGCAACGCAAAGGCCTTGGCATTGGTGGACTGAAAAACAGCAATGAAGATCCATGGTATGTGGTTGAAAAAGATTTATTGCGTAACGTGCTTATTGTGGCGCAAGGAGGCAATCACCCTCGTTTAATGTCAACAGGCATGACAGTTAATCAACTGCATTGGGTTGATCACAAAGGGCCCGCCAATAACAGTAACATCACGGTCAAAACCCGTTATCGTCAACATGATGTGGGATGCACGCTCACCTATGATGACTCAGACAATATTACCGTGATGTTTGATGAACCGGTTGCCGCAGTCACACCAGGACAATCAGCGGTATTTTATGATGGTGACATCTGTCTAGGTGGCGGCATAATCGATACCTTAATCCGAGGATAATCCGTGAGCCAAACTCCAGACAACATCTTGTTTGAACGCACCATGGCCTTCGCCGGTATTTTACAGGTCATTGGCCAGGTGCAGTATTTAGCTCGCCACGGTGAGACCGATAAAGAAGCCTTGGCGGCAACACTCAATACCATTTTGGTGACCGAACCTGACACGACTGCCGATGTTTATCAAGATAAAGCCATTTTAGATAACGGTTATCAACTGATCCAAAATCAGCTCGGTGATGGCAGTAACAAAGATGTCGAAACCACTCGTTATTTAGTCGGCGTGTTAGCGCTCGAACGCAAGCTTGCCCGCTCGCCCAATGGTTTGGGTATGCTAGCGGAGCGGATCAATCAGGTACATCGCCAACTCGCTCACTTTGCCATTACCGATGAACAAGTCATCGCCAATTTGGCTAGTATTTACAGTGATATTATCAGTGAATTGGGCCCTAAATTACACATCTCGGGCAATCCCGATTACTTAAAGCAACCTCTGGTGCAACATAAAATTCGCGCGTTACTGCTTGCGGCGATCCGCAGCGCGGTATTATGGCGGCAATTAGGTGGCAAACGACGCCATTTAGTGTTTGCCCGTAAAGCAATATTGGATACTGCAAAACAAAGCCAAAATAACAATTAATCGATTCACCCTACAACAAAGTTCATCAAGGAGCTTCAAATGGATCTTTCCGCACTAACTGCTATCTCTCCGGTAGACGGTCGTTATGGTAGTAAAACCGCCTCATTACGAGGGATTTTCAGCGAGTTCGGTCTTACTAAGTACCGTGTTCAAGTTGAAATAAACTGGTTAAAGTTATTGTCTAGCTGCCCAGAGATTAAAGAAGTTCCCCCCTTTAGTGAAACCGCCCTTGCCTTGTTAGACAGCATCAAGGACAACTTTAGCGAACAAGATGCCCTGCGCGTTAAAGCGATTGAAAGCACCACCAATCATGATGTTAAAGCGGTTGAATACTTTATTAAAGAACAAATTGCCGATAATGCCGAATTAGTCGCCATTGATGAATTTGTCCATTTCGCCTGTACCTCTGAAGACATTAACAACTTATCTCATGCCTTAATGTTAAAAGAAGCGCGCGAACATGTGTTAGTGCCGCAGTGTCAGCAAATTATTGATGCCATCAAAAAATTAGCCCATGACAATAAAAGCGTGCCATTAATGTCTCGCACCCACGGTCAACCTGCATCACCGTCGACTCTGGGTAAAGAGATGGCTAACGTTGCAGTGCGTCTTGATCGTCAATTAAACCAAATCAATGCAGTTGAAATTATGGGTAAAATTAACGGTGCTGTGGGCAACTATAATGCTCACATCTCTGCTTACCCTGAAGTTAACTGGCATGAGTTGTCACAGCGTTTTGTGACTAGCCTCGGTATTAATTGGAATCCTTATACCACGCAAATTGAGCCACATGATTACATCGCAGAATTATTCGATGCTATTGCCCGTTTTAATACCATCCTAATCGATTTTGATCGTGATATTTGGGGTTATGTTGCATTCGGCCACTTTAAGCAACGCACTATCGCAGGCGAAATTGGGTCATCAACTATGCCGCACAAAGTCAATCCAATTGATTTTGAAAACTCTGAAGGTAACTTAGGGATCGCTAACGCGCTGATGCAACACTTAGCGGCTAAATTACCAGTATCAAGATGGCAACGAGACTTAACTGACTCAACCGTATTACGTAACTTAGGTGTCGGTATGGCGCACTCGTTAATTGCTTATCAAGCGACCTTGAAAGGCATTAGCAAGTTGGAAGTGAATGAAGCACACCTTTTAGCAGAACTAGACAAAAACTGGGAAGTATTAGCAGAGCCAGTGCAAACGGTAATGCGTCGTTACGGCATTGAAAAACCGTATGAAAAATTAAAAGAACTCACTCGTGGTAAACGTATTGATGCCGCACAACTTGCGGTATTCATCGATGGTCTTGAATTACCAGAACACGTTAAAGTTGAACTGAAAAAAATGACCCCAGCAAACTACATTGGCCGCGCAGAAGCCTTTGTTGATGAGCTAAAATAGTCTTATAAGCTTATACATAACATTAGCGGTCGCATATGTGACCGCTTTTTTATTGTATTATCACTCATGAATTATCTCGACTGAGGTCAATGATGTACACATTAAATTTTGATACCCAAACCTTTATTAAACAATATTGGCAAAAAAAACCCTTGGTGTTCAAACAGGCATTTATCGATTTTGAAGATCTTATCGCAGCAGATGAACTTGCCGGCCTAGCGTGCGAAGAAGAAATCTCATCACGGGTTGTGGTTACCAAAGACAATGATTGGGATGTGGTCCAAGGACCTTTTGAAGACTATGAGGCATTTGGTGAAACCGGTTGGCAATTACTAGTGCAAGCGGTAAACCATTGGTATCCTGATTCACAACCTTTGGTTGAAGCATTTCGATTTCTGCCAGACTGGCGCTTTGACGACTTAATGGTGTCATTTACCACTCCCGGTGGTGGGGTTGGACCACATATCGATAACTACGATGTGTTTATCATTCAAGGTGAAGGCGAGCGTCGCTGGAAAGTCGGTGACAAAGGCCAGCACAAGCGTCGCGGCGATAATCCAAACTCGCCTTTGGTTGATGATTTTGACCCCATTATCGATGTGATAATGCAAAAAGGCGATGTATTATACATTCCACCAGGATACCCACATTGTGGCGAAACCTTATCGCTAGCCTTGTCATACTCAATCGGTTTTAGAGCCCCGAGTCAGCAAGAATTGTTAACTGGACTGGCAGATAGCTTAATAGACAGTAATCAAGGCCACAAACGCTATACCTCTGTTGATGAATCCGCAACAGCGGGGATGATTAGTCAAACTCATCAACAAGGCATTATGGATTTATTGAGCCAATTGGCACAAGATCCCGCCAGCTATCAAACCATGTTAGGTCAATTACTCAGTCAAAATCGTTTCGAGCTTGATATCTGTGAAGGTGAAGCACCATTAACCGCCGCAGACTTATTAGCAGCAATTGAACAAGGCGCCATTATTCAGCGGATCGGCGGCTTGAAAGTATTACAGTTAGAGCAAGACAGCCAAGCACGTTTATTTATCAATGGCGACATTTTCGTCTTTGATGATGCTACCAATGAGATGCTGCAACTCTTGGCTAATAAGGTCAGGATCACAGCTGAAGAGGCGACGTTATTCATCGCCAATACCGCAGTGGTTGACGCTCTGACCGGATTGATCAATCAGGGATTATTTTACTTAACTGAAGATGACTGTGAATAATTAGTCGAATGTGGCTATGCGAGCTTGATGTCGGGATCGATATTGAGCATCAATAAACTAGCAATAACCAAAAAAGGCACTGAAGTGCCTTTTTGTTATTTCTGGGTTCAGCATTGTTGTGGTTCAGTTGATTAAGCCCACAGTTTTTCGTCTTGGTGCATTTTATATAAACTTTCTGCACGCGATACCAGCAATTGGGCAAACTTCAGTTGGATGGGATCTTTTGTTGCCCCAGACTTATGCAAGTTTTCTGCTTTGAGCTGCCACATCATCGAAAAGTGTCGAATTGCATCACGAGCCGTTGCAGCTACTTTAACATCCACATAATCAGAGGGTAAATCACCTGACATCACCCAAAAGGTTTGTTTCTTAGGTTGCTTGGCTTCCATCTTCCACATGGCTAAATAAGGCGCAAGATAACGACTGTCATCAGCAAGTACTTTACTTGGGATTACCCCTTTTTCAGCCAAAAAACGGTTCGCTTTTTGAAATTGAGTACGCACCCACTCCTGTCTTAATGCTTCTGGATCTGGCGTTGGCTGCGCCACCTTGTCTGCAACTTCTTCAGTCATAATACTTCCTATCTTATTGTTATAATGCAGATTAGAACAAAAAACTCACCTGCCGTTTCATCACAAAACAATCTCAACACAGCTTAAAAACAACCACGCAACATAAATTAGCTTACGTTTACGTAAGGTGGCAAGCTAAATTGCCACACTAATCACAAAAATAACGACATCATACTTTGTTGAGAGTAGCGCTAAATGCTATCGTGCTGCAATAAATATAACAAGCAGTCGTTTGTGCCTGATGTCATCAAATGACATCAGGTATGAAAGCTTTAATTCAACAAGCTAGCAAGCGGAGATGTCAGGTGGCAGTTTTTAATCATGTTTCGTTCGATGAACACGAACAAGTGGTCTTTTGTCATGATAAACAAAGTGGCTTAAAAGCCATTATCGCGGTCCATAATACTAACCTCGGCCCTGCCGTAGGCGGTTGTCGTATGTGGAACTACCAATCGGATGATGAAGCGTTAACCGACGTACTGCGTCTGTCTCGTGGGATGACCTATAAAAATGCCTTAGCGGGTCTGACAATGGGTGGCGGTAAAGCGGTGATCATCGCCGATCCTAAAACCACAGATCGCGAAGCACTCTTCCTCGCCTTTGGCCGTTTTGTAAACGGTCTAGGTGGCAAATATTATTCGGCTGAAGATGTCGGTGTTTCCACAGCAGACATTATGATTGCCAGCCGTGAAACTGAATTTGTAGCCGGTCTTGAAGGCAAATCCGGTGACCCTTCACCATTAACCGCCTTAGGGACTTACCTTGGCATTAAAGCCGCCGTAAAACATCAACGCGGCATTGATAGCCTAAAGGGCATTAAAATTGCTGTGCAAGGCGTGGGACATGTGGGTTATTACTTGTGTAAACATTTACACGATGCAGGCGCTGAACTGATTGTGACCGACATTCATCAAGCCTCACTTGCCCGTGTTGCGACCGAATTTGGCGCAACCATCGTGGCACCACAAGATATTTACACCCAAGACGTTGATGTGTATGCCCCTTGCGCCTTAGGTGCAACACTTAATGACACTACCCTACCCTTATTAAAAGCCACCATTGTTGCAGGTTGTGCTAATAACCAGTTAGCAGAAGTTCGCCACGGCGAAAAACTCAAACAAATGGGTATTTTGTATGCGCCAGATTATGTGATTAATGCTGGCGGTATTATCAATGTATCATTTGAAAAAAATTACGATGCTACCGCTTCAACGGCTAAGGTTGAGCAGATTTACAATACCCTACTGACTATTTTTGAACGGGCTGATGCAGAAGATCGCACAACTGGTTCTGTCGCCGATGAAATGGCTAAAGCTATTATTGATGCAGCGAGATAGTGAATAAGCATTATATTAGGGCTAGTTAATGCCTTAACATTCAAGGGAAATGCCAGCGCATTTCCCTTTTTATCGACTAAGACTTATTTTTGCTCCAATTGCCCTTATTAGTGCTACTGATTAGTGCTACTTATTAGTGCTAAAAGCCTTATATCAAGCGAGCCTTATATCAAACCAAAGAGATATTGATATTTTTTTACCAACACCACTTTGCCACCAAACAAGTGTTAGCAACCTTATTTAACTCATATCAATTCACCGATGAACGTCAGCATCTATGATCCCCGTTATTCAATGGCGCTGATTATGCTGATAATTTTAACCTACTCAACCTGACGCTAGCGAATACGGGTGATTCAGTACCGACGTTATTTACGCAATATGGCGAATTGTGTGACAACAATGGCGTAGCGTGTCTCGACCTTGGTATAAATGCAGAGTTTGGTGACGGTATCGATGGTTTAGTGTTAGTCGACATTCATCAATTAAAGCCGATTAAATATCAACAATACTTGGCGGGTCATTTACCCGAAAACACCATCGTATTGTGACTACATTCCGCCGTTTAACGTGAAAGGCCGTTATTATGGGACGTTAAATGATTGTTGCACTGATATTTATCTGATATAAAAGAATAAATATGTAGAGGATCGCTTATGACAACGTTAACCAATATGTCGGCAGATATCATAGCCCATCACGCGGCAAAGCCTATTTGCGTCGCGGACATAATGACATCCCGAGTGGTCACCATTGAGATGGATGACAGACTGAGCCTTGCCAAAGAAATTTTTGACAATGTCAGTTTCCACCATTTGCTCGTGGTTGATAAAGGGGAGCTCAGTGGTATCTTGTCTTATCGAGACTTCCTGCAGGCTCTCAGTCCCAATATCGGTACCGCGGCTGAAGTAAGTCGAGACACAGAAAGCCTGCAAAAAAGAGTTCATCAAGTCATGACCCACAATCCATTAACTATCGCCCCTCATTGCGATATCAACCAAGCAAGCAGGCTTATTTTGGATCACAACATTGGGTGTTTGCCGGTATTAGACAACAATATTATCGTGGGTATTATTACTTGGAAAAATCTATTGAATGCCTATTGTACTCGCTCAGTAATAACCTTTTCAGCGGTTTAATCGTTAACAAAAAATAGCCAGCCTATTACTACTGTATTTTTAGCCGTTCTGTTGCCCAAATATTCACCGTATATTGACCGTATACTCGAACATATAATCCCCCTTCGTTATGGATCATCAACAGCGAATGCTGATGTGTCGAAAAAGCACATTTTTGCAATAGCGGCCACAAAAAATAAATATTACTAAGCTTGCCAACGAGATAGCTTAATTTCGCAAATTGTTCACATTTATAAGCTGGAAAATGTCACCTTGCTCTGCTTTCCTTATACACAGGGTTCGCTAATATCATGCGATAAGGGCTGCATTATGATTAAGTTCATTTACCATCTCAATCAAGACAATATTGAGTTACAAGCAAGTAATTGGTGCGGCTTAGAGCGGGTATTTATTAATGGTAAGGTGGTGTCGCGTAAGTTCAATTTTGGCTTACAAAGCATGCATGATGTACTGCTTAACAATGGTAATAAATGCCGTTTTCAATTAGTTGTCGATCCAATAACAGAATTAGTGTCTTGCCGGATATACAAACAAAATAAGCTGATAACCATTTTACAACAAGGCAAAAAACAACTACAACAAAGCCAGTTCCTGATTGAAACCAGCTTTGCTATCGTCGGTTTATGCATGCTCAGTTTATACTGGTTAGTGTAAGCTAATCCGTATAAATCGATCGGTATTAACCTAATGAAAAATCAAGCTGCACTGTCGGTAACAAAGCCAGTTATTGATCGAAACCAGCTTTGCTATCGTCTGCATAGGCATGCTCAGTTTATATTGGTTAATATAAGCTAATCCGTATAAATCAAGCGGTATTAACCTAACGAAAATTCAATCTGTACGGTCGACTTTGCTGAGGTCGGCTTACCGTCAACAAATTTAGGCGCATACCGCCATTGACTAAGCGCTTGTATCGATTCTTTTTCAAACTGGATGCCACCTTTAGAGTCAATAATCTCAGGCGATTTCACAAAACCATTTTCATCAACCGTAAACTCAACTTGCACCCAACCAGACTTTCTTCTTTGGGCATATGATTGAGGGTATTGGGGTGGTTTTCTAAATAACGGGGTTTGTTCTTGTTGGTCATTCCATGGGGTCATTTTACCAATCGCAACACAATGCTCAGTGGCTTTAGCGCCTTGATCTTTTTGTTCATAAAGTGTCACTAACAAGGCATGCGCACGAAGTTCATAGGGATGACTATAAGGTAATGCCTGATATTGTTTGATCACTTCAACTAACTTCACAATGGCTTGACTTGGCTTACCCATGGACTCATATAACGCGCCAGCTAGGTAAGACGCATCAACCCGTTGAATGGCATTTTCTGCTAACTCACGGCTATAAATATCGTCAGCATCAAACACAAAGTCTCTCACTTTGCGGGTATAAAACTGAGTGCCCGTTAGGCGATAAAATGCGATGAGTTTTACTTCGGCAAGCGTTAACTCATTGTCAGCTTTCTCAGCAATCTCTATTGCTTCAAATAATAACGTTTTCGCGTATTTATCATCTGTTGTCGATTCCGCTAATCCAAGCAAAGGATCGATTAACTCTATGCCATTATCTGTCACGTTTTCACGGTATACGACTAAAGCGGATGTCAATAATTGATGCGCCTTAAGTGTCGCTTTATCTTCAATAACACGGCCTTGATTGGTTTTCTTTGGTTCAACCATTAACGCATTAGCCCAATTAATAGCTAACTTGGCACTGTCAAGATTGTGCTTGCCGAATTTAATTTGGCCTAACTCATAAGCTTGTTGCGCGTATTTCAGCGTGTCTTGGTTGTTGTGGCTTTCAAGAGAAACATTGTACTGCTGGTAAGCTTGTGAAAAACCCGCTATATCGGTTGGTTCAGCATAAGCAACCTGGCTGAAAAAAGCCGCCGCTATCGATAAGTGTAAAAGTGCCTTCATAACAATCTAAATCCTTTTTAATTTTTATCTTTACCCTTTTTTCGCACTAAGCAAAATACTAATCGAGCCATATCTGAGTAAACAGCACTCCTCTTTTACCCATTTTTATGACTTAGGTCAATTTAATGAACATCCTTGTAAACAATATGTTGTTAAATAATCCGCAAGAGCCACACTAAATTAACCTATTTGTTACTTATGTCAGTGCAATCTATTACAGGAGCCAAGATGTCAGCCATCATCAAATTGCTCCAAGCCATGTTAAGCAGCTTTAAAGATCTGATCCCCATTATCCTGGTGGTCAGTTTCTTCGAGATATTTGTGCTGCACCAAGCGCCAGCAGAACTTGGCTCTATTCTGATTGGGTTAGTATTTCTGGTCTTGGGACTGACTTTTTTCGTATTTGGTTTAGAAATGGGCTTATTTCCTATTGGTGAATCACTGGCTGAAGCGTTAGCGCAAAAAGGCAGCGTGTTTTGGTTAATTATTTTCTCTTTTTCCTTAGGGTTTGGCACCACATTAGCAGAACCAGCCCTCACCGCGGTGGCGAACGAAGCCTCCCATGTCGCCGCTGGATCCGGCGCGATTGGCTCAAGTGCAGCCGCCATGAATGCCTATGCGATGGGGTTACGGTTAACCGTTGCTATTTCGGTTGGGCTCGCCATTGTACTCGGGGTGCTGCGCATTCTTAAAGGCTGGCCAATCCATTACCTCATTATTGGTGGTTACGTGTTGGTGATGATCCTCACCAGCTTTGCTCCAGCCAACATTATCGGCATTGCTTATGATTCTGGCGGTGTCACCACATCGACCATTACAGTCCCTTTAGTGACAGCCCTTGGGGTTGGCTTAGCCAGTGTGATTAAGGGGCGTAACCCGATGCTCGATGGCTTTGGTTTGATTGCTTTTGCAAGCCTGAGTCCAATGATTTTTGTGTTGTTGTACGGCATGGTGTTTTTACAGTGATCAACATCCAAATAAATGAGGAGCCCTTTTGCTGAGTGAACTGTTGTCGACTCTATTGCTGACCGTGCGCGATGTGATCCCGATTACGGTCATTTTGTTTGGCTTTCAGTTGGGTGTGCTTAAACGCCCTATCTGCCAATGGCGCAAAGTGTTACTCGGCTTTGTGTATGTCATCATCGGCCTGACGTTCTTTTTAGTTGGCCTACAGCTCGCCTTGTTTCCCATTGGCGAAAGTATGGCTAACCAACTGACCACCAGCGAGTTTTTACACCCTGATGGTGGCAATGAGCCGTTTATTTGGCAAGACTATTTATGGGTTTATGTGTTTGCTGCCACCATTGGCTTTAGCACGACCATTGCCGAACCGTCGTTAATTGCCGTGGCGATAAAAGCCAATCAAGTGTCTGGTGGTACTATCGGTATTCAAGGTTTACGAATTTCTGTGGCGTTTGGGGTGGCATTTGGTATCACTTTGGGGTGTTTTCGTATTGTGGTCGGCGACCCTATTCATTACTACATTATGGCGGGCTACGTGGTGGTGGTTATTCAAACCTTTTATGCACCTAAAATGATCGTCCCACTCGCCTATGACTCTGGAGGCGTGACCACCTCAACGGTTACCGTTCCTCTAGTTGCCGCATTAGGATTAGGGTTAGCAACCAATGTTGAGGGACGTAACCCGTTAATTGATGGTTTTGGGCTCATTGCCTTTGCTAGTTTATTTCCAATCATCACCGTGATGGCCTATGCCCAAACGGTTGACTATTTATCAAAACGAAAAGCCATTGAGGAGTAACCTATGCGCTTTAAATTAATTGTCGCTTTTGTTGACGATGACTGTACCGACAAAGTGCTTGATGCTGCTCGAGTTGCGGGGGCCACAGGCGCGACGGTGATTAATCATGCTCGCGGTGAAGGCTTAGAAAAAAAGAAAACCTTTATGGGTTTAACACTCGATGTCCAACGTGATGTGATTTTGTGGTTGGTAGAAGAACACATGAGCCGCAAAATTCTAGAAACCATTGCTCAAGTGGGTGAGTTTGACACTAATTCAGGCAAAGGTATTGCGATTCAAATTGATGTTGAAGATGCCGTTGGTGTGGCCCATCAAGTTCAAAAATTGAGTAAAGACATTGAGGATCAAATATGAGTAGCACAACCCCGATTCTTAATCGCGACGTAATGAATAACCATTACGCCATGGTTGACGGAATGCACACTGTGGCAGAAGCAATACAAGTCGCCATCAGTAAAAAAGTCAACATTTTAGTTGTCGATAAGCGCAGTAAGCATGACGAATACGGTATGGTGCTCATGAGCGATATCGCCCGCAAAGTGTTAGCCAAAGATAAGTCACCTGAGCGCACCAACATTTACGAAGTCATGATTAAGCCAGTGCTTTCGGTTCCTATGGATATGGATGTGCGCTACACAGCGCGCTTATTTGAGCGTTTCAATATAAACAAAGCCCCAGTGATTGAAGCCGGCGAAATTTTAGGTTTTGTCACTTACGACAATATTGTCTTAAAAGGGATGATCAGCAACCAGCCATAACCTTTATTCAAGTTGACTCACGATATACTCGATCAATGTTCTGGTTTTTAGAGGTAAATTTTTGTTTTTATAAAGCAGGTGGATCGGCATGGCTTCTGGCGGCGTTAGCGACGATATGGGTGACAGTAATCCTGCACAAATGGCATCATCGACAACAATACTTGGCTGTAAGATAATCCCTAAACCGTCAATAGCCGCTTGAGTCAACACCAGACCACTATTAGACAGTAGCCTAAATGACCGCTTACCAAATATCTGTTGATGTGCAACAGATAAAGATGCATTTTTAGAATAACGAAAACCCAAACAATCATGCTGGCGTAAATCGTCAAGTGACGCTATTGGCGGGTGTTGCGCTAAATAACGCGGCGAAGCACAAAATACCATTTCATAATTCATAATATGCCGGCCGATCAGCGCAGAGTCATCAAGCGTGCCAATCCTTACCACGACATCGATATGATCCACCATGGGATCAATTAGACTATTATCAAGTTGTAGCTCCACATCAATTTGCGGATATGCTAGTAAAAATCGACTCACTATCGGTGCCAACACAATATTGCCAAAACTGACTGGGGCATTAATTCTAATGGTGCCTTTTGGGGTCAAACTCATCGACTGCAGCGTGTTTTCGGCTTGCTCAATGGCCATCAAAATTGTCTGACATTCTTGGTAATAAACGTGGCCCGATTCGGTTAATTCTTGTTGGCGAGTAGTACGGTTAATCAGCTTAACGCCTAGGTAGGCTTCTAACTGATTAATGTGCTTACTCACCATAGTACGACTGATGTTAAACTGATGCGCTGCTGCAACGTAATTGCCCTGCTCGGCCACATGACTAAACACTCGCATCGCGGTTAATTTGTCCATTGTATTTCCGATAGCCTACCTAAACTCGATTTATTATAAACCTGTGGTGTTTTCTGTAAACACCAGTAAATCATTTTTCCTCGCGCCTAACGGGTTTACTATGCCCCATTATTTTAAGGGGTCGCTATGAATAACAAACTGGATCAACAAGGCGTGTTTATTACCGCCGAAATTCACATTAAAGATGAAGTGCAATTGGCACAAGGCATCGCAGCTATCCGTCAATTCTGTGCGGATATGAACAGCGAACCAGGTTGTTCACTGGCAATGGCTCTGCAAAATAAAACCAATCCTAAGCGATTTGTGTTTTGGGAACGTTATGATGACCAAGCGGCGTTTGATGCCCACTTTGCAGCCGATCATACTCAAGCATTTATCAAATCGGCATTAACAGATCTAAAGCAAGCATTTGACTATCAACGATTAACGACAGAGGGATAAGTAATGTCTGGATCGATTAAGTGGGCAATATTAGGCACCAGTTTTATCTCTGGAGTAATGGCCGATGCAATAAAAGCACAAGGTCAAAGTAGCATTTATGGCGTGGCAGGACGCAATACCACAACATTGGCGGAGTTTGCTACCCAGTATGACATCCCACATCAATTTACTGATTTTGATGCGTTAATCAATGATCCTCAAGTCGATGTTATTTACATTGCCCTGCCAAATCATTTGCATCATGACTACGTGATTAAAGCCGCTAATGCCGGTAAAGCCATTTTATGTGAAAAATCACTGTCTGTAGACATGGCAAAATCCATCGAGAGTCTTGCTGCTGTTAAGCACAATAAGGTGTTTTTCCTTGAAGGTTTAATGTATTTAGCTCACCCATTTATGCAACAGCTAAGCAAAACATTAGCCACTGGCGTCATTGGTGAAGTGAAAAGTATCCGCGGTCAGTATTGCGCCGCCATTAGCCAGTTTGTAAACCCAGCAAGCCTGGGTGCATTGTTTAACCTAGGTTGTTACCCAGCATCATTAATGCAGTTAGTGATGCAACAACAATTTGGCACCGAGCAGAGCCAGCAATACCACATTGAAGCGACTGGAAGACGAGGTCAAGACGGTAATATTGCTGAATCGACTGCTATCGTCAGTTACAGCAATGGCGTGCAATGTCATCTGCATACCGCTGAAGACTATGGTCTACACGCAGGCTTTACTATTCTAGGCAGTTTAGGAAGTATTGAGTTGAACTCAAACCCTTGGTTACCAGAGTCTCAGGGCAATCAATTTACCGTTCGGTTATATGAGCAAGAAGCTGAAGTGGTCGACGTTGAAGCAAAAGGCAATGGTTTTTACTATCAAGTCGAAGCTGTGCTTAACGCATTAGAAACCCAGCAATACACAGTGCCAAGGCCGTTAGTACAACTAAGCGACTCTGTGGATATCATGCAAATGCTAACCACATGGCATCAAGCAGCCTTAGAAAGCCGCGCTGCCAACCACACCACTGAACGATAAACACTCGTTTATTCGCTGTTGTTGTACTACTGATAAATCAGCAACAGCGAAGTAAGCATATTCACTGTGCTCATCACTAAGCCGTATTTGCGCGCCTTGCGGCAACTCGCAACGAAAAATAAATGCTTGTGATTGATAAGCGCTGTGAAAATAGACCCCAGACAGATATTGCACATCAACCTCACAGCCAAGCTCTTCTACACACTCACGTTGTAATGCCTGATGAATCGTTTCATTAGGGTCAAGTCCACCACCCGGCAAACCCCAATGTTGGTCTCCATAATTGGCTTTTAACAACAGCACTTGCCCATCGTCATTGGTAATTACCGCATGAGAACTCAATCTAAATAAATCATTAAAAGCCATGATGGTTTTCCCACTAGAAATAGAAAATAGTTGTTACTGTTGTCAAGTAACTTCAACTCAATAAATGACTGTTCTTAGAAATAAAGACAGACCACAACTAGCTTGTTCTTAGGCAAAAGTGTGTTTGAGGTATTGATTAACTCAGCTTACTTGGTATTGGTTTAGCTTGATTTATAATGTAGCTTCATTTGAATTTATTGCCTGCAGCATGTGAGCTACAGGACGTAGTAAATGTCGCGATCACAGGGATGTGAAAGAGTGACCTTAGTGCAGATGATTAAGCGAGACGCCACGAGCACATCCCTGTGGGCTTAACCAAAACATCCCTGTTTTGGATACTCGCTGACTCATCTACACCGGTAATTTAACTCACTTCGATTTAGCCCCATAGTTGTCTATAGATGAAAGCTAAATAGGAAAAGCTCAAATCTAATTAGCTGACTTACTTTTGGACAAAAGTGGGTTTAAGAAATTAATTAACTCAGCTAACTTGGTATTGGTTTAGCTTGATTTATAACGTAGCTTCATTTGAACTTATTGCCTGCCGCAGGCTATCGTGCAGATAATCCAGCGAGACGCCGCAAGCACATCCATGTGGGCTTAACCAAAACATCCCTGTTTTGGATACTCGCTGGCTCATCTACACCTGTAATTTAACTCTCTTCGATTTGGCCGCATAGTTGTCTATAGATGAAAGCTAAATAGAAAAAGCTCAAATCTAATTAGCTGACTTATTTTTGGGACAGAAACGTTAAGAGTTTTAGGTTACTGCCATTAGGCAAATGTATTACTATGAGAGTCGTTAACGCCGCATTCAGCTGCTTGCCCGCTGCAATGCCATGTTAGAAGCGCTCATGGTGTCCATCTCATCTGGGTCACTGAGATACATTTTTACTAATTGGTTTTTATCAAGCCCTTTGTTACTAAGCCCAATATCTTCTCGAATTGCCCTGTAAAGCTGATTAACAGCGACTAGAACATTTCCACCCTCGGAAGACACTTTCTGAAAACCAAGCTGTGCATTGATTACCTTAGGTGACCCCCATAGCACGACGTTTGTCTTAAACCCCACAAGGAAATCCACCAACTCTTGCTGTGACGGTGGTTTAAGAGTTACATTTTCATTGCCTTCGGCCATCATTCTCGCGACCATGTCGAGAAACTCCTTGTAGATTTCAACTTTCTTCGCTCGGTGGGCCTCTTCAATTTCACGCTTCTTAATTTGACTTTGAGTATAAAGCGCACCACCTACACCCACGAGAACAGTTGCCATAGCGCCCACTATTGCAGCAGACACAGAAGGATTGGCATTTTCCAAAAAAGTAAGCAGTTTTGAAATCATAAGCCATGCGATATATACTCCGCCGAAGATCACGACGAAACCGAAGAGCATACTAAGCTTGTGCAATAACTTTGAAGATTTACTCATAAGTTTCCACTTCTAACGCCTCGTTAACTCGCGCGTAGGTTGGTATTGTTTTTGCGCTTTTTCTGTATGCAAAAACGTAAAAAGTCGTTTACGTGCCCGCGTTTAACGACTTGCTAGTACTACGTATCCAACATATCCCATTCTTCACCAAGTACCCAGCGTAATGCGGATACTTTCCCATTTAACATGCCCCACTCAAAGTCGTCCCAGCCAAGGTTTTCTATACCGAATTTTGTTTCAACTCTCTTTGCTGAAGCTAGAGCACCTTTCCAGATTTCGGGATCAACTTTTTCATCATGAAACTCGATTTTATATCTCAAGTTTAAGTGGCGGTTATACCAAATCTTTTGAATCATATCGTCTAATTCTATTAGAATTTCGTCTACACTCCGATCATAATCATGCTCATGCATGTTTAGAGTATAATTTTTGAATTCTCCATAATCAGCGGCCAATAACTCTAACTTCTCAGTATAAAAATTTAGCTTATGTTCCTGTTGGGCAAAGAAAGCCAATTGTTCTTCTTTTGTTAGTTCTAAATCGAGATACTCTAATCTTATTCCATAATTTGACGGCTGATCAAGGATGCTACTTACTCTCTCAAGGTGATATACCGTCACATCAAAATCAACGAGTTTCTCTAACTCATGACGCTGAGACAAGGTCAGTTCCTGATTTGTAATAAATACGACACCTTTGGCATTATTTTTAATTACACCATCAGCATCTCCCATAAATTTATTTTTTATTTCAGAAAATGATTTCTGCCCACGAGGAAAATATACCGCTCCGACATATTTGTTAGAGCTTTTAGCACATAGGATATCTTTTCCACCATCTCGACCTCCTAGAGGGTGAGATGGATCAACAGAATGGTACTGCTCGGATTTAAGAATATGAGCAGATATTCTTTCTGCTGCTTTTTGACCTTTTGTCCAATTTAGTAAACGAAACCAAGTTTCGTCACCTTCTGATGACCTTCTATTGCTCAACGGAGACTCCAATATATGATGGTAGCGGCTATCGCCGCACTAAGCAGACTAAAATGGTCGGTTATAATGCATAGCGAAGTTAAATCTAACCAACTGTTTTATATATTTTTTTAATCGCCTTTTTAGGCGTCCTCAATTTACCGACAATAGCTTCATCTTTGGATTTTTCCCATTCGGCTTTTAAAATGTTTTGAGTACACCTTTCAATTCTTAGCATTTCTCTATGAATGCAATAAAATTCACCCACACTAATTAAATTTAGAACGCGACTCATAGAACGAACTATTTTTGCATCGGGTTTAGACATAGGTTCATGTGGATTTAACTTTAATCTAACTTTGACTCTTATCTCTGATAAACGAGCGACATTATTTGAGAATGCTAAACCTGCTAAATCTTTGCTTTGAAAATGAGAGTCATGTTGGCTCTTATAAACCAAAGAACAAAATTCAGACACATCATTTCTCAAAGACTCACGCCACCTACTTCGTTCCGTTGTCACATTTTCTAAGAACAACTGCTTATTAGCAGTAAGTCTTTCAAAGTGACTTTTAATCCACGCAGCTAAAGTCGTTAAAAAAGCACCGATTACAAACCAAAACAGCCTAGATTTAAATAATTCGTCCAATTACATCTCCGATTGCCTAACGTTTTAGTATTTATGCGTTGCGCTGTTTGCATGGCACAAACCGCTTGTTGGACTTGGCCGATGCCTAGTCAAAATTAATTGGCATACATCATACTATAGAAATTTGCTTTTTTTGATGGTGGCTATGGGCTACAGAAGAATTTTTGGTAAGTTGATATTGAGTAGTAGGTAAGTTTTTCATTGAAATTCCTTTTCATCGTATTTTTCTATCTTACATCTTTAAGCCTAACTGTTTCAATCAAGATTATAGACTCAATTGAAACCTCTGTTGGCTCCGCGCAGCGCCTTAATTCAATATCTTATTGAACGGTTCGACCTATAAAGCTCACAGTTTAACTTGTTGATTAATATCATCCTACATTTACTCTAAAACTTCCAGTATTCAATACATTGAGGCCGTTGAAGAAAATAGCGTGAGCCTGACAGGACGTCAGGCTAGCTTTCGTTGGCCAAGGATGGCCTATCGGAAGCGTTAGCATTTTCGAATAAGGCCGAAGCAGGCTGCAAATGAAGTTAAAAGTTGGATCAATCCCCATGGCGACCTTTTCGCTGTTCAGAAAATGTTGCGGGGCGGCTGGGAGTTCCAAGAGGGAATAGCCGTTGATTTCCTCTTGGTCTGGTGTGGGTGAAGCGCCACGACGTTAGTGGCCGCAGGCCATAGCCTAACCAACTTTGGGGCAAAGACCTGTTTCAAGGTGGCCTAGTGAATGACCGTAAATTGCACAGAATTACTAAATCTCTACTACGTTCTGCCCCTGATAATGTTAAAATCTCCGCATCAGAATTACCGAGAAACTCAATGTTTATCCATCATGTTAACGGCATCGACTGGCTAGTGATCACAGCTTTTGAAGAACTGAAAACTATGTTTATCGAAGAAGCCGGTACGATACCCTCTTGCTTCTCTACCGCCAGCGAATTGAACCTGGTTGATAAAGCAAAGCGAACTTATAGATATTTGCCTACTCTCAGCGGCGTAATCACCGATATCGGCACATATCAAAGGCAGGGTAACGAAGAAGATTTGAGCCCACAGCTTGCCTGCTTAGTTGAGGGGCGTGGTCGGGTATTTATCTATCACGGCGGCTTTGTAGCTTTTGTGGATGACGAGCAAACCTTTATTACCCGGATAGACTGAAAATTATTCAGTAAGTTGAAATCGGCGAATTGGCACCCCTAGCAAGGAATGGGGCATAAATGAGTTTGTCTGCTTAAATGAAAATGTACAAATTCAACTCTGAACTTGAGGACATTGAAGACTCTTTACAAAAGAATGCGTGAGCTGTTCCATAGCTTCAGGCTCAATAAAAATTGAGGCCGTTGAAGACTCTATACTAAAGAATGCGTGAGCCTGACAGGCCTTTCTCGCACATCTGACCTATATGGATATAGGAAATGTCATTATGATGTCGGGAACATCATTGACCATGTGCTTCAAGGCATTCAGGCATCCTGCCTATCAGACGTTAGGCTAGCTTTCGTTGGCCAAGGCCTTTCCCGCACATCCATGTGCTACAAGGCATTCAGGCATCCTGCCTATCAGATGCCTATCGGAAGCGTTAGCATTTTCACTCTTTACTGCAAGATGGGCCGAAGCAGGATTCAAATGAGGCCAAAAGCTAGATTAGTTTCCGTCGCGACCTTTTCGCTGTTCAGAAAATGTTGCCGGAACGCTGAGGGTTTGCAAAGGCTGATTGATAACCAAGAAAGCGCTTTACCCCTTTGCTCTGGTGTGGGCGAAGCGCCACGACGTTAGTGTCCGCAGGCCATAGCCTAACCAACGTTGGGATAGAAACGCGTTAGAAGTTACAACTGAACGTTTACCGTTCAGATAACTAGATTGTATGTTCAATCTAGACTATAAAAACGTCAGTGATGGCGCTTTAATCAAAAGAGTCATATTCTGCAAGCGACTAGAAAACAGGTTATCGCCGATATAACGGCCTTTAATACCTTAAACTTAAAGTGACGTTCATCTAAGCGATGCAGCGTTATTCGTTAGTCTTAAATCTTTGCAGCCATTTATCACAACGTGAATCATCAATTTTTTCATAAACATGCAGTGCAGACACAAGATCTAGATCAAAATTTTGCTCGTCATAATTAGCAATCGCAGTTAAAAGCATTGTATACCAAGCCGTTATTCCACCTTGAGGTGGCGCCTTGAATCGAGGAAAACTAGGGTCATTTTTAATTCCAAGTAGCCAGTCATTCGCAAGTTCAGGGGTTATGACTAATGCACGCGCTAATCCAACAAAATCACCATCGCCAGATTCTATTACTGTTAATGCCTGTTCATAGGTTTTAAACCCCCCAGTAACGACTATAGGTACACTCGTTAAGCGCTTTGCTATTGCTGCAAATTCTGTAAAATAAGGGCCTTTTGTCGATGCTTCAGAGCTAGATTTGGCTCCGGGGAAATAAGACCCACCACTTATTTCTATCAAGTCTATCGAGGTTTGATCTAATATTCGGATCGCTGCTAATGCATCTTCCTGGGTTAAACCACCTTCTAATTGATCGGTGGAGTTAATCTTAATGCCTATCGGGAATGAATCCCCCACAGCACTTCGCACCTTAGCAATTATCTCAACAATAATTCGACATCGCGCTTCAATGGAACCACCATATTGGTCTTGTCGATGGTTAAACAATGGCGACAAAAACTGGCTAAGTAAAAAACCATGACCGGCATGGATTTGCACACCGGTAAATCCAACTTTTTTAGCTAGCATAGCAGCTTTAGCATACATATCTGGTAATTGAGAAACCTCATCAATCGACATTCCGGCGCACTGAAACAGATCAATATTAAGCGCTGATGGCCCTTTTGGTTTGCTTATGGGTAAATGAGAAAGCCCGCCTGCATGGCTTAACTGAGGCCATATATGTGCGCCATTAATAGAGGCTCGTGAAGTTAACTCCCGCAATGCGACTAAATCTATCCCATCTCCCAGAACTAAATTACCTGGCTTTTCAGGAAAACGCGGATCAACATGTACTTCTCCTATAATCGATAGTCCAAGGCCACTCTGCGCCCACCTTCCATAAAGCCTAGCCTGCAGCTCTGTGGCGTTGCCCTCTCCATCGGCAAGTGAATCTGACATCGCTGATTTTACCAGCCTATTTTTGATAACAACGCCACATCGCAGCTTAAGTGGGTCTTTGAAGCTTATTGGATTAGTCATCTCACTCTCTGGTTATTCTAATTGCCTTAACTGTTAAAGACATTATGAACCTTTATCTATAAACTAAAAACACACCAATAACACAAACACTATTAACAATAAGTTTATAATGAACATTTCAGATCTACATTTATTCATTAGAATAGTTGAAACTAGCAGCATAACAGAAGCCGCTAAACAACTGAGCGTCACGCCTCCGGCCGTCAGTTCCGCTCTGCGTCGATTAGAAAAACAGCTCGATGTTCAGTTGTTTATAAGGACGACCAGACGGATTCGTATTACGCCACAAGGTGAGCAATTTCTGTTTCATTGTCGAGCAGCATTGGAGAGCTTAGCGCAAGGGCAAATAGCCGCTCATCAAATGCAAGGTAAAATAAGCGGAAAATTACGATTATCGATATCGTCAGATTTAGGACGTAATATCGTTTTGCCTTGGATTGATGAATTAACAGAGCAACATCCCACCTTATCAATAGACTTAGATATAGGCGATTCACTTTCTGATTTTTTCCTCGATAACGTTGATATTGCCCTTCGATATGGTAAACCGGAAGACTCAACAATGGTTTCATTTCTTATTGCGACCATGGACAGGATCACTTGTGCATCTGCGGATTACCTCTCTAAATGGGGTGAACCTTTACATCCTGAAGCACTGAGAAAACACAATTGTTTACTGCATAAAAAAAATGATTATCTGTTTAACCATTGGGAGTATTTCAATCAGTCAGGAAACCACAAAATCAAAGTTGACAGTAATCATGTCAGCAACGACACAGATATTGTTCGACGTTGGGCCACTAGAGGAAAAGGCATTGCCTATCGAGCTAAAATAGATGTCCTTTCCGATTTACGCAGTGGAAAATTGGTACAAATTCTTTCTGACTATCAATCCCCTCCAGTAGAATTACATCTTATCTGCCCAAGCCGAAAACAAGTAAACCCAACTGTATTAGCGTTAAGAGAATTACTGAGAGACAACTGTCGCAAAATGCTTGCTGCCACCTAACTTAATGACTTAAGACAAGGATCGTGTAGATGTTGTCACTCGTTTTATTGAGACTCACTGTAGTGGCTAATTGATATTGGCTGCTGTTTTGTAAATCAATCGATTATTATCATTACAAAAAGTGATGCCATTGGTAAAAGGTAGTAACTCGTTTTGAGGGCATAAAGGCTATTTTAAACATGCCATCCTTTTTTATGATACTCACCTGTTGAGCTATCAAAACCGCAAAGCAATCCTTACTAACCACACGTGAAAAACAGTGATAGTAAGGTGCATCTTCTAAGCTAACGATAGTTCGTCTTACTCTGGCCATCTTCAATTACCTTTTTGAAAGGGTAAATAAAGCGTGGGTTATTATTCGATATTTAGCCAGAAATCCTAGGTGGCCATATAACAACAATTTTTCAAATATGGCCATCAGCTATAGATTTGCCTGCTATATTTAATAAATTGGTATTAATTCATTTTTTATTGATTGGGAGGTTATATGACTTACAAAATAGAAGAGATAGAGGGTATTGGCGCTGTCACAGCTGCAAATTTGGCAAAAGCCGGTATAAAAAAAACCGCTGACTTACTCAAGCTATGTTGCGACAAGAAGGGGCGTAAATCTATCGCTGAAATGACTGATTGCTCAGAAAAGCAAATTTTAAACTGGACCAATATGGCCGATTTGATGCGAATTTCCGGAGTTGGTGAAGAGTTTTCTGAATTATTAAAGATCTCGGGTGTTGATACGGTTAAAGAGTTGCGTAACCGTAATGCCGAGAATTTAGCTGCCGCAATGAAAACGACCAATGAAGAAAAAAAATTGACGCGTACCGTGCCAAGCAGTAAGACGGTACAAAAATGGATAGATCAAGCTAAAACGCTTGATCCCATTATTACCCATTGAAATGTCAATTAAAATTCTCACTAATTGTCGTGAGCAGGAATTAAATCTGCTGCAATTAAACTATTGTTACAGAGAACGTTATGGCTAATAAATCCTTTATTGTCGGTTACGCTAAAGATGCAAAACAGCCCAAAATAAGGCTTGAATTGAAGCTGGCCAATCGCCATGGATTAATCGCAGGCGCAACGGGAACAGGAAAAACCGTTACTCTACAAGCCTTGGCTGAAAGTTTTTCTCAGCAAGGTGTGCCGGTTTTCCTGTCTGATGTGAAGGGGGATCTTTCCGGTATCTGTCAGGCTGGTAAACCTCATCCTAAAGTCAATCATCGTTTGAAATTACTGGGATTACCGGAAGATGCTTGGGCTGCTGTTCCGACCATCTTTTGGGATGTTTTTGGTAAACAAGGTCATCCGATCCGGGCAACGGTTTCTGATATGGGGCCGCTACTTATTGCGCAGCTGCTTGATTTGAATGAAACACAGGAAGGCATACTTTCTATTGCTTTCGTGGTCGCCGATGATCAAGGTTTATTATTGTTGGATCTGAAAGATTTAAAAGCCATGCTCCAGCATATTGCCAATAATGCAGCACAACTGAGAACCGTTTACGGTAATATCTCGGCTGCTTCGGTGGGTGCAATTATGCGCCGCTTGCTGGTACTTGAGCGCGCGGGCGCAAGCCAATATTTTGGTGAGCCCATGCTCGAATTGGATGATCTGATGCGCAGCACAGCTGATGGACAGGGGTACGTCAGCATCTTAGCCGCCAATGAGCTGATCCACAATACTAAAGTCTATTCAGCCTTCCTGTTATGGCTATTGTCTGAACTGTTTGAAAATCTTCCTGAAATCGGCAATCCGGAGATCCCTATACTGGTATTGTTTTTTGATGAAGCTCACCTGTTATTTAAAGATGCTCCTAAGGCATTGGTCGATAAAATTGAACAAGTCGTCAGATTAATCCGTTCAAAGGGCGTTGGTGTTTATTTTGTAACCCAAAGTCCCAGCGATCTTCCTGATTCTGTGCTGAGCCAGTTGGGTAATCGTGTGCAGCATGCGCTGCGCGCGTTTACCCCAAGGGAGCAAAAAGCAGTTAAAGTTGCAGCCGATACTTTCCGTGCTAACCCAAGGTTTAAAACGCGCGATGTGATCACTGAACTCGCCGTTGGCGAAGCGCTGGTTTCAACTTTGCTCGAAGATGGTACGCCAAGCATTGTTGAACGTGTATTAATCAAGCCTCCCTACTCACGGATCGGTCCCGCAAAAGAAGCGGAACAAGCAAAAGTACAAATACACAGCCCCTGTGCAAGTAAATATGAAAAAACCCTCGATAGAGCATCTGCCTACGAATTATTAACTAAACGCGCCGCGCAGATGGTCGAAGAAAGTGCGCATGAGACGGGTAAAACATTACCTGTTAAGAAAGCACCTCCTAGGGTAAAAACGAGTAGTCGAGGGAGACAGAGTACCAGTGAAGCTTTTTTTAAAAGCATCGCGAGGAGTATCGGCAGCCAAGTGGGCCGAAAATTGATTCGTGGACTCTTAGGTTCGTTATTCAAAGGGTCTTAATAGGCAACATTCTATACAGTAGGAGGTTAACATGGATTTAATGAAATTAGGTGTATCACTGCTTTCTAAGCAGTTTTCAGGTTCTGTTAGTGAAGGCCAGGCAAGTAATGCATTATCGGGTCTGCTGGGAGATAACCAGGGGGGATTGGATATTGCCGGGTTAGTTGGAAAGTTTGCCGGAAACAGTGAACTTGCTGCTATTGTGAGTTCCTGGTTGGGTGACGGGGAGAATAAAAGTATTAATCTGGCGCAATTAAAGGAAGTTTTTGGAGGTGACAAACTTTCAGAATTTGCTGGAAATCTTGGTCTTGATCAGGAAAGAGCCGCTGATGGATTAAGTAATGTGTTACCAAAGCTTGTCGATCAAAGCAGCTCAGGCGGTGTGCTGGATATGCTCGGTGGTGCATCTGGTGCCATGGATTTTGCTAAAAAACTATTTTGATGACCTTATTGTCTGTTGATCTTTAGAGAACCAATTTTGTTCAATCTAAAAATGTTCTGAGCAGTACATGAGGAAAGCAGCATAGTTATTCTATGTAAACGTTGGTCAACGCAGCTCAGGACGTTTTTAGATTAACCAGAAGAGCAGCGTTTGTGCGCACTTTATACTGCATTATCACCTGCTTGCAATTAACCATTCCACCCAATTAACCATGCCACCCATTTTATGATAATTAACATAACTCCTTTTAGCTTTAGTTGCGATAACCTTCTGCACGAGTCAAATGTATAAATTGAACGGGAATTATTAACAAACTGAGCGCTAGATGAAAAATGGTGAGCAATGCGGTAGATCCAACACAGCACTAGTGGCTTGATTGATATCAAGCTGGAAATCAGGTTATTGTTTTAGTGTTAGTTCTAGTTTTAGAGATTACCCCTTAAGCGCACAGCCAGTGCTGGCAATTTGATGCGCCTTGGCGTAAATGTTCACAGTATTCAGTTAAGGCTGGTAAAGCCCCTACTGCACCTTTGAATAACGCGTCAAATTCTGTGGTGATTTTTAACCAGTTTTCAGCCGGAATGTTCAGCCTTTTGAGAATAGTTTGGTTACTTGAGCTTATCGCACCGCGCATATTTTCTCGCATGATACGTCCTATCTTCAACAAGCATGATGTAGTCTTCGACACTGAACATTAACCCTTTAGGCATATCCAGACGCTCATTTCCTACAAAAGGCAATAATTCGGTAGGCTGCTCACCTTTTATCGCTGAGTGAATTCGACGTTGGATGCTGTGTAATCAGAGGTTTCAGGGGTTGTCGCAAGCTTGGCGCGAATGGGCCCTTCTATTAATAAATAATGGTCAACGTAAGCCATACAACTCAGAACGGCTGCTGCGTCGAGTAACGTCAGGCTATTTATAAAAGAAAAGGTAAACCGCCCTTCCCACAAATTCATCGGGAATAGATTTGAACAGCTTTAGCTGGCCCGAATGGTGAGCGCCATGGATGGCGGCGAATATAATCTGCCAGTGCATTTATCTTCTTTATTGGCCTGCCTGGCAATCGGCTCACTGAGTGAGCGCATAAACCAGCTAATATCAATTAAGCGATGACGATATTTGGTAATGCACTCATTAACGGTTTTTAGTTAAAGCTCATACCGATCTTCACCTTTAACAAACTTTTGCGTCAGTAACGGCCTTTAAAACCTTTATGCCACTGAACCAACACTTCTTTATCTGACTAACTATTGGCTTTATAAGCATCCACTTTAACTACAACATGCAGGTGATTACTCCCTGACTTTTAACAAGAATGCGTAGGCACAGATATCAATCGCAAAGATGGTGGCAAGTTCGAGAATGCGAGAATCAACCCATTCACGCCGATGCTCATAGTTTTCACCTGTCGTGCTATCAATGCCACACAAAAATGCTTTGCGAACAACACGTGAACAGCAGTGGCAACTTTCTATATACAGGGAGTAGGCGTGTCATCTAAGCTCACTATTGTTTGTCTTGGCCTAGCCATCATTCATTACCTGCAAGTAAATATAGATAACAAAAGACTAGAGAAGAGGTTAACTATTTGGTTATTAAGGATTAAAAACGAAATCGGCATACATATAATAAATAATAATATAACCTGCAATTGAAAGTGCGGTAAAATAGAGACTGGCCATCATAAGTGCACGCCCCCCCTTTTTACGAAGTGATGACACATGTACCATTAGCCCCATTGCAATCATTGCACATAAAATTAAATAGCTACCAGCACTGCCTAAGACAGAGGTAAGATTTTCAGGTAATACGCCTGTGGTAGATACTATTCCGGCACCAATAAAAAACAGTATATAGTTAGGAATGCGCTTCCACCATTTCACGCCAATCTCAGAAGTATCCCCTCCTTTTTTCGCAAAAAAAGTGGCTAGCATAACCGTCATGGGCGCAAGCATGAGTACACGTTCCATCTTAATAAAGGTGCCCATTTGTCCCGAAAAGTCACCCCGCGCAAAAGCTCCAGCTAAAGCATGCGCCACGCCTTGCAAGGTTAGACCGCTCCACAGACCATACTGTAAATCGCTCATAGGGCTCACTGTTGCAATAAAACTATATACAATAACACCGACAGCACCCAGTAAACTTATTACACCTACAGCAATCAACGCATCATCATCTTCCGCTTTAATAGAGGGTGCTATAGCAACAATTGCCGAGGTTCCGCAGATAGAGTTTCCCACACCAATAAGCGTTGCTAACTTTTCACTTAATCCCATTTTCATGCCAATAAAACGCCCCAGTAAAAGCAAAGTTGGTACCCAAAGCATCACTAAGATCAACATGCTAAACCCCATATCAGCCAGTAGTTGAAAATCAAGCTTAAAGCCTAAAAGAATAATCCCATACTTTAGCCACTGCTTTAACACCACCTGAATACCGGGCTTTAAGTTAGCAGTTACTTTTATGGTATTGGCATACAACATACCCAAAATAATACCAATGGTTAAAGCTTCAAGGGTAAGTATTGGGGATAAGAGTTGGCTTAGCTTGGTACTGATAAGTGCAAGTACCATAGAGATGGTAATGCCAGGTAGTAAAGGTTTTATTTTATTCACAAAATTTATCTCTTGAATATTCTAATTCTAATTGGCATTAGAATAACAATTTATATTTAATATAAAAAATTGATAATTATGGTAAGATCTATCTGTATTTATGATAAGGAATAGTTGTGCATATTACACTCAGGCAACTTAGGGTTTTCATGGCGGTCTATGAGTTAGGCTCAACCACAAAAGCGGGTCAAGAGCTGGCATTATCACAATCTGCAGTGAGTACTGCGCTAAAGGATATTGAAACTCAGCTGAATGTATTGCTGTTTGATCGTGTAGGACGGCGTCTTAATGTTAATCGTGCAGGACAAATGCTAGCGGTTAGAGCAAAAAGTATTCTTAATGAAGTCCAAGAGGTTGAACAGCTATTTAGTGAGCAAGCTGTTGTGCTGCATATTGCAGCTAGTACGACTATTGGTAATTATCTTCTTCCTAAGATAATCGCGAGTTTTATTAAAAATTATCCTAATATCGAGATTACTTTGCATGTACACAATAGCAAAAGGATTATTCAGGGTATTAATGATATTGAATATGACCTTGGTTTTATTGAAGGGCCGGCAGCACTTAACTATCCAAATTTGACCCATGAGGCGTGGAAGGAGGATGAGCTTATTCTTTTTGGTGCGGCAAGCTCTAAATATTTTTCATCAGACAGCCCGTCAATTACCCAGCTCCAACAGGCGCCACTGATTTTACGAGAATCGGGATCGGGAACGAGAACTATTATAGAGCAACAATTATTAGATCATATTCAGATGAATAAGATCATTGAGATGGGACACTCTGAAGCGATTAAACAGTCGGTACTTTATGATCTGGGTATCGGTTGTCTATCTACTCACGTAGTAGAAGATCTTATAGAGCAAGGTAAGCTCACAAAACTAGATGTAAAAGGGGTTAATATTTCTCGTACGCTATGGCAGATAAGACATAAAAGTAAATATATCTCGCCAGCATTGCAAAACTTTATAAGTTTTGTTAGTCAATTTGAATAGAATTAGTATGAACTTAGCTCTTTAGTTTTAAAGATAATAACTAATTACTAATAACTAATAACTAATAACTGGACATCTAATTGACCTCAATATAAATCTTCTTCTGTATTTTTTTAAACACTGTTTTAAATTATTAGAAGCGCATTATGACGCAATCTCGTGCAGCACAGGTTCCGCTGGTTGAGACGCCTTATTATCATTGTATTTCCCGTTGTATACGGCGTGCTTTTTTAGGCGGTAAAGATAAGTTCAGCGGGTAAAGCTTTGAGCCGCGCTGACAATAAATGGTCGAATGCCTTCAGTTTTTAACATCTATTATTATCATCGAGTGGTGGGGTCGTGAGAATAATTAGCCTTCTACGTTGAACACACTGGAAAATGTTTGATAAATACGTAGTACCCCCCCTTTTTTTGAAGTAACAACAAATCACATTCTATTTGAGTTGCGATCACCTTTTATAATTCTCTCAACAAGCAAATTCAACAGGATGATTTAACAAATGAGCACTCGATGGCCGATCCATCAGTAATATGGTCGATTTAACACAGCAAAAAAGCTTGATATCAATCGAGCCTAAAGTGACATTATGGAATTAAAAAGTGAGCGTTTAAGCACACAACCAGCGTTGGCAATTTGAAGCGCCTTGGCGTCACTTTCGGTCTAAATTTTCACAGTATTCGGTTAGTGCCAATAAGGCGCCTTTAAAACCTTTATGCCATTGAACTAGTCCGTCTTTATCTGTCCAACTATTGGCTTTATCAGCATCCACTTTAACAATAACATGCAGATGATCATGCCTTGTTTTTTAACAAGAATGCATAGGCACAGATATCAATCGCAAAGATGGTGGCAAGTACGAGTATGTGAGAATCAACCCATTCACGCCGATATTCATAGTTTTCACCTGTCGTGCGATCAATGCCACATAAAAAAGCTTTACGCACCACACGTGAACAACAGTGGCAACTTTTTATATACAGGGAGTAGACGTATCATCTAAGCTCACTATTGTTTGTCTTGGCCTAGCCATCATTCATTACCTGCAAGTAAATATAGATAACTAAAGACTAGAGCAGAGGTTAAATATTCGCCAATAATATTAAGTGGCCTTGTTACTTCTAGCTATTTGGCTACCGCCGCTTTTGATAACTTACTTAAAACATCTGAAATCTTATTAATCACCTCATCGCAACCTTTTATCTCGTGGCGCTTCATTAAATAATTGGGATTATTATAAGATAACCAAACTTTATTATTAGCGTCCTCACTTACCATCACCTTTTGAGGTAAATCAATAGCAACCTCTTGAGCACATTGCATTAAAGGCGTACCAATTTTAGGGTTACCAAAAATAATAACTTCTGTAGGTCGTAATTCCAGACCCACAGCATTAGCATTTTGCTGGTGATCGATTCTTACAAATAGAGTTAGCCCTTTACTCTTAGCAATGCTTTCAAAACGATCCGCGGTTTCTTTTACCGAATAATGACTTTCATATTTAACCAAACCGTCAGAAGCTACTACTGAAAATGATGCAGAAAGTAGAACGATTCCTAGTGATACTAATTTTTTCATTTTTCACCTCTAAGATTGAACTCATTTAAATACATGATCCGTCTAGACATAATGACTCCCCACTAAAGATGCTGATCTCCAATTAATCGTGGGTTAGCTGAAAGCTAAAGCCATAATAGTTTTGTTAAAGAAACTAAATCGGAGATCAACATGGATAAACATAACATACTTTTTATTGGCCTAGATACTCATAAAGAATTTGTTGAAGTGGCCTATATTGAAGATCAACGTGGCGCACAAGCTGTTCATTTTGGATGAGTTTCAAGTGCTAAAGCTTCTATCACTAAACTGGCTCGGCAGTTTCAATCTAAATACTCAAATGCCACCTTACATTTCGTTTATGAAGCCGGTCATTGTGGTTATTGGATTTATCGCTTACTAACCAGTTTAGGCCATTGCTGCTATGTGATTGCACCTTCACTTATACCTAAAAAGCCTGGCGAGAAAATCAAAACAGATAAACGTGATGCACTTAAATTAGCCAAGCTATTAAAATCTGAGGATCTTACCGCGATTTATGTTCCTATTTAATCATGCCACCCATTTTTATGATGGTTAACATAACTGCTTTTAGCTTTGATTGCGATAGCCTTCTGGACTATTCAAATATATAAATTGAACGGGAATTATCAACAAACTGAACGCTAGATGGAAAATGCTGAGCAATGCGGCAGAGCCAAAGTAGCACTAGCGGCTTGATTGATATCAAGCTGGATATGGGGGTTATTACATTAGTGTTAGAAGTTAAGTCTTAAGCACACAACCAGCGCTGGCAGTTTGATGCGCCTTGTCGTCGCTTTCGCTCTAAATGTTCACAATATTCAGTTAAGGCTGGTAACGCCCCTACCGCACCTTTGAATAACGCGCCAAACTCTGTGGTTATTTTTAACCAGTTTTCAGCAGGAATGTTCAGCCTATTGAGAATATCTTGGCTACTTGAGCTAATTGCACCCCGTTTATCCTCTCGAATAATTCGCCCAGTATCTTCCACCAGCACTATGTAGTCTTTAACACTGAACATTAAACCAATAGGCATGTTTACACGCTCATTCCCCACAAAAGGGAATAATTCTGCTGGTTGTTCACCTTTTATCGCTGAGTTTATTCTGCGTTGAATACTGGTGTAATCTGAGGTTTCTGGTGTGGTGGCCATTTTGGCTCTAATAGTATTTAATCATGCCACCCATTTTTATGATGGTTAACATAACTGCTTTTAGCTTTGATTGCGATAGCCTTCTGGACTATTCAAATATATAAATTGAACGGGAATTATCAACAAACTGAACGCTAGATGGAAAATGCTGCATATTTAACCATGCCACCCATTTTTATTTAACCATGCCACCCATTTTTATGCACGATCCAAGACCTGACCCCATTTATTCATATTAGAGAGCGGCTTCAATCTCGGCAGTGCAGTGCGGACATCGGGTAGCCTTTTGCGCGATCTCTTTTGTGCAGTATGGGCACGAACGTGTTGTGGGGTCAGAGATATCGCTTTTTTCTTTTTCATGTCGCAGGCGATTAATAACCTTTACAAAAAGAAAGACGATCCATAGTGTCAGCAGAAATCCGATCAGCGCATTTAAAAAGATACCGTAATTGATCGTCGGCGCGCCGGCAACCTGCGCCGCCTGCAAACTCTCATACTTTTGAGAGCCAAGATTTACATATAAACTCGCGAAATCGGTACGGCCGATAAGCCAGCCGATCGGCGGCATGATCACGTCCTTGACCAGCGAGGTAACAACACTGTTAAATGCTGCGCCGATAATGATACCAGCCGCAAACTCAACCAAGCTTCCTTTTACCGCAAACTCCCTAAACTCTTTCAATATTCCGATCATACCGTTCCTGTTCATATTACTGATGCAATTCAAATGCCGTGTTCAGCCTCGTGGTTGCCACCTCCGGCGCGTCCTCTGAAAACGAAACGGGGTCGGTGACAACGGAGAATGAATGATAGGAGACAGACCACGATTTTCATTCTGTTTTACCCGCGCCGCGCGGCGTCATGCTTCTTCGGACTGCCAGCTTTATCCGGCACCACCCATCGACCCAGCATTGCTTTGACTTCGGTTTGAAAGCGTTCGCAGCCTAGACATAATGACTCCCCCACTAAAGATGCTGATCTTCAATTAATCGTGGGTTAGCTGAAAGCTAGAGCCATAATAGTTTTGTTAAAGAAACTAAATCGGAGATCAGCATTGCGCGCATTAGTAGGGAAAGATTAGTTTTATGCAAATTAGACGGATAATAGCATACAACATTCATTTTTTTGTTGACCAATTCGCTAGCTTTTCCTGGGTGTACATTCAACGCACCTTATTCACAACCTCATCGTTCACTATAACTCGGATAACTATTTAATCTTGCCACCCATTTTATGATAGTTAACATAACTGCTTTTAGCTTTGATTGCGGCAGTCTTAAGCACTATTCAAATGCACAAATTGAACGGGAATTATCAACAAACTTAGCGCTAGATGGAAACAGTGAGCAATGAGGTAGATCCAAAGCAGCACTAGCGGCTTGATTGATATCAAGCGGGAAATGAGGTTATTATTTCAGTGTTAGTTCTAGTTTTAGAGATTAAGCCTTAAGCGCACAACCAACGCTGGCAGTTTGAAGCGCCTTGGCGTCGTTTTCGGTCCAAATGTTCGCAATATTCCGTTAATGCAGGTAACGCCCCGACGGCACCTTTAAATAAGGCACCAAACTCTGTGGTGATTTTTAGCCAGTTCTCCGCAGGAATGTTCAGCCTATTGAGAATATCTTGGCTACTTGAGCTTATCGCACCGCGCTTATCTTCTCGAATGATACGTCCTGTATCTTCAACAAGCATTATGTAGTCTTTTACACTGAACATCAGTCCTTTAGGCATACTCTGACACTCATTACCGACAAAAGGCAATAACTCTGCTGGTTGTTCACTTTTTATCGCTGAGTTAATGCGGCGTTGAATACTGGTGTAATCTGAGGTTTCTGGTGTGGTGGCCATTTTGGCTCTAATAGGGTTTAAATCAACATAAGCCATACAACTCAGAACGGCTGCTTCGTCGAGTAACGCCTGGGATTTAAACCGCCCTTCCCAGAATCTGCCAGTGCACTTATCTTCTTTATTGGCCATTCGAGCAATCGGCTCACTCAAGGAGCGCATAAACCAACTGATATCAATTAACCGTTTTCGATACTCTGTGATGCATTCATTGACCGTTTGTCGCTCAAATTGGTTTAGGTCTTCACCTTTAACAAACTTATGAGTTAACAATGTGCCTTTAAAGCCTTTATGCCACTGCATAAGCACGTCTTTATCTGACCAATGTTTCACTTTATCGGCATCGACTTTAACAACGACATGTAAGTGATTACTCATCACTGCATAAGCGCAGATATCAATCGCAAAGATTGAAGCCAATTCAATAATACGTGAATCGACCCACTCTCGACGATGTTCAAAATTTTCGCCTGTTGAGTTATCAATGCCGCACAGAAAAGCCTTACGCACCACACTTGAACAACAGTGATAAAAAGGCGTGTCATCTAAGCTAATGATTGTTTGTCTTGGTCTGGCCATCTTCAATTACCATTTTGAAAGGGTAAATAAAGCCTAGTTTATTGTTCGATATTTAGCCAGCAATCCTGGGTGGCCATGTTATTGTTATGTTATTTGTTGCTGATGAGAAGGCCAAATTAACTATGGTGATTTATGGCCATGTGGCAAGATTTTTATTTTGCAGATGCAGCAAGGTAAGCTTTCTATTAGTATTAGCTGAAGTTACCATGGGTGCAGTTTCAGTCATTTTTCTCAGGCTCACTCAAATTACACTGCACAGGCCTTCGATATTATATGCTCAAAAGGTTCGCCCCCAGAAATCGAACAATCGTCGATACGACGGACCAAAGGCTGGAAATATCCCTTCGACTCAATCAATGAGGTACCCCTATGATTAATCAACTGTCCCAAGAAACGCCTCCAACTGTCGAGACAGTCGACGATCTCGCTAAGTTGGCCAACTACTCGTTGATGGACACGCTCAACTGCGATCCTGACGCGACACAAAACGGCGTAGATCACGCACCGCGGCAGGTATTCTCGGGACACTACGTCCCCGTCAAGCCTACACCCATCGAAGACCCAGAGTACGTTGCGCACAGCCAAACCTTGTTTCGCGAATTAGGTTTTGCAGACAGCATGGCGCAGTCAGCCGACTTCGTTAGCCTGTTCTCCGGCGACATATCACAAGTTCCAGATCCGATGCGCAAGGTCGGTTGGGCATGTGGGTATGCACTGTCCATCTTTGGCACCGAATACAACCAGCAATGTCCGTTCAGAACCGGCAATGGCTACGGCGATGGTCGAGCCGTTTCCGTGCTTGAAGCTGTCATAAAGGGTCAACGCTGGGAGATGCAGCTCAAAGGTGGTGGCCGCACGCCATATTGCCGCGGTGCAGATGGTCGAGCAGTACTGCGTTCGAGTGTTAGGGAGTTTCTCGCGCAAGAGCACATGCACGCCCTTGGCGTGCCAACGTCTCGTTCGCTGAGTTTGTATGTGTCTAAGACAGAAACTGTTCAGCGGCCTTGGTATTCTGAGGGCTCTAGCTCGCAGGATCCTGACCAACTTATTACCGAGTCCGTTGCTATCTCAACGCGTGTAGCCCCCTCGTTCATTCGGGTTGGTCAACTCGAGCTATTCGGCCGCCGCGCCCGCACGCAGAAACACCCGCAAGCGATGGCGGAGCTTGAGCAGCTTATGTTGCATTTAGTCGATCGTGAATACGCAGATGTCATCGACCCACTACTCACTAGTGCAGACAAAGTACTTTTATTGGCGCGCGAGTTTCGTAGCCGCCTGACCTCACTGGTGGCGAACTGGATCCGTGTCGGCTACTGTCAGGGCAACTTTAATAGCGATAACTGTGCCGCCGGTGGCTTCACACTCGATTACGGTCCGTTCGGATTCTGCGATGTGTTTAACCCACAATATCAACCTTGGACGGGTGGCGGTCAGCACTTCGCGTTGCTTAATCAAGGCGTGGCAGCGGAACGCAATTTCTTGATGTTTTGCACAGCACTAAGCCCATTACTGGTGTCAAAACCAGATTATTTAGAGCAGCTCCAGCAGTTGGTCAATGGTTTTTCGGCCGAGATGCAAGAAAAAATGGAGCAGATGTGGGCGGCGAAACTTGGGCTTAACGTTTTTGACTCGGTACTATTTAATGAGCTCGAAACGCTTATGCTGCAAACCCCAGTGGATTACACCCTGTTCTTCCGTGAACTTTCGGCGCTGCCTAGTGATATTGGCCCACTGAAAAAAAGCTTCTACCAGGACTTAGCGCAAGCCCCCGAAGGACTGGAGCAACGCTGGTCTGCTTGGTTGACACAATGGCAATCACTGCTTGGCAGCGCTACCGATGCGAATACCACGCAGCCCCACAGCCGTGATGAGATCTCTGCGCAGATGAAACGGGTTAACCCTAAATACACATTGCGTGAGTGGTTGCTTGTGCCTGCGTACAGCCAAGCGAGCAGTGGTAATTATTCGCTCATTCGAGAACTGCAAGCCGTTATGACGCAGCCTTACGCTGAGCAGTCCCAAGAAGTGGAAGACAAATACTATCAACTTAAGGCATCTGAATTCTTTGGGCTAGGTGGTTGTTCGCATTTGAGCTGCTCATCGTGACTTTTAGATAATTGATTGATGAAATAGATGACTCTTCCATTGAGGCTATTGTCGCCGCGCCTAGTTAGTGGCCGTAGCCCATATCTTAAAAAAGCTTTGGGGCAAAAACGAGTTAGTTTGCTTGACAGAAAATGTACACATTCAACTCTGCACTTGAGGCCGTTGAAGACGCTTTACTAAAGAATGCGTGAGCAGGTAAGCCTTTTAGCTCCAATAGCATTTTCGAATAAGGCCGAAGCAGGATTCAAACAAGGCCAAAAGCTAGATTAGTTTCTGTCGCAACTTTTTCGCAGCTGTTGTTTACGTCATTAGGGAAAATGTTGCCGCAACGGCTGGGGTCTTCCAAGAGAGGATGGCTGTTGATCCCCTTATGGCCCGAGCAGGGTGAATCCTTGGGATCGACTCTTGTTTAAAAGCGGGTGTGGGCGAAGCGCCACGACCTTAGTGACCGCAGATCATAACCAATAAACAATCAGGTTATTGACGAAATTTATTCACTTTATTCAACAGACGCATAAATTCATCTTGTTCGCTGTCGATTAATGCGGCTAGAAAGTGTCGATTAACCCACTCGGCTTCGTGGATTAAATCTTGCTCGAGTGCTTTGCCATTGTCGGTTAAAAAAATTTGAAATGCGCGGCGATTATCCGCTTCTTGATGACGAGTAATAAATCCCTGAACTTGTAAGTTATCCAGTAAGCGGGTCATGGTGTAATTGGCCACATCGCAGCGTTTAGACAACTCGGTCTGGCTTAGGCCTTCTTCTTGCCACAACGTAAATAAAACCGGCCACAATTTACTGTCTAATTGGTAGCGTTTTAAGCGCACATCAAGCTCTTGCTGGAGTGCAAGATTAAGATGAGAAACGAGATAACTTAAGCTTTCATAACGTTTCAAACAACACCTCCAACATCCTCATTCATACGATACACTCACTGTCTATGTAACAACTTATTGGGGGCAATGATCTAGGCTTGATCAGATTTTAGATTATCATCTATACGTTAAAAAACGCACTTTTAGTCAAAAGATAAATATTCATTAATGTAGCGGTAATAACAAGCCCGGTTTAACTGCCCCACCAACCCACGTACCAGTGGCACATAAATACCGTCATCAGTGATCATGATATCAGCATCCTGATTAAGGGCGAATCGAGGTCCAATACTGCTAATAAAGCATAGGGTTGTTGAATCATTTACGCTTAACACTTGGGCATCCACACTCTGGTAATCCACCAGCAATAAAGGATAAGACTCCACAGTTACCCTCACTTTTTCTACCGGAGTGATTAAAAAATAGTCCCCATTGATACAGTGTAAAATACTGCTAAATAGCGCAGCAAATTTGGCTGGCAATGGGCTGTCTTGATAATGCCATTTTCCATCGGCTTGAATATGAAACAGCGCATCCTCACTGCATAACGCAATGCCCTCTGGTTGGGTAAATGTGCTTAGTGTCGCGGTTTCATTATTCATCGCTCGCTCCTGTTATGACGTCAATAACGTAAGTAACGCTTCAATAGGATGTTGGGGCTTAAACCCAGCAAAGCGTTTCACTTGGCTACGGCAAGAATAGCCTGACACTAATATCTGGCTTTTCTCGGCTATTTTTTCAATACTCGGTTGCCACGACATGTCAAATAAGGACGCTGAACGCTCATAGTTTTCAAGCTCATGGCCATAGGTTCCGGCCATGCCACAGCAGCCCAAATTGACACTGTTCAATTGCGCCCCAAAATGGCTAAAAATGGCTTGCCATTCGTTAGCGGTATTCGGTTTCGCTGTCGATTCGGTGCAATGACTAAACCAAGTGTATTGTGGTGCCGTCTTAGTTAACACCTCTGTTTCAACACGAGATGCCACCACATCCGTTAACCATTCATTGACTAATTTAACCTCAAATGGTCCACGACGCTGCCCTAAAACCTCTTTGTATTCGTCGCGATAACACAACACCAATGCAGGGTCTAACCCGACCATCGGCATATTAAGGGCATGGACTCGATTTAAAAAGTCAGCGCTGTTTTGCGCCGTCTTGGCAAACTTATCTAAAAAGCCTTTAATGTGAGTCGGCTTACCATTGGGTTTATAAGGTAACAATACCGGTTTAAAACCGAGAGCCTCAATTAATTGAATAAACCTAAACACGAGCCCGGCATCGTAAAAACTGTTAAAGGGGTCTTGTACTACCAGCACATATTGACTGCGCTGCGCTTCAGGGATAGCACACAAAGAATCTAAATCATAACCGCGACTTGAATGTCCGTCTAAACGCTGTTTTAGTGTAGGCACAGACAATTTCGGCGCATCAACATAGCCAATGACTTTTTTGATCACCCATTTACTCAGCGAATTTTGCGATGCTAAGTTAGTTAATTTAGGCACAGCGGCCATCAAAGGCAATGAATCTTCGATACCAGCGACTAAATAATCTTTAGCAGGACGTAAATAACGTTTGTAGTAAATATTAAAAAATTGTGCTCTGAATTTAGGAACATCGACTTTTACTGGACATTGACCCGAACAGGCTTTACAGGCTAAACAGCCTTTAAGTGACTCCATCACTTCGTGAGAGTAATCATAGTCCCGTTGATTGTTGAGGGTATTTTGAATTCGTTGCATCCAACCTAAGGGTTTAGATTTTGCCAAGGCGTCAACATCCACGCCTTCAGCTTCAAGTAAACGCAACCATTCACGCATTAACCCCGCTCGGCCTTTGGGTGATTGCACTCGGTCACCGGTGACTTTAAACGACGGACACATTGGCGAATAATGACTGTAGTTAAAACATAAACCGTTGCCATTGCAATTCATTACATCGGGAAATGCATCACGCACTTGCACCGGGATTTGTCTATCGAAACTGCCGCGTTTAACGCTGTCGACATTAAACAGCAATGGGCCAGACTTAGGCGGCGCCACTAATTTACCAGGATTAAGGCGGTTATCAGGGTCAAACAAGCCTTTAATCTGCTCAAGTACGCCATAAAGCTCATCACCAAACACCGCAGGGCCATATTCACCGCGCACGCCTTTTCCGTGCTCACCCCACATGAGCCCACCATATTTAAGCGTGAGCGCCGCCACTTGATCAGAAATTACTTTAAGCAATTGCTCATCGGCAACATCGCACATGTCTAATGCTGGTCGCACATGTAATACCCCGGCATCCACATGACCGAACATGCCATATTGCAAATTATGGCTATCGAGCAACGCACGAAATTCCATAATATAATCAGCTAAATGTTCTGGCGGCACGGCAGTATCTTCGGCAAACGCTATCGGTTTACGACTGCCTTTGGTGGCTCCTAACAATCCGACCGCTTTTTTACGCATGGCATAAATACTGTCAATCTGGCTTCTGTCTGTGATAATTTGAAAACCGACTAAACCGAACTTCTCTTGGCTGAGTTGCTCGGCTAATATCACGTCTAAAGCAGCAATTTTCTGTTTCACGTCCGCATCGTCACCGGCAAACTCGACCATATTTAAGCCTTCAATCACCTTATTAGGCACGGCTTTAATTTGCTCAGCAACCGAATGCCAAATAATGTCTTCACGGGCAAGGTTGAGCACTTTTGAGTCAACGGTTTCAACCACCGTCGCTTTGGCTTGCACCAATGACGGTGCATGACGCAACGCGGATTCAAATGAATCATATTTGATGTTGACCATCATGCGGGTTTTCGGTAATGGGGTAAGATTAAGCTTGGTTTCGGTGATCACTGCCAGCGTGCCTTCCGAACCCGTTAAAATACGCGACAAATCAAACTGGCTTAAATCATCATTCCACACATGCTTTAAATCATAACCAGTTAGAAAACGATTCAACTTTGGAAAACGTTCAATGATGGTGTCACGCTTTACGCGGCAAACTTCTGCGACTTGACTGGTAATGCTATTTCCTAGTTGGTTGTCACCAAAAGGTTGCTCAGCCAGTTTGTCTTGGTCAATTGGCGTGGTGGTTAATACGCTTCCATCAATCAGTACACTGGTTATGCCTAACACGTGATCGGAGGTTTTACCGTAAACTAATGAACCTGCACCAGAGGCATCGGTATTAACCATACCGCCAATAGTGGCACGATTAGATGTTGATAAATCTGGACTAAAAAAGAATCCATGCGGGCGTAATTCATCATTTAAGGCATCTTTAATCACGCCAGCTTGTACCCTAGCCCAGCCCTCTTCGACATTAATCTCAAGTACTTGGTTTAAATGACGTGACACATCTAAGATTAACCCGTGAGTTAACGCCTGAGCATTAGTGCCAGTGCCGCCGCCTCGAGCACTAAAAGTGACAGGTTTATATTTTGCCTGCGCCGCTAGCGCTAACACTCGCTCAACATCTTGTTGATGCAGAGGATAGATCACCGCTTGCGGCAAAAACTGATACACAGAGTTATCGGTTGCCTGAATAAGCCGCGCACTGTAACGCTTGTCTATTTCACCTTCAAACTCGCTTTGCTCAAGCTCGTCAAGATACTCAAGATAGATAGGTTCTAATGTTTGTTTATGTGATAGCAAAGGTAACATAGAGGACTTATTATTTATGGGCACGTGGGTCTATTATAAACAAAAAAAAGCCGCTAAAAAGCGGCTTTTATAACAACTTGATAAAAATGCAGGTTGAAGGTTATATCAAACTGCAGTTTTTATGCTTATTTATGCGTTTGCTTCAGCTAAATATAACCAAGTGTCTATGACTGTATCTGGGTTAAGAGAAACAGAATCGATACCTTGCTCTACTAACCATGCAGCAAAGTCGGCATGATCAGAGGGGCCTTGACCACAAATACCCACGTAAGCACCTTTGGCTTTAGCCGCTTTAATGGCCATGGATAATAATACTTTAACCGCCTCATTACGCTCATCAAACAAGTGGCTGATAATACCAGAATCACGATCAAGCCCTAACGTTAACTGAGTTAAGTCATTTGAGCCGATAGAAAAACCATCAAAATGCTCAAGGAACTGATCAGCTAGCAAGGCATTTGATGGTACTTCACACATCATAATGACGCGCAAACCGTCTTTACCGCGCTCTAAACCTTGTTCTTTCAGCAATTCAATGACTTGAGATGCTTCATTAACGGTACGCACAAAGGGGATCATCACTTCAACATTGGTTAAGCCCATTTGGCTGCGAACACGTTTAATCGCTTCACATTCAAGCGCGAAACAATCGCGGAATGATTCAGAGATATAACGGCTGGCACCACGGAAGCCCAACATTGGGTTTTCTTCATCTGGCTCGTAACGGTCACCACCGACTAAGTTTGCATACTCGTTCGACTTAAAGTCAGACATACGTACGATTACTTTTTTCGGATAAAATGCCGATGCGATAGTAGCAATACCTTCGACCAGACGTGCAATATAGAACTCAACAGGCGAGTCATAACCGGCGATCATCTCATTGATTTCAGTTTGCAGTTCGGCCGTTTGACCATTGAAATCAAGCAAGGCTTTCGGGTGAATACCAATCATGCGGTTAATGATGAACTCTAAACGCGCTAAACCGACACCTTCGTTAGGTAAACGAGCAAAGTCGAATGCGCGATCAGGATTACCGACGTTCATCATAATTTTCATTGGCAAATCGGGTAATGTATCAACACGGTTAGTGATGATTTCAAAATCTTGTTTACCTGAGTAAATTAAGCCAGTATCGCCTTCAGCACACGATACAGTGACAATGTCGCCCGTTTTAATCCGGTCAGTCACGTCGCCACAACCAACAACAGCAGCGACACCTAATTCACGCGCGATAATTGCAGCATGACAAGTACGGCCACCACGGTTGGTAACAATAGCACTTGCGCGCTTCATGATAGGTTCCCAATCTGGGTCTGTCATGTCGGTGACTAACACATCACCGGGTTCAATTTGGTCCATCTGATCAATCGACGTTAATACCTTCGCAACACCAGTACCGATCTTATGACCAATAGCGCGGCCTTCACAGATGACCTCGCCTTTGGTTTTTAAATGATAACGTTCAATTAACTGAACATCTTCACGGCTACGGACGGTTTCAGGACGAGCTTGAACAATATACAACTTACCGTCGTTACCGTCTTTTGCCCATTCGATATCCATCGCACGGCCATAATGCTTTTCAATCACCACGGCTTGCTTAGCAAGCTCCATGACTTCTTCATCATTAATCGAGAATATCCGACGTTGTTCAACAGCAACGTCTTCAATTTTTACTTGCTTGCCATGACCCGCATCATCAGAGTAAACCATCTGAATCAACTTACTGCCGATATTACGACGCACTACAGCCTGATGGCCTTGCGCTAAAATTGGTTTGTGCACATAGAATTCATCAGGATTAACTGCACCTTGTACAACCATTTCACCTAGACCAAAAGATGAAGTGATAAAGACAACGTCGTCGTTACCTGACTCAGTGTCCATGGTAAACATCACGCCAGAAGCGGCTTTATCTGAACGGACCATACGTTGTACGCCAGCAGATAAAGCAACCCCTTGATGTTCATAACCTTGGTGAACACGATAAGAAATGGCACGGTCGTTAAACAGTGAGGCATAAACATGCTTAATCGCTAGCATGACTGCATCAAAACCTTCAACGTTTAGGAATGTTTCTTGTTGACCTGCAAATGAGGCATCAGGCATATCTTCAGCCGTTGCGGATGAACGTACAGCAAAAGATGCCCCAGAGGTTTCGCTGACAAGTTGCTCATAGGCTTTATGGATAGCTTTCTCTAATTCCGGTTGGAAAGGAGTATCGATAACCCATTGTCTTATCTGCGTACCGACTTTTGCCAGCTCCTTGACATCATCGACATCCAAAGTCGCCAGAATATTAAAAATTTTCTGGTTAACTCCACTTTGTTCAAGGAACTCATTGAATGCATGAGATGTCGTAGCAAAACCGCCAGGAACTTGAACCCCTGCATTAGCCAGATTACTGATCATCTCACCAAGGGATGCGTTTTTACCGCCAACCTTGTTTACATCACCCATGCCTAATTCTTGATACCAGAGTACGTATTGCTGCACAGTTTTATCTCCGCAAATTTTTTATTTCAATGGCCACTTCACATGAGGGCAAGAGCATCTTACACTCCCATACAACCAGCGTAAATCTATAATTTTAGTTGTAATTTTATTACTACAAGAGGTCACAATGACACCAAAAGTATTCTATATCTCAGATGGGACCGCGATCACAGCGGAGGTTTTTGGTCATGCGGTACTTTCGCAATTTCCTATAGAATTTGAAGCACTTACAATTCCATTCGTGGAAACAGTTCTGCGAGCTCAAAAAGTTAAGCAACAAATAAATGATTGTTTTATTACAACAGGCGAAAGGCCGCTGGTGTTCCACTCGATCATTAATCCGGAAATCCGTAACGTGATTTTTTCAAGTGAATGTGTCGATTATGACTTTTTGAATACCTTTGTTGCACCATTAGAACAGCACTTAGGCGTGCAAGCTAAGCCTTTATTACATCGAACCCATGGCAAAAGTAATCACGGTTATGAAACCCGTATCGATGCGATTAACTTCGCCATGGATAATGACGACGGTCAAACCATGAAACACATGGATGAAGCCGACATTATTTTATTAGGCGTGTCGCGATGTGGTAAAACCCCCTCTAGCTTATACCTGTCAATGCAGTTTGGGATTAAAGCAGCAAACTACCCATTTACTGAAGAGGACATGGATAATCTCAAGTTACCTGAAGCATTGAAGCGTAATAAATCAAAATTAGTTGGCCTCACAATAGACCCACATCGTTTACATGAAATTCGTCAAAGCCGCATGGAAAACAGTCGTTATTCATCATTAAGACAGTGCCGACTTGAAGTAAAAGAAGTCGAGATGATGTATAAAAAAGAGCGTATTCCTTTTGTGAATACGACCAATCATTCCGTAGAAGAAATTGCCACAAAAATTATCGACATCACCGGTTTGGATCGCCACATGTTCTAATTTATAAACAATAAAAAACACTATAAAAAGGCTTTTAAACCCGAGTTCACTAGCTTGATTCGGGTGAGTCTTTTACAGCAATCTGTTTTTTAGCCACTAGAATCCGAGTCTAAGCCTCGCATCTTGAACTTCTTTGGGTATATAATCGCGGGCAATATGATGCAGATGCATCTCACGATTTATCGGTACTATGCATGACAATTAAAACAGATGAACTACGCACCACCCTTTTAAGTAAAGTCATTTCACCCGCACAACTGGCATCAGAATACCCTTTGACTCAAGATGCTGCTGACTATCTTGTTGATCAGCGCCGTGAAGTTGAAGCGATTATTGCGGGTGATGATCAACGCTTATTAGTGATTATCGGCCCTTGCTCAATCCACGATACCAAAGCTGCGCTGGAATACGCTGAGCGCTTATCCGCATTGCATCACGAATTAAAAGATGATTTATGTATTGTAATGCGCGTCTATTTTGAAAAGCCACGCACCATTGTAGGCTGGAAAGGCTTAATTTCAGATCCTGATTTAGATGGCAGTTTTAGCCCTAACAGAGGCTTACGCTTAGCGCGTCAACTACTACAACAAATTACCGAATTAAAATTGCCTATCGCCACTGAATTTTTAGACATGGTGAACGGCCAGTATATTGCCGACTTAATTACTTGGGGCGCCATTGGTGCTCGTACCACTGAAAGCCAAATTCACCGTGAAATGGCTTCAGCATTGTCATGCCCTGTTGGGTTTAAAAATGGCACTGACGGCAACATTAATATTGCTGTGGATGCGGTACGAGCGGCCCAAGCACCACACATTTTTTACTCTCCGGATAAAGATGGTGCCATGGCAGTGTATCGTACTCATGGCAATCCATTTGGTCACATTATCTTGCGCGGCGGTAAAACCCCGAACTATTCAGCAAAAGATATTGAAGTGACGCGAGCTCAATTAGAGCAAGTGGGTGTGACCCAACGTATGGTAATTGACTTTAGCCACGGTAACAGTGAAAAGCAGCATAAAAACCAACTCAAGGTTGCCAACAGCATTATAGAGCAATTACATAACGGCAGCACCGCGATTGCAGGGGTCATGGCAGAGAGCTTTATGATTGAAGGTAATCAAAAAGTCGTTGAAGGTCAGCCTTTAGTTTATGGCCAAAGCATCACTGATGCCTGTTTACATTGGGCCGATTCTGAAAAGCTGTTGCGCGATTTAGCTCAAGCATCTAAAGCGCGAAAAGCATTGTTGGCACAATAACAGTGGCACAGTAAATTCCATCGTCTTCGTATTATAGCAACGCATTGTTGCTTGCCAATGCCAGTCATAATTGACTGGCATAATTGACCGGCATAATTGACCGGCATGATCATTTATCGCCCTCAGTCATCTCTAACATGGTTACTTATCACATCCAGCCATTTATGCTCAACATCCGCGCGGATTAAGATCAATGGAAAATAACACCAAAAAAACCATGCAAGATAATTGATGCAACTCATTGCTGATCCTCAGAGATGTGCTTGACCGACTTTGATCCGTTTACTAAAGTAAACCGACGCTGCAGTAATGGCCCACTTAGCGAATAAAGAAGCGGTTTGGTCTACTTTGATCGGCTAAGGGTCGCATTCGCCAACATTAGGATTAACCATAATCCATAAAACCCACATTCAAGGCTTATTCGATTATGATGGTCATTAATGAGTGCGGATATTATTGCCGACCCAGACTAGATTAGCTGGTTGTGATCCAGTTTAATGACGATGCTAATCAACTTTAAGGCTGTTCTGACCAGCCAACATGTCAACCCATCACGCCACACACTCCCCATAATAAGGATGTTGTTATGCAAAATTCATCTCGTAGTAGTGCTGCTATTTTTGGCCTATTGATTGCGTTGGGGTTAAGCGCGTTAGGCGTATTACTCAAACAAGCCATTGTTGAATACAAGTTACTCGACCGCAGCGTCACGGTAAAAGGCTTAGCAGAAAATGAATACCCTGCAGATGTGGTCATTTGGCCCATTCAATTTACCGCCGCCAATAATAATCTGGATGAACTCTACCAACAGCTTGAAACCCAAAGCAGCCAAGTGGTGAATTTTTTAGCTGAGCGGCATATCGACCCAACAGAAATCACCCTCTCGGCGCCAACCATTACGGATAAGTTGGCGCAGCAATATGGCGGTAGTCAACCTATCGAATTGCGCTACACGGCATCACAAACTATCTCGGTATATTCCAACAACATCGACAAAGTGCGCAATGCAATGCCCCTGTTAACTGAACTGGGTAAAATGGGCATTGTCTTTTCTCAACATAACTATGATGCCCAAGTCGAATATATTTTCAGCCGATTAAATGACGTAAAACCTCAAATGATAGCAGAGTCGACCACCAATGCGCGCGCTGTCGCCAAAAAATTTGCCATCGACTCGCAAAGCCGTTTAGGCAAAATAAAAAAAGCCACTCAAGGGCAATTTAGTATCCGTAACCGAGATAAAAACACGCCTTATATTAAACAGGTGCGCGTCGTATCAACCATTGAATATTACTTAGCGGATTAACGACATGAAGCAATTAATTACCTCTTTTCTGATCGGTTTAATGGGCCTAATGAGTGCGCCATTAATGGCGCAGTCGCCCGCGACGGTTGAGCTTAACCTCGCCATTCACGCAAAAGCCAATCAGGTTATTTTTATTGTGCGCCATGCGGAAAAACGTGACGGTAAAGACCCAAATTTAACTGCACAAGGACAACTACGAGCATTACGTTTGGCGACAGTGTTATCCAGTACACCTTTAAATAAGGTGTACACCACTGACTATAATCGTACCCGTGAAACCGCGGCCGCCGTCACCCAAGATAAGCAACTTGGCCTCAGCGTTTATGATCCTCGAGATATGGCCGCCTTCACCCAACAATTGTTAACTGAACAGGGAAGTATTTTGGTGGTCGGTCACAGTAATACTTCAACCGATTTAGTTGAACGACTCGGCGCAGAAAAACAACTCCCAATTGATGATGCCAGTGAGTTTGATAGGTTATACATAGTAACGCTGAATCAAAATAAGCAACTAGTCTCCAGTGTTCTGCTGCGCTATTAGTAACAAGCTATTAGTTAATAAGTTATTAGTTAACAAGCTATTAGTCAATAAACTGGATATCAATATGATTCCAACTAAATGTGGGCGACACGATGACATCGACAGAATGTGTTTGCACCACTATCAGGTCAAACTGAGGTGGATCAATTGCACGCAAACAAAGTCAGTTTGTGCCAACATTGTCAGTCCGTTGTTATCAACATAGACACCCTGCCATAATTAATATCAATCACCAATGACCACCTTTACCAGTGATATTAACCTATATCACATCCATTGCTGGCTTCAGCGCCAACGCCTTATTGACCCATGTGACTCTCATTGCAGGATTTTTTTCAAACCCTTCAGTGGCGAAGTCACTTAAGCGTTAGCCAAAGCGGGCTCTGTTAATGCAAATGGCTACGCTGACATCGACGTGGACTCGCGAAATACAGTACAATACAGCGCATTTTTTGCTTTATCCCTTGTTAGTTTGCATCACACTTAGGTAGTCCGTATGTCCCTTGATCAAAATCCAGCACAAACTCAAACCGATTTCCCTGATGAAATTGCGGCACGTATTGCTCAGTCAGAAGCACGTGTTATCAAAGCTATTTTTCCATCCAACACCAATCACCATAACACCTTGTTTGGTGGTGATGCATTAGCTTGGATGGACGAAATAGCTTTCATCACTGCCACCCGTTTTTGCCGTAAGACATTAGTCACGGTCAGTTCAGATCGTATCGATTTTAAAAAAGCCATACCCGCTGGCAGCTTGGCAGAGTTGATTGCTAATGTTATCCATGTGGGCAATACGTCGCTAAAAGTTGAAGTGAACATTTACATCGAAGACATGTACAAAGATCATCGAGAACATGCGATACGCGGAGTTTTTACTTTAGTTGCATTAGATGAAAACAGAAACCCAACCCGCGTGTGGCCGCATAATTAATATACGCTCTGCCCAATGCCAATGCTGCACTGTCATTTAATTCACTAGACGAATGTTTATCGTTTTATTGTTTTTATTCAAAAAAAATCATAATGTGGCATAAAGCAATAGAACACTCTATTGCTTTTTGTTACATTGAATAAATGTTTACGTGCAACATAGAATAAGTAACGCCATGAAGCTCGAAAATTTAAACATCATCATTGCCGACGATCATCCATTATTCCGTAATGCCTTAAGACTGGCATTGAGTAGTGTATTTGATCAAACTCAATGGTTTGAAGCCGATAGTGCCGAAGCCTTGCAACGGGTGCTTGATCAAAAAGAAACGTCATTTGACTTAATTCTGCTTGATCTACAAATGCCTGGCTCGCACGGTTATTCAACCTTGATCCATCTTAGGACCCATCATCCAGACATCCCTGTTGTGGTGATCTCTGCCCATGAAGACATTAATACCATCAGCCGTGCAGTGCATTACGGTAGTAGTGGCTTTATTCCTAAGTCGGCTTCTATGGAGGCATTGACTGAAGCGTTAAATGCGGTGTTATATGGCGATATATGGTTACCTAAAGGCACACAACTCATCCCGATTTCAAACGATCCTACCGATAAAATGGCCAGTCGATTAACGGATTTAACTCCACAACAATATAGGGTATTACAAATGTTTGCTGAAGGGTTACTCAACAAACAAATTGCTTATGATTTTGGGGTGTCAGAAGCCACCATCAAAGCTCATGCGACGGCTATATTTCGTAAATTGGGGGTTCGCAATCGCACTCAAGCGGTGATAGCCATGATAGCCATGCAGCAATTAGAAATAGATAAAATAGATATATCATAATGCCTCAATCGCCACTATCGCTAGCACAGCTGCCGTTTTCACAAGCTTGTGAAAATAATAAAAAGCCTATCTTAACCCTATTGGCAAAGTGGTTTGTCAATAGGCAGCATATCCTTGAAATAGGCAGCGGCACAGGCCAACACAGCGTCTATTTCGCTGAGCACCTTACGCATGTGCGTTGGCAACCAAGCGATCAACAGCACTACCTACCTCCCCTACAATCGAGGCTCAGTTTACAAGCCTCAGCGAACTTACAACCCGCAGTCCCTCTGGATGTGACCCAACAATGGCCACAATTCACCCCAAACATAGATGCAATATTCACTGCAAATACCCTGCATATTATGAGTCAAACTATGGTTGAAGCCTTTTTTGTCGGTATCGGCAGTGTGTTGATCCATTCGGGCTCACTGGTGGTATACGGGCCGTTTAAGTATCAAGGCCACTTTACAAGTGACAGTAATCAACAATTTGATTCATACTTACAACAACATAATCCTCACAGTGGCATCCGCGATATTGAATGGATCTCCCAACTCGCTCTACAACAAGGGTTAACACTTCAAGAAGACATCGCTATGCCAGCCAACAATCGCATGTTGCATTTTATTAAGTAACCCGCCTTACCCTGCACGATCAGCCAAACGATTAGTGACTTGTTTGCTAGAAATCTTGTAAGCTATCGACTCAGGTTAATAATACACAAGGACAATCATTATGGGTTCGGTTACCACTAAAAAACATCCCAATGGTCTAGAGTATGTCGCGGTCGATACCGCGCTTTGCCAAGCACGTATTTTTATGCAAGGGGCACAAATCGATCAATTTAAACCTGTGGGTAAAGCGCCATTGTTATGGGTATCAAACGCCGACGATTACCAACCAGGCAATGGCATAAGAGGCGGGATCCCCATTTGCTGGCCATGGTTTGGCAGAAGTGACACCCAAGGATTTCCGCAACATGGTTTTGCGCGCAATAAAATGTGGTCGCTAGAATCAATAAAAATGCGCAATCAGTTAGTTGATTTAATTTTTACCTTGCCCGCCAGCGAAATAGATAACCATTATTGGCCCCACGATACCCAAATCAAGGTCTTGTTTACTTTAGGCGAAACCATCTCGGTCAGTTTGGTCAATACCAATAATGCCCACTATGACGTAACGCTTACCCAAGCATTGCATAGCTATTTTCCCATTGAAGATATTCATCAACTTAAGGCAAGTGGCTTTGGTGGGTCAGAATACACTGAATTTGCTGAAGGGCCTTTCAAACAACACGAGGATCTAGTCACCTTTAATAAAGAAACAGATCGGGTTTATACCCAGTTAGGACCGACTCAGGCGTTACATACCCCAAACGGAACCATTGTTGTCAGCCGTGAAAACAGCCAATCGGCGGTGTTATGGAACCCTTGGATAGAGAAATCAAAACGCTTATCCCGTTTCAATCCCGATGATTACTTAACCATGGTGTGTCTAGAAGCGGCTAATGTACTAGAAGATTCCGTGTTATTAGCGCCAGGACAGAGTCATACATTGACGACTCATATTGGTTGGAAATAAAATCACGTAAAAGTTTATGACAAGTAAGATAAATAAGTCGATATTACGAGCATGCCACAAAATTATTTACCGGCTCACAGGATCAATAGTACCGACAAAAAAGCAGCTAAGGCTGTTTTTTTAATATCACGTAGCAAATTTTATTATTGATAACATAAGAGAAAAACCAACACCTGTTGCAGGAAAATTCAATAGCGATTCAGCTTACTGTGTTTGCTCAATCTATCCAAGATTTCTGTTTCTAGGTTTTCGAAAAAGACCAAACCAAAAAACGGTTTCAAGCAATCCGCCAGTCACAACAAAAGTCACAGCTCCCGTTTGGCTGCCGACGAAATAACTCATCAATGCAAACGCGATCAATGTGATTAACATCAATAATCTGTAGTTCCCTGTCATATTAATTTCTTTTAATCAAATAAATGAGCCACTCAACCTTAGCAATACCAACGACATTAACTCTTTAATCATTCAGAGCCTCTTGGATTTTTCAGATTAAGGCACATTGGTGTGAGAATGGTGCTCCCTTTGTAAAACAATGTAACACAGAGCTAAAATCCTGAGTGACTCCCGTAGAGCTGGTTTCAACGCTCACGATATTGCGCAAAAATGGTGAAGCTATAAAATAACGATGGCAACAACAATTTCACTTATCTAAAAACGTTGAACTCCCGTTGATTGAACAGTTACTTGATGTAATTGGTATCGCTTTGATAGCCAATATTAGCGTTGTATTAAAACGTAAGTCAACTAACCGTACGCCAATAAAAAAGGCAGCCGAGGCTGCCTTTTTATGTAATATAAATATTAATTTTTACTTAATACATACCAATTTGTACATTATTTATATTATTTATATTATTTATATTATTTATTATCTTCTGGCTTAACAACTGGGTTATCAAGCTTTGCTTCAAAGCTAGTTGGCGCGATGAAAGTTAACCCTGTTGGAATTTCTTCTAATTTCTTACCCGCCAGTGTTAATGCTTCTACATATTCAATCATAGATTCATTATCGATAAAGCCTGACTTAATAACAGGAGAAAGCTTCTTAGTGTCAAAAATTTCATAACCATCTTTACCACCAGCAATGTAAGCATTGGTAGAAATCTTGTAAGTCATCTCAGGGACAATATCAGCACAAGTGCCTGTTGCTACGCCGTTAGGACATATTTGTAAATCTTCAATTTGTTCGCCCGCAATGGCTTTACCATTGAAGGTAAATTGAACATTGGCAAATGTTGGAAACGAACCTGAAGACGTGGTTAATGAGTAATTAATGGTATCTTCAAGTAATTGAGTCACATCACTGCCCTTCAACTCAACAATAGCCAGCTCATTACTGAAATACAGCAGTGAGCCAATTATATAACCCGCAGTTAAATTACCCGCATCATCGTTTTTAATATCATTACGCACACCACCCGTGTTGGTGATGGCCATATCAACAGCATAACCATGTTGATTTAGCTTCCAAACCATAGATGCAGCCACATGAGCACCCGCTTCAGAACCCGTTATCGGTAATGAAGCCCCATTGCGTTTAACACCGGGCTGGCGGACATGGTCTAACATACCAGTATCAACTGGATCGTTAGCATCAAATACCTGACCAATCACTTTACCTTCAAATTCTTCAATGAGCGGCTTGTAGTCAATATCAATAATGCTCCGCAGTAAGGCATCTTCTTCAGTGATCGCAATATTATTTTGCTCACCAACAAAGGCTTCGGCTGCAGTTTGATCAGCTTCAATCAATGGCTCACTGTTCTCGCCGTCATACTGGTGGGTAAAGTTATTATCGATTAGCAGCGTGTTATTACCTTGACAGGTTATAACCTCACCATTTTCAAAGGTGACATCCGCTTGACCCACGGCTTGTGCAATAGCGCCAGCCTGTACGATACATGTTTTCGTGGTGCCATTAGGGTTAGTCACCATCTCAGCATAGCCTGCGATACTCGAACCTTGACCATTGCCAATATTGGTGAAGTCACCTAATAGAGTGTGTGAATGACCCCCGACAATAATGTCGACACCATTAACGCTTTCAGCAATGCGAATATCTCTGTCTAAGCCAATGTGACTCACCATCACAACCTTATCAACACCCATTTCTTGTAGTGCATCAACTGTCGCTTGAGCGGTTTCGACTTCACCTGTGAAGGCTAAATCTTCACCAGGAGAAGAAATCGATTCCATGTCTTCTAGCACTAAACCAAAAATACCGACTTTGACGTCACCGTATTCTTTAATGATGTAAGGTTTAATATTAGTCACGCCTAACATTTGTGAGTCTGCGCTAGTATCTAAGTTAGCGGCAAGGATGGGGAAGTTAACTTTATTAGCAAAGGCAATAAAGGGATCATTACCAAGATCAAACTCGTGGTTACCGATCGCCATGGCATCAAGACCCATTTCACGCAATAACCTGGCATTACCCGCACCTTTTAACACATTAAAATAAAGTGAGCCTTGGAAAGCGTCACCACCGTGTAAAGCGAGGAAAGGCTTATTCGCATCGGCAGCTATAGTTCTGGCATTTTTTAATGCCGTTGCAACACGAGGATAACCACCAGCAGAAGTGTGAATGCTCATATCTTCAGCATTAACTTGAGCGGTAAAATCTAATGATGTTGGATCGAAACTCGAGTGAGTGTCGTTAATATGTGCAATGCGTAAGTTAAACGTACTAACATCATCATCGCTATTGTTACAACCGGTTAAGGCAACAATAATTGCTGTTGCCAGTAAACCTTTAAACATCGTTTTGTGCATGTAAGACCCCATTATTTGAATAATTTATTATTTTTGCTTGATGAGAGTCAATTTTTCTTTCGAATTCAGATAATGGTTCGCGATAAAAGTGCTTTAATCAACTCCGAAGGTGTAACGCTTAGTGATACTAAGCGAGCATCTTGCAACAAAGAGACAAAACATTTTTAGCCGAACCCAACGGGCAGTATTTGTGGTTTATTGCGACAGCAATAGAGCGGGCGAATACAGAATAAAGACACTGCACTCACACCGCCTTATCTTAATCAACCACAAGCATCTGCAAAATGCATATCGAAAGGTCAAAAGGCTCTAAATTTCACCGGCATAATAATAGCAAACAATGGCCGAGAAATGTGACATTTTCATGACAAAATATAACAACAAATACTATAGTAACAATCAGTTACAACATTTATCGTTTGCAACATAAAACAGTGAAATGTTCAGGCGCACGCTTATGCCATTAAAACAACAAGACTTAGCTGCATTGAAACAACTAAGCCTTTAAATTAGTGTAGATAATTACTCAAAACACCTAGGGGGTTTATTGTCTTTTAAGCAAAACAGCTGCCACTTTAAAGCAAGTGCATAATTTCACATTAACGTAAAACTTGCTGCAACCATTGGCCAATATCGACCAGTTGATTAGGTAACACACTGTGAGCCATTGGATAGGTTTTCCAAATACTCTGATAGCCTGCGGCGCTCAATGCATCATGAGCCATTTTACCGGCATAGATTGGAACCACATCATCTTGTTCGCCATGATGTTGTAAAATAGGGGTGTGAAGATTGGCATTTGCCAGTTGCTCCGGCAGCGTTTCGCCTCCTGGTAAATAACAAGATAATGCCATAATACCTGCTAGTTGCTGTTCAAAGCGCAGTCCGGTAAACAAACTCATCACACCGCCTTGGCTAAAGCCAGCCAGAACAATTTTTTCTGCAGGTATACCGCTGCGAATTTGCTCAAGGATTAACTGCCGGATAGCGTTTTCTGATGCCATAACACCTTGTATATCAGCACGTTCATGCAAATCCATGCTTTTAATGTCATACCACGAACGCATCACAAAGCCGCCATTAATCGTCACAGCTTGCTCTGGTGCATGGGGGAAAATAAACCGAATGCTATGCTGACTATGTAAGCCTAAAACGGGCACCACAGGCGCAAAACCGGCGCCAGAATCACCTAACCCATGTAACCAAATCACACAAGACGTGGCAGGTAATTGCGGTTCAATCACGATTTTTTCTAACTGAGCAGGCATATTCATTAATCCTATCAATACAATAACAATATTGATGACTATATTACGTTAATTGATTTTTAACATCGAACTATTCAAGCGTAAAATCAGAATTAATCCATCGCCAGTGACGATTAGTATCAACAACCCAGTATTACAGCAACCGTCAAGATGGTTCACATAAAACAGCATTATGACTTCAGCCATCAACACATTAATCCGACTCAAATTGTCTCTATTGGGCCTGATATTGACGATTTACAACCTCATTATCGTCAACACCTAACCGCAACATAAGGAGACAATCTAAATGACAGCATCCTCACACTGTATTGTGCTGGATCATTGCGCATGGATCCCAGTGTGATCAAGCAAGGCTTCTAATTGCGCCGGATTATCAAGCTTGATACTCCACCTGACGGTACCAGCATCTGCAACAATGACTAAACCTTGATGAAAACAACTAATATCATCTACTGATGCGGTCAGCACCAGCTGACTGTCGTGAAAGCGGCATTGAATTTCATGCACAGTGACAATAATTTTACCCAATGAAAAATCGATTACCATAATAATTCGCCCATAATAACTTGCCCATAATCTGTCTGCATAAAATCTGGATACAGTAAGACGCCATAAAAACAAAAATCCCAAGCCTTCACTTGGGATTTATACATAGATTAAGTCACTGTTAACATCAATAATCACAGCACGTTAATCAAACTCATTCGTGGTGATGACCACCTGCACCATGGGCGTGACCATGGGCAATTTCTTCATCTGACGCATCATGAGCACCGACAATTTCAATGTCGAAGGTTAATTCTCGGCCTGATAGTGGATGATTCACATCCACTGTCGCCATAAATTTACCGACTTTAATAATGGTCACTTGGCGTTGACCTTGATCAGTATTCACAACGGCAGCCATACCTGGCTTCCAGACTTTGGCACCGACAAGATGTTTCACTGATACACGTTGTTCAGCATCAGCTTGGCGTTCACCATAGGTATCAGCGGCAGAAGGCGAAACAGTAAACTTTTCACCCACCGTTTTACCCGTAATAGCATCTTCGATACCTGGCATCATGTTGTCATGGCCATGAAGATATGCAATCGGTTCACTACCTAGATTTGACTCAATAACATCGCCTTTTTCATCGCGTAGCGAGTAATTAAACTGCACGATCATATCGTCTTTAATGCCCATTATCGTTCCTTAACTCAAAATTTGCCAAAGCTTAGCAAAAGTGTACCAATGCATCCACAAAAAAAGTGACCTTTAATGTGGCCATTAACAGGGTCATTATAATTTGATGCCCAATGCAGTCAGGGTTTGTGCATCAGGAAAGCCATCAGCAATGAGTCCTCTTTTGTGTTGAAAGGCTTGCAAACCTAACACCGAATTACGACCTAAAATACCATCAGGCTCACCAACATCAAACCCAGCAGCATTCAGTTTTTGCTGTAATTGCTTCACTGTTTCTCGGCTTAATCTTGGCTGTTTAGGCACAGCACGGGTTAACGGTAGTGCGCCATTAATACGATCCGCTAAATGACCCACGGCAATCGCATAAAATTCAGAGCGATTCCAACGCATTATCACGTTAAAGTTGTCATAGCCTATAAAAGCAGGCCCAGTATGGCCCGCAGGTAGATATAATGCTGCCTGCATGTCTGGTGTGGCTAATGGCTGCCCATTAGCTTGTTTAAGGTTCAGCTTTTTCCATTCGACCAATGGCAATGCTTGCTTACCCCCTAGATATGCAAACGAATAGTTAGCAGGTAACAGAACTTCGCGCCCCCACCGCTCATTTTCTTGCCAACCTAAATGCTGTAAAAAGTTTGCCGCTGAAGTGAGCGCATCTGCTGTGCTGTTCCACAAATCGGCAATACCATCGCCATCGCCATCTACCGCATACTTTCGATAGTTGCTCGGCATAAATTGAGTGTGCCCCATCGCACCGGCCCATGAACCCACCATTTTCTTATCATCAAAATGATATTGCTGTTTTAGCATCAGGGCTTGAAGTAATTCACCGGTAAAATAATCACTTCGACGTGGATCGCACGCCAATGTTGCTAGTGAATCAAGCACAGGCATGCTGCCTTTATAACTGCCAAAATTGGTTTCAAGCCCCCAAAAAGCCACAATATATTGACCCGGAACCCCATATTCTTTGGTTAGTCGGTTCAGTAATTGATGGTGTTGAGTCAGGAGTTTACGACCTTCCTCGACTCGCCACGGGGTTACACGTTTATCAAAATAGTCACCAAACGTAGTGGTAAATTCTGGCTGTTGATTATCCAATTCAATCACTCGAGGCACATAGGTTAACTGAGCCACTGTGGTATCAATTATGTGCTGTGAAATTCCTGCATCCTTGGCTTTTAGCTGTAACCTCACCACACATTGAGCAAAATCATCCGCGGGTGCTACGGAGTCGGTGATCTTGGTCATCGTCGCCGAAGCAGCACTGGCACTTAGCGCAGTACAAGATAAAATGATTGAAGCAACAAACACAGGGAAATGGCTTTTTCTGGTCATGAATAACACTTATTTAGCACAAAAATGAATGATGAATATCGTGACTCATCACCCATCAGGAAACAAGAGCGGTTATCATGAAACCCTGTTTATTTATGCTAAATTTCATTAAAAAAATTCAAATGCTGCTTAAATACTCAGCGATAAACCAGACTTAACAGCATTGTCATCAATTAGGCCTTTTCCTTATTCATTGAGTCCGTATAATAAAGTTAAATCTCACTCATTTAAGCGATTAATCATGACAGAACAGACTGCTGCACTTACAGGCTTTATCGAAAGCGTAAAACAACACCAAGTCTTATGGGGCTTACAAGATGAAATCGGTGAAGGTTGGGTTGTGTGTGACTCATCAGAATTTGATCAAACGGATGTTATGCCACTTTGGTCAAGCGAAGCTGCCGCTAAAAGTCACTGCACTGATGAATGGGCTGACTACCATGCTGTGACCATCACACTGACTGAATTTTTAGAATATTGGGTAAGTGACTTAAATGATGATGGCGTATTAATTGGTGTTGATTGGGAAGCTGAGCAAGAATGTCTAGAAATCGACCCTATCGTACTGGCCAAAGAATTAGTTGATATTGAAAAAGACTAGTCGTTGCTAATTCAACCTTCAACTCGGGATAATAACGGGTGATAAACCCGCTTTTTGTTCCGCTACCTGGGTTGTATTGACTTGCAATAGACGCATTATTGACGCGTCAATACATCTTGTTAGCAGAACCCATGGTAAGTTTGATATGACTGACTTGAAAATAGCGTGATTTTTATCAATTGGTCCCATCTCTAATTCCGAGTTGCTACGAGGTTAATTGAATCTTACAGCCTACGCCGTTCAAGCATTGAACAGCTTCTTGATATTATTGTGACTATGCCTACATTGATTGATATTCCTTTTGACCAACGCCACACGTGTTGGTTTTGCAACGAACCCAGTAACCATATTTTTGATTACTATAGAATGACGCATACCCCCCACCCGTCTCTTGCTATTCCTGCATGCAAAGAATGCCATATGTTAGCCAAGAAAAATCCGCTAACCTCTATTTGGGATTGCCGAGATGCGGTGAAAGATAATTTAATGCACCTATACCGCAAAGACTTAGCGATTGGCATTAATTGGACTGAACAAGAACTCAAAGAATCCGAATTTGATTGCAACATTTTTGGTGGTTTTAGAAAAAGTGCTTGGATGATGTATCAAATCGCACAAGGACGTATTAATGCTCGAGGTTGGCCATTAGGCCTTGATGGGGTCTTACTGGAGGGGGAAATCGCTGGTGATACTAGTCAATATCAAACCGGTTTTGAATTTGACGGTATTATGTTTACCTCATTAACCAAAGCCATTACCCACTACAGCCAAACCTTGTCTTTAGACAGTGGTTTTTTACAGCAACTGATCACCTTACTCGGCAAGGCTCAATTTGGCCATGCCGTCAAAATTGCTCGGCTCAATATTGGTATTATTCCCGCGCATCAACGTCGTATTCTTGATGAATTAATAGAAGACATGGACCCATAAACACCCTAATAAACTAGCCGATAATCGTACGTAAACGGTCTTGAACGACATTGACTAATAAGTCAGGTTGAAATTTAGAGATAAATTCATTGCAGCCGACTTTTTTCACCATCGCTTGGTTAAAACTACCACTCAGTGAAGTGTTGAGAGTAATAAATAGGCTTGCCATTCGGGGATCATGACGCACTTCATGCGTCAGCTTATAACCGTCCATTTCTGGCATTTCGGCATCGGTGATCATCATTAATAATTCATCAGCAACGTGTCGACCTTCATCGGCCCACGATTGCAGTAATTTCAAGGCTTGTAGTCCATCTGACGCTTCAATTATCTCAATACCAAGTTGGCTCAAGGTATCTCGTATCTGCTTACGAGCCGTGGCAGAGTCATCAACAATTAATACCTTACGACCTGGCATTTGCGACGCTAACGTTTCGTCGAGCACCCCAGCAGATAATTTGACATCATAATCGATGATCTCAGCTAAGACTTTTTCAACATCAATGATAGACACCAAGCGTGTTTGCCCTTGATCTTCAATTTTTGTTATTGCCGTTAAGTAGTTATTCCCCCCTGAGGTTTTGGGTGGCGGCATGATCTCACTCCACGTCATGTTAATAATATTCTCGACTTTACCAATTAAAAAGCCCTGCACACTCCGATTATATTCGGTAATAATCAAGTGATTGTCTTCGTTCACCGGCATAGGTGAAAAGCCTATCGCTTCTCGTAAATTAATCACTGGGATCGACTTGCCTCTAATGTTGGCCACACCATAAATATTTTGATGACTGCCAGGCACAGTATTTAACGGAGGTAACTTAACCACTTCTTTTACTTTAAAGACATTAATGGCAAATAACTGACTTGAGCTAATGCGAAATAACAACAGTTCTAAACGATTTTCACCCACTAACTTAGTTCGTTGATCGACCGTATCAAGCACTTTACTCATAAACGCGTTCCTCCTAACTACAAACAACATCAAATAGACACCATTATTAATGGTAATAATTATACTTAAAAAATACCAACAAACCGTGATAAACCAAGGTTTATGCTACATAAAATGAACAAAATCAGTAAATAAGATCAATAATAACCTTAATATGTATAACGTTTTATGGGGGATTCAATCTCATTGTATTGACCCTTGTATTGACCCTTGTACAAAGGCAGCAAGATGGCACTACGTTTTAAACCAATAGGTCTTTTGGCCTCTGTCTTTCCTTGCTGGGTTTGTAAGCGGGTAACAAATAGACACACCTATTGATGTCATCAGCCCCGTTGAAATCAAGCAATACATGAACAATGGCTATGGAATCACCCGCCAGGGTCATTCATTCGAGCCTAATATATCGAACGCAATAGGTGTCACATAACCGTACGGGATGACCCACAAGGAGACAAGGTGGTGGTAATCGAGGATTCAAATAAGATGAATAACCGTGGACTCAGGCAACAAGGAAAGCTTATTTCATTAATGAGGCAAATGGCCGTTACAAAAATGCATTCGTCATTAGATCTAATGATCAGTATGCTTGGATTTTACCATCAACACCCAAGATGGCTTCTACGACTAAACAGCGTTTTATGATGATGTTCTCTGTTTAGCGATTAATAGCAATAATCTTATTTGGGTTGATCACAAGGCAGTACCAGATGATCGTTAACCCAGATTTATCCGTATAACACTGCAGATTATTTGCTAAACGTCATACAGAGGCCACGATGATTATCCCTATTTTCCCATTATCCATTTGTTTATTACCTCAAGGCTATACTCAATTACGCATTTTTGAACCTAGGTATACACGCTTAGTCTCTGAATCAATCAAAAGTGGGCTGGGTTTTGGTTTATGTATGTTGGCCGATGATAAAAAAACGATTTTACCTATAGGTACATTAACGCAGATAATCGACTTCGAAACACTTGAAGATGGCTTATTGGGGATCAGTATTCAAGGACAACAGACATTTACCATCAAGCAAATCACCGTTGAAAATGACGGTTTAAAGCGAGCAAATGTCAGTTTAATGGCTTCTTGGCCAAGCGTCATCATTGAACAACGCAATGCACAAGCGCACGTTGATAAACTAGAGAGCAAGAAAGATATCATTCTCAGCAACACCTTGAAGCAGATTTTACAACAATACCCTCAGCATCTTGCTCATTATTCGAACGAAAACTTTAATGACATCACTTGGGTATGCCAACGTTGGCTTGAAATTATCCCTTTGAGTTCAAAAGAAAAATACCAGTGCATTAATAGTCACGACCATAGATTAGCCAAATCATTCCTACTCGACATTATTAAATAACCTGCCAGTGTACTTGGATCAATCCATATTGTTACCCTGGTTTTTTTTGGCTAAAAGCGACGTTAAAATGGACGTCTATGCCCGTGAATAGCGAAAATAGCGCTAAAGCAATGTCGCGACTCATTTTTAACAATGAACCAGAAAAATAGCCATAGCTAGGTATATTAATGTCAAAAAGCAACGTCAAAAAATAACGTCAAATAGTGATCTACACTCTGGTCCTCTGCGTAAATAACAAAGTAATCACACTTTATGGTTTCAGTCTTTCAGCTGAGATTAGCCGCAGCATAGATAACATAAATGTTTATGCTCAATGACTTATTTATTGGATGCGAGTGAAATAATGGAAAATGTTCAATCACAAAGTGCACAAATTGGTTATGATAAAGGGGCTCTTGTACAAAGACCCTTAATTGACCGACATGGCGCTATGAAATCAGACGAACCCAATCCAATGGCAGATGAACTCGCGGCACTAATGATGCGAGTGGCTAATCATCGCTGTAAAAAATCCTTTGCAAAACTGTTTTCACATTTTGCGCCAAAAATTAATTCTTTTGGCGTTCAACGTTTACGCCAACAAAACTTAACCATGGATTTAGTACAAGAAACCATGACGCGAGTGTGGACCAAAGCCCATCTCTACAATGTTGATAAGGCAGCCGTAAGCACTTGGGTGTTTACCATAATGCGCAATCAATGTTTTGACATGCTTAGAAAAGTTCAACACAACCGCGAAGATTCATTTGGTGATGATATTTGGCCTTTATTTGAATCCGATGAAGCAGTAAACAACGACAGTGATTTTTTATTGTCGGCGACATTATTACAACATGTAGCAGAATTACCGCCTTTACAACGACAAGTCGTCCAAGGTATTTATATGCAAGAGCTGACTCAACAAGAGTTAGCAGACAAACTTAATATTCCAATTGGCACCGTTAAATCTCGACTTCGACTCGGTTTGGAAAAATTAAAAAGTTTTATGGAGAAACACTATGATTAATTACCACCCTGACCAGCATTTGCTGTATCTCCATGCTCAAGGTGAACTGCCTCTCTCCATGTCGACTGCGATGGCTGCTCATGCTGAATTGTGCTCACATTGCCAACAGCAACTCGATAAAATGACACTTGCATTGTCCGAACAATACTTTGAGACCCAGATAACATCTCAAGCGGGCGACGCTAATGATAATGATCAATTAGAGGTATTACTCAATCAATTATTGAGTTCAACCTTGGACAGCTTAGAGCCTGAGCATTGTGATACCGTCAAGAGTCATGAAGATATTAATGTCAGCATTAAAGGTCAGCATTACCGATTGCCAAACGTGTTTCGCAAACAAATTAACGCATCTTGGCAAGGCATTGGCAAAGTCAGTCGTTTAAGACTTGATACCGGAGAGCCACACGCAAGAGCCAGCTTGTTGCATATTTCCGCCAATGGTGAAATTCCAGAGCATACTCATAAGGGGTCAGAGCTGACATTACTGCTCGCTGGCGAATTCAGTGATTGTTATAACACCTACAAGCCTGGCGATTTTATGTTACTCGATAAAGAGCATCAACATTCTCCAAAAACCCTAGAAGGTTGCCTGTGCTATACCATTGTCGACGCGCCGTTATACTTCACAAAAGGGATCAGTAAGTTATTAAACCCTATAGGTGATTTGCTTTATTAACCATTAGGTAAACGGTTAATACTGGTAAGGTCATAAAGGGTGATGAACAAAGGAACATCACCCTTTATGACCCGCGACACCTAGACCATGTAAAAACGAATGCGGGACCTAAAACGAGTGTTAACGTAAAAAACAGCCACTTTTAAATCAAAACAGTCTAAATTTTAATCAAAACAGTCTAAATTTGCGTTAATTTTGAAAAAGACTGTTGCTATATGCAAACACTCAGTATATTATCACTACAGATTTAATTTTCTTGTTAATTTTGGTTACCTACCTGTAAGTCTGCTCAACTTCACTTCGTAAAGAAACCCAAGACAAGCTTGTGTGCATCGTTTTTGATTTAATGTATTTCTCGTTAGTATGATAATTAACATATTAACGTAATCATGCTGTCATAAAACTATGTTCAACTGATAAAGTTAAGTGCTTAGTATGTATTCTGTCGTTTAACGTCATGCCACAACAGCAATGTTACAAGCATAAATAGACTTTAATCAACATTTTACATAACAACACTTGATTAATGAGTTAAAGATAGGTTAAGTTAAATCCCCAAACGTAAATCTTTTGCAACACTAAAAAATGCCAAGGATATTTTATTGAACAATTTTATCACCAAGGGTGATAGTTAAGATAAGGAGTGTGGCATATGTCATACAACATTAATGGACACGAAATTGCAGTTAGTTTTCCAGTTAATTCAATTTCATCAAACAAAAACTCAATTGCTTTTACCGACAGCCTAGGTAAAAACAAAAAAACTTTTTCAAAACGAATTGAAGCATTAAACTTCATGAAATGGTTAATTTCAGCCAATAAGTAATACCCCCTAACGCTTTGCGTTAATCATTTGCTCTGTTATTTAATAAACTCATTTCTCGGTATTCTCCTCTCACTTACCGAATGTTTATTAAAACAGAGTAAAATGAATTAGCACTTTACTACTATCCCCGCTCAGTCCTCAATAGTGTAATAAATCAAAACCCTCTGTTAATACCTCCTCAAACCAAATTTATCAAAATAATATTTATCAAAGTAATATTTATCAATAACTTAAAATTACATCACTCTTCTCAATTTCACTTCAATTCAGAACGGCTCTGAATTCTGGAGTAACTAATATAGCGACATAAAAAATGATACAAATAATCCAAATTTATTTATTCATACTCATTCTGAGTTGTCATATCTGAGTCCGGATGGGTTAATTTTTTCAAGATATCAGCAGCCAATCAATAAGCCACCATTTTTATAATCAATAACATAGTCGCTGTCATCATTGATTGCGATAATTTTTTATGACTATTGAAATGAGAATTTGGGAGGCTCAGTAGATAGCGTTCTAGGCAATTAACAATAAGGAATATTACTGATTTAAACCAATAAAAAATGCTCTATCACTCTCAAACGGGAATGACTTGCCATTATTAATATCTGTATTCATATCACTTATTTTAATAAAAATATGATCAATACCATACCAACCACAATTATTGCTGAGCAGTTTTTTCTTTTGTTACAAAGCCGTTCGATCGCTTGGGTGATTGACACCATCGCCAGTGACCACGTTACCTAAATCAAATGGATTGACGCCGTCTAAACAGCCAATGTTAAAGCCATATTCGCTCGGGTTTGAGCGTCGTTGATGATGGGTATAGATACCACAGTGAGAACAGAAGAAGTGTTTCGCGGTGTTGGTATTAAATTGATATAGCTTAAGCACATCTTGTCCTTTTACCACTCGAATTCCATCGAATTCCATCGAGTGTAACCGAAGCAACAATAGCACCTTTTCTACGACAAATTGAACAATCACAGCGTCTCGGGTTTTCGATGCCGTTTGGTAAAGTGAGTTCAAGTTCAACCGCACCACAATGACATGTCGCTTTGTGTTTCAGTTCAATGTTGGTATTGCCAACTCGTTTGATCATGCCGAGATCCTTTGTGCTTTATAATGTCACGATTGACTCGTGCTATCTATGTCGGTAACTCGAGGTAACATTAAAATATCACCAGACTGATGCGGCCAAATCACTGCCGTTATCGTCTGTTGACGTCCAGAATGGTTCATTTAAACTGAAAATAGCGCCAGCTATAGTTCAAAAAAATTTAACCATAAACAAAGTCTTCCAACTTAATCGCATTACCGGAACGATAAAATATAAGCAAAAACTATTTTGCTGCTTTCTCTGCTGCCAACACGTTGGCCATTGGCGGCACTATTGACACTGGATCTAGGCGCATTTGAAACCAATTTAAGCGCCAATCTAAATGTGGACCTGTGACTCGTCCGGTCGCGCCAATCTCAGCGACGTGGTCACCCTGCGCCACTTTATCACCCACTTTTAAATACAATTTACTCAAATGTAAAAACGTAGAATTGATACCATAGCCATGATCGATGATCATGGTACCGCCTGAATAAAACATATCAGGTACTGCTAAGGTGATCACGCCGTCGGCAGGAGCCACAACCACAGTCCCCGTTGGACGTGCTACATCGACACCAAAGTGTGGATTACCTGGCACGTCGTTATACACACGCTGACTACCATACACACCTGAAATTCGGCCAGTGACCGGCCAGATAAAATCCTGCATAAACGCTTGTTGAGGACTAAAAATATTCCTTGCCGCTCGGGTTTGCTTAGCATCTTTAGCTGCCCTTGCTTGGGCAACCGGATCAGGCTTCATGATTTTTTGGCTAATCCCGGTCACCCGATCAATTTTATATTGTTTCTTGGCTATTTTGAGCGGTTTAATTTCGGTTAATCCGTCTGGGTAAATGACTTTAAACACTTGCTCTGCTTTCGCGTCTCTATCAAAGCCCATGGCAAATTGACCGTTTGTGGTGACTTTTACCGGTTGGCCATTAAGTAAAATTTTACTGCCCGCTGGCACAGTGCCGCGCACCAATGCACCTTGATCAAACTGCCCTTGAAATGTGACGGCTAGCGCTGTTGTGGAGCTCAACCCCCATAAGCTGGCCACCAGCATTACCAAGGTTGAACTAGCTTTAGCACTTAATTTTGTTAACAACATAATCGAACCGAATTCCTTACAATACTGAAAAAAAGATATCAAAAAGGCCGCCTATTGCGACCCATTATCTCACTGTATTAACCACTGACTGCAATAGCACCTTTGCCAATACCTTCGAAAGCGATGACTTTAAAATGACTTTCGGGCTCTTTACTCGCCAATGTTTTGGCCATATATTCAGCCAATAATTCTACCGTGGTATCGTGAGGGATTAAGTCACAACAGTGTTTTGGCATGGCAAGCTGAAAGTCCCCTTGCGGCGCAACATAATGGAAACCAAAATGGGTTTCATCACTGATGTTGGTTTGCTTCGAAAGCTCAAGGGTGTTAACCGACACTAAATCGTCTTCGGTACCAAGATAAATATCATTCCAACGTTCAGCCCAATAATGGTCCCATTTGGGTTCTGCTATGCCATTCTCAAATACTGTGATTGGACTACGATGACCATGAGCAATACGCTGACAATTACCGTCATGTTTACGTAGACCATGACTGTAATGATAAAAGGGTGTATTGAGCGTTTCGTGGCGTAATGTCAGGCTAATCCCCTGTACATTTTCAGGCAACACTTCACGTAATGCTTTTTTCAAAAAGTCATTAACACTTTCATAGTCGATAACTTCGGTTGGGATCAGTGCAAAAGCTTGTGATGGACACGCCAAGTGGATATTACCTTTCTGACTGGTAAAATCCATCCATACTCGGTGACCCTTTTGCTGCCAGCGCACTTCGCTGCATGCCGTTGGGATCAATAATCTATGGTCTGCTACCTCATCAATGGTGTTTTTGATGGTTCGTTTTACTTTGGCAAAATCGAGTAGCATATTTTGCTCATCTAAGTCGCCATCCAATAGCACATCTACAATCCAGCTTTCACCGACCATGCCACGAATGGGGCAGAGATAAGAAAAATCGATAACGGTTAACGCTTTTACAAACAGTTGCATTAAAACTCCTAGGCAGATAAACAGTCCACCTCAGTATAAATGTATGCCAAATAGCACATGCCAGTGGCAGCACTATCTTACCTGATCCACCTTTATCCGACTATCAACTCTTAGTCTACAATCGATTGCGTTAATACCCAGAGTCTACAACCGATCCTTAAATGCCAAGAGTTAACTACCGATGCTCTTCTTCCGATCGCCTAAATCAATGTCTCGTCAGTGTGTTTGATATCAAAATGAAACCACATTAATACCATATTGATACCGCGAATAATGTCAACGACATGTTTAACAAAAGCCAAACGATGAGCGAGAAAACATCCTTGTAGATGTAATCAATCACAGTAAGTCGACTCAATAATATTTTAATAATCAGATGACAAGCGAAGGAGTATAAAGTGGAACGTTAATGATCTCGGTTAAGCATTGGCTAAACCAAGTTGACTGATGAACGAGGCGTTGTGGCGCACAGAGAGTACCAAGTTATTTTGGCTCTTAACGGCCCAACATAAATAGTAACCGAAAACTAAGCGTCATAAGTGAAGGCATGCCACTATTGCTTGTCAAAGCCCACAGCTAAGGGCATGACGGATAAAGATGTTCACAAAAACGGGGCACAGATTGAGGGCGTTTTATGTCGACAATACCAGGCCGTTTATCAATTAAGGTGAGCATAACAAGCTATATTCATCATAACCATATGGACTCATAACACGCTCTGTATGCCAAGAGCCAGCCACATACGCCAGTATTATTTACCGGCTCATTCCACCTTGTAGCCTACCCCATATATTGAATGTAATAGTTCTTTTTGTTGACTAGCTTGGGCCAACTTATGACGTAGATTTTTGACATGACTATCAATGGTACGCGAACTGACAATACGATCGTCAAGATAGCAAACTTGCATTAGGCTGTCGCGAGAGTGCACAACACCGGGTCTTTTTAGCAAAGTGTGCAGTAATCTAAATTCAACTGGTGTTAATTCAATCTCTTGTTGGTCGACCTGACATTTAAAACGTTCGATATTGATCTGCAGATGTTTATAACGAATAATCTGTTCACTTTGACTGCCATGGGTATTTTCAACTCGTCTTAAAATCGTTTTTACCCGAGCGACGACTTCCCTAGCCGAAAAGGGTTTACACACATAATCGTCGGCCCCGAGGTCTAAGCCCATTAAGCGATCAATTTCATCTACCCGCGCAGTCAACATTAATACTGGTAGCATTGAAAATTGCCTCAACTCACGGCAAATGGTTAAACCGTCTTTATAGGGCAACATCAGATCTAAAATCATAAAGTCAATTTTCTCAGACTTAATGGTTTCAATCACGTCCCGGCCATCGTATTGTACCAAGGTGTTAAAACCTTCAAGCGATAAAAAATCGACTAAAATCTGCGCTATTTTAGGCTCGTCCTCCACCACTAATATGGTCAATGGTTGATGATGAACATGTCCATTCATAATGATTCCCTATGCATAGGTAATTGTACTTCAATGCAAAGCCCACCCTGTGGTGATGGTGTGGCCTTAATATTGCCATCATGAGCTTCGACAATATTTTTACAGATAGTCAAACCAAGGCCCGCACCACTGCCACGTCGAGTTCGGGCACTGTCTTGGCGATATAATGGTTCAAACAAATGTTGACACGCTTCAATACCCGCACTGGGTTTAGTGTCATTAATGGTTAATATAATGGTTTTAGCTTGTTGTGATAATTGCACATCAATCATCCCTGGGCTATCGGTATAAGCCATGGCGTTCATCAACAAATTAATAAATAGCTGCTCAAGTCGGATCACATCGGCAGATAAATACAATTCAGGCTGGATCTGACTTTGTAGCCGTAAGCCTTTGTCTTGTATGCTGGCAGAGATGCTATTCAGGGTACTTTGCAATGATTCACTGACGTTAATTTTTTGGAAATGATAACGTAATCCACCCACATCTGATAACGATAATTCATACAAATCATCGACTAAGTGCTTCATACGCAGCACTTCTTGTTCTAGTGAGATTAGTTGAGTGTGGTTAAATGTTCTGATCCCCGCTTTAATCGCATCAATTTCACCGCATAAAATACTCAAGGGGGTACGCAATTCGTGGGAAATGTCCGCTAACCAACGATTTTTGGCACTACGATTTTTAGATAATGTCATCGCCAGATGATCAATATTGGCCATTAGTTGGCCTAATTCATCGGTGCGCTGCGGCAATAAACGTTGATCATAATTACCCTGAGATAAATATGATACGCCCAGCATAACTTGCTTAACCGGGATCAGCAGAAAACGAGATAACCACCAAGCAATCGCACTCGCAAGCAGTAAACACAATAAACCAATTCCCATACTGGTCCAGCGTTGTTGCTGAGAAAAGGCAGTAGCCGAGGAAGATTCTACGTCTCTAATAGGGCTGCTGTATAAATAACCGACGACCTGATCATCAAATATTAACGGTAAGCTAATACGAACGTCCGCATGGTCAATGTCGGCGCCGACGATAAATTGTTGCTCGGCTGAATATAAGCCGGTCGGTGGACCAGAAGGTGGAGAAGCAAACGGAGGCGGTTGTCTAGGAGGACCAAATTGTGATTGAGGTCCCATAGGCGGATTAGCACCACTCGGTCTTGGGCGGGGCATTGCGCTGCCGTCTGGAAGATATTTTTTGGGCCGTGGTGCATGAAGCGCAATGACTTGTGTTAATGCCTTTAGATTAATCGATTGCCACACCAATGTAGATTGTTGCTCTATTGTTGCCAATGATTTTGTGGCTGATGGATCCGTATTGGCTAGCGTATTGACCGCATAGAGTGTCAATAACTCATCCGATAAATGCAGTAAACGCTCTTGCTCTAGTCCATTGATGTAATCTAAAAATCCTTGGTCAAAGCTCCACCTCGCTAACGATAATGTGGCGATAAGCACAATACTGGTAAGGCCAACGAAGGCCAAGAAAAGCTTTTGAGAGATTTGCATAAAACACATTATAACCAGCTATATACGCACAAACTAGTCACGATAAATAATTGATAAAAATCTCCTTAAATTCTGCACTATTACTCCACAATGTTAGGTTATATTGCAGTGCTTTACCTAACCTAGGAGTGTCACCATGACCCTTAAGCCAATCACTATTGGTTTACTTAGCTTAATGCTATTCGCATCTATCGGTGTTTATGCTAGCCCACATGATAGAAAAACCCCTAAAGAAGCTGTTGAAGCGTGTGCTAACAGTGCTGAGAATGATCAAGTTAGTTTTGAAACCCCTAACGGCGACACCCTTGAAGCAAGCTGTAAAATGATGGATGGTGAGCTGGTTGCGGTTCCCGCCAATGGACCCGATGGCGGGAATCGCCCGCCAAAACAACGTAATTAACACTCATTTTTTTGCGGGTTCGTTTGACCTAAAACAGCTTACTGTGAATACTTAAGGAGTCAATATGCAAGTGACAAGTGGTAGCACGTCGATGCCAATGGCATCAACTGAAAACAGCCAAAAACCACCTCGTTCAGATGGTCCACCACCTCCTCCAAAAGGCGGTGTTCCGCCGGGACTAGATAGTGCCGTGGCGTCATTAAGTGATGATCAACAACAATCAACTGCCGACATGCTGGCATCTTTAACCAACGAGCAGCAAGAATCATTGAAGTCTAGGTTAGATGAAGTAAAACCATTAACTGAAGGCTTATCTGACGAAGATATAGGCAGTATCTTTTTTGAAGCGTTAAGCAGTATATACAGTGGCGCTGATCCCGAAACAAGCAGTAATAATTCAACGGCTGCTAATGTTGATCTTTACGCCTAATACACAAGAGCTTGCTATATTTTTCTACAAAAAGCAGCCAACAATGCCGGTAAATTTTCATTGGCTGCTGAGCTTTATCATGGTGAACTCCCCGCGACTTTCGTTTTCTCGGATCCCGGGGTTCCCCAACGGTATTGATAAATTGATCAATGCCTAACGGTTACGACTATCGTAGATCATAGGAAAAAACTCGTTAAGATCCTCCGGCAACCGCGGCTTGCTGTACAAGTACCCTTGAGCTAAATCGCAACCATTTATTCGCAAAAAATCGGCTTGCTCAATAGTTTCCACTCCCTCAGCAATAATGTGCAAATTAAGCGCGTGTCCCAATGCGATAACCGCCTTTGCAATCACAGTGTTGTTAGGATCATGTGGAATATCACGCACAAATGATTGATCTATTTTTAACGTATCAATCGGCAGTTTTTTGAGGTAATTGAGTGACGAAAAACCCGTGCCAAAGTCGTCAATACTTAGGGCTATACCCATAGTGCCGAGTAGTTTTAAATCACGAATGACGGCATCGGGATCGATCATCATACAAGACTCGGTCACTTCTAACTCCAAATGTTTGGCTGGGAGTCCGGTCTCTAATAAAATCGCACGTACTTTAGCAACGAAATCATTACGTTGCAGCTGTAAACTGGCGACATTAACAGCAATACGCTCAAAGGGTTTACCTTGAGTTAACCATTCAACACCTTGTAAACAAGCCGTTTTTAATACCCACAAACCAATATCCCAAATCAAACCAATTTTCTCGGCTAACGGAATAAACTCCGCAGGAGAAATCTGACCTAATACCGGATCACACCATCTAATTAAGGCTTCAAAACCACTCGGGGTCAGATCAGACAGCTTCAACTTCGGTTGATAAACTAAATAGAATTCTTCATTGGCCAGTGCTTGATGTAAAGCGGTTTGTAACTTCAATTGTGCTACGGCTTGCTTAGTCATCGACTCGGTATAGAAGGCATAATTATTTCGTCCATCTGATTTTGCACGATGCATAGCAGCGTCAGCATTACGTAGTAAGCTGTCATGATCATCGCCGTCACTAGGATATATCGCAACCCCCATACTGGCAGTAAGATGCACTGATTGAGAATTGTCGAGTAGAAATGGACGTTCAAACACACTCCGTATACGGTCAACTGACGATGTTACCGAGTCTGAACCCATTATACTGGGTAACATCACCGCAAATTCATCCCCGCTAAAACGGGCTAATACATCAAAGTCTGATAATGCATAAGATAAACGTTTACCAAGCTCGATTAAAATCTCATCACCTATAACATGGCCTAAACTGTCATTGATATGTTTGAAAAAGTCGATATCTAAAAAGATGATTGCTAATTGTTTTCTCGCTCGTTGGGCATGATTTACCTCTTGCTCAAGTAACGACATAAACTGCATTCGATTTGGCAGTTGAGTTAACGGATCAAAGTAAGCAAGATTTTTCAGTTTTTCTTCATTTTGCTTTTGGGCTGAGATATCCGCAAATACGGCCACATAATATTGAATAATGTTGAGTTTATCGAATACTGCACTAATGGTTATCGCCTGCGGGAAAATCGCACCATGTTTACGCCTATTCCAAATTTCGCCATGCCATTTCCCTTGAACGAGTAACGTGTTCCATAAACGCTCAAAAAAACGTTTAGGATGGCGTCCCGAGCTGAGTATGCTAGGGTTTTGACCTAATACTTCTTCGCGACTATAGCCAGTAATATCAGTAAAAGCTTGATTAATCTCAGTAATATTACCATCGCTATCAGTAATAATGACACCCTCAGTCGCATTTTGAAACACGTTGGCGGCTAAAAGCAACTGTTCTTCCGCCTCTTTATGTTTGGCAATATTTCGGGTCATGCCGATCACACCAGTTAACTGACCTTGGGCATTATGCATCGGTACCTTGATGGTTTCGAGCCACACCTTATTAAAATTGACATCGATGTCTTGGCATTCAGAAACGATCACAGTCGAGCCAGCATCAATGGCTAATTTATCGCCCTCGATAAATTCATCCGCCGTGCGGTGATCAAAAAGATCCACATCCGTTTTGCCGACGATTTGATCTTTGGATTTTCGCCAAGCTCGTCCAACGCTGTTATTGCAGGCAACATACAGCCCCTGAGGATCCTTAACCCAAATATGTTCATCAAAGGCATCAATAAATGATTGTAAATCAACATTGAGGCTCACTGGATTATTGACAGTGGGAGCAATGGTTAAGGCATTAATATAAGAACGAATAGCATTGCTTAACATATCCGCTATGCGTGTTTGAATCGCCGATAAGGGTTGAAATAATGCCGCCTCAGACAGTTCAATATTTTGGGCACTAAAACTGATCACCCCGATGATATGACCTTGAGATGAACGAATAAACTGATGATAAACGTTAGTGTGTTGATCCACTGCTTTTACGCTGTGAGTCTGGGTTGCTTTAACATGTGATAACAAGCTAGCTTCATGCTGTAATTGGGTATTGTTATCAATATTTTGACTTGCACAAATAGCTTCAATGCTGTTTTCAGCATTGATCTGGTAAAAAATGATAACAAGACGAAACTCGGCAGAAATATCATTTATTTCTAGTTGCCATTCTCTTAGTTGCGCTGGAGAAATAGCTTTTTTCAGCATACCACCTTCCCGATTCGTGTTTATTGAGTGATTTTTGATCAACCCAGTATTCAGTACCCAATTAAATGATACCAGAACCTATCCTATTGCTTGTAATTAAACAACCAAATGCAATCGAATCCAGTGATTAATCCTTTTAAGTCACGACCATTACCCGATTAATGTCTTAGATCCAATAATTCGGTTAATCAAAAATAAAAAAAGGAGCCAAAAGGCTCCTTTGCGGATAATAAGTGTCCGGTAAAAGGTAATAATTTGAATACTAGCTCTTTTTCAAAACAGCAATACGCTGTTCTAACGGTGGATGGCTCATCAATAACTCAGCCATTGAACGTTTGCCATTAATACCAAACGCTGACATTTGAGCCGGTATCGCACCAGGCTCTGGACCTTGGCGTAAACGCTCTAGTGCGGCGATCATTTTATGCTTCCCCGCTAGATGTGCGGCGCCTTCATCGGCTTTAAACTCACGGATCCGTGAAAAGTAAGCCACTACCATCGACGCCAAAATACCAAACAACATATCCAACACAAACACCACCCCCATATAGGCAAACATACCTAAACCTTGACCCTGACTATTACTGCTGGCGACGGAATTATTAATTATGCCCGCAACCACACGCGCAGCGAAAATAACAAAGGTATTCACCACCCCTTGAATAAGGGTTAACGTCACCATATCACCATTAGCGACATGACTGACTTCATGGGCGAGTACACCTTCAATTTCATCTTGGGTCATGCCATAAAGTAAACCAGAGCTTACGGCAACTAAAGCATTATCTTTACTTGGCCCTGTTGCAAAAGCATTCATTTCAGATGATTGATAAATAGCCACTTCTGGCATGTTAATTCCCGATTTCTTAGCTAAGCGGGCTACCGTTTCGACTAACCAGCGTTCGATATTATCCCTAGGGTGGGTGATAACTTCACAACCCATGGTTTTTTTAGCCATCCACTTAGAAATGGCTAAACTGATAAATGCACCACCAAAACCAAAAATAGCGGCAAATACCAATAGTCCACTCATTGTGGAGTGATTCACTCCGAGAATAGACATCACAATTGAGGCAACCAGCAAAATAGCAAGGTTGGTTGTCAACAATAAAAATATACGCTTCATTTAAGCTCCTGTATGGCAATATTGCCGGGTCCGACTGTCACCACAGACATAATATGTCTATAAAAATAGATATCAAGCTTAATTATATTAAAAATGATTTATAAGGCTGACAAGAAACTCCATTGAAAATATAGCGAGTAGGATCAAAGGATCCAATCTTAAACTAAACTAAACCTACATATATCGCGTAACAACAAACTCAGTGCCAGCAGGGGTTCAACTTTGATAAACTGGCAACAATAAAATTTAAAAGGATTTTTTATGTCTATCAATGCATTAATGTTAAGCGCATCACGAGTCGGTAATTCAAATTACCTACAGCATACCGTTGAACTTATTCGCCCACTGACTCAACCGGGGCAACAATGGTTATTTATTCCTTATGCAGGGGTCAGTGTCAGTTACGATGAGTATTTAACTAAAGTACAAGCTGCACTTGAACCCCTGTCTATTACGATTAGTAGCATTCATCAATTTGCCGATCCAAAACAAGCGATTAAAGATACTGCGGGTATTTTGATTGGTGGTGGTAATACATTTCAATTGCTCAACGAATTGTACCGTTACGACTTGGTTCACTTAATCCGTGATCACGTTGAAAATGACATGCCTTATGTTGGTTGGAGTGCAGGAGCAAATATTACTGGTGCCAGTATCCGTACCACTAATGATATGCCGATTGTCGAACCACCGTCATTTACAGCTTTAGGCTTGTTGCCGTTTCAATTAAACCCCCATTACAGCAATTATCAAATGCCGGGGCATAATGGTGAAACTCGCGCGCAGCGCTTATTAGAATTTACCGAAGTCGATCCACTCACACCCGTCATTGCGATTCAAGAAGGTAGCGCCCTGTGGCGCCAAGGCGAGACATTAAAGTTGATTGGCAATCAAGCGGCTTATTTGTTTCATGGCAAGCAACAAGAAGTTGAAATAGCAGCTAACAGCGACTTATCACACTTCCTTTAATCTGCTTAGCTGTTATTAGTCTATTACGTTCACTGACGGTGATCTGTTGTGATCTAACCATTGGGCTTACTTATAAGCCCAATGGTTCCTATTGATAAGCTACTCACCATCGTATGGATTTCACTCACTGGGTATATCCGTTGAGTATTCGACAAACTCAACTTCAAATTCATTTGGGTCAATAAAGTATCGGCTTTGATAAAAAGGATCGTGTCCGCCCATAATCGCCACCTCAAAATTGTTAAACAAGACCCTGGCCCAGTACTTTTAAATAAATGATAAAAATAAGCCCTGATAATCTCAACAAGTATCAAGAGTGGCGTCTATAGTCACAGCCCTTACGGCGCCGCAATAGTCAGTTTGTCGAAACGGTAATCGAGCATGTCGTTAATTATTCCTGCAACAAAATTAGATATATGAACCCCTGCGCGATATCAAATGCGCTAAGTAAATAAATTGCGCACTACCAAATATTGAATATTAATATAATGAGGGTCAGTAACTTAGACAGTGCTATTGTCAAAATTAAAATAAATCGATGCCAAATCCGCGTTAATGACTTTTGTTATTGGTATTTTGGGGTAAATTTGTCACAATAATGGATAATAAACAACCACAGAAAGGCCAGATTATGAACACAGCGACAATGGCATTACTCATTCCCATACTAGCCATTTTAGGCAGCTTTATTGTCAGTATAATGAAGCTAAGAGAACGCCAAGTACGTGCAACTACAGAACAAGCAAGCAACAATAAAGCACTTCACAACGAAATAAGTGCACTACGCCAACGTATCGAAATACTCGAACGCTTAGTGACTGATGACTCTTTTGAGTTAGCACAAAAAATAGACAACGCGTAAATCTACATAACAATAACCAAGCCACCAAAAGGTGACTAAAACCGTGCCAAAATTAATAGCAAGCGATTAAGTGACGCTAACAGGATTGAACGGTATTCGGCATCTCGGGTTATTATTGTTACTTTTTTACGCAATACTGGCTAAGTTAGCTTTATCTTGTGTGAATAGTTTTATCTTGTGTGAATAAATTCAGCGCTGTTTTTTACATCACATTAAAAGCCTTCCATTCACTCCAAAAGTCATGTCTACCATTCAATCGGTATTTCTCCTTGCCAGTGATGCCTCAGTACGGATAACGTTTGCTCAGCATTGAGCATTAGCGAGATTGATTTCATTGGTGATTTTACCCTTTATCTGATCATGAACTTCTGAGCTAATGTTAATACTACTTTTTAGTCCAGCCCAAGGATAATTATTTAATAATCAGCTTTTTCATTGCTGAAGCCAGAGCAATACTGTATAGCATCATAGAAACTGCTAAAGCCAATGGTTTAATACCGTTCGATTACATCGAACACTGCTTAGAGAAATTATCTCACCCTAACTGCGACCTCAATAGACTATTGCCCTGGCGCGTTGATCTAAGCAAGGCGTAGTTCACCGGACGCTTACGATTAACTGAGTTCCCCCTAATTAGGGAGTAATACACCTATCATCCGCCATTAAGATCAATATTTACGTAGTAAAACTTATGAAAAACGACGATGTTGGCCACATTAAGTAGTAATGCGGCCATCATCTGCTATTGAGATCTATCTTTACGAAGTAAAACTAATGAAAAAATGATGATGTTGACCCAGTTAGGTAGTAATGCAGCCATTGAGATCAGTATTAAGTGGTAAAACGTCCTGAAAACTGCGATCAGTCCTAATTAGGCCGTATGACCTCCATTATCCGCCATTGAGTTCGATATTTACGTAGTAAAACTGATGAAAAAATGACGCTTTTGACCAAATTAGGTAGTAATACAGCTATTGGGATCAGTGTTAGGAGGTAAAACGGACCTAAAAACTGCGATTAACCCTGATTAGGTCTTAATAAACAGTTTTTTTAACACTGTCTAGCGCTAAACAAAGGGCAATATTTTCCTATTGTCAGCAAAGGGGATACATAAATCGGGTTACCGATTTCAATGTCTTGTTAGCTTCTTCTGGTGTTAAAGAGTGCTTAATTAAACACGTTTGAGATGATCTAGCTAAAAAATGTATCTTCATACTTACAGACTATCTCAGCAAGAACCTTGAACTCCTTTCCCTCCTCTGTGCCTAGCTTTGCCTGTCACAACGGCTCAATTCGTTTCAGAGCCCACAGGTGTTCAGTTAGGTTGGATATCTTATTTTAGCCAAAATATCCCTAATACCGATTAACAGATCTGAACTCTCTTTGAGAAATTCTGCACTTTTTTCGTCTACTGCAGCAAAAATATTTTCGAATATTAGCTCTTCGTTAGTATCTTGATCGGATTGCTTAGGCTCATTATTTTAAAAGGGGTTTATATGTGGTGAATTACTTTTCATTTAGAAATATCCAATTGAAATTTGTTCCCTTAAACATAGGAAACTCCAAGTAGGAATATTGGTATACTTTTAATGATGATAGCGCAATATTCAATTTTTCATCTAATATCAAAGTGAGTTCTGGCTTAATAAGTTGTTGTCCAAAAATGGCCTCGGTGCGTAAATAATTTATGCCCCTTTGTGAGTTACAAACTATTGCCAATGGTATAAGTCTATCTAATTATAGGCGCCAAGTTGTAGCTGATTGACTTACAAAAGAGTGGAAAAATAACTCTGCCATTACACTGGCGCCTTAATCTAGGCAAGGCTTAGTTTGCCTCCAGACTCAGTATTAATAATTCAGAATGACTAACTGAATATTAAACACTAAATACACATTTTTCACAGTCCACTCTAAAGGTTAAATTGATTCATTTAGGCTAGGCAGTATCTTGGGAGCCAATGAACTGCGAAGCAAGTTCATTGTTGCGGCACCGAAATAGGGATGCTTGTAGCCAAGTTAACCACTCATCCATTCCAGTCCCACTTTTGGCGGACAAGGTTAAGATATCGGTTCTATCCGACAATTCATACACAGCCCTTTTTGCATTGTCTACTGAAAAATCATCAAAATGAGGTAATAGATCGGCCTTGGTCAGTAACACTGTATCGGCTTCTCGAAACATTACCGGATATTTAGAGGGTTTATCATCTCCTTCTGTTACAGATAAAAGCACAACGTTCAGATGTTGGCCAAGATCGAAACTTGCAGGACAAACCAGATTGCCAACGTTTTCAATAAACAGAATATCGACCTTTTCTAAATCAAGCTCTATCATAGCCTTATCGATCATGTGGGCATCTAAGTGGCAAGCCATTCCGGTAGTTATCTGAATAACGGGGACACCATGTTTGCGGATCCTGTCCGCATCATTCTCTGTTTCCAGATCGCCTTCAATAACCGCAACGCCAACACCGCGCGCTTTTAGTGCGCCAATACTCGCCTCCAACAGACGTGTCTTACCACTACCAGGTGACGACATCAGGTTGATAACCAAGATATCACGCTCATTAAAAAAACCTCTATTATGCTCAGCTTGGTGATCATTCTCATGCAATAAATTTTTTATTACTTCAATTGATCTGCTTCCATCGCTACAGTTAGCATACTCTGCACCTTCTTGTAGAAGGTGACGATTACCGTCGGTTATATTGCAGTCACACGTATTACACATAATTAACTCCGTTACTCATAGCAATATTGTATTCAAGAATGGTGAGTTTGGATGGTATTTTCTGGTTCTGAATTAAGACTATCTATAGCTGTTGACAAAAACTCTCCACTGCACTTCATATGAAATACTGCACTTTCAATTGTCTCTGCAAGTTCATTAAGCTCCTCTTCAATCATCTTTTCACGCCATTGATTAAGTTGGCTAATATGCTCATCGTTATGATGATTCCAATGGGGTAATAGCACTTTTAATCGCTCTGAAATTGTTAGATCAATTTCAACGTTGTCACATTCATCTTTTTGCATATTTATTCCAACCTTCATCATATTATTCCTAATTATCTAGACTCGTTTGCCGTTCGAGAACCACGAGCCCTTCAAGAAAATCTATTAATACAGGTTTGTAGCCTGACAAAACCTTATCCTGTTCAAAAAAAGTGCTTACTAAGATATCTGAAGTGCAAAATTCAATCTGAGTGACGTCTTTGATTAACTCTTCAGTATCATTGGAAATTAATTTAACTTTGATATTACACATGGCCTATCTCCAGATTTTCATGCATTGTGGGTTTATTAATTAAGGAATTATCGAGAAAAAGCACCGAGTTCAGTCACAATATTCGAAATTTGAGTTTTGAATTCGCCTTGCATATCAAAAGCACAAGATCCCTTTTTATCCGCGTCTCTAATCACCTCACTTACAGATATATGACCCAACAAGGTTTTATTCTGAAGTGACTCTTGTAGGTAAGTTAAATCAGTATTTCCTGCTACTTTACTGGCGATGAATGCTATTCTGGTTATACCAATTTCACCTGCCAATTGTTCTATCTGAATCGAAGTTTGTAGACTGCGGCTTCCAGGCTCAACGACGATAATGAGTACATCAACGGACTCTGCGGTCGCTCTACCTAAATGTTCTATTCCAGCTTCCATATCCATGATCAATACATCGTCTCTATCCAATAAGAGATGTTTCATCAGACTCCGCAGTAATGTATGTTCAGGACAAACACATCCAGACCCACCATGCTCTACCGTTCCCATCATCAAGAGGCGGACGCCAGCATGCTCTACGCAGTGTCTATCAGGTAAATCATCGACTCTGGGGTTGAGCACAAATAGACCGCCATTATTCTGATCTGCTCCCGTTCGTTGTTTGGCAAGTTTTTTCATTTTAGAAAAAGGCTGTAAACCCGCTAACTTTTGAGCCGGAATACCTATTGCAGACGCAAGGTTTGCATCGGGATCGGCATCAATCGCCAATACTCTTCGTCCTTGCAAAGCAAATGAGCGTGCTAATAATCCTGCAATAGTCGTTTTCCCGACGCCCCCTTTACCAGTAATAGCTATTTTCATATTGACCTCTTAATCAGCCTCGGTGAACATATGAAGACTCACCGGGGATGTTTTTAGTTAAATACCTAATTTTTGGCGTTTTTGTTTAATGACATCCACCAGTTTATTACCGGCAATTTTAGGATCAGTCTCGACAATGAAGTAACCATCAAATAGATCTTTAGCGCCTTCCTGCATTAGATCGGTAATCACATCAGAACCTGTCACCTGAGGCATAGTGCCAAGATGAGTAGGTAAGCCGATGGCAACGCCCCATGAAGCAATCGCAATTGCTTTTTCGGACATCGCCTCAGGTGCTGATGCCACTAAAGGTAGATCACACAAATCAACACCTAATCTGTTAGCCAATGCCGTCGCCAGACTCACCGCTCGGCTATTATCAACACAAGATCCCATATGTAGCACTAGTGGTAAGGGACCTCCGAGCCCCGCGGCCTGACCAATTGCAGTTAATACGGCCTTGAGTGAGTTACCTGCATACTGCTCCGTTGCCTGTTGATTCATCAGTCCATGTTTAGCAAATGCTCCAGCACCACAACCCGTTGCAAGCATCAAAACGTTATTTGCAGCAAGCGTTTTAGCGATGACCTGATAACTTTCATCTTGTACTGTTTGGGTACTGTTACAGCCAGCAAATAAAGCCACTCCCTGAATATTTCCGTTAACGATGTTATCAACCAAAGGTTTTAGTGGATCATCTGCATCAATTTTAGAAAGAGCACCCATTACGGCTTCGCTACTGAAGCCCACCACGGCAGTTTGTTTAATATTGGGGATGTTGACCCTCTTTGGATCCCGGCGTGTATAGGCATTTATTGCGCACTGGATGATTTCCCGTGCAGTTTCCACTGCATTTTCTTCATGGAAGCTAATATGACGTGCACCCTGCATCTTGTTTTCATCCATGGTCGTAATGACTTCGGTATGAAAACAACTTCCGATCTGAGGTAAAGATGGCATGATGCACTGTACATCAACCACCATCGCATCTAACGCGCCAGTCAGTATCGCCATTTCTTGAGAAAGATAGTTGGTCGCTAAAGGCACACCATGGCGCATCATGACTTCATTACCAGTACAACAAATACCAACAATATTTATCCCTTTTGCAGCACCAACCCCTTTAGCTAAGTCATTCATTTCTCTCGCCATATCGCAGATAACTTCACTGAGCATGGGGTTATGACCATTGACAGCGATATTGACAGCATTTTTATCTATAACACCGATATTGGCTTCGGTAACCACCGGACTTGGAGTGCCAAACATCACATCTGACAACTCTGTTGCCAGAGACATACCATTAAAGTCTGCTAAGGCGCCGCGAATGCCGCCTAGGAACACATTCTTGGGTTCGGCATCACAACCTATGTGTGTTCTTGCCATGATCTGCGATACGGTGGCATCGATATTATGCGGTAGCACCCCAAGATGACTCAGAAGTTCAACCCGTTTCTTAGGCAGAGTCGCACTTATCCAATGACACCCTTTATGGTGGTCTTGATTCTGATAGTCTTCTAGTGTCTTTGTCGCTACATCGTATGCTACTTCAAGCATTTCTTTGTTTTGTGTATCAATATTGAGTAAGGCGGCAATACGATACAGTTTTGCTTCATCACGTATCCGGTAAGCAGGCAAAAGTCCCTTACCAATTTTCTGCAGAGCTAAGGCAATATGACGCCCATGTTCTGAGTGGGCTGCGGCACCAGCGGCCATCATACGAGTCACATTACGCGCTACGATCGTATGTTTATCGGCACCACAGATACCAGCTTGTGGACCATCACCAAAGGGATCGACTCGACAAGGACCTTTCCAACATATTCGGCAGCACAAACCCAAAGAGCCAAAACCACACTGAGGTTGCTGTGCCTGATAGCGATCAAATACGGTAGCAATACCTTCACTTTCAGCCACAGAGCATAATGCTATTACTGCTGGATCACTTGTTTTAATTCTATTATTCATCACAGTTTCCTCAGTGTCATATTCATATGTTTATGCGATTGAGCTAGCTCTTTAGCCCTAGCCTTTAACAGTGCCGTTCTATATTCATGCATCTTGATCAGGCTGATAGCCTTAGTTGGGCATGCTTCAACGCATGCCGTATCTTTTTTGTCATTAGCGGCACACCAAGAGATACAAAGATCGCATTTTAGTGCGACGCCTTGGTTGGTAGAAGAGCCATCATCTTTAAAACTATCTCTTCTTACTGTTATGGCTCCAAATGGACAAACCATGACACATAACTTACAACCAACGCAGTTGCTTTCAACAATCATCACCTGACCATTTTCTTGGCGACAAGCTCCTGTAGGGCATACCATTGCACAGGGTGCATTTTCACATTGCCTGCATTGCATTGGCATGATCACACCATCGGCCTCCACGACTTTAATTCTCGGATGCAAGGGTTGTTTTTTTATTACGGCACCTATAATGCCCCCTTCGCCCCCATGTGCTACTGCGCACGCAAGCTCACAGCTATGACACCCGATACACTTTTGAGCGTCTGCATAAATAATTACATTCTCCAGCTCTTTCATAACGACGGCCTTTTAGTTTTACTCTATTTCAAAACTTTCAATAAATAGTTCTTCACCCTGTATAATCTTAAGATTGGTATCATCACAGTCAGGACAACGAAATTTAAATTTTGGTACTTTAAATTGCACTTGGCATTTTCTACAACGTGCAATCGGTGGCAGATGTTCAATCACCAATTCAGCATTTTCGGCAATTGTGCCTTCGGTAAACATGTTAAAACAAAAGTTTAATGCCTGTGGCTCTACCGCCTTTAGCATGCCGATTTTAACAGTTACACGCTTCACATTAGACACGTCATGACGCGCTGCCTCAGCAAGTAAAGTTTTCACCAGCGCATTGGTAATTGTTGCTTCATGCATTTAAGTGCCCATAGTTAAGTAATTAATAACTTTTTAGCTTTTGAAAATTTTGCAGTAGGACCAACATAAATTCTGTCGGCCAGATGACACTCAAAGAATAAAATATGCCTAATTGAGACTTAGGTATCAGTTCGAGATAAATATACAAAGATAAAAAGACTGAGTTTAATAGCAAATAATATGCATTAATTGATAAAGATAACTCTTCTAAGGCTTGTTTTTACGGTATAGCTTCGTGGTTCTCTTTATCAAAACACCAACACATATTTCTGGTTTTCCCCTCACTATTCTCGTGAGTTAATTATCACGATCCGCGATATCCAGCTAACCTAGGCTTAAGTTAACAAAGCTAAGTAATACCAACTCATTGGCTAAGCAGACACAGCTAACGTGAACATAGCCAATAGGATTGGTATAAATGCAGATTTTGACTTTCTTCCATGATTGCACCGAAAAAATCATTCTTGCCGATCTCAGAAATGATGAGAGATTACTGATGATCATTACAGGCTAGTGCAGTACTGTCTTTTCTAATTTGTTAGTGGGACTTCTTTTGGGGGGCTTTATCGAATATGTTAAGAAAACCCACTAATCAAGACAACCTGATATTGGTGGGTCACTACACTCACGTTCTGTACCATTATTAATGGACAGTGATTGCTAACTTCAAAGATAGAGTATTTTTAACATAAGCATCTTGGGTACACGAATATTTAGCCTACATGGACTCGCCAAAGATAGTTATCTGCTCATGAAGCTAAAAGCACCAAACCATTATGATAGATAATCTGGCTTCCTAATATTATAGTTCCAAGGCCGATGACACATCCTATACCGTTACTCACTTTGGTACTTAATTGCTTAGCTGTTTTTAGAAATGGCACAGCAATCACGGCAGATAATGAAGCCATACCTAAGATAGAACCGAATCCAAATAAAGACACATAACACAAGCCAATGAGTGGAGAAGGAGTTGTTGAAGCCACTAATATGACTAAAGCAGAAGATCCAGCTAAGCCGTGAGTCATGCCAATAAATAAGGTGCGGATCGGTATTCTTGTCGGATGGGAATGTTCATGAGTATTACGGTCATGTGATACCGAATCAAAGGCATGAGAGTGAGCATGAAGATGTGGCGTCTTGTCATGATTGTGAATATGGATGTGTACTTTATTTTTAATGATCTTTCTGAGTACAGAAATACCTAGATAGACTAACATTATGCCTACCCCAAATTCTAATACACCTGTCATCGACTCGCTAAAGTTAACTCCAAGTAATACCGCTCCTCCGGCAAACAACATGAGGGTCAATGTATGCCCCACTCCCCAAATGGTTCCATGAGTAACAATACTGCGAATAGAGTTTTCACCAACTGAAATTGAAGATACAGCAGCTAAGTGATCGGCTTCTAGCGCATGTTGCATCCCTAATAAAAATCCGAGTAAAAGAATCGACGTCATATGTTATCTCCAATTTAATAAATTTCTTAACAGTGCGTTATGTCATAAAAATGCAAATTCATATTTATTTCTTTGAAACTGCGGGTATAGACATGTCCTTTTTTTAAAAAATGAATAAAAATCTGTCATTTATTTTTAATTTCAAAGCTTTGAGATAAAAACAACTTTCTATTTTGACAATAAAATAATGTTGATTTGCTGGTTTTATCGCACAAGTTGTTAATGTAAAGCCATGCTACGAAATTTAATGACACTCTACTGTCAGCAAGGCGACAGATCCTCCCTCCTATCTGAATTAAATTTGTCCCGAATTATATTTACTCTCGAACAAATACAACGGGGAATAACATGCTTGATAATTCGATTCTAGCTTGGGTAGGGGCATTGCTTTTGCTGCTTGGCGAGATCTGGACATTAAGGAATGTCCAATGTCTCAAAAAGATGCTGTTATTTTCAACGGTCGCGGAACTTGGTTATGTGATACTGGGTTTCGGTTTGGGAGATGAAACTGCAGAAATCGGTGCGATGCTACACCTTTGCTTCCAGGCAGGAATGCGAATGTTAGTATTTGTATCTGCTTGGTATCTTATTAAAAGAACGGGATCATCAAACTTAAACCAGTTAGCTGGCAGTGGTCATAGAATGCCTGTTGCAGCGACGGTTTTTGGTTTTGGACTATTCTCTGTAATGGGGCTTTCTCCATTCAAAGGTTCATTCAGTAAGTTTTTGATTCTATATAGCGCTGTAGACCAGGGGCAGTGGTTGCTGGCTTTAGTTGGAACGCTAGCCAGTATGATTGCTTCAGTGTATTACATTATTGTTATACAAAGAGTATGTTTTGAAAAACCAGTAAATTCAGGTAATAAACCAAGCATTGACTTCACGATACCCAAAAACAGATTGGTGATCTTTGCAATGGCTTGCCTAACAGCTCTAACTATTTTTATGAGCCTATTTCCTGAGCCATTTCTACATTTTGTTGAATCGTTCTTGTCTGATATGAGTAACGTTGTATTACCTGAATTTGAATCACCATGGCATCCAATAGTACTCACGCCCTATTTGGGAGCATTTTTACTCTTTGCTGTAGGTCGTTATTCCATAACTTTGCGTAATGTCCTTGCTTTAGCTATTTCTAGTGCCACATTGATACTTGCTTTCAATATCGAAGGCCTAGATAGCTTATCGTACTTGTTCGGAATAATATTCGCTTTTGTTTGCTTTATTGTAGTTGTTTACTCACTCTCATACATGCGTGGTAATGAACAATCTAATCGCTACTATTTCTTCTTGTTTTTGATGACAGGGTCGTTACTAGGCGTTACCACTGCAACAGACTTTGGTAATTTCTACCTATTTTGGGAATTGATGACCTGGAGTTCATACTTATTAGTGATTCATGAACAAACTAATGAAGCATTAAAAGCAGGGAAAAAATACTTCCTAATGTGCGCCTCCGGTGCATATGTCATGCATTTTGGGATTTTAGTTTTGCATGCAAATCTCGGTACTTTCGAGATGAGTGTAATTAGTGAGGGGATTAATCAACTTACACCGCCTGTCGCTCTAACGGTTTTAGCCTGTTTCATTATCGGTTTAGGGGTAAAGGCAGGGTTATTCCCAATGCACAGCTGGTTACCTGATGCACATCCTGTCGCCCCATCTTCAATTTCTGCACCTATGTCATCTATTTTAACCAAAGCCGGAATTTATGGACTTGCTAAGGTACTGTTTGTTGTTTTTGGTACAAGTGCATTAGCAAGTTTAACTCCTGCCATTGGAGGGATTTCAATTGGTTTAATCGTTTCTTTGTTGGGTGGAGTTACCTTTATTTATGGTGAACTAAAGGCCCTGAAAGAACAGAACCTTAAACGAATACTGGCTTATTCAACATTAGCTCAGGTTGGGGAAATTGTCGCAATTCTTGGAATTGGAAGTCATCTAAGTACTGCTGGCGCAATGATGCACGTGATCAATCATGCCATCTTTAAGAGTTTACTATTCCTAGCGGCTGGTTCCGTGATTTTCCGAATGAAAAGTAAAATGCTTGTCGATTTAAAAGGTGTTGGTCGTAAGATGCCATTTACCTGCTGTTGCTTCTCAATAGGTATCCTGGCAATTATGGGGCTACCTCCATTCAGTGGTTTTTTTAGCAAGTTTTTGATGGTCTATGCAGCCGTGCAAACAGGAAACTTACTTCTGCCAATTATGATTTTGCTCGGGAGCATTATTGGCGCAATTTACTATATTCGAATAATCAGAGTGCTATTTTTTGAGCCATATAATGGCCCCGATATTACGGAAGCGCCAGCGTCTATGCGTCTTGCAACCGCCATACTGGCTTCATTGGTCGTATTAGGTGGATTATTTCCACAGATAGGGATGTTATTAGTGCAACCGGTAGTGGAGCTTTTTGCAAGCCGGGGAAGCATTGAACAAATCGCCATACCCGATTTAACCCTGAATTGGTCTCTCAGTGCTCTCATTGCCTGTGGCGGGTCAATATTGGTTTACTTTGTCGGTAAGTCTAGTTCAACTCGTGCAGGGATCACTTCGATGATTGTAATGGCATTGGCATTAGGCGCTGTGCTGTTTGAAGCCGAGCGTTACGATTTGCTTTCATTTTGGTTCGCGCTGCTTATTTCAGGTGTCGGCATCTTGAACCTATTGTATTCCATCGGCTATATGCAACATGGACACGCTCAGAATCGATTTTTCTTTTTCTTTATCTTTATGATTGGTGGCCTGTTAGGGGTAACTGCAAGTTCTGATTTATTCAATTTCTTTGCTTTTTGGGAAATTATGAGCAGCTGGACGCTGTACTTTGTCATTATCCATGAAGAAACCCAGGATTCTCTGAACGAAGGCTTTAAGTACTTTATTTTTAATTTTATCGGTGCCAGCTGCATGTTCCTCGGCGTTGTGATGTTGTCGGTCCGCAGCGGTTCATTTGATTTTAGTCAGATTGCTGAGGCTGCGCAGCTCATGCCTTTACCTTGGTTAGGCACGGCATTATTGTTGATTTTGGCAGGTTTGCTAATGAAAGCTGCCCAACTACCTTTGCGTATTGATTTCCAGATGCACCCACCAACAGCGCCCACTCCGGTCAGTGGCTATATATCAGCCGTTTTGCTGAAAAGCGGTCCTTATGGGGTACTCAAATTCTTCGCATTGATGGGTGGCGTGGCTGTTTTTGGCAAGCTAGGAACCAGTGGTGAGCTATCAAATTTAATGTATGGCGTTGCAGTCATAGCCTCGATCACTTTGTTGTATGCCGGTGCAATGGCAATGATCCAGACAGGGATCAAACGATTGCTTATTTATAGTACGGTCAGTCAATTAGGCTATGTCTTGCTTGGGTTGGCCTTATCATCTCCCCTCGGCATTGCCGGTGGTCTGATGCATTTAGTCAATCATATGTTTTTGAAGAACATCCTTTTTTTGGCGGCAGGCTGTATCTTGGTCCAACTTCATGTTGACAGCCTAGATAAGCTCGGTGGTCTAGGCAGAAAGATGCCCTTTACCTTTGGACTGTTTTTGTTTGCTGGGTTGTCATTATCTGGCGTGCCACCACTTAATGGATTTGCTTCCAAGTGGTTAATTTATCAGGCTGCATTCCAGTCAGGGCACTATTTACTTGGGCTTAGCGCACTGATGTCGAGCATGTTTACCTTAGCCGCCGTTTTAAAATTCACTCATGTTGCGTTCCTAGGTCAAGCATCTGATGTTGCGCAGAAGGTGAAGGAAGCTCCTTTCAGTATGTTGTTCCCGATGTTCATCCTAGCCGGAATGAGTCTATTGGTGGGTATATTTCCTGGGATTTTACTGGTACCTATCTCAGAAATAATGTCTTCCATGGGGCTTGGCAGTATTGATGTTACTTGGTTTGGAGCATTACCTGGTCCCGGAAGTTGGCACCCAATAACGCTGACATTGATGTTAGTCCTGCTAAGTGTATTTGGCTGGCTCTTCTATCGTTTGAGTAACCAACAAATAGTCGATATCCACTTACACAGCTGTGGTGTGACTGATATCGATTCAGCAGATGCCCATGTCAATGCTTCTAACCTTTATGAAGCCCCGAAAAAACTGCTCCGTACCTTGCTGTTTAGCAAGAAACAGGCATAAGGAGACGATGATGTTAGAAGTAATGAATACGTTAATACTCAAAGCAGTGTTGGCACCTTTGGTGTTGTTTCCTGTGGCCGCTGCCGTTTTGGTATTTGGTCTACTGCTCAAGGGAGTTGACCGAATAGTCGTTGCTAGGCTGCAACGGCGAGTGGGACCACCGTTATTACAGCCCTTTTTCGACATTTTAAAACTCATGTCCAAACAATCAATGGTGCCGATTGGCGCACCACGGACTCTATTTTTGGCTCTGCCTATGATAGGTGCCTGTAGCATGTGTCTAGCGATAGCACTGGTGCCAATTGTGGGGGTGTATGAACCCAATGGCCAGTTTGGCGATCTGATCGTGTTGCTCTATTTACTCACGGTGCCGGCAATTGTACTCATGCTGGCCGGCTCTGCATCCGGATCAACCTTCGGAGCAATAGGTTTTTCTAGGGAGATGTCATTGATGCTCGCCTATGAAGGTCCTTTGTTATTGGTGCTGATATCAGTGGCCATGAAGACGGGTCTGGCTCAGGGCGATCTGATTACCTTCTCCTTGATGGATATAGTGCACTACCAGCAAGACAATGGTTCATTTCTGTTTGATCCATGGATGTGGCCCGCATTGTTGGCCTTTTTGAGTATTATTCCGGCTAATCTTGGGATCCCACCATTTGATATACCTGAAGCTGAATCTGAAATACTTGAAGGTCCCCTATGTGAATTCTCTGGCCCCGCTTTGGCATTGTTTAAGATCATGTCGACGATGAAAACCATGGTGGTACTGGCATTAGGAGTAGTGATGTTTATGCCGGGAAGCGCTACAGGGATGATGGCGCTGATTGAATTTATATTAAAATGTTTAGTTTTGTTTTTATTGACTAAAAGTCTGCTTCGGGCCTCAGTAGGACGTATGCGCATAGATCAGGCTTTTCTGTTTTATTTCAAATGGCCTGAGTTGCTCGGCATCGTGGGATTATTTTTGGTCGTATTTAAAGGATAGGGATAATTGTAAATGAGTTTTTTATCGAAAGTATCCGCACGTTCTCCATGGCTTTATCGGATCAATGCTGGTTCTTGTAATGGTTGTGATGTTGAACTGGCAACAACGGCACTTATTCCACGTTATGATGTGGAACGTCTCGGCTGCCAGTATTGTGGCAGCCCTAAACATGCAGATATCGTTCTGATCACTGGGCCATTAACGGCCAGAATTAAAGATAAAGTACTGCAGGTATATCAGGAAATTCCTGAACCTAAAGTTACGGTTGCCGTGGGTATATGTCCTATTTCTGGAGGGGTGTTTCGTGACAGCTATGCCATTGAAGGTCCAATAGATAAATATATTAATGTCGATGTTAATATTCCCGGTTGTCCTCCTCGCCCCCAAGCCATTCTTGAAGGTATTGCCATGGCCATAGAGATCTGGAAGCAACGTTTGTAGGAGGGTGAGATGAAAATGCTAAAAGTATTGTTGCAGAATTTACTTAAAGGTCCATCAACAGATCCATTCCCCTTTGGTGACACTTTCACACCAAAGAAACTTCGAGCTCGTATCCGTTTCGATGAGACGGCATGCACGGGTTGTCGTATGTGTGAACATGTGTGTGCAGGAGGAGCCATTAGATTTCAAGAAACGCCTGATGGTTTAAAATTTACAGTTTGGCACAACACCTGTGCGTTTTGTGGACTATGTGAGCACTATTGTGTGCCTAAAGCGATAAAGCTTACTACGGATTGGCACCTTTCACATAAACAAGAAGAAAAATATGCCATGACAGATACCGGAACCGTAGCCTTGATTCAATGCGTGCAGTGTAATAAAAAAATAATTCCGACCAGCCCACAACTCAATGCTGTTGCCTATAAGGGCTCAAATGAAATGATTGAGAGATTGGCACGAATGTGCCCTGATTGTCGTCGTGAACTGTCGGCAAAACTATTGATAAAAGGAGTGTCACTATGAATGATGATATCAGCCGTTTCCAAACTATGTTACGCACCTCGCTCCAAGGGGATCATAGTCTGACTATCCGCATCAATGACAAAGAAGTTCACACTTTATGGTGTAAGTTGAACAACACAAAAGATATACAGTTAGTCGCTCAAATTGTCAAAGATCTTGGTGGCCGCCTAAGTACAATTACAGCCTACCAGCTGAAGGCGAATTTGCCATCTGAGGACAATGAAATTGCCTATCACTTTGATATACATGGAGCTACGTTGACTGCAACAGTAAAGCTGATCGGTGACAACAAGACTATCTCCTCCTTAACACCTATTTTCCGCAATGCTGACTGGAATGAGCGTGAATTTATGGAATTATATGACATAGAAGTTGAAGGGCATCCCGATCCTAGGCGCTTGTTCATCGATGAGTCTATCGATCCGGCGGTGCTCCAACGCTTCATTCCTTATTCCGCTATGGTTAATGCCGCCAGTACCAAAACATTGTGGGAAAATATAATGGACAAGAAAGGACAGCCAAATGACAAGTTATAAATTACCTGTAGGTCCTATACATGTTGCATTGGAAGAACCCATGTATTTCAAGGTAGAAGTTGAAGGTGAGACTATTATCGGACTTGAGATAACAGCTGGACACGTACATCGTGGGCTCGAATACCTTGCAATGAAAAGAAACTTCTTCCAGAACATCACTCTGACAGAGAGATTATGTTCGCTGTGCTCCAATAGCCATCCGACGACATACTGCATGGCTTTGGAGGAAATTGCTGGCATAAAAGTCCCCGAACGGGGCCAATATCTAAGAGTTATTGCTGATGAAATAAAGCGAGTGGCGTCGAATCTGTTTAATATCGGCATCATGGCACATATTATCGGTTATGACTCGCTGTTTATGCATGTGCTTGAGACTCGAGAAATAATACAGGATGTCAAAGAGACGGTTTATGGTAATCGGATGGACTTAGGGGCCATTTGTATAGGCGGAGTAAAATATGACCTAGACGAAGATGAGATAACCTACTTACTAAAGCAAATTGAACGAATTAAGAAGCCAATAGAAGAAATTAAGGTGATCTACAACACCAATAAATTCATTCTAATGCGCACCAAAGGTATAGGGGTGATATCCAAAGACGAAGCATTGGATTTCGGTCTAGTGGGTCCTGTAGCCAGAGCATCAGGAGTCATTCTAGATGTTAGAAAAGATGCCCCTTATGCCGCATATGATAAATTGGATTTTGAGGTTCAAAGTCGTCCAGATGGTGATGTGTGGTCTCGTGCTATGGTTCGATTTGATGAAGTTGTGGTTGCCCTGTCATTGATTGAACAGTGTCTAAGGTCATTGCCAAAGGGGCTAATTAACACAACCGGATTACCAGTGATCCCCGCAGGGGAAGCTATTGCCAAAAGCGAGGCGCCCAGAGGAGAACTTCTTTATTATCTGAAGACCGATGGCAGTGACAAACCTGAGCGAATGAAATGGCGAGTACCAAGTTATCCTAATTGGGATGCATTGCATGTGATGATGAAGGGGGAAAAAGTGTCTGACGTATCTTTGATTGTTAACAGCATCGATCCATGTATTTCCTGTACAGAAAGGTAGGATTTTCTATTAACACCTAACTTATTGGTTTTATGAATATATTCAAAATCTATCAAATTAGACACAATTAAAGCCGAACATATAAGAGTTAATACTAACTATAAGGTACTTGTTGTGCTGGATACTTCGATTTGAATATCAACAATTAGATAATTTATTGATGAATAAAATAAACTACCTGATTAGGGCTTTAACAGCATTTTCTTTCGCAAATAATATGGAGATCACGACATGCAATCAAAGATGAGAATGTCACGAATGAATACCATTGAGAAACTTAAAGAGCCTAAATACGAAGGGTTTCTAGATGAGTTCAGATGTAAAAATCTTCCAAAAGGACAGTTATTTAGCATACCGAGTATGGGAAGCAATGAGGTATTTATTGTGCATTCGGGTCGGATACGCGTATATCTGTCTTATGAAGGCCGTGAGTTTACCCTCTGTTTTCTTGAGCCTGGTGATATATTCAGCACACACACTCGAGCATTTTTGGAAACATGCAAGGATTCGACATTGATGCTTGTAGGGGCTGATATATTTCGCGATAAGATCACAAAATTCCCAGAATTAGCAATCGTGATGACAGGGATTTTAGGCGAAGCATTAGGTAGTACTTTGGATCTCATCGAGGGTCTAATATTTCATGATGCCAGATATCGATTAATCGAGTTTGTGCTGTCATGGGGACAAACATCGGGTGAACAAACTCCCGAAGGGCTCCGTTTTGAATGCGATTTAAGCATGGAAGATATTTCACTACTGATTGGGACTACACGCCAAACAACCTCTTCGTTGATGAATAACCTCATTCGCAATGGATACTTATGTAGAGATGGAAGAAAAAACTTTATTATCAGTAGATTAGATGACATGAAAAAATTGTTAGATAGTAGCGCTAACGTTACTGAGTAAACTGGAACGTATTTCTTATACTCATCGACTTTACTACCGGCACATGGCAACAAGACATAAAAATGGCAACCATCACAGAGTGTAATGGTTGAATTAGCCTTTAGGCAGAACTTTTATCCATTATTGACAGCAAATAAAACAATACAGGTATCCTTTATGAGTACAATTGAATCAATCACCTTAATGCTAGCCTTAGTATATAGCACCAGCTTACTGTACTGGGGTGGCAAAAAATGGGGCGCATTGGTCAGCGGGACATTATTGCTCGGCGCGACTGTTGCTAGTTTTTTCTGGCCGTTATTACTTATTTTGTTGGGCGCAGTATTAGTTGTTACTGCACTCGGTCAATCCCAACCAGCCTTTGCTAATGCGGAAGGTAGACCCAATAAAATACGCGAGATTTGCCAACATTTCTTTGCCCTTTCCATGTTATTGGTTGGCGTGCAATATGCCATTAATGCAGCCATGCTGTATGCAGGAGAAACCCCTTGGTTAATACGACCAGATATTGGTGATGCATTTTTACCTATTGCTGGCGGCATTGAACTTAAAGCTATTTTAACCTTAGGCTTATGGGATCAAAATCACCCTTCTGCCGTGATTATGTTGTGTGTAGTATTACTAACAGGACTGATTTGCAAACGGGCTTTTTGTGGCTGGGCTTGCCCATTAGGCTTAGCTGGTGAATACTTCTATAAACTCAGAAAACGTTTTATCCCTGCTGAACTTCTGCCTCCAGCATGGCTAGACTGGCCTCTGAGAATGGTTAAATACTTATTATTAGCCGCACTCGTTTATTTGGTCATTTCAATGCCAACGGCAAGTCTTCCCAATTACTTGACAGGCAACTACCACAAGGTAGCTGACTTAAAAATGGCAGTATTTTTTATGATGCCATCACTGATTGCTTTATTCGGTTTTAGTATCATCTTTGCGTTAGCAGCATGGCGTCGCCAAGGGTTTTGTCGTTACATTTGCCCTTATGGTGCAATGTTAGGCATAGTGAGCTTTTTTAGCCCTTTTAAAATTCGCCGTGATACACACCATTGTTTAATTGAAACTAAGGGTATGAGTTGTGATAAATGTACTCGAGCTTGCCCAGCAAATATATCGGTTCATACTCAAAAAAATATTCACTCAGACGAATGCCAAGCCTGTATGCGTTGTATGTCAGCTTGTCCTAAAAAAGAGGCGCTGCAATTTAGCACTCGTAATGGCATTAAACTTTCTGCCAGAGGATTAATGATTTTATTGTTTACTCTTATGTTTATGGTGCCGTTATTTGCCTATGTAAGCGGTTACTGGCACAGCCAAACACCTCAAGATATAAAGATGGAGTTAATACAAAAACTGGATCGTATAGGTCATTAGGTTCAATCTTTAACATCTATGTCGTGTCCAAGTAAAATTGTCCACGGCAGCTTTAGCCCAACTCACGGTAGATTCCGATTTGCTTCTTACCATGGAGTCAATCAGATGAGATGGAAAAGTTAGTTATGGAGCTAAAACCTATTTCACCAGAACATCATATAGAAGATGTAAGAAAGCTTTCCTTTGGAGAATAGCCGCCGAACGGTTACAAATAACAGACAGCAAAAAGCCCTAGCAGAATATGCTAGGGCTTTTTGCTTTATTTGGCGCCTGGAAATGACCTACTTTCACATGGGGAGACCCCAAACTATCATCGGCGATACTGTGTTTCACTGCTGAGTTCGGAATGGGATCAGGTGGTGCCACAGCTCTATGGTTTCCAGACAAATTTTGTCTAAAGACTGGTTAATTGTCCGTCTAACGGCATTGTCTCCTCGCTCTTTGCGACCTCCATGGATGGAGGAAGTGTCTTAAGATGTTTGGAACATCTTTGACCTCATGTAGTGAACTACACTCCGCGCTTCGCTCGTCACGGCTTTGTTAGCCTAACAATTTCCTGCGTCTAATTACCAATATTTAATAATTCGGAAAGCTGATTTTTTTGAGTCTACAAAACACTGTT